>Ga0307414_10002044_pt1 | contig 10484 bp, 8 predicted proteins | sample DK1Ometagenome_FD_203804 | JGI IMG/M metagenome (GOLD analysis project Ga0307414, IMG submission 203804) | Maize rhizosphere microbial communities from greenhouse at UC Davis, California, United States - DK15-O-3 | ecosystem: Host-associated > Plants > Roots > Rhizosphere > Soil | place: USA...
GCCGTAGTTGAAGCTCGATCCCTGCAGGCCATCGCCGTGCGCCACCTCAATCGCATCGACCTTGGCGCGATCCAGCGCCTTGGCAATCGCCTGCACGTGATCGAGGCCATATTGGTGGCGGATGGCATGCATGCCATCGCGGAGGGTGACGTCCTGGATGTAGAGCTTGGTCTTGGTTGGATCGAAGGTCATGCCGCCATCCTTTCCGCGATCTTCTCGGCGGTCTTCAGCGCGGCCGAGGTCATGATATCAAGATTGCCGGCATAGGCAGGCAGGTAGTGCGCGGCGCCCTCCACTTCGAGGAAAACGCTGACCTTGAGGCCGGTATATTCGCCGTTCATCTCCGGAATCCGCAGCGGACGGTTGGACCCGATATGCTCGAACTGCACCGTCTGCTTCAGCCGATAACCGGGCACGTAGGTCTGCACTTCCGCGACCATGGCCTCGACCGACTGGCGAATTGCATCCTGGTCGGCATCCTCGCAGAGGCAGTAGACGGTGTCGCGCATGATCAATGGCGGTTCGGCCGGGTTGAGGATGATGATCGCCTTGCCGCGCGTCGCGCCGCCGACATCGACGATCGCCTGACTCGTGGTTTCGGTGAACTCGTCGATATTGGCACGGGTGCCAGGGCCAGCACTTTTCGATGAGATCGAGGCGACGATCTCACCATAATGGACCTTGGCGACGCGGTTGACCGCAGCAACCATCGGGATCGTCGCCTGCCCGCCGCAGGTCACCATATTGACGTTGGCGGCATCCAGATTGGCGTCGCCGTTGACCGGCGGAATGGTGAACGGGCCGATCGCAGCCGGGGTAAGGTCGATCATCCGCTTGCCGGCGGCCAGCACCAACTCGCTGTGTCGCTTGTGCGCGCCGGCTGACGTGGCGTCGAACACGATGCCGATGTCGGCGAATTCGGGCATTGCCAAGAGGCCGTCGATACCTTCAGCGGTGATAGGCACGCCCATCCGGGCGGCGCGCTTCAACCCGTCGCTTTCGGGGTCGATGCCGACGAAGGCGCCCATTTCGAGCCGCTCCGAAAGCCGCATGATCTTGATCATCAGATCGGTGCCGATGTTGCCCGAACCGATGATCGCCACTTTGGTCTTGCCCATGTCGATCAACCTTTACGCGTAAGTAAAACTGCAGGCGCCGATGCCCGCGACCTCGATATTGACCCGGTCGCCCGGGGTGAGCGCGGCCATCGGGCCGAGCGCCCCGGCGAGCAGGATGTCACCCGCCCGGAGCGGCTCACCGCGAGTCGCCAGCGTCCGCGCCAGCCACGCAGCGGCATTGAGCGGATGGCCAAGCGCCGCAGCGCCGACGCCGGTGGAGACCTCCTTGCCATTGTAGCGCATCACCATTGCGGCATTGGCGAGGTCCAGCCCGGAAGGCGGTAGGCCTTGATCGGCAAGCACGAAGAATGCCGAAGAGCCGTTGTCAGCCACGGTATCGGCAAAGGTGATCTTCCAATCGGCAATGCGGCTATCGACAATCTCGATGGCGGCATGGACGGTGCCGACAGCAGCGGCGACCTGTTCCGCTGTGGTATCAGGCGAAGGCAGGTCAGCCGCGAGGACGAATGCGATTTCGGCTTCGGCCTTGGGCTGGAGGCAGTGGGCGGGCGATAGAGTGCCGCCGTCAGCCACACGCATGTCATCGAACAGCACGCCGAAGTCAGGCTGGTCAACGCCGAGCTGAGCCTGCACCGCCTTCGCCGTCAGCCCTGCCTTGCGACCGACGATGCGCCGGCCCTGGGCTTCCCAGAACCGGGTGTTGATCGTCTGCACGGCATAGGCGCCGACGGCATCGGTCGGCTCCAGGCCATCGCGCATCGGCGGGACGGCGCCCCCGGTGTAAGCGTCGCGCAGGCGCAGCGCCAACTCTTCATGGTTAGGGACTGTCATCGCCACATCCTCTCTATTTTCATCATGGACACACTAGCTTCACGTGAGGCTTGAATATAGCTTGGCCCCGCACCATCATCTCGCATGGTGAGAAAAGGAACGCCCCCTATCGCGTCGCTTAGCCGTACGCTTGCGCTGCTTGAAGCCGTGATTGCCGATGGGGGGCAATCGAGCATAGCCGCTCTTGCGCGCGCCAACAGCGTTCCACCGGCTACTGCGCATCGACAGGTGGTTTCGCTCGTCGCGGCCGGATACCTGGGCGTGTCGGATCGTGGGCGCTACATTCCCGGGCCACGGCTGCTCGGCCTTGTGCATCGTTTGGACGTGCGCCAGGTGATCGTCAACATCGCGGCATCGCAGCTGCACGAACTGGCGGTAGCGACTGGCTGCGTCGTGCAATTGGGCACGTTCGAAGACGAGATGGTTACTTACCGGATCAAGACCGGAGAGGGGGCGGGTTCGTTGTTCACGCAAGTGGGAATGCAGCTCGAAGCTTATTGCTCGGGAATCGGCAAAGTCCTGCTTGCCCACCTGCCCGAAGCCCAGCGCCGGGCCTACCTCGCCGGGGGGCCGTTCGTGGCGCTGACGAGCCGAACGATAACCGATCCATGCCAACTGGAGGATGAGTTGGAACGGGTCAGGGTCCGAGGCTACGCAACCGACGAGGGTGAGATCGCGGAGGGGTTAGTCTGCGTGGCAGTTCCTATCCAAGCGCCAGACGGCCAGGTCCATGCCGCCATTTCCGTATCCCGTGCAAGTTCCGCAGACCCATCTACAGGGCTCGGTACTATCCTGGATGGGTTACGCGCGGCGGCCCGGAAAATCGAGCAGGCGGCATTCGGGACTCCGGACTAACAAGGTCTGATGTGAGCAAGCCGTTCTGGGTCAGCAGGTCCAAAATTCGGTCATGGGCCGGTTGGTGCAAACCGAACTCACGCCCCATACGCACAACCGCACCGGTGAGCACGGCGAACTCAGATTCGCGCCGAACCGCAAATGAGCTGGCGACATCAGCTGTGTCTGGACAGCGGAGGGATGGCTCTACCTCGCCGTCATCCTTGGCCTGCACAGCCGTCGCGTGGTGGGCTGGGCGGTCAGCGACAGGATGAAGAAGGACCTGGCGATCCGGGCGCTGGATATGGCAGTGCGGCTGCGCAGACCACTAAATGGGTGCGTTTTCCATTCTGATTGCGGTAGCCAATATTGCTCCTATGACTATCAGAAGAAGCTACAGGCCTATGGCCTGCGGCCATCGATGAGCGGCAAGAGTAACTGTTACGATAATTCCGCCGTCGAAACCTTCTTCAAATCGCTGAAAGCCGAACTGATCTGGAGACAGAAATGGCCGACGCGGCGGCACGCCGAAACTGCCATCTTCCAGTACATCAATGGCTTCTACAATAGCCGCCGCCGTCATTCATATCTGGGCGGCATCAGCCCGCTCGCGTTCGAAGCCAAGGGCCGGTACTACGCTCTCGCTGTACCTCCCCGCTTTAGCCGAAGATCACTTCATCGATTCCAACCGGAGCGCGATCTTGCCGAGAACGCGGTCCAGGGTAGCTCGCTCGCTGTCGCTCAGATCACCAATCAGCGCCTCGTGGAACGCGACACGCTCCCCGACCAGCGCCTCGTACTTGCGGCGACCCGCCTTGGTCAGCGACAGGATCGGCATGCGGCGATCCTCAGGATTGTCGCGACGCTCGACGAGGCTACGTGCCTCGAGCTGACCGGCGGCGCGGCTTACCTCCGCGCGGTCGGCCCACGACATATCGGCGAGCTGTCGTATCGTCGCCCCGCCGGTGGCCGTCGCCAATCGGCTCAACACGCGCCATTCGGCATAGGTCAGCTCGTTGGCCGCGGAGAGCTTGCGGACCGTGATGCGGTTCATCGCCTTGCCGACAAGCGAGAGACGGTACGTTGGGTAATCCATTCCCGGCAGCACCCAGCCTGCCAGATGGACCGGATCGGCTCCCCCGGACACCGGCGACGGGTTCGTTCCGCGTACCTTGGCGGTATTGATTTTAGCCACGCTTCCACTTCCATGTTCGGCCTTGATCGACAAGGGCCTGTCTAGAGAGCAATCCTAGTGACAGACGTTTGACTTGTCATCAAGATCACCGCGTCGATATCATTGTCCTGTCCCGCGGCGGGTAGGACGGTTTCCCTGAGCGGATGTACACCATTGATCTTCCGGCAGGATTCGGATGCGAATTCGACCCCGGAGAATAAGAAATGCGGGCAAGACGGTGCGCACGACGATCGGCGACAAGGCGGCGCCGGTCAACATCATACGATGCCGGTCGAAGGGAGGCATCTGCGCCGGCGCCGATCTGGGTCCAGGTTCGGGGGCGTTCAGTTCGACCGAGAATTCCGGTTCGGCCCCGCCGTTGCGGATGGCTCGATTGACTGGACGAGCGAACGAATGAGGGACGGCGGCGGTCGGGTGGCAATGCGGATATATGCTTCGCTCAAGCCCGTGATTGCGGCCATCAACGGCGCGGCGGCAGGTGTGGGCATCACCATGACGCTGCCGATGGACGTTCGCATGGCCGTTCATCGCGCAAAGATTGGGTTTGTATTCGCCCGGTGCGGCACCGTGCCCGAAGCTGCGGCCAGCTATTTCCTGCCGCGAGTGGTCGGGATCAGCCGCGCGCTCGAATGGGTCGCCGCAGGCCGGATTTTCCGGACGGTGTCCCGTGTCCGGAACCGGTAAACTGGGCGTGAGCTCATTGTTGTGCAGGCATGACAAAATTACGATGGCTGGACTCGGTCCCTCAAAGATGGCTTGTGACCGTCGGCGAGGCGTAGCCTTTCGGTGCGATCCCGGTCACGCTCGCGCTTCTTGGGCGGTTTTGGCGTAGTCGGGGGTAAGGAAATCGAGAACTCGTAGTTCGCGTCTTCATTGACCATGGGGAGCCATTTCACGTCAGGCTGCGCTTTGCCGGTTCAAGCCCTCCTGGACCTGCCGTAAGATATCGATCGCTTCTTGCCGCCAGTGAGCCTCCCGCGCGCGTCCACTCATTAGTTAGAGTTCTTCTGATGTAGGCAGCATGTGCTGACATGCCCTGCCGCGTTCGGATGCGAAGGCACCGTCGATTACCAAGCCTGAGCGCCATGCTCAAGATGCCCTGCCCTTTTTGGATCAGGCCGGACGCTTCAGCCGTCAGTCGGCGGCGGCCAGCATTTTTCTTTGCGTCCAGTAGATTTTGTTCTCTTGCGACCCTCCATTGCGAGGGGCTAACGGGTTCGACATGAACTCAGGCTCAATCCGGCATCCGATCAGCATCCCCGATTTCCGGGTCTACCTGATCGGGCGGCTGAGCGCGGTCTTGTCGCAACATGCGATGATGCTGGTGATTGGCTGGCAGGCCTATAACATCGCCCGAGAAACCATGAGCACCTCGGCGAGCGCCGCTCAGCTCGGCTTCATCGGGCTGGCGCAGTTCATTCCGTTGTTTCTGCTGACGCCGGTCACCGGGTGGACAGCCGATCATTTCGACCGCCGCCATATCGCGCGCTGGTCATTGGCCTTGCAGATTTTTTGCGCGGGGGCTCTCGCGCTCGCGACTTATGAGGATTGGGTCAGCTTGCCGCTGATTTTCGCCATCGCCGCCCTTCTGGGTGTGGCACGGGCGTTTAATGGCCCGGCGCTTTCGGCACTCGCCCCCAATCTGGTCCCGCGAGAATCCCTGCCAAAGGCCATCGCGATCAGCAGCGTCGCCTGGCAGTCGGGCATGATCATCGGCCCCGCGATCGGCGGATATGCCTATGCCGTTGCCCCCGCTGCCGCTTACGGGGTGAGCGCGACATTGTTCGGCGTCGCGTTCCTTTGCATGTGCCTGATCGGCAAGGTTCCGCGTCCCGAACGCGACAGACGCCGCCGCCCCATTGCGCAAATGATCGACGGCCTCGCTTATGTCCGCCGAAACCGCCTTGTCCTCGCCACCATAACGCTTGATCTTTTCGCGGTGCTGCTGGCCGGGGCGACGGCGCTGCTGCCGGTCTATGCCCGCGACATTCTTCATATCGGCTCAGCCGGGCTGGGCCATCTGGCGGCTGCGCCGGGAGTTGGCGCCGGCCTAACCGCCCTCTGGTTCTCCTTTCGGCCATTGAAGACGGACGTCGGGCTGAAAATGCTGGGCGCAGTAGTGATTTTCGGCATTGCCACCATTATATTCGGCCTTTCCACCTGGGTCCCGCTGTCCCTGGCCTGCCTGCTGATCCTGGGATGCGCGGACATGTTCTCGGTATATGTTCGACAGTCCCTCATCCAGCTTCACACGCCCGACGAAATGCGCGGCCGCGTCAGCAGCGTGTCGCAGCTGACCATTTCGGCGTCCAACGAGCTGGGTGAGGCCGAATCAGGCTTTCTGGCGGCTCTTGTCGGACCGGTGGCGGCCGTGGTGTTCGGCGGCGCGGGCGCGATCGTCATCACGCTGGCCTGGGCCAGAATATTTCCGGAATTGAGACTTGCACGAACCTTCGATACGCCTGAAACTGCGCGTGATCGACAGCCAACGGAGAACGCCACATGAAAGCGTCCAACATCCTCGAAACCATTGGCAATACCCCGCATATCCGGGTGAATCGCCTGTTCGGCGGGGCGGAAGTCTGGATCAAGTCCGAACGCTCCAATCCGGGCGGGTCGATCAAGGATCGCATTGCCCTTTCGATGATAGAGGCCGCCGAAAAATCGGGCGATCTGAAGCCCGGCGGCACGATCATCGAACCGACCTCCGGCAATACCGGCGTCGGACTGGCCATGGTCGCGGCGGTCAAGGGGTACAGGCTGGTTCTGGTCATGCCCGAATCCATGTCGATCGAGCGCCGCCGGCTGATGCTCGCTTATGGCGCGAGCTTCGATCTGACGCCGAAGGAAAAGGGCATGAAGGGCGCGATTGAACGCGCCCTGCAATTGATTGAGCAGACTCCCAACAGCTGGATGCCGCAACAGTTTGAAAACCAGGCCAATATCGACGTCCATGTCCAGACGACCGCGCGGGAAATCCTGACCGACTTTGCCGACACGCCGATTGACGTATTGATCACGGGCGTCGGGACCGGCGGCCACATCACCGGATGCGCTGAAGTGCTGAAAAAGGCTTGGCCGTCGCTCAAGGTTTATGCCGTGGAGCCGACCCTCTCGCCAGTCATCAGCGGCGGAGCGCCCGGTCCTCACCCGATTCAAGGCATTGGCGCTGGTTTCATCCCGTCAAATCTTCACACGCAGCTTCTGGACGGCGTAATCCAGGTGGACCCGGCGGACGCCAAGGAGATGGCCCGCCGCGCCGCGCGGGAGGAAGGCATGCTGATCGGCATTTCTTCTGGCGCGACTCTGTCCGCCATAGCGCAGAAACTCCCGGATTTGCCGCAGGGCAGCCGCATTCTCGGCTTCAATTACGACACCGGCGAGCGTTACCTCTCGGTTCCCGACTTCCTGCCGGAATAGCCGCTACCCGACGCCATCGCGCGACAGGCACCGTCGGCCGCAGGTCCGTTGTGACTGAGGCCGATGGTCGGCTATTCATGGCGGCAGCGCGTCCTGCCAAGGGCGGCTAAGCGGCTTTGAAGGCAGGACCGCAGGCCATGACCGATGACGCCATGACTTCACCGTTTCGCGGCCGGCGCTGGATCGTCGCCCTATTGCTTGCCGTTCTCCTCGCCCTGCCCGCGGCGATCGGTCTGCATGACCAGCAGAATCGCTCCGTTGAGGGCGCTGCCCGGCTTGCCCCGCCGAAACCCGTGAAGCCGCCTGTGCCTCTGCCAAAGGTTGAACCGCTGGTAGTAAAGGCGGTCGCGCGGGATACGGCGCGCTCCATCAATGCGGCAGTGCCCTTTTCTTCCCTGCCCAATCCCGCCGCGCGGCCTTTGAAGCTAAAAGTTGCGAGCCTCGATTTCGGCCGCGCCATGGACTGCCTTGCCGCCGCTGTATGGTATGAGGCTGGCGATGACCCCGTCGGCCAGCGGGCCGTCGCGCAAGTCGTCCTTAACCGCGTGCGCCATCCCGCCTTTCCCAATAGAGTATGCGAGGTCGTGTTCCAGGGATCGGAGCGGGTGACGGGATGCCAGTTCACCTTCACCTGCGACGGGGCACTCGCCCGCACGCCGTCCGACGCGGCGTGGCAGCGCGCCCGCACCATCGCACGCGAAGCGCTCTCTGGGTCCGTTTTTGCCAAGGTCGGCAACGCCACCCACTATCATACCGACTGGGTAGTTCCCTATTGGAGCAGCAGCCTGGACAAGGTTTCCTCGGTGGGAACGCACCTATTCTTCCGGTGGAAAGGCTGGTGGGGAACGCCCGCCGCGTTCAGGAATGCCAGTCTGGGCAAAGAGCCCAGAATTGCAGGGATTGCCCGTCTGTCGGTGGCCCATGCCACCCATCTGCCCAATGACGCTATGGAGCCGGAGATGAGCTTTGCGGCGGCCGTCCCCGCCGACCCCGCCCTGTCGAGAATCACTCCGGTATCGGCGGGGCAGCGGTTCGGTACGGCAGAGGTGGTCGCCGTCGGTCCTGACGGAACGTCCTTCATTGTCGCGCTGGACCGGTCCGCATCGGCTGAAAGCCATCATGCCCAGGCACTCAAACTGTGCGGCGGCCGTCCTCGCTGCCGCGTACTGGGCTGGACGGATCAGGCGCGAACGCCCGGCGGCTTCCCGGTGATGGACAGCCTGCTTGACGCCATGGCCTATAGCTACATGCGCGACCGGGGAAGCAACCTTGAGCGTTCGCTCTGGAATTGCGACCAGCACCCGCGCCCCGCATCGAACCAATGCATGGTCGACCGCAACCCCATCAAGGTAGCGTTGGGACCGGGCGCGCAGATCAAGTGAAAAGCCTAGCGGGCTAAGTCACCCGGCCGCGAACATCTCCGGCTCCAGGGCCATGATGGCCTCCGCCCCACCCTCGATCTTCCGACGGAGCGCACCTGCATCGGGCATGATCCGTTCGGCAAAGAAGCGCGCTGTCACCAGCTTGGCCTCCAGGAATTTTTGATCCCCTTCACCGGCTTCCAGCATGCGGACGGCGGCGCTGGCCATGCGGAGCCACATCAGCCCAACCGAGACAATGCCCATCAAATGCATGTAGTTGTATGCCGCTGCGCCCGCATTGTTCGGATTCGTCATCGCATTCTGCATCAGCCACATCGTCGCGGCCTGCAGCTGGGCGTTGGCTTTCTCCAGCGCCTCGGCCAGAGCGGCAAGCCTTTCATGCTGATTCGCCTCCGCAACTTCCTGCGCTAATATCTTGAAAAATAACTGAATTGCTCGCCCACCATTCATCGGTAGCTTGCGGCCGACAAGGTCCATGGCCTGAACCCCGTTGGCCCCCTCATAGATCATCGCAATGCGGGCATCGCGGACATATTGCTCGACGCCGGTCTCAACAATGTAGCCATGGCCGCCAAAGACCTGTTGCGCGGCGGTGGCGATGTCATAACCCTTGTCGGTGCCATAGCCTTTGATCACCGGGGTCAGCAGCGAAATCAGATCATCAGCGCTCTGCCGCTCCTCCTCGGTGGGGGCATTGTGGGCCAGGTCCACCTGAAGCGCACCCCACAGGCAGAGAGCGCGCAGTCCCTCGGTCAGCGCCTTGCCCTCCATCAGAATGCGGCGCACGTCGGGATGGACGAACAGCGGATCGGCCTTTTCCTGCGGCTCGGCGGGGCCGGTCAGCGCCCTGCCCTGCCGCCGTTCGCGGGCATAGCTAACGGCATTCTGAACGGCGACTTCGCCCAGACTCAGTCCCTGAAGGCCAACGCCAAGGCGGGCTGCGTTCATCATGATGAACATCGCGGCGAGCCCTTTATTTTCTTCACCCACCAGCCAGCCTTTGGCCGCATCATAGTTCATGACGCAGGTCGCGTTGCCGTGAATCCCCATCTTCTCCTCGATGGACCCACAGGAAACCGCGTTGCGCTCCCCCAGCGACCCATCGTCATTCACCAGGAATTTGGGCACGATGAAGAGTGAAATGCCCTTGCTGCTTTCGGGCGCGTCCGGCGTCTTTGCCAGCACCAGATGAATGATATTGTCGGTCAGGTCGTGCTCGCCCGCCGAAATGAAAATCTTGGTTCCGGTAATTGCAAAACTGCCATCGCCATTGGGGACCGCGCGGGTGCGAATAAGCCCCAGGTCGGTGCCGCAATGCGGCTCCGTCAGGTTCATCGTGCCGCCCCATTCGCCGGAAATCATGCGGGGAAGATATTTTTCCTTTTGCTCCTGGCTGCCCTTGGCAAGGATCGCGGACACAGCGCCCAGCGCCAGCCCGCTATACATGGCGAAAGCCATATTGGCGCTGATCAGATATTCCTCGAACGCGGTCGAAAGCACATGCGGCATACCCTGGCCGCCGAATTCCTCAGGCATGGCAAGCGTTGGCCAACCGCCCGCTACAAACTGCTTGTAGGCATCCTTGAAACCCGTGGGAGTCGTGACGCTGCCGTCAGGGTGGCGGGTGCAGCCTTCCCGGTCGCCAACCTGATTGAGGGGGAACAGAATTTCGGCAACGAAGCGCCCGCCCTCGCTCAGGACGGCTTCCACCATGTCGGGTGTGGCGTTCTGAAAACCCGTGAC
>Ga0307414_10002047_pt1 | contig 10474 bp, 10 predicted proteins | sample DK1Ometagenome_FD_203804 | JGI IMG/M metagenome (GOLD analysis project Ga0307414, IMG submission 203804) | Maize rhizosphere microbial communities from greenhouse at UC Davis, California, United States - DK15-O-3 | ecosystem: Host-associated > Plants > Roots > Rhizosphere > Soil | place: USA...
TACCATCAGCAGTTGCTCAAGCACTACACCACGCACCTGGATATCGATGCCGACCCGCGCTCCCGGCAGTTGTCGCTGGGTATGCGCATCGCGTCGCTGTTCGGTGCCCTGGCTCTGGCCACCGGGGTGTTCTTTCTGTTCTACCGGTTCTGGGGGGTGTTCAGTGAGACGGGGCAGGTGGCCATTCTGCTGGCGAGCGCCCTGGGCAGTGTGCTGCTGACGTTCTGGGTGCAGGCGCGCGATGCCTCCGGTTATTACGTCAAGCTGGCGGCGCTGTTGTGTTTTGTCTGCTTCGTGCTGAACCTCACCCTGCTCGGACAGGTATTCAACGTCACCCCATCGGACAAGGCGCTGGTGCCCTGGGCCGTGCTGGCCTTCGTGCTGGCCTATTACTGTCGCCAGCGCCTGCTGCTGGCGGTCGGCATACTCTGCCTGGGCGCCTTCGTCGCGGCCCGTGTGAATGCCTGGGGTGGTCACTATTGGCTCGGCCTGGGCGAGCGACCGGAAAACGTCCTGCCGGTTGCCGTGCTGCTGTTCAGCGTGCCCCTGGTGTTCGACCAGGCGCGTTTCAGTGGTTTTGCCAGCCTCTACCGCAGCATGGCGCTGCTGGCGCTGTACCTGCCGGTGCTGGCGTTGTCCTATTGGGGCGAGGCCAGTTACCTGCCAGGGCCGAGCGCCCTCATCGAGGTGCTGTACCGTGCGCTCAGCTTCGTGCTGGCTGGCGTCGCCATCTGGCAGGGCGTTCGCCGAGGCTGGCCCGAAGTGGTCAACGTCAGCCTGGTGTTTGCGGTGATCTTTCTCTACGCAGGGTTGTTCGACTGGTGGTGGGGCCTGCTGCCCAGCTACCTGTTCTTCCTGTTGCTGGGCGCGTTGTCGTTGCTGCTGCTGGTGGTGTTGCAGCGCTGGCGCAAGAAGGTCCTCGGAGGCGCGCCATGAGCCGCTTGGGCGTGCGAGGCGGGTTGTGGCTGAGCCTGGCAGTAGTGTTGCTGAGCAACGCCGTGGTACTGGCCGGCGTCTACTACAACCGCAGCGGCGTGCCGCAGAGTGTCCTCACCCTCAGCGAGCGCGAACTGTCCCTCTCCTCGGGGCAGTGGTTGAACCGCGAGGCGGACAGCGCGCTGCACCTGCAACTGCTGTGGCGGCATGAAGGCGACGGCGGGGCGATTACCTGGCTCACCGCCAGCAGGCTGCAAGCGATGGGCTTTACCGTACCGGTTGCCGCCGACCCGGATGGCCAGCAGCGCTTCAGGCGCCAGCTGGAGCGCTCGGTATGGCTGGTTCTGGAGCTGAATGGCCCGGCCTACCGGCGCCAGGTACAGCAGGCACGCCAGGCACTGGACGAAGCCGAAGCGCGCGTGCGGTCACGCCCTGATGACGGAGAGTTGCTGCGTCAGCGCGACCACTGCCGTGAGCGTCTGGAGGAGGAGGTGCACCATGCCAGCCGCCTGTTCCTCGTCGATGCCGGGCTCGACGCCGATGCGCTGCGCGTGCGCTACCCGGATCGCCAGGGGTACGTGCTGCTGGCGGGCCACCTGAAACCGTACTACGCCACCGACCGTGGCTTCAGCGCGTCGGTCCAGACCGGTGTGTCCGGCGTCAGCGTGCCGCACGCATGGCGCGAGGTATTCGACGGGTGGAACCGGGACACCCAGTACCGCGAGAAGAAGCCCAGGGTGACGGTCGAGGTTGCATTCGGCCAGCGCCATGAGCCCTGGATGGTTGAAGCGGCCCGCTGAGGCGGCGCGCTGCCTGGCTTTGGTGTACCCGGATTTTTCTACGCACAACAAAAAGCCCGCAGGTGCGGGCTTTGCGGTAAGCAGCCGTCTCAGTGGTGACGGTGCTTCTTGTGCTTCTTGTGTTTCTTGCCATGGCGATGACCGTCATCCCGGTCGTCGTCGGCGTATTCGTTGGCCAGCGCGCCACCGGCCGCACCGCCCAGGCCCGCGCCCAGGGTCGAACCGGTGCTGCCACCGAGCTTGCCGCCAACGACCGAACCACCCGCGGCACCCAGGCCACCGCCCAGGGCGGCTTCGGTCTTGTTGCCGTCGCGGGCGGTGATCACGCCGCCTGCCGCGCCGCCAAGCCCGGCACCAATGGCCGCGCCCGTGCTGCCACCGACCTGCTGGCCGACAATGTTCCCCAGCGCGCCGCCCACGCCGCTGCCAATCGCGACTTTACCGGTATCGCCGGCAAATGCCGCTGGAGCTGCCAGCGCGCTGAATGCCAGCGCAAAAAAGAATGTGCGCATACTGCCAACCTTCTTGAAGAAACAGAGTGTCCGGCGGAACTGCCGAACGAGACCGCGCCACCGGCTGGTTACCCGGGCACAGTGGCGCATGTGTTAGAGGCATGATTCTAAAGGAAATTCAGACCGCTGGTCGGAAGGGGTGGTGCCTGGCTCGGGCCAGGCGCCGGGGGCGATCAGTCGTCGTGACGCCAGCCGTGGTGTTTGTGGCGCTTGTAGTGACCGTACTTGTGCCCGCGGCCAGGGTGACGGTCGCGGTAGTAACGGCGGTCGTCCCGGTAGTGGCCCCGACGGTCATCGTCATAGCGGCGGTCGTCACCGTAGTAGTTGCCCAAGGCCCCACCGGCACCGCCGCCGAGGGCTGCGCCGATCAGGCCGCCATTGGTCCCGCCAACCTGCTGGCCGACCACGTTGCCGCCAGCGGCGCCCAGGGCCCCGCCGATTGCCGCCTCGGTGCGGCTGCGTCGGTCGGCGCCGACCACGCTGCCAGCAGCGCCGCCGACACCGGCACCGATCGCCGCCCCGGTGGTGCCGCCAACCTGCTGGCCAACGACCGCGCCCAGCACCCCACCCAGAGCGCCACCAATACCGGCTTCGGTATTGCCGGCAAGCGCGGCACCACTGGCCATGCTCAAGGACAACAGGAGTATCGAGGACAATTTCATGATGAGGAGGACCTCAGGTGACTGTGATGGCGCCGATCCTGAGGTCGTTCGAGGCAAGCGGCAAGCGCCGTTTGTCGGTCTTGAGGTTATTTCCACTGTTTCATCATAAATCGCCACAAGCACCGAACTACGGGGCTTGTGGCGGTGTCTGAGAAACTTGGCCAGTGCTGGTCAGGGCCCTTTTGGGTCCAGGCCCTGCAGGATTGTTCAGAGAATGCGCTGGTTTTCCCGTGCCGGGTGCAGGCGAATGGCGATGAATTTCGAGGTCGGTGTGAAACTGCCTGTGCCGTGGCTGTCGAGCGGCACCAGCGGGTTGGCTTCCGGGTAGTAGGCAGCGGCCTGTCCGGCTGGAATGTCGAAGGCCAGCAGGGTAAAACCGACCACCTGCCGCGCCACGCCGTCATCCCACAGCGAGGTGATATCGACCAACTGCCCTGGCTTGTAGCCAAGCCGCAGGATGTCGGCCTCGTTGGCGAACAGCACCTGGCGCTGGCCCTTGACGCCACGGTAGCGGTCGTCGAGACCATAGATGGTGGTGTTGTACTGATCGTGCGAACGCAGGGTCTGCAGGATCAGGTCGGGTGTTTGCCCCGAGTTGCGCACCTGGAGGGGCAGCAGGTCGTCGAGCAGCGGGTTGGCCTTGAAATTGGCCTTGCCGCTGGCGGTGTTCCAGCGCCGCGCCCCTGCCGGGTTGCCAAGGTAGAAGCCACCGGGGTGCTGCACGCGCTGGTTGAAATCGGCGAAGCCTGGGATGGTGTCGGCGATCAGGTCGCGGATACGGTCGTAGTCGGCGATCAGCGCGTCCCAGTCGACCGGGTGGTTGCCAAGGGTGGCCTTGGCGATCCCGGCGATGATCGCCGGCTCCGAACGCATCTGCCGGCTCAGCGGTTTCAGCTGGCCGTGGGAGGCGTGGATCATGCTGAACGAATCTTCCACGGTTACCGCTTGCGCGCCACCAGCCTGCCGGTCGATGTCGGTGCGCCCCAGGCACGGCAGGATCAGGGCGTCGCCACCGGTGGTCAGGTGGCTGCGGTTGAGCTTGGTGCTGATCTGCACGGTCAGCGCGCAGTTCTGCAAGGCCTGGTGGGTGCGCGGGCTGTCCGGGGTGGCCTGGGCGAAGTTGCCGCCCAGACCGATGAAGACCTTGGCCTCGCCCCGCTCCATGGCGTTGATCGCCTCCACGGTGTTGTGGCCGCTGGCGCGGGGTATCTGAAACTGGAAGCGTTTTTCCAGGGCATCGAGAAAGGCCGCTGGCGGCCGGTCATTGATGCCCATGGTGCGGTCACCCTGCACGTTGCTGTGACCGCGCACCGGGCACAGGCCGGCACCGGGGCGACCGAGGTTGCCGCGCAGCAGTTGCAGGTTGACGATTTCCTGGATGGTCGCCACCGAATGGTGGTGCTGGGTGATGCCCATGGCCCAGCAGATGATCACTTTCTCGGCGCGGCGATACATCTGCGCAGCCTGCTCGATGTCGTCGATGCTCAGGCCCGACTGCGCACTCAACGATTCCCAACTGCTGGCGTCAAGAAGCGCTAGGTAGTCATCCACGCCATCGGTGTGTTCGGCGATGAACGCATGGTCGAACACCGCGGGCTGGCCCTTGGCGGCCGCGTTGCGCTCCCATTGCAGCAGGAACTTGGCAATACCGCGCAGGGCGGCCATGTCGCCACCGAGGGCGGGCCGGAAAAAGGCGGTGTTGAGCGGCGCGGAGCCATTGGTGAGCATTTCCAAGGCGTGTTGTGGGTGCTGGAAGCGCTCCAGGCCGCGTTCTTTCAGCGGGTTGAAACAGACGACCTGGGCACCGCGCTGTACCGCTTCGCGCAGCGGTTCGAGCATGCGCGGATGGTTGGTGCCGGGGTTCTGGCCCAGCACGAAGATGGCATCGGCATGCTCGAAATCGGCGAAGGTCACGCTGCCCTTGCCCACGCCGACACTCTGGCCCAGGGCAACGCCGCTGGCCTCGTGGCACATGTTGGAGCAGTCGGGAAAGTTGTTGGTGCCAAAGGCGCGAACGAACAGCTGGTACAGGAATGCGGCTTCGTTGCTAGCCCGTCCCGAGGTGTAGAACTCGGCCTGGTTGGGGCTGTCAAGGTCGTTCAGGTGCGTGGCGATCAGGGCGAAGGCCTCGTCCCAGGCGATAGGTCGGTAGCGGTCGCTGGCGCTGTCATAGCGCATCGGCTCGGTCAGGCGCCCCTGGTATTCAAGCCAGTAGTCGCTCTGCTCGCGTAACTGGCTGACGCTGTAGCGGGCGAAGAAGGAGGCATCGACGCCGCGCTTGGTGGCTTCCCAGTTGACGGCCTTGGCACCGTTCTCGCAGAACTTGATATGGCCATCTTCCGGTGAGTCGCCCCAGGCGCAGCCCGGGCAGTCGAAGCCACCGCTCTGGTTGGTCTTGAGCAGGGCGCGCAGGTTCTTGAACGGCTGTTTACTGTCCATCCAGAAGTGCGCCACGCTGCGCAAGGCGCCCCAGCCAGCCGCGGCGCCGGTGTAGGGTTTGTAGCGGGGGTTCACGGGCTGCAGGCTCATGCGTGGTGCTCTCTGGCTGACGGCGCCGGGCTGTAGACCCGTGGCGCACTGTGATGGGGCAGGTGAATCAGGTTCAGGTGGTGTTGACGGGCCCATTGCACGGTCAGGGTGGTGGGCGCCGACAGGCTGACCAGGGTGGCGATATGACCGCGTACCGCCTTGTGGATCAGCTCCAGGCTGCAACGGCTGGTGACCACCACGAAGCCCTCGCGGCTGTCGTGGCGTTCGCGTTTCAGGGCGCCGACCAGCTTGTCCAGGGCGTTGTGCCGGCCAATGTCTTCCCGGCACAGGGCAATCTGGCCGTGTCGATCGACAAACAGGGCCGCGTGCAAGGCGCCGCTCTGTCGGGCCAGGCGCTGGGCATCGTTGATGCGCTGGCGCAGCCCCAGCAGTTGATCGGCAGGTGGCAACGGACTGCGCGCCAGGGCTGTGAGCTGCGGCAATGCCTGATCCAGCGCTTCCACACCGCATAATCCGCAACCGCTGGTACCGGCCAGTTGCCGGCGCTGCTGCTTGAGCGCCCAGAATGCGCGGTTACTGATCTCGACTTCTGCCGCCAGCGCTGCGCCAAGCCGCTTCAGGCGGATGTCATAAATCTCGTCGATGGAGTCGACCACGCCGCTGCTCAGGCTGAAGCCCGCGACAAAATCCTCCAGCGCCGAAGGCGACACCATCATCACCGCGTAGCTGATACCGTTGTAGCTGATCGCCAGGGCACACTCTTCTGCCAGCACCGCGTCGGCAACCTGTGCGGTCGTGTTCAACTCGGCATAGGCATAACCATTCGGCGGCGACGCGCTGGCCTCGTTGGCCGGGACGGGATGCGGATCGGGACGTGGCATGGGCAGGTCTCCCTGCGACGGATTGACACATGAGGTTAGGCCTCATGGCCGTGAGCGTCTAATCGCTATTGCCGATGCATCGATCGAGCGCATCTATCGCCGATTTACAATCGCGCCGTGCCCGCCGGCGGTGGCGGTGCTCAGGCCTTCAGCAGGGTCCTGGCTTCGGCGAAGCAGGCATCGGCGATGGCGGAGCGAGGCGCGCTGCGGCGCAGGATCAGGCCCAGGGGGGCCAGGGTGTGCGCATCTTCGATGGGGGTCAGGGCCAGGTGCTCGGTGAAATCGGAGAGGCCGCTGCTCAGCGGCATGATCGCGCAGCACAGCCCCGCGCTGACCGCCTGGAGCAACTGGTGCACGGCATCGGTCTCCAGGCGCGGTATTGGCGTCAGGCCGCGTGAGCGGAAGCTGTGGTCGATGGACTGGCGAAAGTGCATGCCGGCTGACAACAGGCCAAGCGGCAGCTCTACCAGGCTGTCCCAGCGCAGCTGTGGGCTGGTGAACTGGAAATGCCGGCGGTCATAGAGCAGCCCCATGCGGGTCTGCACCAGTTCAAGGCTGTCGAAGTGCTCGCGGTCGAGGCGGTCGAGGTAGGACAGGCCGAGGTCGAGCTGGTTGCGCCCGAGACGTTCGAGGATCTGGTCGCTGCTCAAGGCATGTAGCTGGAAGCGCAGGTTGGGATGCTGGTCGGCGAACAGCTGCACCAGCTGCATCGGGTCGAAGCCGGCCAGGGGCACCACACCCAGGCGCAGGGTCCCGACCAGTTGTCCGCGGCACGCGGCGGCCTCGGCATACAGGCCATCATGGGCAGCCATCACGCTGCGCGCCCAGGCAAGGATGCGTTCGCCCTCGGCGCTGAAACCCTCGAAGCGCTGCCCGCGGTGCACCAGTTCGAGTCCGAGCTCTTCTTCCAGGCTGCGCAGGCGCATCGACAGGGTCGGCTGGGTGATGTGGCAGCGTGCGGCGGCCTGGCCGAAGTGCCGGGTCTCGTCCAGCGCGATGAGGAATTTCAGTTGCTTGATGTCCATTGCGGGCTCCTTGGTGTGCGCCGATTCTAGCCCGGCATTGGGTGCCGGCGCTGGCGTCTGCCGGGTCGACGTCTAGACTTGCAGGCTCCGGGCACCTGCGCCCGGCTATCCCCAAGGAATGAGAGGAATCGTTATGAGTATCTTCGCCTTTGTCAAAGAAGCCGGTGTGAAGCTCTGGGAGTCGGTGGTAGGCCAGGAGGCCCAGGCCGCCGAGTCGCTCAAGGAACACGTTGCCAAGGTGGGTCTGGGCCATCCGGCCATCGAGGTCAGCGTCGAAGGGGAGAAGGTGATCGCACGCGGGGAAGTGGCCAGCCAGGAAGAGAAGGAAAAGATACTCCTGGCGTTGGGCAACGTGGCCGGGGTGAACGAGGTCGAGGACCGGATCTCCGTTGTGACTCCCGCGCCGCCTGCGCGCTTCGTCACGGTGAAGAAGGGCGACACGCTGAGCGCGATCGCCAAGGCCGAATATGGCAATGCCAATGCCTACATGAAGATATTCGAGGCGAACAAACCCATGTTGAGCCACCCCGACAAGATCTATCCGGGGCAGGTCCTGCGTATCCCCGAGTAGCCATCACACGGCAGGCGCGGGGGCAGCCCTGCGACCTGCCGGCCCTGTGCCTGCCTGAGGCGAGTCAGCCTCACAGCCCCTGGAGCAGGACGCGGTAGTCCTCCACGGCAGCGAACTCCGCGGTGTCCCTCGGCCCCTGGCGGCTGTCTGGCTCACGCACCGCGAGCAGGTGAGCGACGCCGAATTCGCGGGCGCTGCGCAGGATCGGCAGGCTGTCATCGATGAACAGGCTGCGCTGTGGCGCGAATTCGAGGTCTTGGTGCAGCGCGTGCCAGAACTGTTGGTTTTCCTTGGGGAAACCATAGTCGTGGGAGCTGATCAGGCGGTCGAAATAGGGCGCCAGCTCGATGCGCTCCAACTTCAACGACAGGGAATCGCGGTGTGCATTGGTGATCATCACCACGCGCTTGCCTGCGTTCTGCAAGGCGGCGAGAAAAGTGTCGGCGTCCGGGCGCAAGGCAATCAGCTCGGCCACCTCGCGCTTGAGGTCGCGGATCGACAGCTTGAGTTCGCGGCTCCAGAAATCGGTGCAGTACCAATTGAGCTGACCGGCGTGCTGGCGGAACAGCGGCAACAGCTCGGCCTCTGCCAGGGCGCGGCTGACTCCGTGGTGCTCGGCATAGCGCTGTGGCAGGTGTTCCAGCCAGAAATGATTGTCGAAGTGCAGGTCCAGCAGGGTGCCGTCCATGTCCAGCAGGACGGTATCGATCTCGCTCCAGGCTAGCGATTGCATGGCGGCTTCTTTGGCTCGGGCGGCGGAGGCTGGCGCGATTTGAGGCGCAATCGTCGTCATCGCGCAATCTCCGGCGCAGATAATCGGAAAAGGCACGGTATGATAACCCGCTACGCCAGATCCAGGAGCATGCCCCATGCGTCAGAAGCCCACTGTGCTCGCCCGCGAAATCGTTGCCAGCAGTCGCCTGTTTCGCGTCGAGGAGCTGCAGTTGCGCTTCTCCAACGGAGTGGAACGGACCTACGAACGCCTGGTTGGCGGGGGCGCGGGCTATGGCGCCGTGATGGTGGTGGCGATGATCGATGACGAGCATGCCCTGCTGGTCGAGGAGTATTGCGGGGGCACCGATGACTACCAGCTGTCCCTGCCCAAGGGGCTGATCGAGCCAGGGGAAGACGTGCTGGATGCGGCCAACCGTGAGCTGAAGGAAGAGGCGGGCTACGGTGCCCTGCACCTTGAACACCTCACGGAACTGAGCCTGTCGCCGGGCTACATGAGCCAGAAGATCCAGGTGGTCCTGGCGCATGGGCTCTATGAAGAACGCCTGCCGGGCGATGAGCCGGAGCCGATGAGGGTGGATCAGATCAGCCTGCGCGAACTGTCGAGCCTGGTGCAGCACCCGCAATTCAGTGAGGGGCGGGCCCTGGCTGCCTTGTACCTGGTCCGAGACCTGTTGAGCCAACGTGGAGATTTCAGCCTGTGAGCCATCCTTTGATTCCCGCCGTCGTGAAGCTGGTGCGTGACGCGGGGGCCGCGATTCTGCCGCATTGGCGTGCGAACGTTGCCGTGACCGAGAAAGCCGATGCCTCGCCGGTGACCGTGGCCGACATGGCCGCGCACCATATCCTTGACCGGGGTTTGCGTGCCCTTGACCCGAGCATTGCGGTGCTTTCGGAGGAGGCGGCGAATATCAGCCTGGCCGAGCGTGCCCAGTGGCAACGCTGGTGGCTGGTCGACCCACTCGACGGCACCAAGGAGTTCATCGCCGGCTCGGAAGAGTTCACCGTCAACGTCGCGCTGATCGAGCGTGGCCGGGTGGTCTTCGGGGTGGTTGGCATCCCGGCCAATGGCCGCTGCTATGTGGGCGGTGCGGGCCTGGGGGCCTGGCGGGCCGAAGCGGGCGGGGCGGATGAACCGATCAGCGTGCGTCTGGCGCCAGCCGAGGCCTTTACCGTGGTCGCCAGCCGCCGCCATTCCAGCCCAGCCCAGGAGCGTTTGCTGGCGGGCTTGAGCGAGCGGTTTGGCGATCTGGACCTGGCCAGTGTCGGCAGCTCCTTGAAGTTCTGCCAATTGGCTGAGGGCAATGCCGATTGCTACCCGCGCCTGGCGCCGACGTCGCAATGGGATACCGCTGCTGCCCAGGGCGTGCTGGAGGGCGCTGGCGGGGAAGTGCTGGCGCTCACCGGCGAGGTGCTCACCTACGAAGCGCGTGAATCACTGCTCAACCCATCCTTCCTGGCGTTGCCCGCCGCCGCCGCGTGGCGTGCCGAACTGATCCAGTTGGCCCGGGCGCTGGACTGAGCGAACCTCGGCACAGCGCCGACGGCGCTGTTTCTTCACCCGCAGCGGACGCGACGTTCCGCCGTGTGGCGCCGGCGCCTCAGTCAAGCATGTCCGTGTAGCGGTCATCCTGCTTGAACACCAACGGCTGGGCAAAGCCCGGCACGGTGATCTGCTCGGTGCCGATGGCAATTTCCTTGTCATCGATCAGGTCGTTGCCGAAGTTGTAGATGATATCCAGTTGACCGTGTAGCGCCTGTTCGTCGTAGGCACGCGCAGCGGTGCGGGTCTGCTCGCGGCGGGCGAGGTAGTCGGAGAAGGCGGCCTCGCCGTGGCGCTTGCGCAACATGCGCTCGACCACGTG
>Ga0307414_10002048_pt1 | contig 10472 bp, 11 predicted proteins | sample DK1Ometagenome_FD_203804 | JGI IMG/M metagenome (GOLD analysis project Ga0307414, IMG submission 203804) | Maize rhizosphere microbial communities from greenhouse at UC Davis, California, United States - DK15-O-3 | ecosystem: Host-associated > Plants > Roots > Rhizosphere > Soil | place: USA...
TCAGGTTTTTTCCAGCCATAGGGTGATTTAAATCTACAGAAACGGCAGTTTCATGGATAGCAGTAACACCTGCTCTGAAATGATTGCCTTGGTTGTCCTGCAAAGGAATAACATCACCTACAGCAGGTAATCCAGCTTCCTTAAACATGTCAATTGGCAAATCAGCAAAAGCTCCCGGATCTAATTCACCGTAACCATCAGCTGCAGTAAGCTCAAAGCCATACTCATCACCAACATTCAATCCTGCCAAATGCTCTTCAAATTTTGGCAACATCATTCCTGTACCATATAGAAATACAAGTGCATTTTGCTCATCTGCTTTCTCTACAAAAACTTGTTGTCCTTCTTCATTAGTCGTATGCAATTCGTACGTTAATGATACTACTGTATTGGGTTTAATACTCATTATGATGTTATTTAGTTATCAATTTTAATGCTTCATCAACAGTAGCTACTGGCAACTGGCACACTTTATTTCGGCAAATATAGATTTTTGTTTCAATGCTTCCCTTATCTTTTAACAAAGGAAGTGTTGAATTTGTTCCTGACAGAATAATTTTATTGGGAATATAACGACTATTAATTTCTTTTTTCAGCATTCCTGCACTTTCCCCTGTAATCGCGATCTCGTTTACACCGAACACTTCATTCAACAACTGAATGGCCCAATTCGAGTAAGCAGAACCATAGGTTTTAATCTGTGGCTGAACGGAAGCCAGCATTGCAGCCGCCTGACCGACATATCCTTCCTCATCAAAAAGCAAACCCAAAGCATGTAGATTTTGTGCCATAACGGAATTCGATGCCGGGATTACATTGTCCATAATTTCATGTTTTCTGGCAATTAATGCTTCGCCACCGGCTGGCGTATAGAAAAACATCGGGCTTTCGGGATCTGCAAAATTTGCGATGACCTGATCAGTCAGCTGTTTTGCTTCATTTAACCATTTTTCATCAAAATCAGCCTGATACAAAGCGATCAGCGCTTCGATAAAAAAGGCATAGTCATCAAGAAAACCTGAAATCGTTGCCTTTCCACTTTTGAAATTCCGGAACAGTTTCCCTTCAGGAGTTTTTAACTTATCAAGCATGAAATCAGCAGCTCTTTTAGCCAGCTGATAGTATTCCTGTTGATCAAAGATCTCAGCACTTTCTGCCAGCGCTTTAATTGCCATCGCATTCCATGCGGTCAGACATTTATCATCCAGGCCAGGCCGTACCCTTTCACTTCTTTGAATCAGTAGCTTCAGTTTGAGCTCACTTAGCTTCTGTTTCAGTTCCCCCAGTTCAATTCCTCTTTCTACAGCAAATTCTTCATCTTTCTGTTTTCTCAGCAGGATATTGGTCTCTTCTTCTTCCCAGTTCCCTTCTTCAGAAAGGTGATAATAAGCAATCAACAGCTCGCGATCGTCCACACTCATAACTTCTACTTCCGCCTTATCCCAGACATAAAACTTTCCTTCTACACCTTCACTATCTGCATCCAGGGCCGAATAAAACAAACCTTCTGCCGAAGTCATCTCTCTCGCCAGCCAGGCTATCGTTTCTTCAGCCACCTCTTTAAACAAAGGCAGGCGGCTATATTGGTAAGCTTCTGCATATAGGCTGATCAGCTGAGCATTATCGTACAACATTTTCTCAAAATGAGGTACATGCCAGTTTCCATCTACAGAATAACGTGCAAAGCCCCCGCCAATCTGATCATATATCCCCCCAAGGGCCATTTTCTCCAGCGTCAAAAGTGTAGCCGCATGTGTATCCTGATCTTCGGCAAGGAAGCTGTAACGAAGCATAAATTGCCAGTTATTGGGCATAGGAAATTTAGGAGCCCGGTTATAACCACCTTCGGACAGATCAAAATACTGCTTCCAGGGTACTACCACCTCAGTCAGGTGCTCCTGTGTATAGGCCTCTCTTTGTAGGTTTGGGATGATTTTCTCCGCATTCCTGATCCCATCTGTCAGGCGATCGGCATATTGTATGGCTTTATCTGGTTCATGCTGCCAGAGATCAGCTACATTTTCCAGAATATTTATCCAATCGTCCTTTTTGAAATAGGTTCCTCCATAAATGGGTCTTTGATCTGGTAAACATAGACAGTTCAGTGGCCAGCCTCCGCTGCCAGTCATCAGCTGAATGGCCAGCATGTAAATCTGATCAATATCCGGACGTTCTTCCCGATCTACTTTAATACAGATAAAATGACGGTTCATCACTTTAGCCACCTCTTGATTTTCAAAACTCTCCCGTTCCATCACATGACACCAATGGCAGGCGGAATAACCAATACTCACCAGAATTAGTTTATTTTCCTTCTTTGCTTTCTCCAAAGCTTCTCTTCCCCATTCATACCAGTTGACCGGATTATGGGCATGCTGTAGTAAATAAGGAGAAGAAGCTTTAATCAGACTGTTAGGTTCCATATTCATGCTATAAAGGTAAAAAGATAAGAATCCGCATTATTTTTTATTCCACAAAATGACAGAAAACACGATCGAGGGTGATATCTTTAAAGATAATTTATTCCCAACAACATGATCAGATTAAATAAAGACACACCATCAGAAGTATTACAAGAAGTAAAGAAAGGCGATTTAGTGACGGATACCTTCAGTAAGACTGGTCTTGTGGAAGAGATAGAAACTTCTGACGACGGGTTATATAAGATTTACAGCTTTCACCTGGTTACCGGGAGAACAATTACGGTTAAAAAGTAAACGGAACATAAAGCAATCAACTCATGAAAATCACTCATACCGAAATTTACCGCTTTAGCATCCCCATGGAGCCTTTTGTTATTGCAACAGGTACCATGCATTTTGCACAAAATGTACTCATCCGTATTTATACAGATTCCGGCATTCATGGCGTTGGAGAGTGTTCGGCTTTCCCGATGATTGTCGGAGAGACACAGGAAACCTGTCTGGCCATGGCTAAAGATTTCGCAAAGATTCTGATTGGTAAAGATCCGCTGGACATTCCTGAAAGAATGAATGACTTTCTGGGTTATGCAGCACATAACGGGACCATAAAGAGCGCTTTTGATATGGCCTTATTTGACATTGCAGCCAAACATGCAGACCTTCCTCTATATCGCTTTCTTGGAGGCCAGAAAAGAAGTGTAGAAACAGATATGACCATTGGCATTGACAGCCCTGAGAACATGGCACTTTCGGCCTTAAAATACCAACAGCAAGGCTGTCGCATCCTGAAGATTAAACTCGGAAAAAAGGTTCATGAAGATATAGAAAGGGTCCGGCAAATCCGCGAAGCAGTGGGTGAGGTGATGACCATACGTCTGGATGCCAATCAGGGATGGAATTTTGACGATGCCTTATATGCATTAGGTGCCCTGGTGCCTTTTAATATTGAATTCTGTGAGCAACCGATGCGCACCTGGTTCGACGATAGGTTACCGGAGCTCAAAGCGAATTCCCCTATCAAACTTATGGCCGACGAGAGCTGTTACAACCACCATGATGCCCGTAAACTCATCAATAGTCAGTCCTTCGAATACCTGAACATCAAGTTCTCAAAATCTGGCGGCATCCTGGAAGCACAGAAAATCCATGAGGTTGCCCTGCAAACGGGTACTAAATGTATGATTGGCAGCATGCTGGAAAGCAGGATTGCGCTGACTGCAAACCTTCATTTTGCTTTGTCCAGTCCGAATGTTATCTTCTTTGACCTGGACACCTGTTTATTGGGCCATTTAGTTGACCCGGTAATTGGCGGATTAACCTACGACGGCTTCTTTCTCGATGTACCTGAAAATTCCGGAATCGGTGCAGATGCAGACCCTGCTTTCCTCAAAACCTGCGAGCAATGGATCGTGTAAGCAATTAAGATTCCAGCTGATAAGTCATAAAAACGGCCTGTTCTCCTGGTTCTCCATCATACAGAGAAAACTGCAAACCATCAGGTCCTTTCCTCCGCAATAAAATCAACCCAAACATTTTCCACAGCTATTGTTATTCCAAAACAAACTGATTAATTTAGTAAACTAAGTTTACTATAGACTCCATATTGAACTAATTATCCCTAAAAACCCCAATGGAAGACCACCAAAAACACGCTGTTATCTTCAAACAGCTATACGTTCTCAAAAAGCTCACAGACGACTGGGGCGACAAAAACATCTGCAATCTCCATCAGCCACATTTCAACATGGCATTTATGCCTTTTTTCATGGCTGTTGGCCTGAACGGGAAGTCAAGCAGTGCCATTGCTGCGAACCTAAAAGTCAGCAGACAGGCAGCGGGAAAGATCATGAAAGAATTAGAGCAGACCGGATTGATTAAGGTCGAAAAGAGTGCAACAGATGCCCGTGCAAACCTATTGGAACTTACAGAAGCAGGAAGAGCCTTTTATCTTCAGGTGACCGAACAATCAGCCTTACTGGCGAGAAAATATGTAAAACTGATTGGAAAGAAACAACTGGAAATGATGACAGAGACGATGGAGAAAATGATCCATTTCCATGAAAAATTAAACCATTGTCATAACATGGGCGGAACGCATGGCTAATAGCTGAGGATCCGGGGAATCCTTAAGCGTTCAAACGCCGTACTATCTCCATTAAAAGCATTAAAATCAACCACATGATTGATGCCGGTAATACGGGCTTTATCAGAATGCTGCCAGAAAGACCAATTGGTATCACTGCTAACTTTTAATTTCGCCTGATGGTAATGCGCAATCCATAAAGGATACTCATCAAAATGACCTTTCAGGTAGTCTTTATAAAAGGTTAGCCCGGAATAGATCATTGGTTTTACCTTTGTCTTCTTTTCAACATAGCGGATAAATTCCTGCAGCTCCTTACGCATATTGGCAGGTGCAACCCCATTCAACTGCTCAATATCTACTACCGGAGGTAAATCCCCCTCTTCGAATTTCACTGTTTGAAGGAAGAACTTAGCCTGCCATTCCCCTGATTTTTGCGGCCTGAAGAAATGATAAGCGCCACAAACAATTCCTGCTTTCGCCGCTTCCCTCCAGTTGCGCTGGAAATAGGGATCTACACTTAATATCCCCTCGGTTGCTTTGATAAAAGCAAATTTCACCTGTACCTCATCTTCTTTCATCGCCCTGACCTTCTTCCAATCGATCTTTCCCTGGTAATAAGAAACATCAATACCATGAATGCTGTATTTCTTGGGAATGCGAATGTCAAAGCTGGAATAGGTCCTGTAGTTCGGATCCTGGCCCCAGTCTTTGATCCAGCGCCAGGTTGAGGTAAAGCCTTTAATCACATATCCATAATAAAATGGAGAAAGCAGAACGAGTAAAAGTCCGGCGATAGCCACTTTCCATTCCATAGCCAAAGGCTTTTTCTTTTTTATCACCTTTCTTTTTGCCACAGGTCTCTTTCCCGGAATTGCAGTTTTTGCAGTTCTGGTTGTTTTTCTGGGTGCAGGAGGCTTCGGTGGAACTAATGGTGGCATGCCGTAAAAATACAAAAGGGCAACCGATTTGGCTGCCCTTTTTTCAATAACTATATATTCCTTTTAAAATCAAGAACTTACTTACTCAACTCCGCAAAATATTTGTGGAATAAAGGCAAGGTCTCAATTCCCTTATAGTAATTAAAGATATCGTATTTCTCATTTGGCGAATGTAAAGCATCGCTGTCTAAGCCAAATCCGAACAATACCGATTTAATACCCAACTCACTTTCAAATAAAGCAACGATAGGAATACTACCACCACCTCTTGTTGGAATTGGTTTCTTACCAAACGAGTCCAGGATCGCCTGCTCAGCAGCACGATAAGCAACGCTGTCTGTTGGCGTAACTACCGGTTCACCACCATGATGAGCGGTAACTTTAACCTTCACATAATCAGGAGCAATACTTTCAAAATGTTTCGCAAAAATGGCAGAGATTTCTTCAGAAGTCTGGTTAGGAACCAAACGCATAGAGATCTTTGCATTTGCTTTTGAAGGCAATACCGTTTTGGCACCTTCGCCAATATAACCACTCCAGATTCCGTTCACCTCTAAAGTAGGTCTTGTCCCGGTACGCTCCAGCGTAGAGAAACCTTTCTCTCCCCATTCTGAGTTAATGTCCAGGTCTTCTTTATATTCATTCAGATCGAAAGGAGCTGAATTTAATGCCGCTCTTTCTTCCTCAGACAATTCCAACACTTTATCATAAAAGGCAGGAATTGTGATGTGGTTATTTTCATCATGTAATGAAGCAATCATCTTACATAAAATGGTTGCAGGGTTTGCTACAGCACCACCGTAAACTCCGGAGTGCAAATCGCGGTTTGGACCAACAACTTCCACTTCCATATAAGCCAGGCCACGTAAACCCGTTTCTATAGAAGGATTTTCCATGCTGATCATTGAAGTATCAGAAATCAGTACCACATCTGCTTTCAAACGCTCGGTATTTGCTTTCACAAAGACGCCAAGGTTTGCAGAGCCTACTTCTTCCTCTCCCTCGATCATAAACTTGACGTTACAAGCAAGGGTATTGGTTTTCATCATCAGCTCAAAAGCTTTTACATGCATGTAAAACTGGCCTTTATCATCACAAGCACCACGTGCATAAATCTTACCATCACGCACCGTAGGTTCAAATGGAGGTGTTTTCCAAAGCTCCAAAGGATCTGCAGGTTGTACATCGTAATGTCCGTAGATTAAAACGGTAGGTAATTTTTCGTCAATAATTTTTTCACCATATACTATCGGATAACCCGCAGTTTCACAAATCTCTACTTTATCGGCACCTGCGTCCTTCAGTTTCTGGGCAACAAAATCGGCTGTTTTAAGCACATCACCTTTATATTTAGGGTCTGCACTTACCGATGGGAAGCGTAATAACTCAAACAACTCGTCTAAAAAACGTTGTTTGTTTTCTTCTACATATTTTTTGATCTCTTGCATAACAAATGATTTTGGACAAATATACAAGGTAAAAGATAAACGGAGGTAACGATGTCATGATTAAGCCCTAAACCGCGAATTGTCCAATTCTTCCCGCTGACTGTTCAATTCCCGGTGGAGAAATTGACTTTCCTTTGCAGGGTCCACAAACAAAGACATCCAATGGAAAAACTACTAAAGCAAAGCAGCGAGATCATCGTTAAAGTAGCTAAAGAATTAAAAGCAACGCAAGTACCCTCAACACGGGCAGAAAATAAAGAAGCCTTGCTCGATCAGTTTAATATCGCAAACAATTTCTCAGGTCATAAGATAAAAGCAGAACTGCATAAAATTGCTCCGGAAATCAAATGGTCTTATGCCGAATTTGAGGTAGAAAAACAGACATCAGGAGACATAAAAGGGTTATACTGAGTTTGCGATGCCATTGACGGGGCGATACATTTCCTTCAGGATTTTTACCCATGGTGCATTACTTTAACGCTAATGGACGATCAAAAACCTGTAATGGCCTTAATTTATGATGCAGAAAGGGATGAATTGTTTAGCACAATCAAGGGACAAGGAGCTTACTTCAATGGTAAGAACGTCCGCATAAACAGCAAAAAAAAGCTTTCAGATGCCATCGTATCTACGGTTCATCCCAATAACATTCCGGAAGAGACCGCGCTTGTCAACAAAACCCTTCAAAGTGTAAGTCAACTTATGCCAAAGGTTTTTGCCTTACGTCTTTTAGGCCCTGCCTCACTGCAACTGGCTTATGTTGCAGCAGGGAGAGTTGATGCTTTTTGGGAATATGGAAATGACATTTACGACTGGCTTGCCGGCGCTTTACTGGTAGAAGAAGCAGGAGGACATGCATCAATTACTGATTCCGGAATTATCGCTTCCAATAAGGGCCTTGCTCTGGAATTAGGTAAACTACTCTAAAAAATAATTCCCTAACTTCGTTTCGAACGCCATTATAGCAAAACGAAATGCAGGATTTTACCAATGAAACATTAGACATAGACGCACTGCCGAAATACGAAGAAGTGGCATTAAATGCGTTAAACAGGAAATACTGGAAAGTGGTCTTATTAAATATATCCATTTTCCTGTTCATCCTTGCTGCGGGAATAGCCATTGTTTTGTTCTTTATAGAAGAGCTCAGCCCCTACTTGTATATAATTATCGGAACCTATCTGCTTTTCAGTATCCTTTTAATTGTGCTTTACCTGGTCAGCATTAAAAAGATCGGCTATGCGATCAGAGAGAAAGACCTGATTTATAAAAGCGGAATCATCTCGATATCGACCGCTATTATTCCCTTTACCAGGATACAACACATCACCTTAAATGAGGGGATTTTCTCCAGAATGTTTCAACTGGGCTCCCTCCATGTATTTACTGCCGGTGGTATTTCGGGAAGCATTACTATTCCCGGATTGGACATTAATCTGGCAAAAACCATCAAAGAGGAGCTGAACAGACAACTGGCTAAAGTCGATTAAGATGGAAACTGATTTTTCTGAACCTAAAAGACAGTCGGCCGCCGGTGTAGCCGTCATGTTTGCCGATCACCTTCAGCGCAGCATCCGCGTATTGGTATTTCCTATTATCCTGCTCCTGGTCCGCGCCAAAGGCATGAATCATTGGTATCTGATTGCCGGCTTCCTCGTTTTCCTTTTCATTCTGATCATCTATTCTTACCTCAGCTACCTCAGGTTCAGTTTTTTCCTCGATGAAGAAAAACAGGAATTTGTAATCCAAAAAGGGGTATTGAGCAAGGAATACATCAGCATCAGGCTGGATAAAATCCAGCAGGTAAACATCAATCAGTCGCTCATTCAAAGGATCATAGGGGTATATAGCCTCGATATTGATACTGCGGGCAGTGATAAAAAAGAAGCGAGCATTAAGGCAATTGACCACCATACCGCCACGATATTAAGGGAAAGGCTCCTAAATAGGGATGCTCCCGATACGGAAGCAGAAAAATCGACAGATGAGCAAAGCCAAAAGTCTGAGCCGCTGCTAAAATTGAGTACTTCTACCCTCTTTAAAGTCGGATTGACCTCTAACTACGGCGCAAGTGTAGCCCTTCTTATGGGTTTTATCTTTGCCATTATGGAGATGCTAAAAAACTATACAGAAGCATTTCAACTGGAAGAAAATCCAATAAAAGCACTTTCTACGGAAGGATTAAACCTATTTTCTATTTGTGCACTCCTTTTCTTTGCCCTGCTCATCGTTCTTGGGACAAATATTCTGCGCAACTTTATTAAATATTTCGATTTTGAAGTCATCAAAAAGAAGGCGGTACTCGCCATCACATCGGGGCTTTTTGAAAAGAAACATACCTTATTAAAACCGGCAAGGGTACAGATTAGCAGTTATAGTCAGAATTATTTTCAAAAAAAACTAGACCTGATGAACATGAAGTTCAAGCAGGCTTCTTTTGGTTCTGCTGATGAGGACGACAAAGACAATAAAAAGCATGACATTGAGATTCCCGGATGTGATGAAAACGAAAGAGATGAACTTTTAAAAATGATTTTTGAATGTATCCCGCAAAAAGAAAGCACCTTTATTCCAAACTACCGCTTCCTCTTTTTAACAATCATGCTTAAGGTAGTCATTCCGATATCTTTCTTTCTCCTTGTCGGATGGGTCCTGCCCCATATTCGTCCCTATTTCTGGTGGATCATTCCCTACGCTATCCTGGTGGCCATTATGCTGTATTTTGAATTTGCACATCATCGGTTATACCTGTCTAAAGACTTTATCATTAAGAAAAGTGGAATATGGGATGTAGAACATCAGCTACTGGAGCCGCATAAAATCCAGGGGATCACGACCAAACAATACTTCTGGCATAAAAAGGCCAACATTGGGCATTTGGTACTGCATACCGCCGCCGGAACGATTCATTTTAAATATGGGAACTATGCGGAGATTCACCGTATGGCGAACTATTGGTTGTATTATATTGAATCAGGGAAAAAAGATTGGATGTAACTCCAATAAAAGCCATAGTTTTCTTATTTTTGTGCGGATGTAGTTTCATGTACCCCTTGTACATCGATATCAGCTACATGGTTTAAACAATACCTTTAAAAAGCAGAACAGGATAGTATTTTGGATTATTTAGCAGGATTAAACCCCCAACAACGCGCAGCAGTAGAAAATACCCAGGGACCCGTAATGATTGTCGCAGGTGCCGGCTCCGGAAAAACACGTGTAATTACTTACCGGGTAGCTCACCTGATTGAAAAAGGGGTCGATGCCTTTAACATTCTGGTACTTACCTTTACCAATAAGGCCTCAAAGGATATGCGTGAGCGTATCTCGAAAGTGATTGGTTCAGAAGCCAAAAATATATGGATGGGTACCTTTCACTCGGTATTCGCCAAGATATTAAGAGTAGAAGCAGAAAAGATCGGATACCCTTCCAACTTCACCATTTATGATACGGACGACAGCAAAAGTCTGATCAGGGCGATATTAAGGGAATTACAGCTGGACGACAAGTTATACAACGCGAATTTCGTTTACAACAGGATCTCTTCCGCGAAAAACAACCTGGTTTCCCATACCG
>Ga0307414_10002050_pt1 | contig 10464 bp, 11 predicted proteins | sample DK1Ometagenome_FD_203804 | JGI IMG/M metagenome (GOLD analysis project Ga0307414, IMG submission 203804) | Maize rhizosphere microbial communities from greenhouse at UC Davis, California, United States - DK15-O-3 | ecosystem: Host-associated > Plants > Roots > Rhizosphere > Soil | place: USA...
AGTAACAAAACCACGGCACCTTCGCCTGAAAATGTGACCTGAAAGATGCCCCGTTTGAGGGAACTGACCATACTCATAAATCCGGGAAGCGCGGGTCATGCGTCCAATTGGCCCAGGAAGCTAATTTTACAACAACCCGGTCGGCCGTGCTGGTTGTAAAATTTGATGTGGTAACACAGGCGGCGTATATCCACCAAGGTTAAAATGTCGCTACCATGTATCAAAACATTGAACTTGTCTTTTTAATCTAAACTACATCATATCATGAACACCATTTACACTTCCGTCGTCAAAGCGGTTTCCGGAATTTTCGGAAAGTCTAAAACCGATCCCAGCGCAAGTACTTTTTCAAATAGTCCCGACGATTTCAATGCTTTTTTGAACAGGATCAAAAACAATGCTAACCGTATTAAATTATAGTAATGATGTATACGGAATATTCATATAGTACAGAGCGTGTTTCCGGCAAGGCCCATTTTAAAGCCTCCCGAACTTTGAAATGGGTATTTACAGCAGGTGCCCTGATGTTCGCAGTTTTGCTTTCCGGCAGGTTGAACTTATACCTTCAATTTAGCGGGGAAGTGGCAAAGCTTTTGGCGAATTCACAGGATATTTCCTCCCGCAGGTTTGCTTATGTTCAGTTGGAGGGCCTTCCCAGGCCGGTCCAGCAGTATTTCAGGCACGTTCTCAGGGAAGGCCAGCCTTACATCAGTAACGTGCACCTTTTGCATGATGGGGTTTTCAAGACCGATTTGAAAAAAGATTGGATCGAGATCCGGGGCGAGGAATACTTTTCGGCAGACAGACCGGGCTTTGTCTGGAAAGGCAAAACGGCCGCATTCACGGCCCGGGACATGTTCATAGAAGGAAAGGGACGATTGGTAGTGTCGCTTTTCTCTCTTTTTAAAGTTGAGGATGGCTATGGGGCAAGGTATAACCGGGGCGAGCTGTTGCGCTGGCTTGGGGAAAGTGTTTGTTTTCCTACCAATCTATTGCCTTCTAGCGCGCTGGCCTGGTTTCCTATTGACGATTATACGGCAAGGTTGGAATATAATTACCAGGGCATGGTGCTGAATTATATTGTTTTTTTCAATGATGCACATGAGATCACCCAGATGCAAGCTACGCGCAATATGGGTGATGGCCCAAGACAAAAATGGGTAACCAAGCTAAGTAAATACCAACAGCGGAACGGTGTCCTGATCCCAACCGTGCTGGAAGCCGGATGGCAGTTAAAAGAAGGGTATTTTCCTTATGCCAAATTTACAATCAGCCGGATAGACTTCAATAGGCAGATCTAAAATAGGCGGATCTGGAACCGTAAGCGTCACATACTGGGATTTAGCCCCAAAAGCAACCGACAGAAAATCATAATGACCAGTGGATTTCCTCATCAGCAGCCGGCAGAATCAGCAGGTAGCCTTCGGGTAGTGGCGCCAGAGAACAGCATTCATCAACTGCCTTTGCCGGAGCTGTACACACAATTAGAAAGTAGCCAGGATGGGTTGAGCATGGAAGATGCTGCCTCTCGTTTGGGTCGGAGCAAAACAGCGGAACAGAAGATCAGACCAGGTTTTGGAAAAGGACTGGGAATATTTCTTAGGCAGTTTAAGAGTCCCTTGGTGCTGCTTTTGGTCATTGCCATTTTATTGTCGGCTGTCCTGGGCGAGATTTCTGATACGCTGATCATTTTTTGTATCCTGATGGCATCAGGCCTGCTTAGTTTCTGGCAGGAGTGGCACGGGGGAAAGGCAGTCGAGCGTCTACAGAAAATGATTGAGCTTAACACAACCGTCTTGCGGAATAATGACATCCGTATCCTGGACACCGCTGAGATAGTGACCGGTGACGTTGTTTTGCTAAAAGCAGGTGATATTATCCCTGCCGACTGCCGGATACTGGAAAGTGACGAACTGCATGTCAACGAAAGCGCTTTGACAGGAGAAAGCTATCCCGCAGAAAAAACAGCGGGAATCGTCGCTGGCAGCGCGCCGCTGGGCAAAGTCTTTAATTGTCTTTGGCAAGGAACTAATGTAGTGAGCGGGACAGCCCGGGCCATAGTGGTTAACACCGGTAGCGATACAGTTTTTGGACAGATCCGCGTGAGCCTTTCAGAAACTCCTGAAACAGCTTTTGAGAAAGGGATTAAACAGTTCGGTTATTTCCTGCTGCAGATCACGCTCACCCTGACGATAGTTATTCTGGCTGTCAATGTTTATTTCGGTAAACCCCTTCTGGACTCAGTGTTGTTTTCCCTTGCCCTAGCCATTGGAATGGCACCTGAGCTGCTACCAGCCATCATGACTGTCGCCATGTCCTTTGGCGCGGATCGGATGATGAAAAAGAAAGTGATCGTCAAAAAGCTTTCTTCTATATTCAACCTGGGCGAAGTTACGGTCCTGTGTACCGACAAAACGGGGACCGTCACCGAAGGGACCGTGAAGGTCGGCGATATTGTCAACATCAGCGGCAACACGGATCAACAGGCCAGGCAGTATGCATATCTGAATGCAGTCATGCAGCAGGGGTTCAGTAACCCTGTTGATCAGGCAATCAGCGGACTGCCGGTGGAGGCCAACGGTTTTGTACGTGTCAATGAAGTACCTTATGATTTTATCAGAAAAAGGCTGAGCGTTCTTGTAAAAAAGGAAGATGAATACGTAATAATCAGCAAGGGCTCGCTCGAAGGTATCCTGGCGGTTTGCTTGACCGTTAAGAATGAAGCAGGCGAAATACAGCTGCTGGACGCTGAAAAAAAGGAAAAGATCGATAAACAATTCCAGGTGTATAGCTCAGATGGTTACCGGGTGCTGGGTCTGGCAAGCAAAGCATTTGATCGTGACAGAATGTGCAGGGGGGACGAGTATGGTATGACCTTCCTGGGTTATATCCTGCTGGAGGATCCTCTCAAGCAATCCAGCGCAGCATCTATACAAAAGCTACGCCAAATGGGTGTTTCAGTGAAAATTATCACGGGGGATAACCGGTTTGCGGCCATGCATATTGCCCAAAAGCTGGGGATCAACAAGGACCGGATCCTGACAGGAGAAGAGCTGGATACGCTCTTGCCCGACGGCCTTTTGGTAAGGGTTTTAGAAACTGATGTTTTTGCGGAAATAGAACCGCATCAGAAAGTACGGATTATCAAAGCGCTCCGGCAGGCGGGAGCTGTTACCGCCTACATCGGTGACGGCATTAACGACGTAGCTGCCATCAATGCGGCCGATGCCGGTATTTCTACCGATAATGCAGTGGACGCTGCCAAACAGGCAGCAGACTTTGTGCTGATGGAAAAAGACCTTTCCGTGCTGGCTGACGGCATTCAGGAGGGTAGAAAGTCTTTTGCCAATTCGATGAAGTACATTTTTATCAGCACCGGGGCCACCTTCGGAAACATGTTCAGTGTAGCAGGGGCATCTCTGCTGCTTCCTTTCCTGCCCATGTTGCCTAAACAGATCCTGCTCACCAATTTCATTACCGACCTGCCCGCACTGGCCATAGCCTCAGACCACGTCGATGGGCAACAACTTTTAAGGCCAGGGAAATGGAATATCAAACTCATTATGAGATTTATGGCCGTTTTCGGCTTGCATAGCTCATTGTTTGACTTTTTAACTTTTTACATCCTTTATTTTCACCTTAAACTGACTGGTGCTTCTTTCCGGACGGGCTGGTTTGTAGAATCGGTTGCTACCGAGCTGCTTATTTTGCTGGTTGTCCGGACCAGAAAGCCCTTTTTGAAAAGTACTCCCGGAAAAATGCTGTTAACCATCGCAGTCCTATCACTGATTTTCACATTGTGGCTTCCGGGTTCTGCTTTCGGTTTCGAGTTAGGACTGGTAGCACTGGCATCCGGGCAAATCCTGCTGATTGCCGGGATTCTGGTGGTGTATGTTATCACGGCGGACCTGCTGAAAGTATGGTTTTTCCGATTTAATAGGGGTTGACTATCAATCTTTTAGTGATTCAGTGAGCAATGTCATTTTTTGTCAAGATGCAGATCATCGCTCGCGCGATGCGGCTGATGTAATTTTAGATATGCCTCTGAATCGAGGCATTGATCCCAAATAAATATACTTTGATTATGAAAAAGATACTTGTTCCATGTGATTTTTCTGCCGCTGCAAGGCACGCCTACCGGTTTGCAACCGAGATCGCGGCTATTAACAACGGTGAGGTAATTGTGGTAAAGGCCATTGAGCTGCCTAATCTGTATGGAAACGGGATGCCTGGGCAGCCTTACTCCTTCGTAGATCCGGTGGCAGTAATCAGTGAGTGGACGCAGGCTGCGGAAAAGGATTTTGTAATGATGCAAAAAGCCATCGGCAGCACGTTCGCAAATGTAAGTTTCCGGGCGGAAACAGGAGGCGTTACCGACACGATCCTGCAAATGATCCAGGCCGAAGAAATAGATTTGGTCGTAATGGGCACCAACGGTGCCGGTGGCCTGAAAGAGTTTTTTGTAGGGTCCAACACCGAGAAAATTGTGCGTTCTTCCCCGGTGCCGGTGTTTGCAATCCATAACGCCTTGCATGTTTCCGATGTCAAAAACATCATCTTTCCAACCTCCCTGGATTTGACCCAGAATACGCTGGTTGAAAAGATTAAAGGCTTACAACAGCTCTTCCATGCGGTCATTCATGTGTTGTATATCAACTATTTCACTACAACCCTGATTTCCGACAGCGAAGCCCAGGCCAGTCTGGAAAGCTACGCCAGGTTTTATAACCTGGAAAATTATTGTCTGCATGTAAGCCGCTCGGCAAACCTGGAAGAGGGCATCGCCTCGTATGCCGAGCGGATCCCGTATTCGATCATTGCCATGACCACCCATGGAAGCAAGGGGCTTGCCCATCTGCTGATGGGAAGCATTGCCGAAGATGTGGTCAACCATGTCAGTGAGCCTGTATGGACCTATTCAACAGTTCAAAGCTGAGATATGTCAGACTAAAAACTCAGAAACCATGGAAACATGTATTGCCGATGCCGAGCTGGCCGAACACATCCGCAACCTGCTGCACAGGGACATCCGGATTGATGATAAGGATATCCACGTAACCGTTCGCGCGGGCTGGGTTTTTCTGGATGGTCAGGTAGATTTTGAAAGTGACAGGGACCTTGTGCAATCATGTGTCGGAGAGATCTTCGGCGTATGCCGGCTTACTAATAATCTGACATTTCCACGTGTCCATACCCACTTGTCATTCGATGGAAAACCTCATGAAGATCGGGGCAATATTAGTACCCTGTGATTTTTCTGCTTCTTCACTTGCTGCGCTGAGGTTTGCCTCAGAGCTCGCTGCCCGTTACACAGCACAACTGATTGTGCTGACGATTTTAGACTCTGCTCAGTCGGAAGACAAGGCACAAGAGGAAGTTTTGAAAGGGCAGTTTAGCAAGGCCGCAACAGTGTGGTCTGCAAACGGTCTTAAAATCAGGCAACTGATCAGCAGGGGCAAATTCGTGCCTGTCGTGCTCGAAACAATCGCAAAGGAGAAAATCGGCCTGGTCGTACTTGGAACAAAAGGTTCGAGAGGATGGGACGGCCTTTTTATGGGCTCCCATGCTGAAAAGATTGTCAGGACCTCGCCGGTGCCAGTGATTGCCGTTCGGAGAGAGTCCCATCTGGATCAAGTTCGCAACATTGTTGTACCCTGCAATATGGCTGAAAATGAAAGCAAGGCGGCTAAGGGTATTAAAGACCTGCAGATGTTATTGCAAGCGCAGGTTCATTTGCTATATGTAGATACCATCGGAATTGGAAATGAAGACAAGCCCCTAATACAGCTGCGCGAATATGGAGCCAGGCTTGGATTTAAGAACTATACAGTAAATGTCGCTTATGCCGCCAGCGAAACAGAAGGGATCCTTCATTTTGCAGCCGAAATTGGCGCAGATATGATCGCGATGGCGACGCATGGAGAAAAAAGCCCGGCCAAAATGTACAGCCCAAGTATTGCGGCCGATGTAGTCAATCATGGACGGGTACTAACCTGGACTTGCCCCATTGGCCGCTCGCCTGACCTGATGGCGATGGGTGGCTAGCCTTTAGCTGCTTTCCCGCAATTATTCATTAACAAATAAACTGAACTGAGATGACCTATCAATCCGAAAATCAAAAGATCACTTTTGTCTTGCCTTTGTATTTTGCCAAGGCTGAAATTACGTTTACAAGGCAAACGAGCAATGAGAATATTACCATTCCGGTTACAGCTGCGGAAGGTCCCCGCGTTAGCGTTTCGACCAGGAAATTCGAAAAGGGATTTTGGCTGGCACAGCTTAACTGGTCTGTCGGCCGGTCCAGATATTGCAGTGAAGGGTGGTTCGAAATTGCATGATCAAACTCTGCGGTTAAAAGAAAACCTTACCCAATGGCCAGGGCAAGGTTGAAGTAGCTTCATTTTTTTTTGACATTCCTTTATTGATGGGCAATAAAAAGCGGGGTTTTAAGCTCGCGCATCAATACATCGGCCATACTGGGGCGGAACCAGCGCGAAACAACGTTCCTAGGGTTTGCACCCAATACAACAAGCTCATTTTGATGTTTGTTTTGAAGATATTTGACAATTTCGGTTTCCGCATCCCCTTCCAGGACCCTGTTTTCCGCCGACGGGAAGTGGCGCTTCATAAATTCTTTCATCAATCGGCCGTTGGGCAAATGCTTGTTTTGCCCCTGGCTTTTGACCGAAAGTATTTCAATAGGTTTTTCCCCCATGGAGGGCATCAGATAGCCAAACATCTTAATGGCAAAAACAGAGGATGGCTCTCCATCATACAGCAAAGTAACCTGCTCTATATCTTTGAACCCATCAGCGACCGCCATTACCGGACATTGAACATCAATAAGCAGCTCCCTGATAAATTGTGTCGGGGGCTCTTGAGTGACATGACTGAGGGTTTCCCGCTTGTCTATGACGAGCAGATCAGCATAAATGCTCTCATGAAGCAATTCAGCCAATGCAAAATTCGGTTCATGGTGGACGCTAAAAGTTATACCGGCCTCACAACAGGTGTCGCTGAACGCTTCAATTGCTTTTGCGCGGTTTACTTTATCCTGCTCATTCATGTGACGCACCAGCTCTGGGGATGAGCCAGGCCTTGCAGCCAGTTCGTAAACAGAGTAGCTATGATACGTAAAGTCTTCCAGGAATACCCCCACCAAATGCCCGCCGGTCTCTCTGGCCAATTGCGTGGCATACCGGATAGCAGTCTGTGAAACTTTCAGGCCGTCGATGGCAACAATGATCTTTTTCATAAGAGTTGGGCCTTAAGAATGGGCGATGAAAAACGGTAAGTCCAGGTTTTTAATAAGAGGTTCCGCGGTGCTATGGGAAAAAACCTCGGACAAACTGTTCCGACTGTAAGAACCCATGATCACGATGGTCTTTTGCTTATTGAACAAATAGCTGAAAAGTTCAGAGCTGGCTTTGCCATACAGTTTGTGGAAATGCACATTCGAATAGTGGCAACTGATCATCTGGGATAGCTTACCGATCTGAATGGGTTCCCCAGTTTCATCCTCCATCACCTGAACAATGGTGAGTTTACGATTTTCCAGCTCAGGTAGTAGGTAGGAGAATTGTTTGATCGCAAAAGCGGCTGAGGCACTTTCATCGTAGGCAAAAACGATTTCATCGATTCCATTAAAGTGCCTCGGTGCAACTACTACGGGGCATTCGGCATTCCTTAGAAAATCTTTTACAAAATGCGTCGGCCTGGACTGGTCCGAAGCCTGAAAAGCCAGATCATTACCTATGATGATCAGGTCGGCATATCTGCTTTCCGTCATCAATTGGGTTAATGGGAAGCCCGTATCCGGATGGACGCTGGAGAGAATGCCTTGTTTTCCACATATTGCTTTGAATGTATCCATATTCTGCTGCTGGTCGAGCTTACGCTGGTGGTAGCCGGGAGCGTCACTGGCCACCATCGTTTCGGTGTAAGGCATTCCATAGGCTATTTTAACGGCCGGGACCGGGTCGAGCACGTTATTCTCCAGGAAAATGCCCGTCAGCCTGGATTCTGTCAGGGCAGCCAGGTAACATGCGAAAAGGATATTTTCTTTGTTGAGGTGATCTGCATCGATCACTAAAAGTATGTTTTTCATTTTGATCTAAATTGAATTTGAAGAATAAGTCAAATGGCCCGGCACTAGCATGACAGATCGGATGTTTACGAAAAGAGCTGATAGACCGACTGGGTTGAGTGCACAGTGGTGACCGGGTCCTTTTTCTTTTTCATGGACCCGGTTTCGGCCAGGTTTTTAAACCATTCAAAAGCCACTTCTAGCAAATGAGGGGTATGGCCGCCTTTTTTACAGGCTTGGGTAAAATAATCTGACAACATATCCTGGTAGTCAGGATGTACGCAGTTTTGGATGATTGTCTCCGCTTTCTGTCTGGGGGCAAGTCCTCTCAGGTCAGCCAGCCCGCGCTCGGTTACGATGATGTCAACATCATGTTCGGAATGATCTACGTGCGTAACCATCGGCACAATGCGGGAGATGGTGCCCCCTTTGCAGATCGATTCGGTCACAAAAATGCTCAGATAGCTGTTTTGGGCAAAATCGGCTGACCCGCCAATCCCGTTCACGATCTGGCTGCCTGCAATGTGCGAAGAGTTTACATTGCCATAAATATCACATTCAAGGGCGGTATTAATGGCGATGACACCAAGCCGTTGTATGACTTCGGCGGCATTGGTTATATCTTGTGGCCTAAGCAGGATCTTGTGTTTATATTTTTCGAAGTCCCCAAAAACACGCTCGTAACACGCCTCCGAAACGGTCATCGAGCTGCCGGATGCGAAATCGAGCTTTCCTGCATCGATCAGGTCGAAGGTACTGTCCTGTAAGACTTCCGAATACACAGTCAAATGTTCAAATTCGCTGTTGGCAAAACCGTCCAGGACAGCATTGGCCACCTTGCCTATACCTGCCTGGATCGGGCGTAACGACCGGGTCAGCCGGCCGACACTTACTTCCGCTTCAAAGAAATCCAACAAATGCCTGGCGATGGCACGTGTGGTAGGATCGGTTGAAATAATATCAGCAGGGCTATCTTTTAAGTTTGTAAAGACGATGCCCACGATTTTGTCCAGGTCGCAGGGGATAGAACACTGACCGATCCGTTGCCATACATCTGTAATTGCAATGATGGCGCGGCCTGTTGTATCTTCCGGTAGGAAAATATCGTGGATACCCTGGATTTCCAGTGGTACGGCCTCATTGATCTCGATAATAACCTGTTTTGCCAAAGCAGCAAAGATGGCTGAGTTCCCCACAGAGGTGGTCGGAACAATACTTCCATCAGCTTCAATCAAAGTGGCCTCTATAATAGCCACATCAATGGACGGCAAAAACCCGTTTTTGAGGTGGGCTGCCGTTTCGCTTAGGTTTTCGTCGATGTACATCAGCTCGCCTTCGTTAATAATCGTCCGCATGACTGGATCGGATTGAAAAGGCAAACGTAACGCTAAGGCGTCCGAAGTTGCCAATGTTCCGTCCGTACCATTCCCAAGTGAGGCCCCGGTCATGAGCGTTACTTGAAAATGATCCAAAGCAGCTCTTTCCGCCAACGCGTTTAATACCACTTTACTGTCTCCGGATTTGGTGAAACCGCTGGATGCCACCACCATTCCTTCCTTAATGACGGACGCGGCCTGCTTTGCTGACATGATTCTTTCTGTCAGCGTCGTGTTTAGGATCCTGGATGAGTCAGACATGGCTGTTCGTTTTTGTTAAGTTTCTGAATGGATATTTCAGTAAATGCTTTTTCATCGGACCGATTATGACTGTTTGTTGAAGCCTGAAAAGCGCGACAGCCAGAAGCAATGTGGCCGGAAACGCTGCATAAAGCCCAAGTGGCGCTATGGAAATACAGAAGATGACACCCGCCCAGCAACCGGTCCTGAGCAGTTGTCCCTTTCCAATCATGGAAATAGCGATGAGCAACTGGCAAAATGCGATGGTTAAAACCATTGGGGTGATAATCGGCTCAAATGCGCCCAGTATGAATTTTTTATAGGCGGGGATGGCCATATCAGCATAATCCTGATAAGCCCACGGAGCATCGATTGCGATATAGGTATTGGCAACCGCCGCGGCTGCAAATATCAGCAGGAACATGTGCCTGGTGAACCGCACATGCTTTTTGCTGGTCCCAATCAGGGTTACCGCCAAGGCATTGCTGATTAAATAGGCTGTCCAGGAAAAAGACGAAGAGATTTCAAATGTTTCCATAATGGTAGGTTTGCCTTGTCAGGGGTGAGCAGATTGAATATGGCTGTAAATGTCTCTGTATACGTGAAGGCCGCTCCGGTGTCTATTGTCTCATCAAAGTAAGCGGGGAGGACCGGTAAAAATCTTGACCGGGATTAGATCGTAAGCTGATTGATATCAGCTTTTCAGGCGTCTGTTTCTCATGTGGATAGATGTGCCTTACGATCGCCCAATAGAATTTTGCG
>Ga0307414_10002052_pt1 | contig 10463 bp, 6 predicted proteins | sample DK1Ometagenome_FD_203804 | JGI IMG/M metagenome (GOLD analysis project Ga0307414, IMG submission 203804) | Maize rhizosphere microbial communities from greenhouse at UC Davis, California, United States - DK15-O-3 | ecosystem: Host-associated > Plants > Roots > Rhizosphere > Soil | place: USA...
TGGCCTGCTTAACTGCCCGCAGAGTGTACACGCGCCAATACTGAATAGAGGGAGTTCCCGAACCAGTTCTAGCTTTCCAACTCCATCAAACCGACAAACGCCGCAGCCACATCTGCTTCCTGGTCCAGCCGCTCGATCAGCGCCGCCAGTTCGAGATGGATATGCGCCATGCCTCCAAATTCAAGGCAGCGCCGGGCCTTGGTCATATGCTCGTCATGCGACAGCGGCCATTCGGGTGAACCGAACTGCTTCATCACCGTCACCTTATGTTCCGCCCCGTCCTTCAGCTTCGCGACACCCACCGCCGGCACGAAGGCGGCGACGTCGGGATTATCGTCGGCAACCACTACGATTTTCTCGGCCAGCGCGAGCAGATCGGGATCGGAAAGATTCGCGGGCGTGAAATCCGCGAGGTCCACGGTACCGCGCGTCAACACCAATGCGGCGAGCCATGCCAAGCAAAGCCGCGCATAGGCCACGCTCATTCCTACATATGGACGCCGTCCCACCAGCCGGTGGATCAGCGGCGGCGCGCTATACGTAAAGCGCTCCAGCGTAGCGACGGTAACGCCCTGTTCTGCAATTAACTCGCGCAGCGCGACGATCGCACCATGCGCGGCCCGTCCCGTGGGAAACGGCTTCCAGCTCAATTCCTCAATACGGCGCACCCGACTGAGCGCATCCAACACAGGTGGCAGATCGACATCGTTTTCGAACAGCGACAGATAGCCAAACGGACCCTCCATCGACGCCTGCGGCCCTTCAAAACCGGCACGCGCAAGGTCCACAGCCTCAATCGCCGACCGGGCTGCCGCCGCGACCTGCACCGCGAGCGCCGGCTTACCCTCCACATGCGCTTGCATCGTCCCACTGGCAAAGGCGAGCCCGTAGCCCAACGCATTACGCGTCACCTCGGGCGTGAGACGCCGTGCCCGGCTGATTGCCGCGATGGAGCCGAAAATACCTGCCGTAGCCGGACGGAATAATTTGAGCGGCCCCTTGACCGCCACACCCAGCGCGCCGACCAGATCGACGCCCGCAACCATGGCTGCCAGAAAATCGGAGCCGGTCAGCGGCGCACGACTCGCTTCGGCCAGCAGCACCGCCCCCACGCTCGCCATAGGGTGGGCAACAGCGGGTTCGTGGACGCAGTCATATTCCTGTGCGTGGATCTGATAGGCATTGACGAAGGCTGCGTGCGGTACCGTCAGTCGCGCGCCGGGCCGCCCTAGCACCATGCCGGTGCCGCCCCGCCCGCTCCAGCCTTGGGCCGCAGCGAACGCAGCATCCGCCAGCATCGCGTTGCGCCCGGCAATTCCAACCGCCACACTGTCATGCAGAAAGATACGTGCTGCGCGTTGGGCGGAGTGCGATAGCGCATCCCATTCCGTCCCAAGCGCGTGATCGACAAACCGCCCAGCAGTATCGTCCATATTAGAACGCGATCATGACCTTGCCGACGTGCTCGGCGGCAGCCAGATAGCTGTAGGCGGCAGGCGCCTCGTCGAAAGGGAATATCTTATTAACGACCGGCTCGACCCCATTCACTTCGACCGCTCGGACGAGGTTGGCGAGCATTGCGCGGCTGCCATTTGCGATACCCCGGAGCGTCAGGTTCTTGCCGATGATCGTGCCATATCCCGGCACCGACATGCCTTGACCAGCAGTTACGCCGATAATGACGATACGCCCATTGACCGCGGCGGCGGCAATCGACTGGCCCAGCGTACCCTGCCCGCCCGTCTCCACGATGATGTCGGCACCGGCACCGCCGGTCAGCTTCATCAGTTCGCCGGCCCAGTCCTCGTGGGTACGATAGTTGATCGTGATGTCGGCACCGAGTTGACGGGCGAGTTCCAACTTGTCGTCACTTGACGACGTGATTGCGACGCGCGCGCCGTTCATCTTGGCAATCAACAGCGCGAACGTCGCAACGCCGCCGGTGCCAAGGCACAAGACAAGGTCGCCTGCCTTCACTTTGCCGACTTCGACCAGAGCATTCCATGCAGTTAGACCTGCCGAAGGGAGCGCGGCGGCCTGTGCGTCCGTCAGCGAGTCCGGCACCTTGATCAGCGCGCTCGCAGGGATCACCACCCGCTCGGCCAGCCAGCCGTCGTGCGTTACGCCCAGATCGAAGCCAAAGGCGTGATAGCCAAAATCGCCGCCGGTCCAGTTGACGAAATGGCCGGAGATGACGCGGTCGCCGGGCTTGAAGGCGGTGACGCCCTCGCCGAGAGCTACGACCTCGCCCACGCCTTCCGAAACCGGCACTCGCTCAGCGGGCTTCTTCGCACCATAGACACCGTTCAAGATCTGCACGTCGCGGTTGTTAAGGCTGATAAGGCGTGGTGCGATCATCACCTGGCCTGGCAACGCGACTGGTTCGTCGCGCACTGTCGCGGTCAGCGCTCCAACACCGCTCTGCTCGCCGATCTGAAATGCCTTCACTGGATACTCCCTCACGTGATGCGTGGCGTACGAATGCGCCGACGGCCGACGAAACCCAATCCCGCAACCGCCTGCTTCAATTGTATTGTCTATATATCAATTAGACACTTGTCACGCGTTATCCAAGTGATGGTCGCCATTCAGCTGGCACCTTGGTGCCTTCGTCGTCGCATAAGCACGCAAGGAGGGAGGCCTATGTCAAAGTTGGGATGACGCCTGCCCCGCCGCCCTGGTGCTGCAAGTCGAGACGGATCGTGAACTTGTCCGCACGGTAATGGGCAAAGGTCAGGAGAAACGGCTTGTGTGCCCGGTCATAGGTCGTGCGGCTGATCCGCAGCAGCGCGGATCGCGCCTCTATATCCAGCGCCTGGCTCAGGACATTGTCGGCCTGCATAGCGCTGATCGTCTGCTCGGCCTGCTCGGCCTTGTAACCTGCTTCTTCCAATATCTTGAGGATCGGCGCCTTGGCGAGGCTCTTGGCAGTGATGATCCCGTCTAACGCGGCGGAAACGTAGCTAATGATGTACCCCAATGGTTCGCCATCCAACGATCGGGTACGCACAGCGCGGATCACTTTTTCGTCGGCGCCGATCTGCAACGCGCCTGCTACGGTCGCAGACGGGCTCTCCGTTGCGACCTCGTTCACCTTGACCGTCGTGCGCCGCCCAAAGTCGAGCAGCGAATCCACGGCTTGGTCAATATTCGCTTCCATCGGCTTGGCCGGCGACCGGAAGATAACACGCGTACCGAGGCGCCGTTTGCGCTCCACGAAATGCTCCTGCGCCAGTTCGGTCAGAACACGGCGCGCCGTAATGCGGGAGACGGCATAGAGAGCAGACAACTCCTGTTCCGTGGGCATTGCACTGCCAAATGACCGTTGGCCGCTCAAAATCTCGTCTCTGAGCTGCAGATATATCTGATGGTATAAAGGTACCGCCCCATCCCGATCTATCACATAATCACCCTTTGATCCGGTTCGATAACTGTCCTGACAAGCTCCAAAGCCTAGTTGAGCTTTTGACCGGCCGCGTCAAGGAAGCGTTCGTAAGTCCGACTGGTGGAAAAGCGCGGATCGTCGACCTCTTCATTAAAACAGAAAAAGGGAGGCCGCCACAGGCAGCCTCCCCCTTCCCGCTTTGGAGATAGCTCAGAAGTTGAACCAGAAGCGACCGGTGAAGCGGCGCGGGTCACCCGGAAACAGCGAGATAAAGTTCGCCGTGATCGTTTCCTGCTTGGTCAAATTGCTGACGCCGAACGAAGCGCCCCACTTGCCTTCTTCATTGTCATAGGTGACGTTCAGATCGACGAAGTCCTCGGTCGGAGCCCAGGCCGTGTTGAGCGCTGCCACTGGATAGGGAGAGTTGTGGCGGTATGCAGCCGTCAGGCCGACGTCACCGCTCAGGAAGTCGACAGGCACCTTATAGGTTGCTCCCGTTGCCACCTGGAATTTCGGGACACGCAGCGGAACTGTGGAGGTCTGGATCTGCGACGCGGGCGGAACTCCAGGTGTCAGTACGGTCGACAAATATTCGCCACGGTTCAGTGAGCCGTTGACGAAGATGCTGAACCGCTTGGTGGGAGCAAAGACGGTTTCCCACTCGAAACCATATGTACGCAGCTTACCGGCGTTACGTGCCAGTTGAGAAACGATAGTCGACGGTGGGACGACGATGCCCGAGGTGACCTGCAGATCCTTGGTGACCGCAAGGTAGAAGGTGCCGTTCAGGCGCAGCTTACGATCGAACAGTTCAGACTTGAAGCCCGTCTCGTAGGACCACGTCTTTTCCGGGCGGAACGGCAATACCTGGAAGGGAACGCTGTTCGTGCCGTTCCAGCCACCCGACTTGAAGCCGTTGGTCGCCGAGGCGAAAACGATGGTGTCTGGGTTGACCTTGTATGTCAGGGCAACGCGCGGCGTCACGCGTTTCTGCGTCTGGCGAAGCGGCACGTTCGCCGCAAGGACCTGCGCGCTGTCATAGCCTGCCGCGCCCGCCGCGTTGCTGGTGTACAGCGGACTGAAGAAGCGATCCGACAGAAAGAAGTCGAGCTTCTTTTCTTCCCAAGTGTACCGCGCGCCAAGCGTGGCGGTTAGTCCGTCCAGCAGTTCATAGTCGGCCTGCAGATAGGCGGCCGCCGTCTGCACTTTTTGACGGAAGTGGACATCGTTGCCATAGGTCACGCCACCGGCCGTCGTGCTTGCCAGAACGAATGACGTCGTGCCGCCCGTGAAGGCCGCAGTACGAAGATCGTTGTTTTCCTGCAGATAAAACAGGCCAGCCACGTAGCGCAGCTTGCCGTCGAGCATGTCGCTGCTCCACTTCAACTCGCCGCTATACTGCCGGTTCTTGATTGCATCGGCCAGGATGAACCCAGCATATTTGTTAACGGTGCCGGTGCTGTAGTTGTTGATATAGCCCTGCTTCTGGTCACGATAACCGAATATGCCTTCCAGCGTTCCGGCGTCCGTCGACCAGTTGAGGTTGGCAGTGACCGCATAGTTGTCCGAGTTGAGACACAGGCCGTTCTGGGTGCTGAGCAGGATGGTGACCGGATCACCTTTGCAACTCGTCTGCCTCATGTTCGTCGCCGCCTCGTAAAAGACGGGCGTCGTCGTCGTGCGGAATTTTTCCGACGGAATAGGCAGCGTTCGTACACCGAGATAGGTGCCGGTATTATTGGTAAACTCGCCCGACAGGTCGATCGTCAGATTGTCGGTCGGCAGCAGGCGAAGGTCGCCGCGAACGCCAGAACTCCTTTCACCGTTCAGCCGCTCGCCAGTGGTGATGTTTTTCAGATAACCGCCATCCTTGATGTAGAATGCCGACCATTTCGTCAGGATTTTTTCGGTGACTGGTATGTCGACGCTGGCCTTGGCCGTAATGCGCTCGAATGACCCCCCGGTCAGCTCGAACTTGGCGCCCATCTCATCCTTGGGCTTGCGCATGATGATCGAAACCGCGCCGCCCGTAGTGTTACGACCAAAGAGCGTGCCCTGCGGACCACGCAGAACCTCTACGCGCTCGGTGTCGAAGAACGCATAATTATTGGCGTTCTGGCGCGCGACATAGATGTCGTCGACATAAGTGCCGACCGGCGGATCGAACGTCGCTGCCGACTGCGTATTGCCGAGACCGCGAAGGAAGTAGCTGTTCGCCGTCGCCAGGCCCGCATTATGCTGCGAGATCATCGACGGAACATATTTCGACACGGAAATCGCATCGCTCAGATTCAAATTCTTGATGGTTGATTCGGTGAATGCCGTGACCGCGATCGGGATTTCCTGCATGCGCTCGCGACGACGCTGAGCCGTCACGACGATATCCTCGCCCAGATTGCCTTGGCTCGCCTCCGATGTCGCTTGTTCCGGCGCAGCCTGTGCGAATGCCGCACCACTCGTGGCCATCAGCAGACCCGTAGCGACGGCATATAGCGACACCTTGCTCGATGTATAATGATTCATGAAATGACCCCTTCCCGGCAAAATCTCGTTCCTATGCGAAATGTCGGTGATTTGACTTATTGGTATTACATTAATACAAATCATTTCGAGCCGGGTGTCAAGAGATTCCGAGCAGATTAGGTGATCGGACGCAGTATGTGACGGATTTGTCTCATGTCCGCCCCCAGCGCGGATAGGGGCCGAGCAGCAAGAGAAGCGCTCCGCCGAGCATGACGCTGACCACGCCTCCCGTCAGGGCAGCGTTGTAATTGCCCAGACTATCAAAAGCGTAGCCATAAACGACCGGCCCCAAACCGCCTCCGAACGCGATGACAGTGTAAAAGGTGCCATAGATGACGCCATAATTGCGCTGGCCGAAATAGCGGCTGATGAGATAGGCGAGGAGGTCGAATTCGAATCCCGCGCCGAATCCGATACACAGGACCGCGACGACCGCCGCCTGTCCGCTGAGCAATTCGCCCGTCAGCAGCCAGCAGCCAAAGGCTGGGATCATCAGGATCACGAACGCACAGGCCGGCGCCCAAATCCGGTCGAGCATCCAGCCACCGAGGATTCGGCCCGCGATCACGGCTAGGCCGAAACTGGCGGTGATCTGGCCGATCTCCGCCATACCGAATCGGAAGGATTTGAGGATATTTTCCATATTCGGCGTCGGCGCGGTCAGCGCGAACGCGATGAGGAAAAAGGCCGCCGCCAGGATCCAGAACCGGGTCGAGCGCAGTGCCTCGCGCAGGGTTAGGCCTTGCTCCTCCACGATCGGCGCGTCGGGCGCGTTGGACGCTCGCGCCCCTGCCCTATTCTCGCGGAACAAGGCCATCACCATCGGGATTCCGATCAGGATGGGTAGTAGGCCAACCGCAACAAAGGCGATACGCCAGCCGTAATCCATGATCAGCCATGCGGTGAAAGGCTTTATGAGAAAGCCGGTCAGGCCCGTCCCTGTGCTGGCGAGGCCCAGCGCGAGTCCGCGATTGCGATCGAACCAGCCATTCACAACGCGCGTCCAGGTCGCGGAAAGCGTGCCGGTGCCTAGCACCGACATTACCACCCACTGACCGTAATAGAGAGTCAGCGAGCCGTTGCTGAGGGCCAGGCTCATGAAACAGAGGCCGAAAAGGAACAGCGAGATCATTGCCACGGGTCGCGCACCGAACCGATCGATAGCGAACCCGGCAAGTGGACTTGAGACCATCACGACGGCCGATTGCACACCAATACTGCCCATCAGCGCGGCGAAACTCCATCCGAACTCACGCGACAATTCCGGCGCGAACATGCCAATGGTATAGAAGGGAACGGGGCTCAGGCCGACCGCGACGCCGACCATCGCGGCGAACACCACCAGCCAGCCACGCGGTGATTCCCGGGAATCACCGCCGGGAGTTACCTGCAAAACCTGGCCATTCATCAATATTCACTCCGGGACTGGACAAGCGGCCAGCGATGCCGCACGATAAGTTATAAGAGTATATCAATTAGCATTACGCAAGCCCGTTGTTGCGGACAGGGTTCGGATCGACGCAAGCATCGAGGGAGCATTGGGTCATGGACAGCGGGAATTCCGCCTTTCCTCCTATTGAGCGGCGTTTCGTCGCAGTCGACGGATGCGCGGTCCATTATCGGGTCGCGGGCAAAGGGCCGCCAGTTGTCATGCTCCACGATTCGCCGCGTTCTTCGCGCTTGCATCTCGACACGATGCGTCGGCTGGCGCGCCGGTTTCGCGTCCATGCTCTCGATACGCCGGGCTACGGTAATTCAGATCCGCTCGACAACCCCGCTCCTGTCATCGCAGACTTTGCCGCTGTCCTCGGTCGCACTCTGGCGACGCTGGGACTGACTTCCGCGCCGCTCTATGCCACGCATACCAGCGCTAAAATCGCGCTGGAATATGCCGCGATGCTGGGACAGGCCTCAAACCCCGCGACGCCCATGCCCTCCCGCATCATCCTCGACGGACTTTCGATACCGTCGGGTCCGCTCAACCCCGATTTCATATCGGCCTATATGCGGCCCTTTGTGATCGAGGGCACCGGCGGTTATCTGGTGGCGGAGTGGACGCGCATGCGTGACATGCTGCGCTGGTTCCCATGGTTCGACCATCGCCCCACCACGCGCATGGCCATCGATATGCCCAATGATGCGTGGGTTGCCGACTATGTCGTCGATTTCCTGTCATCCGGCCCCGCCTATTCTTCCGCCTATGCAGCCGCCATGTATTACGACCCAATACCCGCACTGCGCGCCGTCACCTGTCCCGTTCTTGTCGCGGCAAAGGCCGATGATGTTCTTTATTCGTGCCTCGACGCGGTGCCGGTGGCGCAGAACGCCGCGCTGACCGTCGAACGACTTGGCACGGAGCGCGAGGCGTGGCTCGCCTGGCTCGAAATGACGCTCGCCAAAGCGCAGCCCGCGCCGCCTCCCGCGCCTGTGACACCGCCCACCGAGGGCGCGACCTACATCGACCTGCCCCATGGCCAGATGCTCGTTCGCCGCGCCGGCGCCGGGAACGGAACGCCGCTTCTCATTCTCTCTGCACCGACCACGCTGCACGCGCTCGCCTGGGCCGACGCGATGCCGTCCCGCTCTACGCTGGTGCCAGAACTGCCCGGTTTCGGTGAATCAGATGCCCTGCCCGATCCGACACTTGATGCCTGCGCCGACGCCCTCGCCGCAATGCTGGCGACGCTCGGCATCGACAAGGCGGACATCCTCGCCATCGATTTCGCGACACCATTGGGCGCGCATCTTGCCTCGCGGCATCCCGACAGAATCGACCGGGTCACGCTCGATGGATGTTTTCAGCTCAACATGGCGGAGGGCACCGCTATGGCACGCCACCTCTGCCCCAGCCCCGCCTTTGACAGGGCGGGCGGTCATGTCCTTGCACTGTGGCACAGTCTTCGCGACGCGGAGGCGAACTTTCCCTGGTATGCGACTGAGGCTGAGACGATACGCGACCGCATACCCTGCCTGGATGCCGATGCGCTGCACGCCGCGCTGGTCGGCATCCTCAAGCAGCCGGAAAAGTATGGCGATCTCGCCATCGCCGCCTGTCTTGTGGACGCCGCGAACCGCTATCCGCTTTTTGGGCATCAGGCACTACTGCTCGATCGACCTAACGACCCCGGCTATCACGGCACGGCCGCCCTGGCCGCACGGCTCGACAACGCGCGCGTCGCAGAGCGCCCGGCCGATCTCAGAGGTGCGGTAGCCATCGTTGAGACATGGCTGAGCGCCCAGCCAGCAGAGGCGCTGCTGTGAGCAACCTGGCCCCAGCCATCTCGTCGCCCCATGTCTGGCCGAAACGCGGCTATGCCTGGTACATAGTTATATTGCTTACGCTGGCCTATGCGCTGGCGATCCTCGACCGGGTGTCGATCGGTCTTCTGATCGGCCCGATCCAGCAATCGCTCCATATCAATGACACACAGTTCGGCCTTTTGCAGGGCATGGCGTTCAGCCTGTTCTACTCCGTTCTGGGTCTGCCGCTCGGCATGCTGTGCGACAAATCGCGTCGCGTACCGCTGCTTGTCACCGGGCTGGTATTGTGGAGCGCGGCGACCATGGGCTGTGCCCTCGCCAGCAGTTTCCACGAGTTGTTCATCGCGCGCATGCTGGTGGGTATGGGCGAGGCGGCGCTCGTGCCCTGCGCGGCTTCACTAATTGCTGACTATTTCGACCCGGACTCGCGGCCCAAGGCCTATGGGGCGTTCACGACGGGCAGCACGTTGGGCAGCGTCGCGGCATTCGCGTTGAGCGCCGTGTTCCTGGTCATCGCCGGGCAGCTGATTTCCGACGGCGGCGCGTTCAGTCACATGCAGAACTGGCAGATCGTCTTCATCCTGTGCGGCGCACCGGGTATATTGCTGGCCGCCATCATGGCCTTCACAATGCACGAGCCGCCCCGGCAGGGTGTCCTTTCCATGACGAAGGGGATCAGCCTCCGCCCGATCCTGCAACTGTTCCGCGAACATCCGCGCGCTCTGGGGTCGCTGATGATCGGCACCGTGTTGAACCTCGTGTGCGTCTACGCGATAATCGGCTGGTTCCCGGCACTGTTCATCCGTGTCCATGGCTGGGCAGCGTCGGATACGGGCTATACGCTCGCTGCCGTCGGTCTACCGATCAGCCTGTTTGCTGCCGCCAACAGTGGGTGGGTAATCGTCTGGCTTACGAAACGCGGTCATATCGACGCGCCGTTCATTGCCGCGACCGTTACTGGCCTGTCTATGGCGGTGTTCGGCACGCTCAGTTGCGTCATGCCTGACGCGATGTTTTCCCTCCTTTTCTACGCGATCAACTCGCTGTTCGTGAACTGGAACATCTCCAGCGTCTATTCGGCGCTCGCCCTCGTCGTGCCCAACGAACAGCGCGGACAAATGATGGCGCTGCACAACATATGTTCGGGGCTTATTGCCTTGACGATGGGCAATTTCATTGTCGGATTCCTCTCAGACACCGTCTTCACACAGGAAAAGGGCATCGCCTGGTCACTCGGCGTCGTCTTCTTCACATGCGGCCTTGTGGCAGCCCTGATCCTGTACACCGGCCGGCC
>Ga0307414_10002053_pt1 | contig 10463 bp, 13 predicted proteins | sample DK1Ometagenome_FD_203804 | JGI IMG/M metagenome (GOLD analysis project Ga0307414, IMG submission 203804) | Maize rhizosphere microbial communities from greenhouse at UC Davis, California, United States - DK15-O-3 | ecosystem: Host-associated > Plants > Roots > Rhizosphere > Soil | place: USA...
TTTCGACAAGCTGTCCCAGGTTGTAATGTATTCCTGAAACATCAAAATCAGTACAATCGTATCCACGCCAAAAATAAAATGTCACTTGAAAATTAACTGAACAGTTCGCTGCTTCAGGACCTGACGAGGATGAAAGCCTTGCATCTGACGTTTTATGGTTACCTGAAGCCGTTGTGGATATTCGGTCTGAACCAGAACTTGTGGCCGACAGTAGATTAATTGAGTTAAGTTGTTTATTTTGAGCCTCTGTCTGTAATTCTGCCTGTTTTCGCTCAAATGGTATTAGTAGAGGTCGATCAACAACATATCCTTGGCGATTTATCAGATTAAATTTCGTGGATATATCAGTTTCAATATCATCACTTTTAGCTGTACTTAGGCTTTGCTCATTAAAAAAAAGCTGTCGGACAATTTGTCCGGCCGAGTCGATATATATCGTAGAGTAAGTATCTACTCTTTTTCCTTCAGTAACAACTGGAATAGTTAAAGTATAAGGTTCGTGTGTGGAGAGCGTAATACCAATCAAGATTGAATTCCAATCTAAATGATTTGCCATAGGATTACCGGATATATTGTGTTGATTATACCGTTTAGCTTTGGTAATAACAGACTGAAGATTCGTATCAAGATTACTTTGCGTAATGTCATTTTTTTTCTTACAGCTAAATAAAGTGGCAAGAAAAAGTATAAAGATTGTTGGCGTTCGCCAAAAAGCGTTGTGATTTAAGAGCATTTTTAAATTAAAAATGTGTTAATTATTTTTTTACTAAAATAAAAATTATTTTATCCAAAACGACTAAAAAATTATTTTTTTTACGAAAAATTCGAAACAGGTTCACAGCACCTGATAATAATGCTCTTGTAGAATACAAAAAACACTTAGGCAAATTAAACTCTATAATCCATTTACTAATTGCAAATGGACAAAATCCTATTTTAAACCAGATAATCGCCATTGCATTGACATTTGATCTGCCTGCTCAAACTCGATCATACTAATTCTGGTCAGAAAATCTACTTTTTCCGGTTCGTCCCACATTGAAAAGACAATATGTTTTTTAAAATCAAGCTCGGCAATATGCAATATATCTTCTTCATCAAAGTCCATTTGCTTTAGAACTTCCAACAATTTCAACTTATTTACATTGTCGGGTCTTAGCCATAAATCCACATCACCAGTGCTTCTTGCGTATCCATGAAATATTACAGAATAACCACCAATTACAATAAAATCAACTTTCTTTAATAAAAGCTCTTTTTAATAAGTCTTGATGTTCTTCTATAAACAGGTTCATCCGGCTGCAATTATTTTAATTTTACCCGTTGCAGTTCTATTTTTCAAGTCTTCTCTACTAACTTGATGTACACGTAAAATAAGTTCAACAGTATGCCTCAAACGATCAACAGGTGACTGCTTGATAATATCCTGAATTTCAGTTTCTTTAGCCTCTTCAAATGAGTGAAAAATTCGTACCCTGTCTTTTGCCTTATTCATCGCAATATCATTTAGAATCAGTATTTTTTTGTTTTCCCACGCTTTCAATAAACGCTCATAAAAAACCTCTTTTCTGCATAAAGCTTCTCAACTCTTTCTACTATGTTTGTTGTGGTACTCGTATAGTGTTAATTAGAATCAATTGTAAATATATGTATTTCCTAAAAGATTTATGTATTTTAGATATATAGCATCTGCAGCTAAAACGTATAAAATAAAGGTGAGTGATTCGAATTTAAAAATCGTACCACATACTATTTAAACACTGCTATTTGAACAAGGTTCGAATAGCGGGATCACAAATAACGACACAAAAAGAACAAAAACCTTGCAAATCAAAAAATTGCAGGGTTTTTGCTTTTAGGCGATATACTAAAATAAGCAGTAATTAGCTATCAAGTGGAAGTTAAGGTCGCTTTTGGCGTATTGATTTCCGAATACCGCGACCCCCTTTTATTAAAGCACTGTTTATATGGTTACGCGCTGCCTTCCTTATCGTCCCTGAGCTCTTTTTCGACACAACACTTTTTGGAATCACCAGGTGCTCTGTAACATTCCTCAGATCTTCCTTTTTAGCTTCTACGGCTTTACAAGTGATGGTATTACAGGAAGTTTTTAGATTCCTGACGTTCTCAACCGACTCTGGTTCCCGTAAATCCAAACATTGATATTGTGTTTGGGATACCACCCTTTTTGTGGCAGAATGCAGAAACACATACATATGGATTTTCTTTCCGGCCATTTCTTCAGGCAGGGAGAATAGAAAATGAGTATCACTTCTCATGGCATCCCCGGAGACTTCAATAACGAATTTATCGATGGGATCAAAAAGGATGCAGTAAATACGGTCACAAATATCAGTAGTCGGATATTGATACCATTTTACACTACAACTCCACTTTAAGTCAAACGTCTGACCATCAATCCGATCTATTTTCAAACTACTCAATCCATCCAAACGTCCTTTGCTGAGGGTTACTTTAGAATAATCAATTTCCAGATTTGGATATTCTCCCTTGATGATGTAACGATAGTTTTCCGAAATGGCGAGATTAAATGCAGTCATGCGCTGTTTGGGCTGCTTAGGATATCCGATCCGTATAAAAGGGATAAACAGTATTAAAAATTCCATTAGCAGTTTCCATTTTGCCCTAAGGTTTAAACTCGTTTGGGTTACCGGTCCTTCGTACTTTTTAGGAAGTTCTCTTACCTCGGTCTGATTGTTTCTTGTGGAGAACACCAGTCCTCCTATCTTTCCGGAAAGATTTCCGAAAAGACCACCTCTTAGAATAGCCATGTTTTTAAAAATTTAAGGATGAATAAATGATTATTGTTTTAAACGATACCAAAGGAAAACCAAGGGAATCAGGATCAGCAGCCAGTACCAGGCAGAAACAGGTGCGCTTTTCTTTTCCATGTCTTTCTGAACAAAATCCTTTGTTTTCATTTGAGATTGTGACCGATCGGAAATCTTGGTTTGCAATATTGCCTCTGCCTTTTTTTCGACGCTTTTTCTACCGGATTTTTTCTTTTTATGGATCAATACTTTTTCTGCCTGTCCGGAGAAACCTTTTTCGGAAGAAAAGTCAAACCGTCCTTTCGGCCAGATTTCTATCTGTGAAAAAACGTCTGAAGAATCATTCTTGATCGTTAAAGATCCGGTCTCCTGCTGATGCAGGGATTTTGATTGATCATTAACCTCAATTTCTTCCTTATTTTTTAAAGTAGAAACAGAACTGTTCTTTGTTGTTTTATGAAGCATCCCACAAGCCGATAAGAATAGCTGGCCGAGAATTAAGAATAAACTACACCTCTTCATGGTTTGTTCTCCTTTCCTACCCAGTTGGCAAATTTGGCGATGGTGCGCAGATGTCTGCGCTTTTTATAAACCCCATCGCCTTCTCTGCCCCCATCTATATTCGTGTTACCTTCGGTTGTTAGTACCCAGTCTGACTTGATACTTCGCACAAATCCGGTATGTGCGATTCTTTTCAATGATGGAAAATAGATCCCAAAAAGATCTGCAGGCTTTGGCTTTCTGACGAGCCGGTTTGCGGGGAACAACGCTGGTGTCCAACCTGTCCTGGGTTTAGAAAGACCTGCCTGTCCGTATACCCAACTTGTGTATGCAGCACACCAGGCATGGCCTTTTGGTAAGCCTATATATTTTAGGTAGCGCTCCACCCTTTCTCCATCGTTTCTTCCAGATCTTTCTCTAACTCCGATTTCCTTTTCCGCAATTGCAAGTACCCGGGTTCTGATTTTTTCCTCTGCAAGTGAATCGCCTAACAAATCGCGATCAGGCATCCCACTGCTGCAAATAACAGAGATACAAATGATGCCCAGTAAAAGCTTAATTGTTTCCATGAGTCTAAATTTTTAAATTGTAAAACCATTACTTCTATTACCGGCAAGCCCAATCCCAACCACAACCTTTGCAATAACCAAAAGCTTAGTCCAGCAATCAACAGAAAGGAGATCAGACTCAACAAGACGAGGAGCCAGATGCCAGGATCAATATATCCGGCTGTTACATCCGTACTTATGATCAAATGTTGTCCCAATGGCCATAAAAGCACCATAACTAATAATAAAAAACCAATTTCTAACGCATAAGCCGTCATCATATGAGGCTTTTTTATACCTATATTTTTCATAACAAAATTCTATTAATAGGAAGGAATAATCACCCGCCGTCCTTTCGGAACAGCGGGTGACCGGTTGATTAGGTTAAGGTGACGCTTCCACAATATTTGGAGTCTGAAAACATTTTTTCATCAGCACTAACGATCATGATATAACAATGAAGTGGCAGACCGATAAAGTCAAATGGAACCGCCATCCTAAGTGTTAAAGCCGAGCGTAGTGTAACTACCGGATTGGTGACGATGTGATCTATCTCCGGTGTATGGATATAGATCTTCACTACATCGGTGTTATTACTGATGCCATAGCCAACGATTAGCTGCCATGAGATGTCCAGTGTCGCCGTTTCTCCAGCTACGCCCAGGACTGTTGCTTTTTGAACGGGAGCTAACTTGCCCTTGGCTATCGAAAAATTTTCATGATCGATGCTGTAATCTGGCGCCGTTCCTTTAAGCCCATGATCAAGATTGTAGCTCAGCGCTGCGTTTCCAGGAGCAAGATTTCTCTTATTCTCTCTGAATCCAAGCGCAATTGCGCCACTGAACAAACTGATATGCTTCATCATTAGGCCAAAGCCGGCCCGTTGATTAGCTTGCCCTTTTGTAGCGGGCTTTGAAGATTTCCCTGGTTTCATTGAAAATACATTTTCGTTTTTCACACGACGGCCTACGTTGTTTCCTACTTTTCCTCTGAGGTGGTAGAATGGACCTGCTTCTAAAAATGCCATGATTTTAAGTTTTAAAATAAATTAATCTGTTGATTCGTAAGTCGCTTGCAAGCTGCGTTTTCCGGGTACCTCGGAAGCCGCTTAAACATTACGATTCAAACGTATGGATCAATATTTCAATAACCTAATCCCCCGCATTCAATAGGACTAATTCGTATTCATTCGGACTAATCCGTACTGTTCCGCACTGGTTTTAAGCAACAAAAAATGCTTGTGCTGAGTAGCACAAGCATAGCAATTATTTTATTTGAAATGAAATTACTGATTCTTAATAAGGGATGATTTAAGGTAAAATTTTTGTTTACCTCTCTTCTGTACGATCCAATTTCCCTCTCCTGACTGTGCAAAAAAAGCACTGCGCTGAATGTTCAAAAATTCCATCACCTGAAGGCTGTCAAGCCACTCACCTTCCTGTTCCGGAGCTCTATCTGATGATTTTTTTGTTTTTTTTGATTTAAGCTTTTTTACAAAAATTAATTTTATTCTGATTGTCTTTTTCATAGCAAAATGGTTTAATAGGCCAATTTTCGACATGGGATTTCCCCTGGCTATAAGATGATGGCCCGCAGTTAATAATAGGAATGATTTGCAAAAGATGCTAGATTAAGCTACAGAAGTCTTACTTCGGATTTAGATACTTCATCATGAGATTCAATTTAAAGGTTAATTTGTGTGTGTATTATTTTCCCCTCTTTTTATTTTAATCTCTCCTTAAAATCTGTTCAGTTTAATAATAAACAGCATTACATATAAGGATACACTTGTGTTTGGCTTTATATCAAGCACGAACACAGTATAAATATAATTAAATATTTATTTAATAAAAAATAAATAATATTTAATATCATTATTTTTACAGTAAATATTTCTGAATACGATCTGTATATTTTCTTTTTACGAGTAAGCCCATTCTACAATTTGCTTGAGGGCCTTCTTTATTTCGGATTTGCCTTCCATCGTATTAACGTCTATGCCACACATCGTTTCCCCACTCATCTTAGCCTGAAGCGTAATATAATAGACTGCTCCAACCAAAATACCCTCTATAGCCCTAAAGTTTTTGTCCTTACCTTTAAAATAATCATCTGTGATCTGGCTAAAAAATAACTCCCCTAACCGTTCGCGCTCCTGATTTAACTCTACTAATGGTTTGAGATTTTCACTGAGTCCCCAGTTAATAATCTTACGCATTTCGTCGTTTTCCATTAGCGCATCAAACTGATTTTCTAAAAGAGTATACGCCATTTGCCTGCCGAAATCCGTCTTACTTGATTCCATAATTTCATCGATCTGATCCAGGCTGACTTTAAAGTAATCTTTACTGTTCAAATACTCTTTTACCAGGCTTTCCATTCCTCCAAAATAATCATAGATCAGTTTCCGGTGGACATTGGCTTTTTTTGCCACATTGCTAACATTCAAACCGGTAAAACCGTCTTTCTTTAAGATACTGCCTACAGCACTTAAGAGTTTCAGTTTAGTTCGTTCTTTGTCTCTGATGGGCCCACTGGTAACTTTTCTAATCATTCTGATGCAATTTAAACGGCCAAATTGCATTTTTTACCATACTATTCAAAGAGATTTGATCTTTTAATCTATTCCAGAAAAAATGGTTCTTCCTCAATTTGTCAATGATGTCGCTGCCGGCACTAATTAGTTTGTCTTTTTGGCAAGAGATAAAGGATACCTGAAGAATATACAAAACGTGCAATACTTAATTTGTTTGTTATGCTTAACTTTAAGCATAAGAACCGTTTAGGCTAAACTTTATTGGCTGAAGATTTAAACCCGAAATTATGATGTTTAATTACTAGACAAACTATGGCAGAAAATAAATTATTGCGAATGGACAATGTAAGCATCGTTGTAGAATCTCTCGATGATGCGATCTCTTTTTTCACAGAGATCGGCTTGAAACTCGAAGGACGAGCCACAATCGAGGGGGAATGGGCTGGTCGCGTTACCGGACTGGGCACTCAGCAGGTAGAGATTGCAATGATGGCTACCCCCGATGGCCACAGCCGGCTCGAGCTTTCACAATTTCTGAGCCCTCCTATTATCTCAGATCACAGGAATGCTCCTGTAAACTCCCTGGGTTATCTACGTGTGATGTTCACCGTTGAGAATATCGACGAGCTGGTATACAGGCTCATTAAGCATGGTGCCCAGCTCGTTGGCGAAGTGGTTCAGTACGAGAACTCGTATAAACTCTGTTATATCCGGGCAAAGGATGGACTTCTAATCGGTTTGGCAGAACAACTCAGTAATTCTTAAGCACTCTGAATAGAGACCCCCATGCCCTCATCCTTATAGCAGGCCCTTATTGGCAAAACTGTAATAACCGCTTTGGGTCACAATCAAATGGTCCACTACCGCGATATCCAGGGAAGCTGCCGCTCCTTTTATAGTCCTTGTTAGTGCAATATCCCGCTCGCTGGGGAACAATCTTGCGCTGGGGTGATTATGAGCCAGGATAATCCCACTCGCTTTGCTTAATATAGCTGCCGTAACAATCACTTTATGATCGGCAATCACCGAGTCCATGCCTCCACTAGAGATATTTATGACGCCTAGTACAGCACTCCCCTTATCTAACAGGATCATCTTGAACTCTTCGATCAGTTCAATCTTACCTTTATCCCAACATTGCATAAAAATTCCATAGACATCCTCCATACATTTTATGATTGGCCGTTCGGATGCTTTCAATTTAGGCTTATATGTCAATTCAATCTGCGATACATTATATAGGTTCTTTTTCATTTGGATCTGGTTCAGTATGAATAATTGGATATATTTTTTTGATTTGAGATGCAGAAGGAACTAACGCTCTTTGTAACTGTGCAATGCTCAGGAAAGAACTGTTAAAAAACAGATCCGGATCAAGTTCATTTTTTAGGATATGGACGCAGTTCATCAATTGAATCAGGTCAAACTGCAGATCCTCAATAAAATCATGTTCGTAATTTTCGAGGTGGTCTATTTCAATTATTATTTTTTGGCTTTCTATTTTGATCATGTCTTGGCTTTTTTGATGATGAATACGATGGCTTAGGGATAATGACCGCGCAGTTTGGACATGTCAGACTGGTGCGGGAAATTTAATTCCTGATAATTGCCTTAATAAAACCGAAGGATCGATGAATAAGATGGTGGTTATTGGGGTGTTTCTTGATTTCATGGCTCATAAAGTTTAATGAGCCTTACAGAAGTGATCACAAATAAATGTGAGGACTGCCAACCACAGTTGTATTATAAAGTATCTGACACCTTACGCGACATGGAATTACAGCAGCCCTCACATCTATTTTTTAGACGCGCAAATATAGCACATCTATATATAATAGATATAGGTATTCTACTGTCTCACGTCGCGGTGTCAGATTTTTACAACTGCAAGACTCGTTTAAATACTTATTGTTATGTCTAATATATTTAATTTAAAATATAAAAACAAACTTAATAATTAACAATTAAGATTATTCCGTTGATTTTAAGCCAAAAACAAACCCCTGTTCAGATCCTGTTCAAATGTTTTTTATTTCCGTTATCCTTCAGTTAACTATCATTTAACCCTTATCAGGTAGTTGATAGGTCAATTGTTGGTCCCCAGCACCTTTAAACGGTGTTTCCAAAGTCAAACGATGGTTTAATTTATTAAAGCGCAGATTAACACGATATGAAAAACATTTCGTAAATTGTATGAAAACAATTAAATAATTAATTAAAAACATCAAAATGGGAAATTTAAGAAATGGGTTATTTGGCGGATTCCATGGCAGAATCGGCAACCTGGTTGGTTATACCTTAAAAGGTAAACATGTGATTAGAACAATTGGCAAAAGCAGCAAACCGCTTACTCCTGCAAGAAAGGCAAACTGTGAAAAGATGAAGGTAGTGAACGAGATACTCAAGCCTTCCATTCATGCGATTCGTGCTGGATTTCGCCTTGCGGTTGCAGGAACGGATAGAAACGAATACAATGAAGCAGTTTCCTATAACAAAAAGAATGCGGTTCAAGGCGTATATCCAGACATCAGCCTGGACTATACCAAAGTATTAATGAGCATGGGAACGCTTCCTGTAGCCGTTAATCCAGGCATCAGCCAAAACCAGGAGAAAATTACCTTTAACTGGGAAATATCGGCCAGTCCGGTGAGTGAGTATCACACTGACCGCACCATGCTGGTGATCTATTTCCCTGATATCAAAGAGACTTGCTGCCAATTGGTCGGGGCAAAAAGAGTCGAAGGTAAAGATGTGATTGTGATCGGTCCGGAACATATCAATGAACGTATGGAGGCCTATATTTCTTTTGGCAAAGACAACGGAAAAGCAGTTTCTAATAGCGTGCATGCAGGTTCTTTGAACTTGGATCGTAAAGCGAAAACTCCAGACAATAGCACCCTGGCAATTGAAGATGTTACCGAATTTGTCCAGGATCTACAGCATAAACTGACACAAGAGGTGTCCGATGGCTGTGAACTGAGGCTCAGTCAGCATGATTCCCGTATTGCAGAACTCCTAATTAACCCCTCTCCTAACGAACAACCGAACCTAGAAGCCATTTTATCATCAACGCTATCTCTTTTATTTGAAAAGGCAAAGGTTAACCGTGTTGTCGTGAATATAAACGCGAATGATCAGGAAACCATCAGCTTATTGAGGCTAATAGGCTTCAGAAAAGAAGGGCGTTTTATTGAAAATCGTTTTCTGAATGGAAGATGGGTTGACGAATATCAATTTGCGATTTTGAAAGCGGAATGGGATCTGTTGAATTAGTCGTTTAGCAAAGAGATAGTTGTTCATTTACCAAGTATGATATACCAGAGAACCTAACGGTTCTTCTCTGGCAGGAATTGATATGGATTTAGTATATAGCCCATATTACTAATAATTGAATTCCAATCCCCTGGATTTTCCCAGGGTTTGATAGTTTAAGATTATCTTACTATTGTTCTTTTTGTATACTACAACATCTAATGAGCCTCTCTTTTTAGATAAGGAATCACCTATTTCAACAAGAGTCTCCCATTCTGCCCATATTGAATAGGTATACCCATCTTTCAAAACCACCATTTTTGCGTTATGATTATTTTTTGCCCGATAAGTGGATGTTATTGTACCGTTAAAATTTAAGGCAGCAGGTTCTTTTATGATCGCATTCCAACTACCGTCGGAGCTTTTGTTTTCTTTATAGGTATCCAGGTAGTTTAACGTAATCTTCGTTTTATTCTTTTTATAAATTTCCATAAGAAATGTTCCTTTTTGCTTATACAAGGAATCACCTACCCCAACATTACGCTCCCAATTTCTAAAAATCGGATATAATTGACCATTGTTTAATACTGCATACTTCCCATTGTGGTTTCGTTGATCAAAATACATTGAATCAACACGGCCCTTAAATTCTGCTGACAGATGGTCCCTCATCATTAATTCTTCGCGACCTGGTCCAGAAAACGTGGTATACAATACAAATCCCAGCAATGCAAGCATTGGTAACCCCAATACAGAATAGACGATGATGTGGTCTTTTTTTGAGATTAATTCTTTTGGCATCATTGGATTACTGTTAACATGTCTTATTGGTAT
>Ga0307414_10002055_pt1 | contig 10456 bp, 7 predicted proteins | sample DK1Ometagenome_FD_203804 | JGI IMG/M metagenome (GOLD analysis project Ga0307414, IMG submission 203804) | Maize rhizosphere microbial communities from greenhouse at UC Davis, California, United States - DK15-O-3 | ecosystem: Host-associated > Plants > Roots > Rhizosphere > Soil | place: USA...
TTTCAGCACTAACAGCAATCCCAACTTCCGCAGGCGAGACTCGAGCCGAAGCACTCTTCTATCTCGCGCAAACTTACGGACGCGCCCGGCAGTGGGAACAAGCACGAGCGACTGCCGAAGAATTGCGGCGTGCGTTTCCGAACAGCAACTTCACGCCAAAAACGTTTGTCGCCCTGGGCCAGATCGCGCAGGACGCAAAGAACACTGTTGACGCGCTGTATTTCATAAAGACTGCCGTCAACAGCTTCGGGAATTCCATCGAAGTTGCCCAGACGCAGTTTGACTTGGCCTGGATTGCTCACGACGGTAAGAACTTCTCTGAGTCGTCGCGAATGCTCACCGAGCACCTCGCTTACTATGCCGACAAAAACACCGATAATCGCGGCCGCGCTGGTTACTGGGCCGCGCGCGATTCCGAACGTGCAGGCAAGCTTGCGGAAGCGCGCGCTCTCTACGAAGCGATGCTCGCGCGCTACGACGCAAACTGGTACGGCTATCTCGCGAAGCAACGGCTCGATGTTCTGAGTCGAACCACTCCTGCGAAGACTTTCGCTCCGGATTCGATCGTCGCGCGTGCTGTCGCTAATTTGAAGACCGTCACGGTCGCCGAAGAAACCGCCGGGCCTGAAGAAGACACACGCATTATCAAAGCCGATCAGTTGTCCAACATCGGACTCGACGACTGGGCCTTAAAAGAACTCGCGAAGGCCAGTGAAAAAGGACCCGATAGCCCCAAGATCAATCTCGCGATGGCGAAGATCTATCGTTCTGACGACGATAACGTGCGCGCACTCAATGCGATGCGACGCAGTTTCCCGGACTACTCGCAGATGAAACCGGAAGAGATGACTCGCGAACAATGGGACGTCTTTTATCCACTCGCTTACTGGGACATCATCGTGCAGGAGTCGAAAGCTCGAAATCTCGACCCGTATCAAGTCGCCGGACTGATTCGTCAGGAAACGATTTTCACGACGCGCGCGCGTTCGGCAGCTGCCGCTTACGGACTGATGCAGGTGCTGGTGCCGACGGGACGGCTGACCGCGCGAAAGTATGGCGTGAATCGTGAGATCACTGTTGAGTCGCTTTATGAACCGCGCTTGAACATTCAACTGGGTACAGCGTACCTTCGCGATCAGATCGACAAGTTTGGCCGCATCGAATACGTTGCGGCAGCGTACAACGCCGGCCCTGGTCGCGCGGTGCAATGGAAGGCTTCGTTGCCGTTCGAGATTGATGAATGGGCTGAGGCTGTTCCGTTCAAAGAGACGCGGGGATACGTTCAAGGCGTGGTGCGGAATCGTTTGCAGTACCTGCGGCTGTACGATCAGAACGGAAAGTTTCGACCTGAGGTCGGATCGCGTGCGCTGACGGATGGCAATCCTGAAGTTCGCAAGCGACGCGTGACCGGTGGTGGTTCCGAAGAATAGCATAACGCAGATTAACGCGGATTTATTACGGATATGAGGTTAGGACTTTTTGTTGTCTTGTTCTTCCTCGCTGTGCCGGCGATTCATGGTCAAACGGCGCTCACGATCACGACCGAACCCAACGCCATCGTTTGGATCGATGAAATCAGACGTGGAACCACCGACGCATCCGGAAAACTAATCGTCAATAAAGTCTCCGCCGCGCGGCACTCGGTGCGCGTTCGCGCTAACGGCTTTAAAGAAACTGTCACGCCTTTACTTCCCGGTCGCCGCACCCTCGCAGTCAAACTTGTAACCACAACTGACCCGGCAGAACTGAAGTTTCAGGAAGCGGAAACTGCCCGCGAAAAAGCTCGAGACGATCCGTCGTTACAAAAAGCCGCCGATCTTTATCGTGAAACGCTCAAACTGCGTCCGGCATTTCCGGCGGCACACGTCGGCCTCGCACGAGTGTTGCTGGACCTCAACGAGTTCAAAGCAGCGCACGCCGAAATCGAAGCCGCGCGACGGACCAGACCCGCATACGCGGAAGCATCGGCAGTTGAAGGTCGCATCTATCGCGAGGAAGCGTTCGGCGACGATGCGATTCGCTCCTTCCGGCGCGCCATCAGGGAAGGCGGCGGCGTTCAGCCCGAGGCTTACGTCGGCATCGCACGCGTGTTGGAAGACAAAGGGCAGCATGCCGAAGCGATAGTTGAATTTAAAAAGGCGTTGGCCCAACTTTCCGACAGTGAGCCGATCATCTATCAAATGCTCGGCGCGGCGTACGAAAAGATCGAGAAGCCGAAGGACGCAGTGACTGCGTACGAAAAGTACCTGGAGTTGGCGCCCAACGGCAGCTATGCGGCGGCGATTCGCTCCATCCTCGAACAGTTGAAACGCGAAGCAGCCGGCGAGCAAATCATTCCTTAATCCGCGTTCATCTGTGTTACCTTTTCGTGACCAATGACCACTCCAATACCCTCAAGAAGTCGCCATGTATCGCGCAAGGCGAGTTTATTCACCGAGTCGGTGATTCGCGAAATGACGCGGGAGGCGTTGAAACATGGCGCGGTCAACTTGTCGCAGGGTTTCCCGGATTTCTCGGCGCCCGACGATATCAAGCGCCGCGCGATGGAAGCGATCGATCAGGACATTAATCAATACGCCATCACCTGGGGCTCAAAAGATTTTCGCGACGCGATCGCTCGCAAGACACACAACTATCTCGGGATCGAGATCGATCCGGAAACTGAGATCACCGTCACCTGTGGCTCAACCGAAGGCATGATCGCGGCGATGATGGCGACTGTCGATCCGGGTGATGAAGTGATCGTGTTTGAGCCTTACTACGAGAACTACGGGCCGGACGCGATCCTTTCGGATGCGACTCCGCGTTACGTGCCGTTGCGCGCGCCTGACTGGAGTTTTGATCGCGACGAACTACGCGCCACGTTCAACAAGAAGACGAAAGCGATCATAGTTTGCAATCCGAATAATCCGACCGGAAAAGTTTTCACACGCGACGAGATGGAATTCATTGCCGGACTTTGCATTGAGTTCGACGCCCTCTGCTTCACCGACGAGATCTACGAGCACATTCTTTACCCGCGCGAAGGCGCGGAGATCAAACATATCTCGATGGCCCAACTCGACGGGATGCGAGAGCGCACAGTTGTGGTCAATTCAATGTCGAAGACTTATTCGGTGACGGGCTGGCGAGTTGGTTACTGCATTGCTCCGCCGGAGGTCACGAGCGGTATTCGCAAAGTACATGACTTTCTGACTGTTGGAGCGGCAGCGCCGTTGCAAGCTGCGGGTGCGTATGCGTTATCGTTGCCGCAGGAGTACTACGACACATTGCAGCGCGAATATCAGGCGCGTCGCGATTTGCTGTTGCCGGTGCTGGAGCAGGCGGGTTTCGGAACGTTTGTGCCTGACGGTGCTTACTACATCATGACCGATATCTCGGCGTTTGGGTTTTCGAACGACGTGGAGTTTACGAAGCACTTGATCCGCGAGGTTGGTGTCGCCTGTGTCCCCGGCTCCAGCTTCTACAGCCACCCGGCGCTCGGCGCGCAACAGGTGCGGTTCTGTTTCTGCAAAAAGGACGAAACGCTCAATCGCGCTGCTGAGCGATTATCAAAACTAAAATGAAACTTTTGGCTGCTATTTTTACGCTCGCCCTCCTGATCTCTCCCGTCGTCGCCCAACAAGTTGCCGACCCCGAATTCAACACATTAGTCGAGAATCCGGCGTACAAACGCGAAGGGCCGCGCGTGATGTTTGATGAGGCGCATCACAACTTTCACACCACTGACGGTCGCTACAAACCATTCGTCGATCTACTGTCGAACGACGGCTATCGCGTGGTCCGCAATCGTCAATCTTTCAGCAAATCAACGCTCGCCAGTTTCAAGATACTTGTGATCGCAAACGCGCTCGGCGCCGAAGAACTCGATGACGATGGCGCCGATAAAGCAGCGTTCACTGACGAAGAGATTCAAGCCGTTCAAGATTGGGTGAAGGGCGGCGGTGCGTTGTTGCTTATCGCCGATCACGCGCCTTTCGGCGGTGCTGCCGCGGCGCTTGCCAGTCGTTTCGGCGTCGATATGAGCAAAGGCTATACGTTCGATCCGCAGAACTCAGTCGCCGGTGCTCCGACGCAGTTGATCTTCTCCCGTGAAAATAGACTCTTAGCGACTCATCCAATCACCGAGGGACGCGGAGAAAAAGAGCGGCTTAACCTCGTGCGTAGTTTCACGGGCCAATCGTTGAAAGGACCGGAGGGCAGCACCGCCATTCTTGTCTTGTCAGACGCTGCTATCGACCGTTCCAACTTCGCCTCGCAGGAATCCGTCCCGGCAGCCGGACGCGCGCAGGCCGTCGCACTGAAGTTTGGCAAAGGCCGCGTGCTGGTCCAGGGTGAGGCGGCGATGCTTTCAGCCCAGGTCTCAGGTTCTGACAAACGCGCGATGGGCATGAACGTGCCGGGCAACGACGACAGGCAATACGTGCTCAACGTAATGCACTGGTTGTCGGGTGTGTTAAGAGAAAAGTAAGTGTGGGATCGAAAACGTCAGTTGATCTGGATAATCGGCGGGCTCGTGATGGGCACTTACGTCGCTTATTCCAACTCGTTTCTCGATGACGGAACGTTTGTGCTCAGCTTCTTCGTCTTTATGGAGATGCTGATTCTTTTGATAATGGCGGGACTCTTCTACTTATATTCGCGACACTAGTTCGGTTGCTGCATTGACTTGGACCTGACGGTAATTCCTTCGTTTCCGACCACCAGCAAACTACGCGCTTGCCCGAACGGCGCACTCGACGGAACGTACGACAGCACGTAACGATTCTGTCTCAATTCATCGCAGATCGCTTTCGCAGCTACTTGCGGCTCATCGATCGAAAAGATCTGTCCGCCTGTTCCTTCCGCCAGCTTGTCGATCACGACTTTCGGCTTCGGCACGTCGCGCCGGATCGCCCCACGTGTGCGATCAACAGCCTGCACTGCATAGACCATGATGTTCTCTGATTGCAGTTCCGCGAGCGTCTGTTCGAACGTCGCTTTGCTGCCGCGATCGAGTCCATCGCTGATCACGACGATGATGCGCTTTGGATTCTGCATCGGGCGCAACGCTTCTTCGACCACAGCGCGAATCGCGTCAAACAGGTGTGGCTGGCCCTTCTTGCGAAACAGCTTCAGCTTCGTTTCGATCGCTTTCGCATCGTCGGTCCAATCGGAAACGATCTCTGCCTCCTCGTCGTAACCGATGATCAGCAGCTTGTCGCCTTCGAAGATCTCGTAAGCAAACTCGCGCGCAGCTTGTTCCAGCTTGTCGACGTCAGCGCGAATAGTTAAGGAGTTGTCGACCAGCAATACGATACGCGCCGGCGAGGGATCCGGAGTGAAGTTGCGAATCGACTGCTCGACGCCATTGTCGTAAATGGAAAGCTCTTTACTCGTGATGGGTGTGGTCTTGTTGCCGTCGCGGCGCGCCACCACGCCGACCATTACTCCACCCGAAGCATTCGCGTTCGGGCGATATCCCGACTGGCCTGCAATCGAACCCGCCAGTACAGCGGTTGTGAGCAGCGTGATCAGAACTCTTGTCCGACGCATGTTTACACCTGAAAAGCTTTAATCGCCGGTTGAGGCCTTGGAGGATGAAGGCTTATCGGCAGTCTTTTTAGCGGGGGAGCTCTCTTTGGTCTTCTTCTCGGTCTTGTCAGATTTTGATTCCGGTGTTGACTCGGATTCTGACTTCTCGCCTTTAGTTGTCTTACCAGCGTAATCAGTTACGTACCAGCCCGAACCCTTGAACTGAATAGCCGGCGCCGACACCTTCTTTTCCAGCTTTCCGCCGCACTTCCGGCACTTCGTCAGCGGCTTGTCGCTTACCTTCTGAAATGCCTCAGTGTGGGCTCCGCATTTTCTACATCCGTACTCGTAAATCGGCATGGAGGGATTATAACTCAATAGCGGGGGCAAGCCACCCTTCCTGACTTGTTCTCTTCCAAGACTCCGGTCTATCCTCTCAACCAGAAGATGTCGAACAGCGCTCAATCTCTTTCTCTAGAACGCAAGATCAAAATGCACGAGGCGCGCGAGGGGATTATTAATCGCCTCGCGATGACTCTGCCTCACGCCATCAATCTCGACCGCTTTCTCAACGTGATCGTCTCAGAACTCGGCCGCATGATGAACGTCGATCGCTGCGACGTGATTCAGTTGAAGTCCGCCAGCGAGTTGCGCATTAGCCACGAGTGGCGCGCGTCGAACGACGTGCCTTCGAGTCTTGGAACAGTTATTCCACTCGACCTGAAACAACTTTCCGAACAGGTCGATCTCAGAAAACCGATTCGACTCGACGACATTTCCGCCGCCGGCCTGGACCAGAAGGTCCGATATATCGCCGCCAGTCTTGGCACTCGCTCGCTGCTAGTTGTGCCGGTGATGCTTGGGGACAACGTTCTTGGTCTGGTTGGTCTACACACGACACGCACACCGCGCGAGTGGCTCGACGATGAAGTCTCGTTTCTGCAATCGATCGCGGGACAGATCGCGATTGGCTATCAGTACACGCGTCTTTACACGGACAAGGAACGCGAAGCGGAAACGAAGCGCGCGCTGTTGTCGATCGCGAATGCACTGAACGCGCGTTCCGATTTTCGTGAAGTATCAACACTGGTACTTGAACGTGCGATTGCACTCGTCGGCGCTGATTATGCGGCGCTCGGTGTGCTCGATCCGGCCGGTCGCATCAATCTCGCCGCATTCAAAGCGGCGCCTGAGGTGGCGATCGATACTGTTCAGGGATTACTTGACGAACACGGACAGTCGCTCGATGTGACTGCGTTTCCAGCGATGGTCGAGGTGCTGGCACAGGGTAAGACGATGCGGCTGCTCGAGACTGATTTGCCGCTTGCGTGGCGATTCGCGTTCAACGCGATCCTCGGCGGACGCGCGGCGCTCGTGGCGCCGGTTAGAGTCGGCGGACAAACGTTTGGGCTGCTCGGGCTCGTTTGGAGCCAGGCGCGCGAGGGATTTGAGGAACACGAAGTCGCCCTCGTTGAAGGTATCGCGGATCAGATCGGCACGGCGCTCGAGCGCGATCAGTTGTCGGCCGAGGTCATGCACCTGCGCAGCGCGCTGCACGAACGTTACGGCGAGGATCGAATCATCGGTCAGACCGCCGCGATACATCGAGCGATCGAGCTGGCATTGAGTGTTGCCGACACGCAGACGACGGTTTTGATCGAGGGCGAGTCAGGTACTGGAAAAGAGTTGCTGGCGAATTTGATTCACTACAACTCCGGTCGCGAGGATCAGCCTTACGTCAAACTCAACTGCGGCGCGATTCCCGAAACGTTGCTCGAGTCGGAACTGTTCGGGCACGAGAAGGGTGCGTTTACTGACGCGCGCGCGTTGCGTCGTGGCCGATTCGAAGAAGCAAATGGCGGCACGTTGTTTCTCGACGAAGTGGGTGAGATGAGCCTGTCGGCGCAAGTGAAACTGTTGCGCGTGTTGCAGGATGGAGAGCTGACGCGCGTCGGTGGCAATGAAGTGATCAAGACTGACGTTCGCGTTGTGGCGGCATCGAATGTCGATTTGAAACGCGCGGTTGAGCTCGGAAGTTTTCGTCAGGATCTTTTCTACCGGCTTTCAGTGTTTCCGATTAAGTTGCCGCCGTTGCGTGAACGGCCCGAAGACATTCATCCCCTCGTAATCCACTTTCTCGAACACTACAAACAGAAGACCGGCCGCTTCATCTCGGGCATTTCGAAAGACGCGCTACAGGCGTTGATCACCTACGATTGGCCCGGCAATGTCCGTGAACTCGAAAACGCGATCGAGCGCGCCGTCATCATCGCTTCCGGCCGCCAGATCGAGCTCGAAGATCTGCCCGAAGCCATCACTAAAATTGCATTGCAGGAACGCGACCGGATCAAAGTCGAGCGAGCCAAGGCTGCGAGCGAAGGGCGCACGACGACCTTCGAGGTCACTGTACCGTCATCAATGGAAGAGATTGAACGCCAGGCCATCGAAGCCACACTCGAATTCACATCGGGAGACAAATCGCAAGCTGCTCGCCTGCTAGACATCGGCCGTAAAACGCTCTACCGGAAACTCGAGCAATACAACGGCAAGCCTTGAGATTGCCAATTGCCAATTTCCAAGGGATTTCCATAAATCGGCAATTGGCAATCGGAAATCGGCAATGTTATAGTCCCAGACCTCGTAATATTAAGAAACCAGCGAAGTAATAGGGCTTCGCTTTCAAAGAAAGGACCCCAGGAAATGGGACATGATGATTACCGGAGAGATAGCGGCGACAACATCTCGACCAGATTAACTTACCTTCTTATCGGCGGTGGTATTGGCGCCATTCTCGCATTGCTTTTCGCGCCCAAGTCGGGCCACGAACTGCGCGGCGATATCGCAGACGCCACCAGAAAAGGTATCGATCGTTCTCGCGAGGCGGCGCAGCAGTTGGGCGACCGTGCCGGTGAATACTACGAAGCGACGCGTGGTCGCGCGGCTGAGCTTTATTCACAGGCCTCGGAGAAAGTCACTGATATGGCCCAATCCGCTCGCGAAGCAGCAGCACGCCAGGGCGGAACGTTGAGTGCCGCACTTGACGCAGGCAAGAAGGCTTATCAGGAAGAAAAACGAAAAACCGAGATGTCGGGCCGCATCGAAGCGTCTCCCAACTACGGTGGTGAAACGACCAACTAAACATGTATCTGCCAGCGCTTCTGCAAATGACCACTCGTGATCCGATGTTCTGGATCATGGTGATTATTGCCGCCTCGTTTATCGTAATTGCGATTGCGATGGTTGCGATCGCAATGTTTGTTAGTCGAGCGGTGAAGTCAGTGAACCGGATGGAAGAGAAGATGGAGCCGCTGCTCGAACGCGTTACGGCGATGAGCGAGCAGGGCAAGCAGATCGCGGTGCAAGGGAAACTGATCGCGGAGCAGTTCAACGCTGTTTCGGGTCATCTGTCGACCGCGACCCTGCACTTCTCCGAGTCGCTGGCGATCGTCAAGAGTGAAATCGGTGAACTGCGGGCGCTGGTGAGCGACACGGCGGTCGAGGCTCGCGACAAAGTTGAACTCGTGAGCCGAACTATCGATCGAACGCAAAAACAGGTGGCATTAACTACTGACTTTGTGCAATCGAAGGTTATAGAACCGGCGCGCGAGATAGCCGCGATTATGGCGGGCTTCCGCCGCGGCCTCGAAGTACTCGTGGCCCCGATGCCGAAGCCCATTAATCAAACCTACGGCGAGGATGAGATGTTTATCGGTTGAGTCATTTTCACAAGTGATTAACGAACCCGAGCCACTCATCCTCGATGGCTCGGGTTTTTGATTGTCCTTTGTTAGTATTGCGGATTCAAACTATGTCGACAGAAACCCCTTTAGATCTCAAGAAAACCGTCAATTTACCGAAGACCGCCTTTGCTCAGAAAGCTAATCTGGCGCAAAGCGAACCCGTGCGCCTGGAGAAGTGGAACAAGCTGGATCTTTACCACTTGATCCGGCGCGCGTGTGAGGGCCGGCCGAAGTTCATGATGCACGATGGCCCTCCGTACGCGAACGCCGATATCCATCTGGGCACGGCGATGAACAAGATTCTCAAAGACTTGATCGTCAAATCGCGCACGATGATGGGATTCGACACGCCCTACGTTCCGGGTTACGACTGTCACGGTCTTCCGATCGAAACGCACGTCGAAAAGGCGCTCGAGAAAAAAGGCAAGAAGAAGAACGACCTGAACGCCGAGACGTTTCGTCGCATCTGTCGCGAGCACTCGGAGAACGCATTGAAGAGCCAGACGCGCGACTTCAAACGACTCGGCATTCTCGGTGAGTGGGACCATCCTTACCTCACCATGTCGAACCATTACGAAGCCGAGACGGTGCGTATGTTCGGTCGCTTCGTCGAGCGCGGTTGGGTATACAAAGGCGCGCGACCCGTTTATTGGTGCATTAAGGATCAAACGGCGCTCGCGGAAGCTGAGGTTGAATATCATCAGCACACGAGTCCATCGGTCTATGTGAAGTTTCCGCTTGCTACCGATCCGGCCACGATCGATCCGGCACTCGCGGGTCGAAAAGTTTTTGTGCTGATCTGGACCACGACGCCATGGACGTTGCCGGCCAATCTCGGCATCGCAGTGCATCCTGATTTTGAATACTCGGCGTTTGAAGACGGCGACGAGGTTTTCATCGTTGCGAGTGAATTGGTTGAAGCCGTCGCGGCGAAGTGCGGGCTTGGTGAACCGAAGGTGATTGCGCGTTTTCCGGGTTCGAAACTGGATCGACTCGAGTGCCGTCACGCGTGGATCGATCGCCCGTCGCTGTTGATGCTCGGCGAGCACGTCACGCTCGGTGGTGAAGCCGATGCGGAGACTGAGCTCGACGTCAGTGAAGCACAGAAAAAGTCAGATGACGGCAAGGCGGGAACTGGTTGTGTTCACACCGCGCCGGGTCATGGTCACGACGACTTCGTCATCGGGAAAAGATACGGGTTG
>Ga0307414_10002057_pt1 | contig 10455 bp, 13 predicted proteins | sample DK1Ometagenome_FD_203804 | JGI IMG/M metagenome (GOLD analysis project Ga0307414, IMG submission 203804) | Maize rhizosphere microbial communities from greenhouse at UC Davis, California, United States - DK15-O-3 | ecosystem: Host-associated > Plants > Roots > Rhizosphere > Soil | place: USA...
GACGCGTTGCTGTGGCAGCATCTGTTCTGGTTCTTTGGCCACCCCGAAGTGTACATCATCTTCCTGCCCGCGACTGGCTTCGTCAGCGAGATCGTCGCGACCTTCTCCCGCCGCACGATCGTCCACTATCCGATCGTGGTGCTGGCACTGGTTGGAACCGGGATCCTCGCCTTCGGCCTGTGGGTCCACCACATGTTCGCGACCGGCCTGCCGCGCATCGGCTACAGCTTCTACACGGCCGCGAGCATTGCCGTGTCGGTGCCGACGGGCCTTCAGATCTTCTGCTGGATCGCAACCCTGTGGGAGGGCCGGCCGCGCCTGGACGTCCCACTGCTCTACGTAATCGGCTTCATCATCACGTTTGTGATCGGCGGTTTGACCGGGGTGATGATCGCTGCCGTACCGCTCGACCTGCAGCTGCACGATACCTACTTCATCGTCGCGCATTTCCACTACGTGCTGATTGGCGGCGCGGTCTTCCCGCTGCTCGGCGCGATCACCTATTGGTACCCCAAATTCACCGGCACGATGATGTCGGATCGCTTCGGCAAGATTTCGTTCTGGATGATCTTCCTGGGCTTTCAGCTCGCCTTCTTCCCGATGCACATCGCCGGCATCAACGGCATGCCGCGCCGCGTCTACACCTACCCTGCAGGCATGGGACTGGAGCTTCCCAACCTGCTGTCCAGCATCGGCTCGATGATCGTGGCTGCCGCGGTGCTCCTGTTCGTCGTCAACATGGTCAAGTCCTATAGCTTCGGGCGAAAGGCAGAGGCCAACCCGTGGGGCGGCTCAAGCCTTGAATGGGATACGGCCTGTCCGCCTGAGCGCTACAATTTCGCTCACATCCCAGTGGTCGAGAGCCGAACGCCGCTCTGGGACGCCGGCGAGAAAATGCCGGTGGCCCACGGTCTCCGCGTCGAAGACCGCGAAGTGCTGCTCACGACCGTCATGTCGGCGGAACCCGACGTTCGCGAGCCGAGTGCCGAGCCGAGCATCTGGCCGTTCGTTTCCGCGGTCGCGGTGTCGATTATGTTCATCTGCTCGATCTTCAGCCCCTGGGCCGTGCTCATCGGGGCAGTTCCGGCGACCGTCGCGTTGATTGCTTGGTTCTGGCCGAAGTCGCCTGAGCCTGATGCGGAGCCGACGATCTCATGAGTCTCCCCCCGAGTTTCAGCCGGGACGTCTCAGCGCTGCCGACGCATGCGCTCAGTTATCGCAGCCTCACCTGGTGGGGCATCATCGGCTTCATGGTCATCGAAGGTTCGGCCTTCGTGCTGACGTTCGCCGCCTATTTCTTCCTGATGAGCCAGGAACAGGAATGGGCTCCGCGGCCTTGGGATCCCCCGGGCTTGGTTGCCGGCACGATCTTCACCGTGGTGCTTCTACTTAGCGAGATCCCCAACACGATGATCAAGAAGGCGGCCGAAGGCTATGACGTGGCCGCGGTTCGCCGGCTGCTGCCGGGGATGGTCGGCATCGGGCTCCTGCTGTTCGTTATCCGGGGCTTCGAGTTCAACTCGCTCAACGTGCTTTGGAACGACAATGCTTACGGTTCGATCATCTGGGCGCTGCTCTTCCTGCACACCACGCACGTCGTGACCGACTGGATCGACACTGTCGTCTTGTGGCGTCTGATGAAGACCGCGCATGGCGAAGAGCCGAGGCGGATCGTGGATACCGACGAGAATTCGCTTTACTGGAGGTTCGTCTGGCTCACCTGGCTGCCGGTCTACGTCCTTATCTACTGGGTGCCGCGGTTTTTCCGATGAGGAGGCGCCCCATCTTCGAGGCGCTCACGCCCTGGGCAGGCCTGGTCATGGGAATCGCAGCGGCCGGCTTCGTGCATCAGTTCGGGTCCGACGGGACGTTCGACCATTGCGAGACGATGGCTCCCGTCCCCGTGATCCTTGTCGCCGTTCTCGGAATGGTGGTGACCCTGGGCTCCGGTCTGATCTCGTGGCGCAGCGTGCATTCGGCCGAGGGGTCGCGTCGCGTGGTGGCCATCATATCTGCCGGAATGGCGCTGCTCTTCGCGTTCTTCATCATTTTGACGATCATGGCCGGGTTGTTGATCCCGCCATGCTTCCAGTGAACCGCCTCCTTATCCTGAGCCTGTTGGCAGCTTCTTCGTCGCTGGCCGTCGCGCACGCCGGTGCCGATCATTCCGATGCTCCCGGCTGGACACTCGACCCGTTGGTGACCGTGCCGCTGGCCTGCGTTCTCTTGCTTTTCCTCATCGGGCGCCGGCGGCTGGCGCAACGATCCAAACTGCCGAGGTCGCACAGCTGGCTCTTCGTCGGCGGCTGGCTGGTCCTGACCGGCGCACTCATCTCTCCGCTGCATGAGGGCGGCGAACGAAGCTTCACGCTTCACATGATCGAGCATGAGCTGATCATGCTCGTGGCCACGTTGCTGATCGCTGCCGCAAGTGCCGACGGCGTGCTTGCCTGGGGACTCCCGGGATGCCTTCGCACTGCTCTTGGAGGGCGTTGGCGGATGCCTTTGGCGAGCGTCTGGCGCCGCCTCACCCAACCGGTCACCGCGACGGTCTTGCAGGCCGTGGTGATGTGGGCGTGGCACGCGCCGGCTTTCTTCAATCGGGCACTGACGAGCCAAGGCTGGCACGTGGCGCAGCACCTCAGCTTCATCCTTGCCTCGCTGATTTTCTGGCGCGCGATGCTGGACGTGCGCAGGGGCGGCTATCTGGTGTCCGCCATTTGCCTTTTCCTCACGTCCCTCGTCGAGGGCGTGCTCGGTGCTCTCATGGCCCTATCAGGCAGCCCCTGGTATCCGGCCTATGCGGCGATGGGCATGTCCGGGATCGGTCTCGATCCAGTCTCTGACCAGCAGCTTGCGGGACTAGTGATGTGGATACCCGGCGGCCTGGTCCACGGGGCCGCCGCTCTCGCTTTTCTCTACCGCTGGCTAATCTCGAATGAGGACGGTGATGCCGTACCTTCGCACTAGAGTGGCCGTCGCTGTGGGCCTGGCGGTCGTCGCGGCCGGAGCCGTCGCGGGCGTAATCGTCGAGACCGTCAGCGAGCGCTCACAGTTGCGTACTCACGCTGCCGCGGCCACGGGTGGCGATCCGTCGCGCGGCGAAGCGATGTTCATCCAGTACGGCTGCGGGAGCTGTCACGGGGTCAAGCATGTCCGCAAGGCGAGCGGCGGAGTTGGGCCGCCCCTCGACGGTCTGCCTGTCCGCGCCGTCATCGCCGGCAAGCTCGCAAACTCGCCGGACAACCTGGAAGCCTGGATTCGAGACCCACAAAGGATTTCTCCGGGCACAGCCATGCCCGACCTGAACGTGGGCGAACGCGACGCGCGCGACATCAGCGCGTTCCTCTACACGCGGGCTGAGTGAGGCTTACCAGATGTCGTTCAGCGTCGCCGCTACGGTCGCGATAGAGCTCAGCAGGATCGCCACGATGGCCCAGGTAGCCCAACTTGGCCATTCGAGGACTGGTCCAGTACGCTGAACGTCGTGTTTCTGCTGCATAGTCGATCGCTCCCGGGGTTCTACCCGACTTAACGCCTCACGGGCGCCCACGATGCTTCAGCAACATCCGCGCTCGCTAATGTAGGTGTGGGTGGGAAGCCGACGCAAGGTGCGCGTGCCTGCTGATCTGCGTTAGAATGCAAGGCGTTAGTGATAATTCGTCACAGAAGCTTAACCGCCGCGCAATTAAGCAGAACGCCGCGGTGGGGGCCCTTTGTTGAAAGGGTCAGTATGAACAGCTTCGGCAAACAGCAGGGCGGAGGCCGTCGTTCTGCAGCTCGCTCTGCCGCTCCCATTATGGCGGTGCTTACGACGCTCAGCGGATCGCGGTCGGCCGTTCTTAGCAACGTGTCGTCGACGGGAGCGCGCTTCAGGGCGACTGACCTGCCCCAAATGGGCGAGGAACTCCAAATCCGCATCGATCGCATTCAGGCCTTCGGAACGGTCGTATGGTCTGAGCACGGCGAATGCGGAGTTGTTTTCGATGCTCCCCTTCATCCAGGCGAAGAGCAAACCTTGCGGGAGACCGTTGCCGCGGCGCTCGGGCTTCCGGCCGACATGAGGGCCGCGTTCGACAATTGGGTGGTCGGCTGTGGCCGCTGATGGCAGCGCCTTCGTCACGTCGAATTTCTACCGGGAACACGCGCAAGGCAGCCGCGAACTAGCGGTGCGGCTGCCTGACGGCGAGACGCGACGGCATCTTTTGGAAATCGCCCAGAAGTATGACGCTCTTGCTGAGCAAGTCGACGAGCGACAGCTGAGCCGTGTCGCTGTTAGCACCGCATAGCAACTAACGTCCGCTTCTGCTGGCGCCAGGTTGGTGCGTCGGTTGGCGCGGCCGTTACCATGCCGCTAATCCGGCGCCGCCGTCTGCGATTATTTGCGAGCAATCGTCCCCGGGGAAAATCCTGGTTGGGCTTGCGTCGGCTGTGCGGGCGGAAGCTTCATCCGCACCGACGAATTGGCCGGAGCTGAGGGCGCCCCATCGCACGCTGTCAAAGCCGCCGCAGCTGCTACGAGGAGGCAAAAGACGCGATTAACGGCAGACCCACGGTATCTGCGTCGGGCTAGCACGCCTTCTTACCCTCAAAACGAGCAACCTTGCGAGATCGAGACCAAAGCTCGACAGGCTCGTCAGTCAGTCGCGCAAGGACGAACGTTTCCGCCGTGAGGTCGTCGGCTTTCTGGAAGCTGTAGATCCGAACCATGCGGCGGTCTTCGCCGTAAGCGGCATAGACGGTATAGGTAGGCATCAAGCTCGTACCGTGCTGCGCCCGCGCCGCATTGAACTCAGTGGTTCGCTGAGTTGCCAGGACTCGTAGACCGTCGCTTCGAGCCTGCCGCGGCAACTAATCGCCTGCAGGCGCTCAGCCATTGCGATGTCTTCAGCGCAAACGATTTTGGGCGTTCTTTTTATGAAACTCATCGGACGTGCCTTCCCAGTAGCGCGTCCACCATTCCCACCGAACCGAACGTATCGTGCACATTCTTGATAAAGTCCGAACGACTCTGCTGCAGTCCCTTAACCGCGTTGCCATGCGCGAGATCTGGGATTCACGATTGAGATACCGCGTCGGGTCGGGAAATCGCTGATTTCTGCCGTTCACGGAAGCGCCCAGGTCTGAAATTTGCTGCCTCAGGCCTGTTTACCACGCTGAATCACGCCGAATTCCCTGTTATTCCGCAAAGTACAGGGAGAGAGGGGTACTCGGACGACTGCAAGCCGCACCACTCCAAAATTCGCCCTAGAGAACGGTGGCTGAGCCGGATTATATGCGGGCAAATTGTCGCCGGATATCCGCGGCATGTGCGCAGTCGCAGCGAGCACGCGGTGCACCTTTCCTTTCCACTGCCGCACGAGCCTGGTGCCGGGCTTCAAACCAGGCTGACGCGTGCCAGTCACGTCTGCACCGGCGCGGGCTTGCGCCAGCACTCGCGCCAGATTGCTCGAAGTTGGCTCGGTGTCATTCCAGGCAGGTCTGTTCGGTCATCTGATCGGCATATACCCCTAGACGCTATTCCGAGCTCGCCCGGCCAAACCCCAACGTCGCGAAGGGCGGAAAAGTGGACGCTGCGCACAAAAGGGACCTAACAGCAGATCAACGTCAGCCGGGCAGGAACGACGAAGCGTTGCCGGGGCCAAGCATTTGTTCGCTCCCGCGTGTGCTCGTGCAGAACCATGCACGGTTAGATGATTGTCCCGATTGAGGGTCAAAACGACGGCGTTATGCCTTGATCCATGGCCGTTCGCCGCAACTGGATCGTGCTCACCTCACTGGCGCTTATCGCGGTTTCGAGCGCCGCCGTTGCGGGAGACGGCGGTTGGCGTCCTTCAGAGCGACGATACCCCTATCAAGGCGTCGATGTATCGCACCATCAGGGGCACATCGCGTGGGCGAAATTGCGAGGCCAGGGCGTCGACTTTGCCTATATCAAGGCGACTGAAGGCGCAGATCACGTCGACAGGCGCTTCGGGATCAACTGGAATGCCGCCCATCGGGCGGGCATCCACAGAGGCGCCTACCATTTCTTCAGGCTCTGCGGGACCGGGCGAGCACAGGCAGTGAATTTCGTGCGTAATGTGCCGTTCGACGCGGCAGCACTGCCGCCAGCCATAGACCTAGAATTTCCCGGTAACTGCAGCCGCCGCCCGTCGCTGGCGAAAGTCCACAAAGAACTCGGCGAGTTTCTGCGGATCGTGGAAGCGAGCTACGGGAAGCGTGCCGTTCTTTATCTCACGCGTCGATTCGACAGAGACTATCGAATTAGCGCAGCCTTCGAACGTCGCTTGTGGCTCCGCAGCCTGCACTCCGAGCCCAGCTTTGGGGCACGGCCATGGGCTATCTGGCAGGTATCCAACGTCCGCCGGCTCCATGGAGTGAACGGCCACGTGGACTGGAATGTGGCGGCGCGCTAGCTGGCGTTCCAAGCGACTCTTTCCCGACCGCTGACCGCAACAGTTCGCGTAATGTCCGCTTTGGGTCGAAAGTGGGCATTGCCGGTAATCACTTCTCAAACTCTCCCGTCCACCATGTTCACGAAGTTTGAACGTCCTCGGAATGGTGGAGCACAGCGAATGTCGGATGTTCTCGTCTACGAACGAGCAACTGCTTCCCTTCCAGCGAGCCTTGCCCAGCGCGGGCACCACATCGTGTATCGGGCCAATGCGCAAAATCATTGTCCCGGCTGCGGGCGCTCGCAGTGGTTTATCGGCCGCATAAGCGCCGAATGCGGATTTTGTGGTACGGCAGTGCCCCTCGCCGAGGCGAAGTTCGACGATCAACGGGCCCGCGGCTCCTCGAAACCGCGTTCCAGGGCCGCAGCTGGCACAGCTGACCAAAGACGGTTTGCGCGCATCACGGCGAAGGGACGCAAGCTTCAGCTGCTGATCGATGGTTCCCCGATGAAATTCGCGCTGCACAACATTTCAGAAGGCGGTGCTATGGGCGAGGGCGCGCCGACGCTTGCTCCGGGATCTCACGTTCATGTTCGATTTGAGGGTGGAATCCTGGTTCCGGCTGTCGTGAAGTGGACTGACGATGGTTTGGTGGGGCTGGCGTTCACGGCACCGATCATGCTGGACCGCTCGGTTACACCAACAAACTAATGGAACGTCCGGCAAGCAGCAGACGCTAGCCCACTGTCCGGAAATGGGTGGAAAGCAGACCCAAGCAGCCTTCGGCGTCCACTGCTACATCGCGGCCGCAGTGCTTGGACGCTTTCGACGGAGTCGCCGAGGGTTGGTTTGCAAATGCCGACCGGAACCGACGACGAGCTGGTCTGCGATAGACCTAGTGCGGCAAACCTGCTTTCCACGCCCCGTAAAACGAGACAGCAGACATCCCGAGTAGCACCGCCGGAGCAAGCCACAGCCGAGCTGCCGATCGAATCTCGGCAACGGCTGGCTTGTCTGACCGGTAAATGACGGGGACGTCCTGCCCTATATCGAACGGCTTAGAGGTCGAGCCCATTCGCGATTGAAAATTGACCGGTCGACCGCCGCGCGGTTGGAATCGAACGATGGGCATGTACTGCCGTTTCGAAGCCCGACGTTGTCTGATCCTCTCAGCATATCCAATGACCTGGCCTCTGACCTGTTCGCCGGCAGCGAGACGGATCCGGGAGACCAACAGCAACGCACCGCCTATAAACAAGACCGTGCTTGCAACGGTAAGATAGATGCTCACCGGATTGGCGAAGAGTCCGGACACTTAGGTGGATCGCCGATCTATCGCTCTGCCGATCCACCAGAACAACGCCGCAGTGACGGCTGCCGCTGGCGCATAATACAAAGCGTGGTCACCGATGTAACCGTGCCCGTGAGGCATCAGCACGCTCGGCCTGTTCAGTGTCGCACTGAGGGCCAGGTCGATTAGTGTAACTGGCAGCGTGACCAGGAAAAGACCGAGATTTGCCAGACCGTCAGGGTTCGTGTGCGTGAAGTCGATCCACGCGTAGACGGCAAAAGCCACGTACAAACCGGGGAGAACGTAGCGGGCTCGCCGCTTCCCTGATCCTGGGAACAATTCCGAGGCTCCTCTGCCCTTTTGGATGCACTTATAGTTGCGCGGTAGCCGCGTCTTAACGCAAAAAGCTGACGAAACCCGCGACTGACTATTCGCTCTCAGAGACTGGATGAAACTTGGCCTTGAGCCGCTCCCACTCCTCCCGTTCGAACTGCTCAATCTCTTCGTCGCTGTACGGGGATTCCTGGACTTCCCGATCAGAACTGTAGCGGCGCTCCGGCTCATCCGGGTCCTCAGTTTCCACGATCTCGATGGTGATCTTCGAGCCGACGGTCAGCTGCCGCTTGGACCAGCGAACATGATATTGTGCATCGTCGGCATTCGACTTCGACAAACCACCTACGGAGAACTCCAGTTCGCCCTTCCTGTCGGGCCGGCCGGCACCCTCCTGAACCGCAGTCACATGGGCCGAAAGCACGGACCAGTCGGCAAACCCCGCTCGGGCGAAGCGCTCGCCATCAATCGAGATCTCAAAGGCCAGCATTGCATCGCTCCCCTTCTGCTTCGCGACACCGACGCAGCTGCTCACAGTTGTTTCGCAGGTCTGTGAAGCTGATCGCAAATGCATAGCCCCCATACATTCGTTGACCCCAACTCGTCGCAGGCTGAGCGACCCGCCAGCCACTCCAGCTTGCCTTGCACCAGAACATAGTAGCAGCGCATCCACGGCAACGTGGCCGAGTGGGCTAATGTCCGCAATGGGTGGAAAGCGGACATCCGGGCTGCCCTCGCGTTCCGTCGCCATTTTCTCGACAGTCTATGACCCGCCGATAAAGGGCAGAAGCGTGGTTCGTTTGTGACGAGGAAGACTGACGGTCAGGACGGTTCCCTGAGCGGCGCGTTGGATCGACATTCGGCCACCGAGCTGACGGACACGCTCTTGCATCCCCATGACGCCGACGCCCAATGACTTGCGGCTTGCCACGTCAACGACATGGAAGCCAACGCCGTCGTCGCCAATAATCAGATGTAAGCAACTCTTCTTGCCCACCAGGCGAACCTTCGCATGCGTCGCAGCTGCGTGCCGGTAAATATTTGCCAGTGCCTCCTGCGACAGGCGATAGATCGCCGCTTCGACAGACGCGGAAGCTTCGCCGGGGTCCGAGACTTCGACCTCAATATCAAGCCCAGTGCGGTCGGCGAAGCCACTGACGAGATTCTGCAGGGCATTGGCGAGGCTAATTCCGGTCAATGACGGTGGGTGCGCCACAAAGGAAAAAGTGCGGATTTCTCGCTGGATTTCCTGCAACATTTCCTTGCACTCGTCGATAATCGCGACGGTTTCCGGTCCGACATTCCCGCGGCCCAAGCGCGACAGGTCATACCGGAGGGCTACCAGCGTCTGCGAAGTTGAATCATGCAGTTCGCGGGCCATGCGCCGCCGCTCGTCCTCCTGTGCTCGAAGGAGTTGGCCCCCGACGCGACGCCGTTGACGCTTGAGGCCAACGAGTTCGGTTACGTCATGAACGCTGACCAGAACGTGCCGCGTTCCATGGATCGTAAGCGGGGCAACAATGATATTGAAATCGTAGCCGTCGAAGGCCCCGCTGCCCTTGTAGAGGCGTCGGTAAGTCCGCTGCGACCCTGTGCTGATATCTCGAAAGGCCTGTAGAATCGGCTCGACGCCCTTGTCGCCGTCTTCGATCAAGCCTTGCAGAAAGGCGATATAGTCACGGCTTATATGAAGTCCGGTGCGCGCCTGGCGTTCAACTTGCTGACGCCAACAGGCGTTGACGGCAAGAATGGTGCCTTCGCAGCTGACCAGCGCGACCTGCTCGACCAAGCCGTCGATGACTTCCTGAATTTCCTGGAGATCGACACCCTGATTGGGTTCGTAGTCGAAATGCCGGCAGGGTCCGCTAGTTCTAGCAGCGTCCACGAGGGACCCTCCATGAATGACCTGAAGGCTCTAATTAACATTTGTTAAGCGTTCGCGCTACGGCTCTCTCTTCTGGACAATGTGAGGAAAGCGGGAAACGCTTTGCGGAAAGGCGCACCGCCGGGCAGCACTGCCTGCCTATTCGGCCAGGTTGCCTCGTTCCAGGGTCAAATTTGCCGTTCGGCAGTTTGACGAAGCTGGGAGAGACGCTTCGTGAAGGCAGGCGAAACGTGCCCGTCGCTGAGTGCTGCTTCGAACTCCTCGACCAAAGCAAGAAACTGTTCGGCAACGGCGTCCATCTCGGATGCCTTCTCCCGAAAGTCACCTGTCGGTTCTTGATCTGGGATCGTGCTCATCGCGGTGGCTTTTCGGAACGGAAAAGCTCAACTTGCAACAGGATATTGGCGGTCAGCTCTCGGCTGAGTTCGGCAGCCTGTCTTAGAACCTGCGCATCGGCTTCCGACTCCGCGCGATCCGCGTAACGATCAAGGTCGCTTGCCTTCGAGCGGAGCTTGTCGACGATCGCCACCAGTCGAGTGGAGGGATCG
>Ga0307414_10002059_pt1 | contig 10445 bp, 10 predicted proteins | sample DK1Ometagenome_FD_203804 | JGI IMG/M metagenome (GOLD analysis project Ga0307414, IMG submission 203804) | Maize rhizosphere microbial communities from greenhouse at UC Davis, California, United States - DK15-O-3 | ecosystem: Host-associated > Plants > Roots > Rhizosphere > Soil | place: USA...
CGCCGTGTAAACGAGGTCCGCGACCTGATCCTGCGGGCGAAGGGCGGGGCGCTGGTGCTGTTCTCGTCGTTCCGCGACCTCGAGCGCGTCGCCGAGCGCCTGACCCCCGAACTCCGGTCCCTGGGCCTCACCGTGCTGCAGCAGGACCGCGACATGGAGGCCAAGGACCGTCAGGCGCTGGCCGACCAGTTCAAAGCCGACGGCAACGCCGTGCTCTTCGGCTCCGAGTCGTTCGCCACCGGGTTCGACGTGCCTGGCAACGCCCTGCGCCTCGTCGTCGTCTGGAAGCTCCCGTACGCCGCCGTGGACCCGGTCTCCAACGCCATCAGGTCGAACTCCTTCGCCCGCTACGAGGACATGATGAAGGTCCGGGCCGTGCAGGCCGTGGGTCGCCTCATCCGCCGCGAGAGCGACAAGGGGATCGTCTGGATCGCGGACGCACGCGGCAAACGCCTGATGGACGCCAACGACCCGCTGACGTCCCACCTACCGCAGCACGCACGCCTGTGATGGCCTGGCTCCGCCGCTGGCGGAACCGGCTGCACCGGAAGGGGTGCTGCTCGTCATGCTCGGGCACCGGATCGTCGCACGACGTCGAGACCGGCGGCCGGTGCTGGGACTGCTACGGAACCGGGCACTGCCACGTCATGGACCGCTGGCACATCTGATACCCTTGTGCTGTCCGGTAAGTACCGGACACCGAACACCTAGCCCAGGAGGCACCGTGGCAGCCGCACCGTACGTTCTAGCACGAACCATGGCCGAGGCTCACGCCTACGCCAGGGGAGAGCTCGGGCTGCTTCACGGGCAGTACCGCATCGTCAACACCCCCTCGACGCTCAAGAGCGTCCGGGGCGTCGACCTGCACCTGGTGCCCGGCTGGCAGAACCGGTTCGACCGGTTCGCCATGAAGGGCGCCATCCGCTGGACCCGCATGCACGTCATCGACGTCGCCGAGCAGAGGGCTCAGGAGCCTTCGGTGCCCGACGACCTCAAGCCCGCCGGGTCCCAACTCTCGCTCGTCAGCAACGAGGAGGCGCACGCCTTCGTCGCGCTGCTCGAGCCGCAGCCGGACCCGGCGCCGGAGCCTGCAGGAAACCGGCGCCGGTCCCGCTGCAAGGAGTGCGGCACCCTCCACTTCCGCGAAGAGGGATGCCCCTCCCAGCCGCTGTTCGAGGTCGTGTAAACGATGCCCGGACCGCCGCCGAAGAAGGACGCCGAGCGTCGGCGTCGCAACAAGACCCCCGAGGCCACGGGGGGTATCTCGCACATCCCGGCCGAGGTCGTGAACGTCGACGAACTCCTCGTCGGCGAGGTCGAGATCCCCGTCCCCGACGAGGACTGGCACCCCATCGCCACCCTGCTCTACGACTCGGTCGCGAAGTCCGGACAGGTGATCTGGATGGAGCCCTCCGACTGGGCCGCCCTGTTCCTGATGTGCGAGTCCATCTCGCGCGACCTGAACCCCCAGGTCGTCGGCATCACCGAGCAGGGGGACGTCGTCAAGGACACCATCCCCCTCAAGGGCGCCTCGCTGTCCGGGTACCTCAAGGGCATGGCCTCCCTGATGATGCTGGAGGGCGACCGCCGTCGACTCCGCATCGAGCTCGAGAGGAAGAACCGCATCGACGCCGCAGCGGCCGAGGACGGCGTGGTCGTCGACATCGTGCAGCGCCGCGCGGACGCGTTCAAGGGCGCGTAGTGAAGCGTCGCCACCTCGCGGACACTCCGTCCGTGGGGACCTGCCCGCGCCGCCCGCACCACGGCTACTCGGCCTGCCGAGGCTACGTCAGGGGGTGGGAGTTCGGCACCGAGTGGCATGGCCGTACTCTGTACGGAGACGACCTGGTTCCGTGCCCCGAGCACAACCCGGTCGCGTACGCCCGGCGCACCTTCGCCGGGGCCAAGCACAAGGGGAGGCGGAAGTGGTGGAAGCGCTGACCGAGCACCGGCCGCCGGGCGTCTACCCGAAGTTCGACCTCGACAAGACGATCGACTGGGAGTCGCTCGAGTCGGAGATCGACTGGGACGTCGTCCCCTTCTCCCTGGGCCCGACCTGGGACCGCAACCCCTTCTGGACCGGCCCGCGCGACCCGCAGGGCTACATCCTGCCGAAGCTCACCATCGGCTGGCAGGTTCTGGACTGGGTCAAGGAGAACCTCCTCGCCGATGAGACCGACGAGCACAACCGGCCGCTCCCGTTCGACCTGACCGATGAGCAGAAGCGCTTCATCCTGTGGTTCTACGCTCTCGACGAGGGCGACGAGTACCGGGAGCCCACCGGCCGCTTCATGTACCGCGAGTACGTGCTGCAGCGGCTCAAGGGCCACGGCAAGGACCCGCTCGCGGCTGTGATCAGCGCCGTCGAGTTCGTCGGCCCCTGCCGATTCGCTGGCTGGGCCGCCCGGGACATGCCGGAGATCGGCCTCATCAAGGGCGACCCCATCGCGAAGCCCCACCCGCGCGCGTGGGTGCAGATCGCCGCCGTCTCGCTCAAGCAGACCCAGAACACCATGAAGCTCTTCCGGGGCCTGTTCACCCCGGAGTGCATCTCGAAGCACGGCATCGACATCGGCAAGGAGTCGATCTACGCCTACGGCGGCCAGAAGGCCATCGAGGCCGTGACCTCCTCGCCCGCCAGCCTGGAGGGCAACCGACCCACCCTGGTGATCAAGAACGAGACCCACCACTGGAAGGCGAACAATGAGGGCGTCGCCATGGCCGAGGCCATCGAGCGGAACGCCACGAAGAGCAAGGGCGGCGCCGCGCGCACGCTCTCGATCACCAACGCCTTCGAGCCCTCGGTGGAGTCCGTCGCCCGCGACGAGCGCCGGTCGTATGAGTCCCAGGCCGCCGGTGACGCCATCCAGACCGGCATGCTCTACGACACCCTGGAGGCCCCGAAGGAGGCCCGGCTCCGGCCGCTGTTCCCGCACGAGCAGAAGGGCGCCGAGGAGATGGGCATCGAGCCCGTCTCGAGCGAGGTCGAGGAGCGCCTGACCCGGCTCTACATCCGTCGCGTGCTGGAGGCCGTCCGGGGCGGCGCCTGGTGGCTGGACATCCCCGGCCTGACCGACTCCATCCTGTCGCCGAAGAGCAAGATCTCCCTGAGCCGCCGGTTCTGGTACAACCAGGTCGTCGCGAACGAGGACGCCTGGGTCGACCCCATCGCCATCCACGCCGCCGTACGGCAGGACGTTTACACCCTCATGCGGTCGGTCTCGACCCCCGAACTCATCCTGGAGGCCGGGTGGCAGCCGGTCGGACCGAAGGATCCCATCGTGGCGTTCTTCGACGGCTCGAAGACCGACGACTCGACGGCCATCGTGGGCTGCCGCCTGTCCGACGGCTACTGCTTCCTGATCGGCGTCTGGCAGAAGCCGAAGGGCGAGGCGGGGAAGAAGTGGATGGCGCCTCGGGCCGCCGTCGACCGCCGCGTGGACAAGATGTTCGCCCGGTTCGAGGTCTCCGCGTTCTGGGGCGACCCCTCGCACGCGAAGGACGACTCCGAGGACGAGTCGTCGTACTGGATGCCCATGCTGGACAAGTGGATGCGCAAGTACCGCGACCGCCTCGACCCCAAGAACTGGCCGGTCAAGACCGGACTCCGGACCCACGCCATCAACTGGGACATGTCCTCCTCGGACCGGACTAAGGCTTTCATCGCGGCGGCCGAGCAGGTCGTCGAGGACTTCGAGACCCTGAACGACATCGAGGAGTACGAGCCGAGCTTCCAGATCGACGGCCACCCCGTGCTGGTCGCGCATCTCGAGAACGCCATCGAGCACCCGGACCCGCGCGGCTGGGGAACCTCGCTGTCGAAGGTCCAGAAGGACTCCCCGCGCAAGATCGACGCCGCCGTCTGCCTGGTCGGCGCCCGCATGCTCCGCCGCATCGTCCTGAACAACTTCGAGGAGGAGGAAGAGGACGCCCCCGGCGAGATCTGGTACTAGGAGGTACGCTGGAGGTCAGACCCCGACCTCAGGAGGACCCGTGGCGACCAAGTTCCCACCCCCCAGCCCGCCGTTCATTCGCGCCCGAAACCAGGGTGGCCGCCAGACCCCGAAGGCGATCGTGCTCCACGGCACGGTCTCGAGCGACAACGCGGGCACCGCCCGCAACATCGCACTGTGGTGGAATGGCCCCACCTCTCCCATGTCCTCGGCGCACTACGTCGTCGACCCCAAGGAGGTCATCCAGTGCGTCGGCGACCACTCGATCGCCTACCACTGCGGCTACAACACCAACTCGATCGGTGTCGAGTTCTGCGACGAGCAGCAGGGTCCGGCCCGCCGCTGGGACGACGCCGACTCGAACGCGATCCTCGCCCGCGCCGCGCGCCTGGTCGCGGAGCTCGCGCTGGCCTACGGCATCGAGGTTCGGCGCCCGAGCACGGCAGACCTGCGCCGGAAGGGTCCCCACGGGATCTACGGACACAACGACTCGCGCCTCGCGTTCGGGAACACCACGCACACCGACCCCCGGGACTTCCCGTGGGAGAAGTTCCTCCGCATGGTCCGCGTCGAGGTCGAGAAGCTCCGCACCGGCGTCGCCAAGCCGACCCGCAAGGTCAACACCGGCACCCTGGCCGACCGCATGAAGCCGGAGGAATACTTCACCGGCGCTCGCGGCGGCCACGTCAAGTGGCTGGCGAACCGGCTCGTCGAGCAGGGGTTCACCGACCACTACAAGAACGGGATCGACAACTTCTTCTCCGACGGTGAGGACCGCGAGGCCGTCGCCGACTTCCAGGCCAAGCGCGGCATCCGGGGAGAGACCAGGGGCTACCCCGGCAAGGAGACCCTGAACCTCCTCGCCAACCCCCCGAAGCCCGGCAGGCACAAGGGCGATCCCGAGCCCGAGCAGTGGGTCGAGTTCACCCTATCCTCCATCAATCTCGGTCGGGGGACGTTCCAGGAGAAGGTCGACGACCTGAACGCCCTCGTCGACGCCGGGGCCCACGCCATCGGCGTACAGGAGGCCGGTGACCGCGAGCTCGAGATCGCCCAGTTCCTCCTAGAGAACCCGACCTGGGCCCAGGTCGTGTTCCGCACGCCGGGTGGCCCGAAGGTTCCCGTCCTCTACGACACCACGGTCCTCGAGTTCAACCCGAACAACAGCCGCAACGTCGTCACGGACATCGCGGACGGAGGCTGGGTCGGCGAGGGTGCCGGGCCGGACGAGATCAACAAGAAGGGTCTCACCCATGCGGCCTTCATCCACATCCCGAGCGGTCGCCGGGTCCACGTCCTCAACCACCACCTGGTCGCCTCCCACCGCCGGGTCGGACTTCCCACGAAGGCGAAGAAGGCCCGCCAGAAGGTCGCCGCCGACCAGGTCGATGCGTTCAACGCGGAGCGCGAGAACTGTGCTGGGATCGTTTTCGGGACCGGCGACTGGAACTCCGGACGCCGCTGGGTCCTGTCCGTCACCGGAGACATGGTGATCGACAGCAACTCGGGCCCGACCCGCCAGAACAGTGAGATCGACTACGTCAGCCACTTCCCGAACCTCAACGTCAAGGTGCAGTCCTCGCGCCTGATGGAGACGTCCGGGTCCAGGAAGTACAAGGACCACCGCGCCGTCATGGTCACCTACCTCATCGAGGTCAGCGACTGACGTACGTGGTAACCTAGACGCAGCGAGGCCGGGCCAGGTGGGGGTCCGGCTTTCGCTGTCTCTGGGGTGATACCCTAGAGCAGGACATCCATCTAGGAGGATTCGTGGCAAAGTTCATGAAGCAGGGCGCCGTCATCGAGATGGCCGTCACCTACTTCCCCTCGTTCCTCCGATCCCGCGCGCAGGCCCAACTCCTCGGCGCCTGGATGAACGGCGAGCAGTACACGTACTCCGAGGACAACGTCGACCCCGACGAGGTCGGCTACGGGCGGCCCTTCGCCCCCCGCACCGATACCACGACCGAGTACGAGAACCTGCGCGGCCTGTCCCCCAACAACTTCGCCGGGCTGATCACCAACACGGTCTCCCAGCTTGCCCACGTCGAGGGCATCAGCCGTCCGGGCGTCACCGGCCTCCTCCCCGTCTACGAGACCTTCCTGCGCAACCGCTGGGGCTCGAAGCAGGGCGCCATCCACCGCGCCGCCGTCGGCCAGTCCGTGGCGTACGGCGTCGTCCTGCCGGGCGTCGACCCCCTGACCGGGTCCGTGATGAGCAAGATGTACGGCAAGTCGGCCGAGCAGATGGCCGCCTTCTACAGTGACGACGACGACGAGTGGCCGGAACTCGCGATCGAGGCCACCGAGCGCTACGAGGACACCGGGTTCGGCGTCGGCATGAAGACCGGCTGGAACGTCAAGGTCTACGACGCCTACGTCGTCCACCGCCTGTCCTGCACCGGCGACGGCGCAACGGCCGACCAGTGGACGTACATCGACCACATCGAGCACGGCATGCCCGTCCCCCCCGTGGCCCGCTGCGCGAACCGCATCGACCTCGACGGCCGGACGCGCGGCGAGATCGAGCCCGTGCTGCCGCTCCTTCGCCGCATCGACCAGGATCTCTTCGACCGCCTCATCGTTCAGCGGTTCGGAGCCTGGCAGGTCCGCTACATCGCCGGGATGGCGAAGCCGGACTCGAAGACCGAGCAGGCCGCGCAGGCTCTCAAGCTCCGCGTCGAAGACCTGCTGGTCAGCACGAACAAGGACACGAAGTTCGGGGTGCTCCCCGGCGGGTCGATCGAGAACCAGGTCAAGGCCACCGACGCCGACCTGCGACTCCTCTCCGCCATCACGCAGATGCCCCCGCACCACCTCCTCGGCCTCTCGAGCAACCTGCAGGCCGAGGCGCTGGCCGCCGCGAAGGAGGGCCTGCTCCACAAGGCCTTCCAGTTCAAGACGTACGCCGGTGAGTTCCACGAGCAGATGGCACGCCTCGCCGCGATGGCTGAGGGCGACTTCGTCACGGCTGCCGCGTGGGACCTGAGGATCCGCTGGAAGGACGTCGAGTCGATGTCCATGAGCCAGGCGGCCGACGCGCTGGGCAAGCTCGCGAGTCAACTCGGCGTCCCGCTCGAGATGCTGTGGGAGCGCATCCCCGGCTGGGAGGACACCGACGTCGAGCGCGCGAAGGAACTCGTCGAGTCGGGCTCCCTGGACACCCTCCTGCGGGAACTCCTCGGCACCGAGGAGGAGACCTCCACCGAGGGGGCCCCCAGTGGCGACACTCAGTGAGGCCCAGGCCGCACAGGCCGCTGCGCTGACGACCGCGTACAAGGCGCAGCAGAACCGCGAGGCGGCCAAGATCGCCGCCGTCGTCGCGCTCTACTACAAGCAGCGCGTCGACCCGTCCTCGACCCAGTCCGTCGAGGACTGGCTGGACCTCATCATCCCGCCGCTCATCCGCACCTCGGACTCCGGGTCGAACAGCGCCGCGCAGTTCTACCTGGCGCTCCGCCGTACGGAACTCGGTGTAAACGCTCCTGCCTTCACGCCGGAGGCCAGCCTGGGCGTCATCGACCCGGGCGTGCGCAAGAGCCTGCTGGCCGTCGGCCCGTACGACTACATGAACAAGGCCGCCCAGATCGAGACCCTCAAGGTCGGGCCCCAGCAGAAGAAGGCCCTGCTCGCCGAGGCCAAGCAGGTCACGTCGACGAAGCTCGCGGGCGCGACGATCCGTCACGCACAGGCTGGGTCGCGGCAGACCATCCACGACAACGTCGAGGCCGACCGGGTGGCCCTCGGGTACGTCCGGGTCACCAAGGCCAAGCCTTGCTACTTCTGCGCCATGCTAGCCAGCCGTGGGCTGCGCTACCGGGCCTTCAAGGGCGACTCGTTCGACCTAAGCGACCAGCGCTTCACCGGCGACGGGGACGCGAAGGTCCACGACAACTGCGGGTGCTCGCTCAAGCCGGTCTACTCCGACAACGACCCCATGGTCAAGAAGACCGAGGCCTTCGCCGACATGTGGTCCCGCTGGGGCGCCGGGGGCGGCAGCGACGCCGCACAGAGGTTCCGCCGGGGCTACGAGCACTGGTCGGACACCGGCAAGTTCCTGAGTCACGACGAGGCCAGCGCGGCCTAGTTCGACATGTGAGACACTGACTCCATGACGTTCACGCCGATCAACCTCACCAAGGACGGGGAGACCGAACTCGTCGAGAGTTGGGGAGAATACTACCAACTCCTCTGGGAGGGCTGGACTCGTACGGCTGCAGGCCCCCCGCCCGAGAGGCCGGTCTTCACCCAGGCTCAACTCGACGCCCTCAATGCGGCGATCGAGGAGATGGCCGCAACCCCGGCCTACGTCGACTCGGTGGTCGCCGGGTTCGCCACCACCTCCTACGTCAACACGGCCATCGCCGGGTTCGCCAGCACGGGCTACGTCAACTCGGCGGTCGCTGGTCTCGCCACCACGGCCTACGTCGACTCGGAGATCGCCGGTGTATCCTCGGGGACGACAGCCGTCCCGCGCAAGGGCCGCCTCCTGGTGGCCTCCTCGGAACTCCCGGCCGACGTCAAGAGCGCTGCGGACTACGTCTGCGACGGCACGAACGACCAGGTGGAGATCAATCTCGCCCTCCAGCGTGCATCCCGCCCCCTCGACGGGTTCGGCGGGGAGGGCTACATCGGCGTGGAGCTCGTGGGCCCCACGTTCTACGTCGGCCACGACAACGCCACGTCCATCACCATGTACCCGTCGACCTCGCTCCGGGGCCAGGGCAACGGAACCCTGATCAGTCCCCAGTACACGACGGCGGGGATCGACCGGGGCGCGATCGAACTCCTGAACTCGAACTGCCACCGGGTCCTGGTCGAGTACCTGACGATCGGTCGGCACAACGCCGTCAACTTCAACGGCCACGGGATCAAGTTCGTGGGCGCCGGAGACGGGCAGACGTACCAGATCAAGTCCGGGAACGACCCCTTCAACATGATCCACCACGTCAACGTCCACCGGGCGGGCGGCAAGGGTGTCTGGTGTACCGGGACGGCGGGCGGCTCCCGAGAGATGCAGGTCGGATGGCTCGTGCTGTTCAACTGCGTCGAGCAGGGCCTGCTCATCGACGGCTCCTCGGACTCCCAGGTGAGCGACATCAGGGCGACCGGCGGGGGCGCGTTCCCCGGCATCGAGCTCGGCGGCGGCAACACGCGACTGGCGAACTCCAAGGTCTACTACCGGGGCAACGGCACCGGGGCCACGTCCGGGGCTGACGGCATCCTCATCAACTCCTCGCGGTGCGAGGTCGTCGCGTGCGCGTCGCAGGACTGCGCCGGGTACGGGCTGAACGTCTCCTCCGCCGACGCGACCGTGACGCACTTCCTGTCCGACTCGAACGTGGCGGGCTTCCGGATCGCGTCCTCCGGGTCGTTCGAGAACCTGCAGGCCCTCACTCGGACCGGAGGCGGGTTCCCGCAGAACGTGGGCATGGAACTCGTCGGCACCCCGAAGGCTATGCTGACCGGGAAGGTCACGCTCCCCACGACCGGAACTGCCCACATCTCCGGCTCCCTGGCCGCGAACTCCTACGCCCGCGTGGTCCGCACCGGAGCCGGGAACGCTGCACTGCCCGAGACGCTGTACGTGGTAGGCTAGTGACCGACAGGGTTGACCAAGGGGTCGCCCGCTCAGACCTCAGGAGGGTCCCCGTGGCAAAGCACATCGAAACGCTCGGCTCGTACGAGAACTTCCGCGCTCCGTGGGAGACCGAAGGTGGCGAAGACGCCGAGATCGACAAGGCCAAGCTCCGGCGACTGATCTACAACGTGCGCCTGGACCTCGCCAAGGCTAAGGACTCGCACGACGAGACCAAGGCCACCCTGTCCGCGACCGAGACCGAGCGCGACGAGGCCAAGGCCGCCGCCGCCGACGCGAACGGCGCAGAGGCTCAGAAGACCATCGACAAGCTCACGGCCGAGAACGCCACCCTCAAGGCTGCCGCCAAGGAGCGCGAGGAGGCCGACGAGCACGAGGCTCTCCGCAAGGAGGTTCTCGGCGACCTCGACCCGAAGTACGCCAAGTACGTCCAGGGCGCCGACCGCGAGGCCCTGGAGAAGTCGCTCGAGCAGGTCCGCGAGGACTTCAACCTGGAGGACCCCGAGGGCGGCGACGACGACGGCGACGGCGACGAGCCCACGCTCCGCACCCGGCCCCGCGCCCTGCGCACCCCGGGCGACCCGACCCCCCGGGGCCAGGGCGGCCAGGAGTACGACTTCGACAAGGCGGCTGACGAGATCCTCGGGACGTCCCTCTTCCGCTGATCCACGGCACCCAGTAACGGCCCTCGCCATAGCGGCGGGGGCCGTTCTGCGTCCACATGCTGGACGGCCTCCTTGACTTCTTTCCGCCCTGTCCGCACAATGCCCTCCCCTGTGTGTGTATCCTTGCTGGTAGAGCGCTCCCGAGGGGCGCCACCCGAACACCGCAACCTTGGGAGGAATCGTGGCAGTACAGAAGGTCAAGGCCAAGAAGCAGGCGCAGTTCGCCCT
>Ga0307414_10002060_pt1 | contig 10441 bp, 4 predicted proteins | sample DK1Ometagenome_FD_203804 | JGI IMG/M metagenome (GOLD analysis project Ga0307414, IMG submission 203804) | Maize rhizosphere microbial communities from greenhouse at UC Davis, California, United States - DK15-O-3 | ecosystem: Host-associated > Plants > Roots > Rhizosphere > Soil | place: USA...
GCTGCTTCGAAAAGCGTGGGCGAGGGTCAGTTACCTGGATATCCGCATGACGCAGATGATCCTTGCCCGCCGGTGTCGTGGCGTTTTCTTGGTTGGAGAAGGCCTTAGGAAGCTGGTTGAGCCAGTCACGCGCCACATCCATGTCGGCGTCGCAAGCTGGATCCAGCTCGATGACCTGACGCCACCTCGCGCGAGGCGCGAGGAACCAATCCGTGTGTGCATGGCTGGCAGGCTGGAACAGATGAAGGGGTTTCACATTGGCATTGCTGCTTATGAAACGGTGCAAGGCCCAGCTTTTGAGAAGCTGACGATCATCGGCGCTGGGGCCGAGCATGAAAACCTGCGCGCGCAGGCCGAAAAGGCGAAGGTGAGAAACTTCAATATTCTCCCGCCTGTGAGCTACCCGGACGCCTTTTTCAATTTTCTGGATGGTCAGGATATCGTCCTGATGACCAACCTCAATGATGAGCAGCCCAGGCTCATCTTCGATGCGATCAGCCGCGGATGCATACCTTTATGCCCCGATAGGCTGCCCTATCGGGCATTGAACCTGGATGCGCGAATTTTCTACAAGCAGGGAGACGCGGATGCGCTTGCCCGCCGACTGACAGCCTTGACCGATCCTGACTTGAGAGTTGCGATCGCCCACTCCATTACCGCCACGGCCCGCTCATACACGCTGCCATCCATGCACGCTGCGCGCCTGGATTGGATGAAGAAGATGACCGCTTCAGATTGAGTTGGCGTGTAGCAAAGATGCATTCGGCGCGCTGGGATGCGATTATTCGCACACCCCCAACCGGAAAATGGTGCCGCTTAGGTGACTCGAACACCTGACCCCCGCATTACGAATGCGATGCTCTACCGGCTGAGCTAAAGCGGCTCCGGTTGGCCAGCCGAGGCCAGCGCTTCAACGGTCGCTCCCGAGGGGGACTTCCGTGCAGCGGCGGCGATTATCAGCAGTCGGCAGCGGTGGCAAGCGGCTTGACCGTCTTTCGTGCCGGATGCCGAGACATACCCCCGTCCAGCAAGCACTTTACCGACCATTTACCATGCATTTACGGTTGCTGGCGCATGGTCCTGCGGTTGCAATCAAGCACAGGCAGATCAGACAATGGATGCACCATACAGCCAGGCCGATGAGGCCATGATGCTGGAGGAGGGCATGGATGCCCCGCCCATTGTCCGTTTTGACGAACGGCGCATGCACATTCGCGCCTATAATTATTGGGCGTCATTGCTCAATGATCGCTCGCTGCCGCGCATTGCAGACCTCAACCCTGCCGAGATTCAGGATTTCGGATCGCACAGCATGTTGCTGGATTTTACCGGCGGCGTGGATGATCCACGCATCGCCTTTCTCGGCACCGCGCTTGCCGCCCAATGCGACATCGCAGCGCCAATCCAGCATGCGAGCCAGATTCCGCCGCGCACCCTGCTCTCCCGCCTGACTGACCATTATCTCCAGATCATCGCCAATGCCGCGCCCATTGGCTTTGAGGCCGAATTCACTAATCAGCGCGGCGCCGAGATCATGTATCGCGGCATCATGATGCCCTTCTCGACCGACGACGACCGGATCGACTTCGTCTATGGCGTCATCAACTGGAAAGAGGTCGCGACCGATGCGCTGAGCGAGAGCATCTACGCCGAAGTGGAGGCTGCAACGCCGGTCTCGTTCGTGCCGCAAAAGATCACGCAAATCTGGGCAGATGGCCCTTCCGCCCAGGATTTTAGCGATGATGATGAGGCCGATGCGCAGGAGGATGCACGCTTTGACGACGCGCTTGAGCTGACCAGCGCCTTCATTGAGACGTCGATGAGTGCAGAGGCATTGAGCGATTCGCTGGCGCTCGCACGGGATGCCGCCGCCGCGGCCAATGCCAGTGAAGGGCGCACGCGCCACGCATTGTATCGCGCGATTGGGCTCGCCCATGCCTTTGCACGCGTCGCCGCGGTACGGCCGGATGATTATCGCGAACTGCTCGCCGATTCGGGCATCGCCACCCAAAAGCGGAGCCCGCTGACGGCGCTCGCCAAGCTCGTGTTCGGTGCGGACTATGACAAGACGCGACTGGCGGAATTCGTCTGCGCGATAGACTATGCACTTGAACAGGAGATGGCGCCCGGCGCGTTGATCGATCATCTTCATGCCATCCCCGGCGGCCTCAAGGCACTCGTCGCGCAGGTTCGCGCCGCGCGCCGGGGCGACATGGCGGAGACGCCGCGCCCGGCGCTCAACCGCATTCGATCGAAATTGCTCCGGTCGCAGGCGATTGAAGCAAAATCGGTAAACCTTGATGACGCCGGTCTGGCGGTCGTGGTCGTCCGCCGGGAAGCGGATGGCACGCTTGCGATGATTGCCTCCCTCGATCGCGACGATGGCCTCTCCAACCGGGTGTTCGCCCGTGCAGCCAGAACAATCTGACGAACCAGCCGCAAAATCCGGCATCCCATGCGGCTTGGGTTGCTGTCTATTAGCCGCAGGTTTAACCACGGGCATCGCATAAGCCCTTGCGGCTCTGCGCAAGCGTAGAAGACGCGTGAAATCGACAAAGAGGATGGCCAAGCGCAATGACTCAACGAGATAAAGCGGCGATCTCTATCCTCTGCCAAGCTCTGGTCGAAGGGCTGCACGGCAGCGAGCGCGACACATTGGGCAATGGCGCGCTGGAGGCGGCTGGCCGCTTCGTTCATGATGCAGCCGCCCTGCGCAAGGCCGATGAAAGCGTCGTGCTCATCGATAGCGCGAGCGACGAATTGCGTGGGAGCGACAGCAGCCTGCGCCGCCAGCGCATCGCCATCATCAATGCCGACATGCCCTTTCTGGTCGATAGTATCGGCAATTGCCTGAGCAGCGCCGATCTGGTGATCCATTTGCTCGCCCATCCCGTGATGCCGGTGCGCCGTGACAAGGATGGCAAATTGCTGAGCATTGGCGATGCAGATGATGCTGCGCGCGAATCGCTTATCTACATCGAGACCGACCGGGTTGATGCGCGGGGGCGGCAGGCTTTGGCCAAGGCCCTCAACGAGACGCTCGCCCATGTGCGTGCCGCCGTGGCGGACTGGCGCATGATGACCGAAGCGCTGAATGCCGATGCCAACCGGCTGGGCGCGGGCGAAGGCGGAGATCTGCTGCGCTGGCTGCAGAAGGGCAATCTGACACAGCTTGGCCATGAGTTGCGTTCGCGCGAAGGGCGCGCGTCTCGCCGCAAGGGCATTTGCCGCGTGATCGCCGAGCCGGTGCTCTCCAACCGCGCGGTGGCCGATGCCATCGCCTGGTTTGAGGCGGGGAATAATGGCCCGCTGGTTCTCAAATCCAACATGCATTCGCGTGTGCATCGCAATGTGCTGATCGACCTGTTCATCGTGCCGGTGCGCGAGGATGGCGTCATTACCGCACTCTCCATCAATGCCGGTCTGTGGACGAGTGCCGCGCTTGGCGCAAAGCCGGAGGATGTGCCCGAGCTGCGCGATACGCTCTCGGCCCTGATGGCGCGCTTTGGTTATAGTGCGTCCGGCCATGCCGCAAAGACGCTGACCCATGCGCTGACCACCTTGCCGCATGACCTGATGCTGGCCTTCCCGGCTGCGGATCGCGAGCGCATCACCCTCTCTGCCATGACGCTGGCGGACCGCCCGCGCCCCAAGCTCGAGCTGGTGATGGATGCGCTTGGCCGACATCTTTTTGCGTTCGTGTGGATGGTGCGCGAGGACCTCTCCACCGGGCGACGCGAAAGCGTTGCCGCGCTGATCGCCAGCACGGCCAATGCCACTGTACTGGGCTGGTCCATTGCGCTGGATGAGAGCGGGCTGGCACTGGTGCGCTTCACCTTCGATCTGCGCGATGGTGGCACGATGCCGGACGCCGTTGCGCTCGATCACCAGATTGCGCAATTGCTCCGGGGCTGGGTGCCTGCGGTTGAGCAAGGTCTGATCGACCTTGGCGAAGGCTCCCGCGCTGCCGTGCTGGCGCAACGCTATGCGCCCACCTTGCCCATGTCCTACCGCGAGAGCGCCGGGCCGGAAGAAGCCGCGCGGGATCTGCTGGCGCTTCACAGGCTCGACCGGGCCGACCGGCGTAGCGTGCGGCTCTACAAGATCCCGGAGGATGGCGACCGGCAGTTACGGGTGAAAATCTATTCGCTCGAACCGCTGATCCTCTCCGAGGCCGTTCCAGCGCTCGAGAATTTCGGCTTTCGCGCGCTTGAAGAGCGCAGCACCAGCGCAGGCGCGGATGGTGCGCTTGGGCATATTCAGCGCTTCTCGCTGGAGCGGCAGGATGGCGGTTCCTCAAGCGAGGTTTTGGCGCGCGCGGAGATTGTGAGCGATGCGCTGGATGCCGTGCTGGAAAGCCGGGCCGAGAATGATCGCTTTGCTGAACTGATCGTGACTGCGGGCGTTGGCGAGCAGGATATTGTGCTGCTGCGCGCGATCTTCCGCTATTTGCGGCAGACCGGCATGTCTTATGGCCTGTCGACTGTCGTCGAGGCTTTGCGGCGTGAGTCTGCCATTACGCGGCAGTTGGTGGATCTGTTTTTTGCGCTGCATGATCCCAAGCGGGCGGCGGGCGCGCAGGATGCGCAGGCGCTCAATCGCGATATCGATCTGGCGCTGGAGCGCGTCTCCAGCCTGGATGAGGACCGCATCCTGCGCCTCTACCGCGCCTTCATCAATGCCGTGCTGCGCACCAATGCCTTCACCCCGGCGGCGAAAGAAGCGCTCGCCTTCAAGATTGACAGTGCGCAGGTTCCGGGACTGCCAAAGCCGCTCCCCTGGCGCGAGATCTGGGTGTGCAGCCCGCGCGTGGAAGGTATTCACTTGCGCGCTGGCCGCGTCGCCCGTGGCGGCCTGCGCTGGTCCGACCGGCGCGACGATTTCCGCGTCGAAGTGCTGGGACTGATGAAGGCCCAGCGCGTGAAGAATGCGGTGATCGTGCCGACGGGCGCGAAGGGCGGCTTCTATCCCAAGCAGCTCCCCTCGCCTGCCAATCGCGATGCATGGCTGGCTGAAGGAACGGAGAGCTACCGCATCTTCATCCGGTCGCTGCTCTCCCTCACGGATAATATCGTGAAGGGCAAAGTGGTTCACCCCAAGGGCATGGTCATCCGCGATGGGGACGACCCCTATTTTGTGGTGGCGGCCGACAAGGGCACGGCGACCTTCTCCGACGTGGCCAATGCGCTCGCCATCGAGCGGGATTTCTGGCTGGGCGATGCCTTCGCCAGCGGTGGCTCCAATGGCTATGATCATAAAGCGATGGGCATCACGGCGCGCGGCGCCTGGATATCCGTGCAGCGCCATTTCGCCGAAATGGGCGTGGACGTGCAGAAGGACCCTGTGCGCACCATCGGCGTGGGCGACATGTCTGGCGACGTGTTCGGCAATGGGATGTTGCTGAGCAAATCGATCAAGCTGGTTGCGGCGTTCGATCATCGCCACATCTTCATCGATCCGGAGCCGGATGCGGCGGCGAGTTGGAAAGAGCGCAACCGCCTGTTCAAGCTGCCGCGCTCCAGCTGGGACGATTATGACAAAGCGCTCATCTCCAAGGGTGGCGGCGTGTTCCCGCGTACGCTCAAGAGCATCCCGCTGAGCAAGGAGATGCAGGCGATTATCGGCAGCAGCGAAAGCGCGATGGAGCCAGCGGCGCTTATCTCCGCCTTGTTGCGCGCGGAGACAGACCTGCTCTGGTTTGGCGGCATCGGCACTTATATCAAGGCGGCAGCTCAGAATAATGCCGAGGTGGGTGACACCGCCAATGATCGTTTGCGGGTGGATGGTGAAGAGGTGCGCGCCAAAGTGATTGGCGAGGGTGCGAATCTTGGCATCACGCAAGCCGGGCGCATCGCTTTTGCGCTCAATGGTGGCCGCATCAACACGGACTTTATCGACAATAGCGCCGGTGTGGATTGCTCCGATAATGAAGTGAACATCAAGATTGCGCTCAACAAGGAGATGGCAGAGGGCCGCCTCCCCTTCGAGGCGCGCAACGACTTGCTGCGCTCGATGACCGATGAGGTCGCGCAGATCGTGCTGGAGGACAATCGACTGCAGGCGCTGGGGCTTTCGATTGCGCAAGCGGGTGGCGCTGGCGATCTGGCATCCTATGTGCATCTGATCGCGACGCTCGAAGCGGGCGGACATCTTGATCGCCGCGTTGAAGGACTGGCGAACGATCAGGAACTGTTGCGCCGCGCGGGCGATGGGCTGGGCCTTACGCGCCCTGAACTCGCCGTGCTGTTCTCGACTGCCAAGCTCGCGTTGCAGGCAGCGATTGAAACGAGCGATCTGGCGGATGATCCGGCGCTTGCCGATGATCTGCTGCGCGCTTTTCCGCCGACTATGCAGAAGAGCCATGCCGACGCGATTGCGGGGCATCAGCTGCGCGGCGAGATTATCGCGACCAAGCTGGCCAATCGCATCATCAACCGGCTGGGCGTCATCCTGCCCTTCACGCTTGCCGAAGAAGCCAGTTGCACGCTGGACGAGATTGCCCGCGCCTTTGTGATCGCGGAGCAATTATTCGGCGTGCGCCAGCTTTGGGACGATATCGACAGCGCCAAGCTTTCCGAGCGGGCGCGCCTCACCCTTTATCGTCAGGTCGCCAATGCCATGGCCGGGCATATTGGCGATGCGCATCGCTCCCTGCCCTCCACCATGAAGCAGAGCGAAGCGATTGCCACGCTGACGCCTGCGCTGGCCGCGCTCGAAAAGGGTGGCGCAAGCCTGCTCCGTCCAGAACCAGCACGACGCCTTGATGCGCTCATGGCGGAGCTTGCCGAGCTTGGCGTGCCCAAGACGATGGCGACGAGCGTTGCCGTGCTGAGGATGAAGAATGGCGCGATCGGCCTAGCCTGGCTCGCCAACAAGTCTAGCCGCGACGAGATCGATGTTGCGCGCGCCTTCACCCAGTTGGGCGAAGCTTTGGGCATCGACTGGTTGCAGGGGCTTGCGGATGGGATGAGCCCGAGCGACCCGTGGGAACGGTTGCTGGTTGCGGGGAGCGCGCGCGAGTTGCAGCAGATGCGCCTCGCCTTCCTCGCCAAGCTCCGCAGCAAGGATAATGTAGCGTTTGTGACCGACTGGCTGGTGCAGAATGAGGGCGCGATCGCCAAGTTCCACCGGCTGATCGACCGCGTACGCGCCGTTGCCAGCCCCAGCGCCGCGATGATTGCCGAGATGACAGGACAGGCCAGAGCGCTGCTGGAGCGTTAAGCTCTGCGCCTCTGGCGGACGGCCCTATTTCTTGGCGGCGGTTTTGCCGATCAGCCAGGGCTTTACCGCGCCGCTTGGCTTGGCCTTGCCATCCAGCCGCACGGCGCGCTTGATGATCACCCGATCCTTGATCATCTGGCCGAACATCACGCCACGCCCACAACAGGTATCGCGCGCGAGGATGCGCTTGATGACATCCATGCCCGCGACGACCTGACCGAATGCCGCGTAGCCCGCATAGCCGGGCCGGGCATCCAGCGTGGGGTTGGCGCCGACCTGGATCGAGAAATTGCCAGTGCCGGAGTTTGGATCCTTGTGCCGCGCCATGGATATGGTGCCATCGAGATGCTTGAGGCCAGTCTTGTTGGTCGGCTCCAGCTCGACCGTGGGGAAATAGACGCGGCGCGCAATCGTATCGATACCGCCCTGCACAAAGCCCGATTTGGGATCATTCTTGCGGCGGAAGGCGCGGTAGAAACTCGTATCGTCCAGCCGGCCATCATCGACATAGATCATGAAATTGGCGACCGTTTTGGGGGCGCGCTTGGAATCGAGCGCCAGCACGATATTGCCGATGTTTGTTTCCAGCCGCACCCGGATGTAGCCCAGCGTTGCCCGCGTGGCGCTTTGGGCAGAAGCGGCTGTGGTGGTGGACAATGAGGCGAAGGCGAGCAGGGCCAGAAAGGGGCGCAAAAACAGGGTCATGAGTCCAGAATAGCTGAAGCGGCAAAACGAGCCCTGAACATGTCACAAGAGCGTGCGGACGTTCAACCCGCACTTTTGATGTGCGGGGCGAACATCCTTAAGCCTGAGCGCGTCGATCAGTGCCGGAAATGGCGCATCCCGGTGAAGACCATTGCGAGGCCTGCCTCATCGGCTGCGGCGATCACGGCATCATCGCCCATCGAGCCACCGGGCTGGATAACGGCCGTTGCGCCTGCCTCCGCAGCGGCCAGCAATCCATCCGGGAAGGGGAAGAAGGCATCCGATGCGACGGCGCTACCGACAGTGCGCGGCGCACTCCAGCCTGCGGCCTCCGCAGCCTCGCGCGCGCGAATGGCGGCAATGCGTGAGGAATCGCGGCGGTTCATTTGGCCCGCACCAATGCCTGCCGTCACGCCATCCTTGGCATAGACGATGGCGTTGGAGCGGACATGCTTGGCGATGGTCCAGGCGAAGAGGCAGTCGGCCAGCTCCTGCTCGGTGGGCGCACGCTTGGTCACGACCTTGAGCGCATCGCGCGTGACCTGCCCATTATCGCGCGCCTGCACGAGAACGCCGCCGGAAATGGACTTGAACGTCATGCCCTCACGCGTGGGATCGGGCAGAGCGCCGGTGAGGATGAGGCGCAGATTCTTCTTCTTGGCGAACACAGCCTTGGCTGCATCATCGGCATCCGGCGCGCACACGACTTCGGTGAAAATCTCGGTGATCGCCTCTGCAGTCGGCCCGTCGAGCGGGCGATTGACGGCGATGATGCCGCCAAAGGCCGACACCGTGTCGCACAGGAACGCGTTGCGATAGGCATCGATCAGGCTCTCGCCCGTCGCCACGCCGCAGGGGTTTGCATGTTTGATGATGACGACCGTCGGAGGGCCATCGCGAAACTCGCTGACCAGTTCGATGGCCGCATCGGCATCGGCCAGATTATTATAGCTCAATTCCTTGCCCTGAATCTGGCGGTGATCGGCGACAGTGCCGCCCGTCGCGAAGGCTGGCAGATAGAGCGCGGCTTGCTGATGCGGATTCTCGCCATAGCGCAGCGACTGGCCACGCTTGAGCGGCACGGAGAGCTTGGCGGGGAACGCCTCGCCCTGATCGACATTGGCGAACCAGTTGGCGATCATGCCATCATATTCAGCCGTGGCAGCATAGGCCTTGGCAGCGCACAAACGGCGGAAATCATAGCTGGTGGCGCCGGACTTATTGTCCATCTCTTCCATCAGCCGGGCATAGTCGGCTGGATCAGTGACGATGGTGACAGCAGCATGGTTCTTGGCGGCGGAGCGCACCATCGAAGGACCACCGATGTCGATATTCTCGATGATCTCGTCCCGCTCCGCGCCCTTGGCGACGGTGGCGGCGAAGGGATAGAGATTGACGACAACCAGATCGATCGCGCCGATATCATGCTCGTTCATCGACGCCACATGCTCGGCATTGTTGCGCACGGCGAGCAGGCCACCATGCACCTTGGGGTGCAGCGTCTTGACCCGGCCATCCATCATCTCGGGGAAGCCGGTCAGGTCCGATATATCGCGCACATCAAATCCGGCGTCGCGCAGGGCCTTGGCGGTGCCGCCGGTCGACACCAGCTCGACGCCGTGGCGCGTAAGGGCAGCGCCCAGATCAGATAGCCCGCTCTTGTCGGACACCGAAAGCAGTGCCCGCCGGATCGTCACATCCTGCATTATATCGTCCTTATCCAGATTTTTTGAGCAGCCAGCCGATGCTCGTTCCACCGGTGCCGGTGGCCGCATTGACCACAAGTTGCTGCGTGGGATGGGGGCGGCCTTCGCCATCCACCCAGAGACTATCTTCCAGCGCAATTTCGCCTGCGCCGACGCGGAATTGCCAAAGCGCGCCGGTGGAGAGGCGCAGCAAGGCGCCTTGCCGGTCAGCCGTGAGCGTTGGCTCGACATCCGGCCCCAGATGGAAGCGGATAGCGAGCGGGCAGCCGGTTGGCTTGCGGCGCCGCTCGGCGGGCAGGAGAATATCCTCACCCCGCAGTTCACGCCCTTCATTGCTCAGCATGAGGATGCGGCGATGGACGAAGCCCAAACGGCGCGCATAGCCATCATGCGAGGTCTCGAGGCGGCTCGCCTGCTCCTGCTCCTGACGCTCCAGCTCAACTTCGGCAACGCCTTTACCGAGCGATCCATCCGGCATGATGGCAGTGGAATTGCTGTCGTCCAGAACGAGCGTCGAATGGGCCGCAGTGGTGCGCAGACCTTGCGTGAGATTGGCGGGGAGCGATGCGCCGGCGAGCGCTGCGCCACCGCAATTGACGATGAGACGCACGGGACCGTCCGACACCTCAATCGCGGCCGTGGATGCGCAGCCATTGCTAGCGAGGCGCGCGACAGGCGGCGGGGCGGCATCCACCTGCACCACCGTGCTGCCGCTGCTCATGCGCTGATAGCCCCAGTCCCGCGCCTGACGCAGCGGACGAGTGCGGATGCCGGAGGCGGCCACGATGGCGGTGATGCGCACCGGATCA
>Ga0307414_10002062_pt1 | contig 10437 bp, 7 predicted proteins | sample DK1Ometagenome_FD_203804 | JGI IMG/M metagenome (GOLD analysis project Ga0307414, IMG submission 203804) | Maize rhizosphere microbial communities from greenhouse at UC Davis, California, United States - DK15-O-3 | ecosystem: Host-associated > Plants > Roots > Rhizosphere > Soil | place: USA...
GCGTGGAAGACAAGGATCCCTGGCGGGCCTGCGTGGTGAAGCTCGACAAGGCCAGCGGAAAGGCCTCGGTCATATTCGTCTACGAGGATGCGGACAGCTGGCGCGTCACCCCGCAGACCGCGGCCGAAGTTGCGCAACGCGCACGGCCCTGAACTGCCCGCTCTGCAGGAGCGTCTTCAGCCGCGAGTTTTTCGCCCTTGCCCCTCCGTCCCGGAAGCAGGGAGAGAAGTTGTTCCGTGGGAGTGGCTTCAGGCGCTCTTGTTCTTTTCCTGCGGCAAGCAACGACTCGCGGCAAAAGCTCGCGGCTGAAGCCGCTCCTACAAAGGCCGCTCGTCGCCGCAGCTGCGGCCGGGCTTGCCTTGGCCCTTAGCGATGCTGCTGCCGGATCACCGTCAGCGCGATCAGCCGTGACACGACGATGGCGATGTACATCACGCCCGAGAACATCGCCAGCATCGTCAGCGCGCGCGCCAGCGGAGAGAGCGGGACGATATCGCTCAGCCCCACGCCCGACAGCGTACTGAAGCTCAGGAACAGCAGTTCCATCCACGTGCGCGGTTGCGGCGGTACCGAGACATCGCTGAAGCTGCCAGGCAGCCACGCCTGGCAGGCCGAGAACGCATAGGCGAACGCCCACGCCAGCAGGGTGAAGGTGGTGGCGGCCGCGACCAGTTCGTCGGTGGTCACGCGCATGTCGCCGAGCATGTAGCGGATCAGCCCCGCGACGGCGTAGAAGTAGAGGACCGCCTCCAGCGCATGCGCCCACGGCAACAGCGCGGGCATGCCGGCGAAGTTGGCCAGCAGCGACATCGCCACCGACGGCACCGCGAGCAGCCATGCCACCCAGTGCGCGGACGCGCGGTTGACCACCCACAGCACCAGCGACAGCACGGCGATGCTCATCGCGCCGAACAGCGCGCGGCCGATGCCGGTGTTCTCCATCAGCGGGTAGGACAGGATGCCCAGCAGCTGCACGGCCAGCAGGATGGCCGATGGATGCTTGCGCAGGCCATGGGCCAAGCGCCAGGGCGCCAGGATCGGTGGCGCCCAGTTCATCGTGTCGGCTGCCTCATAGCGCGGGGAGGCTGCCGACGCCGCTGCCGGCGCGGAACGGATAGCGCAGGAATATCTCGGCGATGGCGCGGTCGACGTCCGCCGCCCGCTCCTGCGGCGCCTTGCGCGTCACCCGCCCGATCGCGGACCCGGTCCAGACCAGGCGGTTGCGCGCGGCGTCGACCAGGTCGACCGTCAGCGTGCCCTCGGTGTACCGGCTCACCTGGGTTTCGTCGTACCAGAACGGCACCGCGTAGTAGGCGCGGTGGCGGTAGCTGTAGAAGTACTGGAAGTCGGTCCGCGGCACGCTGTAGACGTTGGTCTTCTCCTGCACGATGCCCTGGAAGTTGACCCGCAGGCCGGGCGATGTTTCGTCGTACACATATCCGCGCGCTTCCATCTCGCGGCGCACGTCGTCGCGGATGCGCTGGGTGAGGAAGGTCGAATAGCCCGACTGCTCCATCGCGATCGGCTGGTAGAAGGCCCAGGTGCGGTAGCGCGAGAAGTCGGCCTCGGGATCGGCGTCGGTGCTGATCCGCGGCCCGGTGGCGCAGCCGGCGAGCAGCGCGAGCGCGCAGGCCGCCAGCAGCCAGGCGCCGAATCGATGCGAAGCTTTCATGACGACACCTCCGTTGGGGTGGTGGGTGAACGCTATCACGGCCTCCCCGCTTTCCGGCGTGAGCGGCGGCGGCATTCGGTGAATCCCGGCTGACGCGGGCAACGGTCCGCTGCCCGCGTCGTGGCGGATTCAGCCCTGGCGATAGACTTCCGCGCCCTGTGCCCGGAACTCCGCCGACTTCTCGGCCATGCCCTCCTCCAGCGCCGCCGCTTCGTCGACCCCGTGTTCGGCGGCGTAGTCGCGCACGTCCTGGGTGATCTTCATCGAGCAGAAATGCGGGCCGCACATCGAACAGAAGTGGGCGAGCTTGTGCGCGTCCTTGGGCAGGGTCTCGTCGTGGAATTCCTTGGCCTTCTCCGGGTCGAGGCCGAGGTGGAACTGATCCTCCCAGCGGAACTCGAAGCGCGCCTTGGATAGCGCGTTGTCGCGTACCTGCGCGCCGGGATGGCCCTTGGCCAGGTCCGCGGCGTGGGCGGCGATCTTGTAGGCCATGATGCCGTCGCGCACGTCCTCCCGGTTGGGCAGGCCGAGGTGCTCCTTCGGCGTCACGTAGCACAGCATCGCGGTGCCGAACCAGCCGATCATCGCCGCGCCGATCGCGGACGTGATGTGGTCGTAACCCGGCGCGATGTCGGTGGTGAGCGGGCCGAGGGTGTAGAACGGCGCCTCGCCGCATTCGGCCAGCTGCTTGTCCATGTTCTCCTTGATCAGCTGCATCGGCACGTGGCCGGGGCCTTCGATCATGGTCTGGACGTCGTGCTTCCACGCGATCTTCGTCAACTCGCCGAGGGTTTCCAGCTCGCCGAACTGCGCGGCATCGTTGGCGTCGGCGATGCAGCCCGGGCGCAGGCCGTCGCCGAGACTGAAGGCCACGTCGTAGGCCTTCATGATCTCGCAGATGTCCTCGAAGTGTTCGTACAGGAAGCTCTCGCGGTGGTGCGACAGGCACCACTTGGCCATGATCGAGCCGCCGCGCGAGACGATGCCGGTGACGCGCTTCGCCGTCAGCGGCACGTAGCGCAGCAGCACGCCGGCGTGGATGGTGAAGTAGTCCACGCCCTGCTCGGCCTGTTCGACCAGCGTGTCGCGGAAGATCTCCCAGGTCAGCTCCTCGGCGCGGCCGTCGACTTTCTCCAGCGCCTGGTAAATCGGGACTGTGCCGATCGGTACCGGCGAGTTGCGGATGATCCACTCGCGGGTCTCGTGGATGTGCTTGCCCGTGGACAGGTCCATCACCGTGTCGCCGCCCCAGCGGATCGCCCAGACCAGCTTCTCGACTTCCTCGGCAATGCCCGACGACACCGCCGAGTTGCCGATGTTGGCGTTGATCTTGGTCAGGAAGTTGCGGCCGATGATCATCGGCTCGCTTTCGGGATGGTTGATGTTGTTGGGCAGGATCGCGCGGCCGCGGGCGATCTCGTCGCGCACGAACTCGGGCGTGATGAACTTCTGGATGCTCGCGCCGAAGGCTTCGCCCGGATGCTGCCTGAGCAGCATCGCGTCGCGCACCGCGTCCAGGCGCTGGTTCTCGCGGATCGCAACGTATTCCATCTCGGGCGTGACGATGCCCTGGCGCGCGTAATGCATCTGGCTGACGTTGGCGCCGGCCTTCGCGATCCTCGGCAGCCTACGATTGGGGAAGCGCACCGCGTCCAGCCGCGCGTTGCCATCGCGGCCACGGCCGAACTCGGAACTCAGCTGCGACAGCAGTTCGGTGTCGCCCCGTTCCTCGATCCAGTTCGCACGCAGCGGCGCCAGGCCGGTGGCGAGATCGATGCGTGCGTCCGGATCGGTATACGGGCCGGATGGGTCGTAGACGGTGACCGGCGGGTTGTCCTCGCCGCCGAACAGCGTCGGCGTCTGCGTCAGGGTGATCTCGCGCATCGCCACGCGGATGTCCGGGCGCGAGCCTTCGACGTGGATCTTGCGCGAGCCGGGGATCGGCCGGGTCACGGATTCGGACAGCTGCTGGGTCTGCTGCAGCAGGGAAGCGGGGACTGCATTCATGGCGTTCGTCCTGGAGTGGTCTGGACGAAGCGGCGGCGCAGGCATCACGGAAAGGAACAGTCCCGGACAGGCGACCTGTCGGGGCTGGAGCCCCTCCCACGTGGTTCTGCGAAGCTTCCCTACGCCGGCATCACCCGGATCAGGTTCGAAGGGACTGTCTCAACCGGATGACGCCCGGTACCCCCGCTTCAGGCGGCATTGGACCACGATGCGAAGCGGGAGGCCAGTTCAGCCGGCTGATCCTCCACCCACGAAGCCGCTGCCGACGACGCGAACGCCTGGGGCGTCCACCGGGCCGCGGTCATTCTGGCTGCGAAGAAGCGTCGAACCGAACGATGTCGGAATAAGAGGCACAACCCTCGATCCCTGTCGAGAAGCCGACCACGACGTTGTTCTTGCTCGTGGCCCAGGATTCAGAACACCCAATTCCAACGCCAGAAAAAGGCATTCCTGTTGGATTGCCATGCACGACATTCCCGCTCACGACGATGGTTCCCGATGCGTGATTGCGGATGCCATAAGCCGAGGATTCATGCGATGGAGCGAGACCACGGACACGATTGTTCGAAACCACGCTGTTGATGTTTGCAAGCGTGTAGATCCCGTAGACAGCGCCACCCAGGGGGCTGGTCACGACTCCGTCCACCGTGTTGTCGACGACGTCCACCCCCCTCCAGGCCCGTATTCCTCTGACGAATCCTACCTCCCTGCTCGAACCACCGGTATTCAGCACCGTGTTCCCACGAATCAGCGAGCTCGGCCCCACTACATTGATCCCGACCAGCGTGTTGTCGTCCAGATCGTTCTCTTCGACTCGATGCCCTCCCCCGGAATACAACTCGATACCCACCATGAATCCACGAATCCTGCATTCGCGCACGCTGGCGTTGAGGGGGCCATCGGCGTGAATGCCGATTGTCTGCGTTCCATCACCCGCAGCCAGGCCCCCGATCTTGAAGTTGTTGCAGTCAATGGTGACGTTGTTGGCGGCTATCGTGATGGCCGCGCCGCTCGCCAGTGCAGTACTAAGGTTCTTGCGCAGGCACCAGGTACCCTGCGCTCCGATAGTCGCTGGCAGGCTGTCGATGAAACCGGTGCAGCTGTCGTAGCTCTCGGCCGCTCGCGCGGGAAGAACGTTGCCGGCCAGAAGAACGGCCAGCCAGAACATGCTCGAGTACCTCATCATCCCCTCTCCCGTCTCGTTGCCCCGGGGGCGACGCCCGGGCGCTTGGAGCTTTCGAACCCCTGCCACCCCTGGCAGCCATTCCTTCGCGGCTGGCGCACCAGCTTCGTCCAGTTGCCGGTCGGGGCATCGGCTTGCTGCGTCATTTTCGCGCGACAATGAAGATTGTAGGCCAGAACCAGCCGATCGGGAGCAAGCCGATGACTTCCGGGTTTCCGGGAATCGACGAGTACGGAAGCAGCGCAGCGCAGCGAGCGTACACATGAGGCGATCCACCCAGTGGATGCGAGCCTTCGCGCCTGCAGGCGTGGGCAACATCGGCGTCGGCTTCGACCTGCTCGGGCACAGCATCGACGGCCCGCGCGATATCGCGAGCGTGCGGCGCATCGAACAGCCGGACGTCCGCATCGCGGCCATCAGCGGCGACGCCACGGGCACGGATTCGATTCCGCTGGTTGTCGAACGCAACACCGCGGGACAGGCGCTGGCCTCGCTGCGCGGCGCGCTTGACCTGGATTTCGGCTTCGAGTTGGCGCTGGAGAAAGGCATCCCGGTCGGCGCCGGCCTCGGCGGCTCGGCGGCCTCGTGCGTGGCCGCGCTGGTGGCGGCGAACGCACTGCTCGACAACCCGCTGCCGCGCGAGACCCTGTACCCGTTCGCGATCGACGGCGAAACGGTATCCAGCCACAGCCGCCAGGGCGACAACGTCGCGCCGATGCTGCTCGGCGGCGTGGTGATGGCCACGCCGCAGCGCATGATCCGGCTGGTCGCGCCCGACTGGCTGCACTGCGTGGTCGTGCATCCGGACCAGGTCCTGGAAACCCGGCGCGCGCGCGAAGTGCTCGCCGACCCCTACCCGCTGCCGCTGGTAGTGCAGCAAAGCGCACACCTGGCGCTGTTCCTCACCGGCCTGCAGCGAGGGGAAGCCGCACTGATCCGCGAAGGCCTGCAGGACCTGCTGGTCGAACCGCGCCGCGCGCCGCTGATCCCCGGCTTCGCTGCGGTCAAGGCCGCGGCGCTGGATTGCGGTGCGCTGGGCGCCAGCATTTCCGGCGCGGGACCAAGCGTATTCGCCTGGTTTGCATCGATGGCAGAAGCCAAGGTCGCCGCACCGGCGATGCGCGCGGGCTTCGCCGATGCCGGCTTCAACGCGCGTACCTACGTCTCGCCGGTGGCGGGGCCGAGGGCGGAATTGATCGAAACAGCTTGATTGTTGACGCGGCGATGCGGGCCGTTGCAGTTCGCCCGCACGCATTGATCTCGTGGAAGCGCCCTAGGACACGATGACGCCCGGAATGCGTCGCACCCGTCGGGTACGCCTGCGGAGACGAGCCGGTGCAACATCTCAACGCAATGCAGCGTTGATTTTTTCCAGCACAACCGCACCCGGGTCCAGCTCCTCGACGCCCAGCGAGTTCAGCGGCACCTCGACGGTGTTGAGGTGGCCATGCAGGTCGCCGGCTTCCGCATCGATGTAGAGCAGACCGGTCACCACCTCGCCTCGCGCGTGGCGCTGCTGGATCAGGTTCATCGCCGCGATCCGGTCACGCGGGTCGTAACCTTCGTCAAGCTTGCGCAGGCGCAGCACCGAGCCGTCGTGCTGTTCGACGTCGATGGTTTCGCCCGCTTCGTAGTCGACCGCGATCTCGGTGCGCGGCAGCATCACGTCGAGCTGGTTGACCGCGTCGTTGTGCTCGCGCACGTAGTCGTAGCTCTTGGTGCTGCCGGCGTGGTTGTTGAAGGCCACGCAAGGGCTGATCACGTCGAGAAAGGCCGCGCCACGATGCGACAGCGCGCCCTTGATCAGTGGCACCAGTTGCCTCTTGTCGCCGGAGAATCCGCGTGCGACATAACTGGCGCCCAGTTGCAGCGCCATCGTCACCATGTCCAGCGGGCTGTCGGTGTTGGCCACGCCCTTCTTCGATACCGAACCCTGGTCGGCGGTCGCCGAGAATTGGCCCTTGGTCAGCCCGTACACGCCGTTGTTCTCGACGATGTAGACCATGTCGACGCCGCGGCGGATTGCGTGTACGAACTGGCCGATGCCGATCGAAGCCGAGTCGCCGTCGCCCGACACGCCGAGGTAGATCAGTTCGCGGTTGGCGAGGTTGGCGCCGGTCAGCACCGAGGGCATGCGCCCGTGCACAGTGTTGAAACCGTGCGACTGGCCGAGGAAGTAGTCCGGCGTCTTCGAACTGCAGCCGATGCCCGACAGCTTGGCGACGCGGTGCGGCTGGATGTCCAGCTCCCAGCAGGCCTGGATGATCGCCGCCGAGATCGAGTCGTGCCCGCAGCCCGCGCACAACGTGCTGATCTTGCCCTCGTAGTCGCGGCGGGTGAAGCCGATGGCGTTGCAGCCGAGCGAAGGGTGGTGGAGTTTTGGCTTGGCGAGGTAGGTCATGGGCTTGGCTCGTGCTGTTCCCTTCTCCCTCCGGGAAAAGGTGCCCGAAGGGCGGATGAGGGAACGGACTTTCCGTTCGCGATGAAGGTTGGTTGGCCAGTCATTTTCCGCCCTCATCCGGCGCTATGCGCCACCTTGCTCCGCGCCCCGGCCTGAACGCCAGCGTTCAGGCGTTCATCGTCGCGCGGACCGGTGGTCCGCAAGCGCTCCTCTTCACCCCGGAGGGAGAAGGAAGCCGAAACACGTTCGCTGACTGCCCCGGCAATGAACCGCGCCGTGATCGGCGTACCGTCGTAGTGCAGCACCGCGACCAGCCGCGCCGGGTCGATTCCGAACTCGTTGACCAGCAGCGAACGCAGCTGCCCGTCGCGGTTCTGCTCGACCACGAACACCGACTCGTGCGCGTCGATGAATTCGCGCACCGACTCCGGGAACGGGAACGCGCGCACGCGCAGCGTGTCGATGGCAATCCCGTCGGCCTGCAGGTGTTCGACCGCCTCGGCCATCGCCGGGCTCGTGGATCCGTAAAAGATCGCGCCGTGCGGTGCCGGCGTCGCGGATTGCGAAAGGACCGGCTGCGGCACCAGTGACCTGGCGGTGTCGAACTTCTGCAGCAGCCGCTGCATGTTGTAGACGTAATCCGCACCGCGCTCGGAATACTGCGCCTGCGGGTTGCGCGAAGTGCCGCGGGTGAAGTACGCGCCCTTGTCCGGATGCGTGCCCGGCCAGGTGCGCCAGGGAATGCCGTCGCCGTCGACGTCCTTGTAGCGCGCGAACTCCCTGCCCTGCTCCAGCTGCTCGGCCGTCATCACCTTGCCGCGGTCGTAGGCACGCGCGTCGTCCCACTCGAACGGCGCGCACAGGCGCTGGTTCATGCCGATGTCGAGGTCGCTCATGACGAACACCGGCGTCTGCAGCCGGTCGGCAAGATCGAACGCGGCGGCGGCGAACTCGAAGCATTCGCGCGGGTCCTCCGGGAACAGCAGCACGTGTTTGGTGTCGCCGTGCGACGCATACGCGCAAGCCAGCACATCGGACTGCTGGGTGCGCGTGGGCATTCCGGTCGACGGCCCGCCACGCTGCACGTTGAGGATCGTCACCGGGATCTCGGCGAAGTAGGCCAGGCCGATGAACTCGTTCATCAGCGAAATGCCGGGACCGGCGGTGGTGGTGAACGCGCGCGCGCCGTTCCAGCCGGCGCCGACCACCATGCCGATCGAAGCGATCTCGTCCTCGGCCTGGATCACCGCGAAACGCGCCCTGCCCTGCTCGTCGACGCGGTACTTCTGGCAGTACTTCTGGAACGCCTCGGCCAGCGACGAGGATGGCGTGATCGGATACCACGCGCAGACGGTCGCGCCGCCATACACGCAGCCCAGCGCCGCGGCAGCGTTGCCCTCGACGAAGATGCGGTCGCCGACGGCATCGGCCTTGCGCACCCGCAGCCCGATCCCCTGGCTGGAAAGTCCGGCCATGGAGGGCCGCGCTCCTGCGGAGGGATCCGCATCCAGAAGGTGCTCGCGCACCCACGCGCGGCCCAGGTGCAACGCCTCGACGTTTGGCGCCAGCAGCTTCGGCTTGGTCTTGTACTGCTCGCCGATCAGCGCCTCGATCACTGCCGGATCGATCTCCAGCAACGCGCTCAGGGCGCCGATGTACATGATGTTCTTGAACAGCTGCCGCTGGCGCGGATCGTCGTAGGTGGCGTTGCAGATCTGCGTCAGCGGCACGCCGATGATGGTGATGTCGTCGCGGAACTTCGACTTCGGCATCGGCTTGCTGTTGTCGTAAAACAGGTAGCCGCCGGGCTCGATCTCGGCCACATCGGCGTCCCAGGTCTGCGGGTTCATCGCCACCATCAGGTCGACGCCGCCACGGCGGCCGAGCCAGCCGCGTTCGGACACCCGCACTTCGTACCAGGTCGGCAGGCCCTGGATGTTGGACGGGAAGATGTTGCGCGGGCTGACCGGCACGCCCATGCGCAGGATGGATTTCGCGAACAGTTCGTTGGCCGAGGCGGAACCGGATCCGTTGACGTTGGCGAACTTGACGACGAAGTCGTTGATGGATTGGAGCGGGGTGTGGGCGGGGGTCATGCCAAGCCTCCCGGCCAGCCATCGAGTCCACGAAGTGGCGCTCCCTCGACCGTCATTCCCGCAAAGGCGGGAATCCAGTGACGTTGCTCCTCGTTTGCCAGCGGTGGAAGATCAAGGTCACTGGATTCCCGCCTTCGCGGGAATGACGAGCAACAACAAGACGCACTTTGCCCCTCCATCATGCCGCCTCCCGCTGCTTCTTGTTGCGGCATCCCGGCCCCGCATAAGTCTCCAGCAGCAGGAACTTCTGCATGTCCCAGGCCCCGGTCGGGCAACGCTCGGCGCACAGGCTGCAGTGCAGGCAGACGTCTTCGTCCTTGACCATCACCCGCATCGTCTTCAGCGGTTCGGACACGTAGAGGTCCTGCTCGAGGTTCAGCGCCGGCGCGGTCAGCCGCATGCGCAGGTCGGCCTCGTCGCCATTGCGGGTGAAGGTGATGCAGTCGGTCGGGCAGATGTCGACGCAGGCGTCGCATTCGATGCACTTGTCCCTGGTGAACACGGTCTGCACGTCGCAGTTGAGGCAGCGCTGGGTCTCCTTCCAGGCGGTGGCGGCGTCGAAGCCCAGCTCGACCTCGGTGCTGATGCTGTCGAGCTTCCTGGCCGCCTCCGACCACGGCACCGCGTAGCGTTCGTCCGGCGAGACGGCGTTGTCGTAGCTCCACTCGTGGATGCCCATTTTCTGCGAATCGAGCTGCACCATCGGGTCGGGCCGCTCGCGCGTGTCCTCGCCGTGCAGCAGCTTGTCGATCGAGATCGCGGCGGCATGCCCATGTGCCACCGCCCAGATGATGTTCTTCGGCCCGAACGCGGCATCGCCGCCGAACAGCACGTGCGGCAGGTTCGACTGGAACGTGACCTTGTCCACCACCGGCATGCCCCATTCGTCGAAGTCGATGCCGGTGTCGCGCTCGATCCACGGGAAGGCGTTCTCCTGCCCGACCGCGATCAGCACCTCGTCGCAGGGATGGAACTCGTCCGGCTCGCCGGTGGGCACCAGCTTGCGCCGGCCCCTGTCGTCGTATTCGGCGCGCACGCGCTCGAAGGTCATGCCAGTCAGGCGGCCGCTGGCGTGGAC
>Ga0307414_10002064_pt1 | contig 10433 bp, 6 predicted proteins | sample DK1Ometagenome_FD_203804 | JGI IMG/M metagenome (GOLD analysis project Ga0307414, IMG submission 203804) | Maize rhizosphere microbial communities from greenhouse at UC Davis, California, United States - DK15-O-3 | ecosystem: Host-associated > Plants > Roots > Rhizosphere > Soil | place: USA...
CCATGGCTACCGGGCAATACGTGGGCCTGGCCATGCTGGCCAGCCTGATGGGTCTGGCGTTCTACAACGACATTTTCCGCCTGGTGACCTGATGGCCCTGCTTTCCCGGTTTTCCCTGGTCCGTTTCCACCCGGCCCGCGTTCCCCAGGTTTCCCCGCCGGCCGTATCCCGGCACTCCCCTGCGACTGAGCAGGCAACACCCGCACCTACCCTATCGGAAGTGATGATGACGCGACTCCCCTCCCGCCGCCTGCTCGCCCTCGCCCTGGCTTCGGCCATCGCATTGCCGGCATGGGCGCAGACGACGGAATCCGGCCTGCCGGCCATCGCCAGTGCGGACGCCTTCACCGCAACCGACATCCGCATCGACGGCCTGCAGCGCATTTCAGCCGGCACGGTCCTCACCTACCTGCCGATCGAGCGTGGCGACACGGTCGATTCCAGCAAGACCGGCGAAGCCATCCGCGCGTTGTACAAGACCGGCTTCTTCGAGGACGTCAGGCTCGACCGCCAGGGCAGCATCCTGGTGATCACCGTCACCGAGCGGCCCGCCATCAACAAGCTGACCCTGTCCGGCAACAAGGACATCAAGACCGAGGACCTGATGAAGGGCCTGCAGGACATCGGCCTGGCCGAGGGCGAGACCTTCGACCGCCTTGCCCTGGACCGCGTCACCCAGGAACTGACCCGCCAGTACAACAACCGCGGCAAGTACAACGTCGAGATCAACCCCACCGTCGCGCAGTTGGACCGCAACCGCGTGGACGTGACCATCAACGTCAAGGAAGGCAAGGCCGCCAAGATCCGCCACGTCAACCTGGTCGGCACCGAGAAGTTCGAGAACGAGGACATCCTGGACAACTGGGAGTCGAAGGAAAGCAACTGGCTGTCGTGGTATCGCCGCGACGACCAGTACTCCAAGGAAAAACTGTCCGGCGACATCGAGAAGCTGAACTCGTACTACCTGGACCGCGGCTACGTCGATTTCAGCCTGGACTCCACTCAGGTCGCGATCAGCCCGGACAAGCAGGACATGTTCATCAGCGCCGGCGTCACCGAGGGCGAGCAATACAAGGTCTCCGACGTCAAGGTCACCGGCGACACCATCCTGCCGGTCGAGGAAATCGAGAAGCGGGTGCTGGTCAGGAAGGACCAGGTGTTCTCGCGCGCGTTGCTGGAATACACCTCCGACGCCATCACCTCCACCCTGGGCAACATCGGCTATGCCTTTTCGCAGGTGAATCCCATCCCGACCGTCGATCGCGAGAACCGCACCGTCGCCATCAACCTGCAGGTGGTGCCGGGGCCGCGCGTCAACGTCCGTCGCATCGTCTTCAAGGGCAATACGCGGACCGCCGACGAGGTCCTGCGCCGCGAGATGCGCCAGTTCGAAGGCAGCTGGTATTCGCAGGCCGCGATCGACCGCTCCAAGATCCGCCTGCAGCGCCTGGGTTACTTCGAGACCGTCGATGTCGAGACGCCCGCCGTGCCCGGCAGCAACGACCAGGTCGACGTGGTCTACAACGTCAAGGAAACGACCTCGGGCAGCTTCGTCTTCGGCCTGGGTTATTCGCAGTTGTCAGGCATCACCACCTCGATCCAGCTGTCGCAGAACAATTTCCTTGGCAGCGGCAACCGGGTCTCGGTGGAAGCACAGCGCAGCGATTACCTGCAGCGTTATTCGTTCTCTTACGTAAACCCGTTCTTCACCGACGAAGGCCTGTCCCTGGGCTACAACCTGTGGTGGCGCGAGTTCGACTACTCCAGCTTCAACACCGCCCAGTACTCCACCACCAGCGCTGCCGCCCAGGGCGTGCTCGGCTTGCCGATCACCGAGAACGACACCGTCTCGCTGCTCTTCGGCGTCGATACCAACGAGATCCTGACCTTCGCCGGCTCTACTCCGGCGTCGATCATCGATTACATCAACGCGGTGGGCAATCGCACCTTCCATGCCTGGCGCACCGAGCTCGGCTGGGCGCGCGATACCCGCAACGACTACTTCATGCCAACCGCCGGCACCTACCAGCGGATCTCGACCGAAATCACCCTGCCCGGCTCGACGGTCGAGTATTACAAGATCAACTACGAGTTCTCCAAGTACTGGCCGTTGAGCCCGTCGCTGGTGCTGAATACGCGCGCGGAAGTGGGCTATGGCGACAGCTATGGCAGCGACACGATGCGCAGGTCCTGCGCGGTGCGACCCAACGACCCGCAAACCAAGGCCACTGCCGCGGAATGTGAGCCGGGTACGATCGAAACCGGTTCGGTCACCGCCACCGGCCTGCCGTTCTTCGAGAACTTCTACGCCGGTGGCGTGCGTTCGGTGCGCGGCTTCCGCGACAACACCCTGGGCCCGCGGTCGGAAGTGATCGGCGGCTTCAGGGGCCAGCCCCTGGGCGGCTCGTTGAAGACCACGGGTTCGCTGGAAATGTATTTCCCGAAGCTGTTCGACTCCAAGGCGGCCCGCGTCTCGGCCTTCGTCGACTTCGGCAACGTATTCGCGGGCACCGACGACTTCGATGCGGGCGAGTTGCGTGCCTCCACTGGCGTTTCATTGCTGTGGCGCGCGCCGGTGGGCCCGATCTCGATCAGCTACGCCTTCCCGTTGCGCAAGGAGGACGACGACGAGATCGAGCGCCTGCAATTCACCTTCGGCGGCGCGTTCTGACCCAGTTGCCCGCACAGGTTCCCAGCAAAGGCCCGGACAAGTCCGGGCCTTTGCTTTCCACCCGGCCCTGTCCCAGACGTTAAACTGCGAGCTTATGGAAACCTTCCAGGCCACTGCCGACGAACTCGCCGAGCGCTTCGCCCTGTCCGTCCACGGCGACGGTTCGGCGAGGGTCCATGGCGTGGCCACGCTGGCCGGGGCCGGCGATGGGCAGCTCGCATTCCTCGCCAACCCGCGCTACCGCAACCAGCTGGCCGCCAGCCAGGCATCGATCGTCGTGCTGCGCGAGGAAGATGCCGCCGCCGCCCCGAATACCGCATTGATCGCCCGCGACCCCTATACCACGTTCGCGAAGATAGCCGCGCTGTTCGAATCGCAACCTGCGCGCGAGGCGGGCATCCACCCCAGCGCAGCGGTCGACCCGCGCGCCAGCATCGCGGCAAGCGCCCATATCGGCCCCTTCGTGGTGGTCGGCGCCAACAGCCGCATCGGCGAAGGCTGCGTGGTCGGTCCGGGCTGCGTGATCGGCGAGGATTGCGAAGTGGGCGCCGGCAGCGAACTCGGCGCGCGTGTGACCCTGGTGACTCGGGTTCGCCTGGGACAGCGCGTGCGCATCCATCCGGGAGCGGTACTGGGTGCGGACGGCTTCGGCCTAGCCATGGACGCTGGACGCTGGATCAAGGTGCCGCAACTGGGTGGCGTGGTGGTCGGCGACGACTGCGAGATCGGCGCCAACACCACCATCGATCGCGGCGCCATGGGCGACACCGTGCTGGAGGAGGACGTGCGCCTCGACAACCAGATCCAGATCGGCCACAACGTGCACATCGGCGCGCACACGGCCATGGCCGGCTGCAGCGCCGCGGCCGGCAGCGCGAAGATCGGCCGTTATTGCCTGATAGGTGGCGCGGCGGGCGTGCTCGGGCACCTGGAAATCTGCGACAAGGTCACGATCACAGCGATGTCGCTGGTCACCCATTCGATCCGCGAGCCGGGCGAGTATTCCTCGGGCACGCCGCTCACGGACAACCGCACCTGGCGCAAGAACGCCGCTAGGTTCAAGCAACTGGATTCATTGGCGCGACGCCTGCCCGGCGTGCGCAAGGAGGAAGAATGAACGAAGCCGTGCAGCTCCCCATCGACGTGACCCGGATCCAGCAGTTGCTGCCGCACCGGTATCCGTTCCTGCTGGTCGACCGGGTGGTCGAATTCGAGGCGCACAAGCGCATCGTCGCGCACAAGAACGTGAGCATCAACGAGCCGTTTTTCCAGGGCCATTTCCCGGGCCATCCGGTGATGCCGGGGGTGTTGGTGATCGAGGCGCTGGCACAGGCAGGTGGGGTGCTGACCCAGCTTTCGCGCGGCACGGTCGCCGACAACAAGCTGTTCTACCTGGTCAAGATCGATAACGCGCGGTTCTCGCGAATGGTCGTGCCCGGTGACGTGCTGGAGCTGCACGTGGAGATCAAGCGCATCATCCGCACCATGACTTTCTATACCTGCGTGGCCCGAGTGGCCGGCGAGCTTGTCGCTTCCGCGGATGTCCTCTGCGCGGAAACCGAAAAGGAGTGAGCGCATGAGCGGAACGCCCGGGATTCACCCCAGCGCCTGGATAGACCCGGCCGCCCGGCTGGGAGCCGGTGTGCGGGTCGGGCCGTTCACCAGCATCGGCGCGGAAGTGGAGATCGGCGAAGGCACGGTGATCGGCGCGCATTGCAGCATCACCGGTCCGACCCGGATCGGCCGCGACAACCACGTAGTCGGCCATGCCGCGATCGGCGGCGATCCGCAGGACAAGAAATTCAGGGGCGAGCGCACCGAACTGGTGATCGGCGACCGCAACATCATCCGCGAATTCGCCACCCTCAACCGGGGGACCGCGACCGGCACCGGCGTCACCCGCATCGGCAACGACAACTGGCTGCTGGCGTATACCCACGTGGCGCACGATTGCGTGATCGGCGACAACTGCGTGTTCTCCAACAATTCCACGCTGGCCGGACATGTCGAGATCGGCGACTGGGTGATCATGAGCGGCTTCGCCGGCGTGCACCAGTTCTGCCGCATCGGCGCGCATGCCTTCCTTGGCATGGGCGTGCTGGTCAGCGGCGACGTTCCGCCCTACACCATGGTCGCCGCCGAATCCCAGGGCCGGCCACGCGGCATCAACAGCGAAGGGCTGAAGCGTCGCGGCTTCGATGCCGAACGCATCAGCGCGATCAAGCGCGCGTACCGCACTTTATACGTCGCCGGGCTGCCGCTGGCCGAAGCCAGGCAGCAACTCGCCGAGCAGGCCCGTGGAAGCGATGATGTGCGCGCCCTGCTCGACTTCATCGAAAGCGGCGAACGGCCATTGCTGCGATGAGCATGCCGCGATGACCAGAGAAGAACAGGACCGCGTGCAATCCCCGACCCTGTCCGACCTGGTCGCTTCTCCCGCGGCCTTGCGTTCCGCGGGCACGCAGCACAAACGAATCGCGCTGGTCGCCGGCGAGTCTTCTGGCGACGCGCTCGGTGCAGGCCTCATCAACGAATTGCGCAAGCGTTTCCCCGATGCCGAATTCGCGGGCATCGGTGGCGATGCGATGCGCCACGCAGGCTGCGATACCTGGTTCGATTCAGGGGAGCTGGCGGTGATGGGCCTGTCGGAAGTGCTGCGCCACCTGCCACGCCTGCTGAAACTGCGCCGTGCATTGCGCGAGCGCGTGCTGGCATGGCAGCCGGATGTGTTCATCGGCATCGATGCACCCGACTTCAACCTGGGCGTGGAGCGTTGGCTGAAACAGCGCGACGTGCGCACCGTGCATTACGTCAGTCCTTCGGTGTGGGCCTGGCGCGAGAAACGCGCGCAGAAGATCGGCGCCAGCGCCGACATGGTTCTGTGCCTGTTCCCGATGGAACCGCCGATCTACGCGCGGCACGGAATCGATGCGCGTTTCGTCGGCCATCCGATGGCGGACGACATGCCGATGGAACCCGACCAAGCCGCGGCGCGGGAGGCATTGGCATTGCATGCCTATACCCCGGTACTGGCGGTGCTGCCGGGCAGCCGGCTTGGGGAAATCGGACGCCTCGGCAAGATTTTCCTGGAGGCCGCGAGGATCGTTTCCGAATCCATCCCGTATCTTCAGGTGGTGGTGCCTGCCGCCAGTTCGGCCTGCCGCGATGCGCTGCGACCCCTGATCGCCGACGCCGGATTTGCTTCTCCCCCTTTGCTGACCGATGGCCGCGCTCGCGAAGCGATGGTGGCGGCCGACGTGGTACTGCTGGCCTCCGGCACTGCAACGCTGGAAGCGATGCTGGCGAAGCGGGCGATGGTGGTCGGTTACAAAGTCGCCCCGCTGACCTACCGCATCGTCAAGGCGTTCGGCCTGTTGAAGGTGGAGCGTTATGCGCTGCCCAATGTGCTCGCGGGCACCGATGTGGCGCCGGAACTGATGCAGGACGACTGCACGCCACAGAACCTGGCAGCCGCCATACTGAACCAGTTCCAGCATCCCGAAATCACCGGCGCATTGCAGCCGCGTTACCGGGAACTGCACGAAATGCTGCATCAGGATGCCTCGGCGCGCGCGGCTGAAGCGGTCGCCGGATTGCTGCCCAGGGATTCGAGGCCATGAGCCAGCATTCGCTCGCCTTTCCCTCCGTACCGGTCACGGCGAGTCCCATGCTCGTCGCTGGCGTCGACGAAGCCGGCCGCGGGCCGCTGGCCGGGCCGGTGGCGGTAGCGGCCGTGGTCTTCGATCCCGCCCGTCCACGAATCAACGGATTGGACGATTCCAAGCAATTGAACGCTTCGCGGCGCGAAGCGCTGTATTCGCGCATCGTCGAGCGCGCGCTGGCTTGGCGGGTGGTGCTGGTGGAAGTGGAAGACATCGACCGCCTCAACATTTATCACGCGACCATGCTGGGGATGCGCCTGGCGGTTGAAGGCGTGGCGCACGTGGCCGGACTTGCGCGCATAGATGGCAATGCCCTGCCCAAGGGATTGCCCTGCCGCGGTGAAACCCTGATCGGCGGCGACCGCCTCGATCGCGCCATCATGGCCGCTTCGATCATCGCCAAGGTCACCCGCGACCGGCTGATGACGCAACTGCATGAGCAGCATCCGCAGTACGGGTTCGACATGCACAAGGGCTATTCGACCCCATCGCACTTGGCAGCGCTGGCCCGGCATGGCCCCTGCCCGCACCACCGTCGAAGTTTTGCGCCGGTACGCCGCGCTCTGGGTCAGGAATGCCTGCCACAGGTCGAAGTTCTCTCCTGAAAGCCGCCGGGCCGGGCGCGGCGGGCGTTGCCTCCTGTCAAGCCTTGTTCGCCACTACCCGCGCCGCTACCCTGACCATCGCATGTCCTCCCGCTTCATCCACCTCCACCTGCATACCGAATTCTCGCTGGCGGATTCGACCATCCGCGTGCCCGAGAAACCGGACGAAGCACGCCCGGACAAGGCCAAGCGGCCCAACCTGCTGAGCCGCGCGGTGGAAATGCGGCTGCCGGCGCTGGCGGTGACCGACCGCAACAACCTGTTCGCCCTGGTCAAGTTCTACAAGGCGGCCGAGTCGGTCGGGATCAAGCCGATCGCCGGCGCCGATCTGGTCATCTTCGACGGCAAGGAAACGCCATCGCAGCTGACCCTGCTGTGCCGCGACCATACCGGTTACCTGTCCCTGTCGCGCCTGTTGACGCGCGCATGGCTGGAAGGCCACCACAACGACGGCGTGGCGATCACTTCCGAATGGCTGCACGAGGATTGCGAAGGCCTGTTCGCCATCGCCGGCCGCAGCAGCCAGGCGGGCCGGCTGGCCGCCGCCGGCCGGCATGAGCAGGCCGAACTCCATCTGGCGGACCTGCAGCGCAGCTTCGGCGAAAACCTGCACCTGGAAATCACCCGCACCCAGCGCGAAGGCGAGGACGCGTTCAACGCCTTCGCCCTGCATGCCGCGGCTTCGCGTGGGATTCCGCTCATCGCCAGCAACGACGTGCGCTTCCTCGACCGCGAAGGCTACGACGCGCATGAGGCGCGCGTGTGCATTTCCACCGGCCGCGTGCTGGACGACCCCAGGCGCCCGCGCGAATACAGCGCCGAGCAATACCTGAAATCGCCGGACGAAATGGCCGCGTTGTTCGCCGACGTGCCCGATGCGATCGACAATACCTGGGCGCTGGCGCAGCGCTGCAACATCGAGATGCGGCTGGGCACCTACTTCCTGCCCGCCTATCCCGTGCCGGACGACGAGACGCTGGACAGCTGGATCCGCAGCCAGTCGCATGCCGGCCTGGAAGCGCGCCTGCAAAAGAATCCGCTGGCGCCCGGCCATACACGCGAGGATTACGTAGCGCGGCTGGACTTCGAGCTGGACACCATCTGCAAGATGGGTTTCCCCGGCTACTTCCTGATCGTGGCCGACTTCATCCAGTGGGGAAAGAACCACGGCATCCCGATCGGCCCGGGCCGCGGCTCCGGCGCCGGCTCGCTGGTGGCGTGGGCATTGCAGATCACCGACCTGGATCCTCTGCCGTATGGCCTGCTGTTCGAGCGGTTCCTCAATCCCGAACGCGTGTCGATGCCCGACTTCGACATCGACTTCTGCATGGACCGCCGCGACGAGGTGATCGATTACGTCGCGCAGAAATACGGCCGCGACCGCGTCAGCCAGATCATCACCTACGGCACCATGGCGGCCAAGGCCGTGGTCCGCGATGCCGGTCGCGTGCTCGGTTTCCCGTACGGCCTTGTCGATGGCGTGGCCAAGCTGATCCCGCTGACCCTTGGCGTGACCCTGAAGGACGCGATGGGCGAGGGCAAGAGCGAGATGGTGTCGCAGGAGCTGATCGACCGCTACCGCGACGAAGACGACGTTCGCGACCTGATCGACCTGGCGCGCGAACTCGAGGACCTCACCCGCAACGCCGGCAAGCACGCCGGCGGCGTGGTGATCGCGCCCACGCCGCTGTCGGACTTCTGCCCGCTGTTCGCCGAACACGACGAAGGCGCCCGCGGCAGGAATCCGGTGACCCAGTTCGACAAGGACGACGTTGAAGCCGTCGGACTGGTGAAGTTCGACTTCCTGGGCCTGCGCACGCTGACCATCATCGACTGGGCGGTGAAGGCGATCAACCTGCGCCACGCAAACGCCGGGCTGCCGCCAGTGGACATCACCGCGATCCCGCTGGACGACGCCAGCGTCTATCGCGACATCTTCGCCAACGGCAATACCGGCTCGGTGTTCCAGTTCGAATCGTCGGGCATGCGCCGCGCGCTGAAGGAAGCCAAGCCCGACCGCTTCGAGGACCTGATCGCACTCAACGCTCTCTATCGCCCCGGCCCGATGGACATGATTCCCTCGTTCGTCGAGCGCAAGCACGGGCGCGAGGAGTTCGAATACCCCGACCCGCGCACCAGGGTCATGCTCGAGGAGACCTACGGCATCATGGTCTACCAGGAGCAGGTCATGCAGATGGCGCAGATCGTCGGCGGCTATTCGCTGGGCGGCGCCGACCTGCTACGCCGCGCGATGGGCAAGAAGGTGCCGGCCGAAATGGCCAAGCACCGCGAGATCTTCCGCGAGGGCGCCGGCAAGGACGGCGTGAACCAGCGCAAGGCCGACGAAATCTTCGACCTGATGGAGAAGTTCGCCGGCTACGGCTTCAACAAGTCGCACGCCGCGGCCTACTCGCTGGTCGCCTACCAGACCGCATGGCTGAAGAAGCACTACCCGGCCGAATTCATGGCCGCCACGCTGTCCTCGGACATGGACAAGACCGACAAGGTAGTCGCCTTCCTCGATGAATGCCGGACCCTGCAACTCGAAGTGCTTCCACCGGATGCCAACGCCTCCGAATACATGTTCGTGGCCACCGATGCGCGCACCGTGCGCTATGGACTCGGTGCGATCAAGGGTGTCGGCCGCGGCGCCTGCGAGGCGATCGCCAGCGAACGCGCGCAGGGCGGCCCGTTCGGAACCCTGCTGGATTTCTGCAGGCGCGTGGATTCGTCCAAGCTCAATCGCCGCGCGCTGGAAGCGCTGGTCAATGCCGGCGCGCTGGACGCGCTGGGCAGCAACCGCGCCTCGCTGATGCTGCAGCTGCCGGAAGTGGTCAAGGCCACCGACCAGCTGGCGAAGGAGCGCGAGGCCGGGCAGGTTTCATTGTTCGGCGGCGGCGATGCCGCGCCCGCGCTGGAAGTCGTGCTGACCGAAGTGGACGAATGGCCGCTGTCGCAGAAGCTGGCGGGCGAACGCGAAACCCTCGGGCACTATCTCAGCGGCCACCCGCTCGATCCCTGGCGCGACGACCTGCGCGGCCTGGTCGGCACCGACCTGGGCGAACTCGACAAGTTGTGGAGTTCTGCGCCGCAGGGCGAGAAGAAAGGCTGGCGCCCGGAAGTGAACGTGGTGATCGCCGGCCAGGTGGTGGCACTGAGGAAGAAGGGCGACAGCCAGATGTTCGTGCAACTGGAGGACGGGCGCGGACGCATCGAATGCAGCGTGTTCTCCGAGGCCTACACGCAACTCGCGCCACTGCTGACCCGCGACCGCATCCTGGTCGTCCAGGGCGGATTGCGCGAGGATGAATTCAACGGCGGCTTCAGCCTGCGCGTACGCCATTGCTGGGATTACTCGCAACTCTGCAGCAGCCATGCGCAGCGCCTTTCCCTGCGCCTGGACATGCGCGTGCCGGGGCTGTGGGACCGCATCGACGCGCTGCTGGCCAAGCACCGCCCCGGAGGCACGCCATTGCGCCTGGACCTGTTGCTGAA
>Ga0307414_10002066_pt1 | contig 10429 bp, 6 predicted proteins | sample DK1Ometagenome_FD_203804 | JGI IMG/M metagenome (GOLD analysis project Ga0307414, IMG submission 203804) | Maize rhizosphere microbial communities from greenhouse at UC Davis, California, United States - DK15-O-3 | ecosystem: Host-associated > Plants > Roots > Rhizosphere > Soil | place: USA...
AAGCAGTGAACAGCGCCTGCACATCCTTCGGCAGCCGCGGCCAGTCGCGCGCGGTGGTCGTGCGGATATCGAGCAGCGCCGCAGCATAGTCGATCTTGGCGCCATCCTGCCCCAGCATCGCCCCGGCGCGCCCGCGCGTCATCGCGAGCACTTCCTGGAGCGTCGAAAAATCATCCTCCGCATGAGCATAGGCGACGCCATAGGCGACATCGGCGTCGGTCTTGCCGAAGATGTGCGGCACACCGAACCTGTCGCGCGCGATCTTGACGTCGGTCGGCTTGAAGCTCGGCGCGGCGAGTGCCTTAGCGGTCAGCGGCTCCCAGACCGCGAGAGAAATCCCGGTCAACAGCAGCAGGACCAGCAGCCCGATTCCCAGTTTGCGCAGCATCTCGGTCCCTTTTGCGTCGGCTCACGAAGGCGACTGTCTGACCGCGCGCGGGGGCGATGGCAAGCGCCTGTCGTTCGTCGAGAGGCAATTGCAGGTCGGGCCGCGCGTGCTAGGTCAAGGAACGGACCGATAGTGACGGAATAACAGGGAGTTTCCTTTTGATGCGTACCAAAAGCCTGCTGCTCGCCGCCTGCCTCTCGCTCGCGCCTTTGACGGCCCCCGCCGCCTTGGCGCAGGACGTGACCGGCTCGGGCGTCGTCCCCGGCACCATCGCCAACAGCGCCGAGCGCCCGATCGGCTTCGCCGCGAGCGCGCCGGCAAAGGGCGTGCTGGTGGTGCTGATGGCCGATGCGATCCTGCCGGCGCTCGACGCGGTCGGCGTCGGCGCGGGCGAACGCGCCGCGATCGAATCCGCGATCGCCAATGCGAAGTTCGACGGCAAAGCCAACGCCACGCTGTCGCTGCGCGGGATCGGCGCGTTTAGCCGCATCCTGCTCGTCGGCACCGGCACCGCGCCCGCGATGCTCGCGCTCGCCGAGGCGAGCGGCAAGGCGGCGCAGGAACTCAAGTCCGACGCGCAGCCGGTAACGCTGACCGGTGCCTTCTCCGGCGCGCAGGGCGCCGAGGCGGGCTATGGCTTTGCGCTCGGCCAGTACCGCTTCGACCGCTACAAGACCGTCGACCGCAAAACGCCCCCCGCCGACACGGTGACGATCGTCGGCGGCGACAGCGCCGCCGCCGGATCGGCCTTCGCTGCGCGCTGGCGGCCGCTCGCCGATGGCGTGCGCCTGTCGCGCGACCTCGCCAACGAACCCGCCAATGTCGTCTATCCCGAAAGCTTCGTCGCCGAGGTGCGCCAGGCCTTTGCCGGCGTCCCCGGCGTGACGATCGAGGTACTCGAAGAGGCGGCGATGCGACGGCTCGGCATGGGCACGCTCGTCGGGGTCGGCCAGGGCAGTCCGCGCGGATCGCGCCTGCTCGTGGTGCGCTATCGCGGCGCTGGCTCCGACGCCGCGCCGCTCGCCTTCGTCGGCAAGGGCATCACCTTCGACTCCGGCGGCATCTCGCTCAAACCCGGCAGCGGCATGTGGGACATGAAGGGCGACATGTCGGGCGCCGCCTCGACCGTCGGCGCCGTCCTCTCGCTCGCCAGGTCGAAGGCGCCGGTGCATGTCGTCGCGGTCGCGGCGCTCGCCGAGAATATGCCCGACGGCAACGCCCAGCGCCCCGGCGACGTCGTGCGCACCATGTCGGGCAAGACGATCGAGATGCTCAACGCCGATGCCGAAGGTCGGCTCGTGCTCGCCGACGCCAATGAATATGTCGCCGACAAGTACAAGCCGCGCGCGATCGTCAATATCGCGACGCTGACCGGATCGATCGTCGGCGCGCTCGACAACCAATATGCCGGGCTGTTCGCGCGCGACGAGACGCTCGCCGCGCAACTGCTTACGGCGGGCAGCGCGAGCGGCGAAGAACTCTGGCGCATGCCGCTCCACAAAAATTACGCCAAGAAGATCGAATCCGACATCGCCGACGTCCGCAACATCGCACCGGGCGGCGGCCCGGGCGCGAGCATCGGTGCGCATTTCATCGGCTATTTCGTCGCCGAGACGACGCCCTGGGCGCATCTCGACATCGCCGGGGTGAACCAGGCCGACAGCGCCTCGCCGCTTGTCCCCAAGGGCATGTCGGGCTTCGGGGTGCGCCTGCTCGACCAGCTGGCGCGCAGCGGATATTGAAGGGTTGGGGAAGCCCCTTGTGTTGCCCAAAAGCAACACTATCTCTGACGGCGAGAAAGGGGATTTCTGAATGAACCTCGAAAAATTTACCGACCGCGCCAAGGGCTTTTTGCAGGCGGCGCAGACGATCGCAATCCGCATGAACCATCAGCGGATCGCGCCCGAGCATGTCGCCAAGGCATTGCTCGAAGACAATCAGGGCATGGCCGCCGGGCTGATCGCCAAGAGCGGCGGCGATGCCGCGCGCACTGTGCAGGGCATCGACGCGCTGCTCGCCAAGGTGCCTGCGGTGTCGGGGTCGGGCGCGCAGGCGACCCCGGGCCTCGACAATGATGCCGTGCGGCTGCTCGACCAGGCCGAGCAGGTCGCGACCAAGGCCGGCGACGGTTATGTCACCGTCGAGCGGCTGTTGCTCGCGATGGTGCTGGCATCGGGCACCCCCGTCGCCAAGGCCTTCGCCGATGCCGGCGTGAAGGCCGACGCGCTCAACACCGCGATCAACGACCTGCGCGGCGGGCGCAGCGCCGACACCGCCAGCAGCGAAGACCGGTATGAAGCGCTCAAGAAATTCGCCCGCGACCTCACCGAAGTCGCGCGCGAGGGCAAGCTCGACCCCGTGATCGGCCGCGACGAGGAAATTCGCCGCACAATCCAGATCCTCGCGCGCCGGACCAAGAACAACCCGGTGCTGATCGGCGAAGCTGGCGTCGGCAAGACCGCGATCGCAGAGGGCCTCGCGCTGCGCATCGTCAACGGCGATGTGCCCGACAGTTTGAAGGATCGCCGCCTGCTGTCGCTCGACATGGGCGCGCTGATCGCGGGCGCCAAATATCGCGGCGAGTTCGAGGAGCGCCTCAAGGGCGTGCTCGACGACGTCAAGGCCGCCGAAGGCGAGATCATCCTGTTCATCGACGAGATGCACACGCTCGTCGGCGCGGGCAAGGGTGAGGGTGCGATGGACGCCTCGAACCTCCTGAAGCCCGCGCTCGCGCGCGGCGAACTCCACTGCATCGGCGCGACGACACTCGACGAATATCGCAAGCATGTCGAAAAGGACCCCGCGCTCCAGCGCCGCTTCCAGCCGGTCTTCGTCGGCGAGCCGACGGTCGAGGATTCGATCTCGATCCTGCGCGGCATCAAAGAGAAGTACGAGCTGCACCATGGCGTGCGGATCACCGACGGCGCGATCGTTGCCGCCGCGACGCTGTCGAACCGCTATATCTCCGACCGCTTCCTGCCCGACAAGGCGATCGACCTGATGGACGAGGCGGCGAGCCGTATCCGCATGGAGGTCGAATCGAAGCCCGAGGAGATCGAAAACCTCGATCGCCGCATCATCCAGATGAAGATCGAGGAATCGGCGCTCGGCAAGGAAAGCGACGCCGCGTCGAAGGACCGGCTCGCGACTTTGCAGTCCGAACTCGCCAATCTCGAGCAGCAGTCGGCCGAGATCACCCAGAAGTGGCACGCCGAAAAGGACAAGATCCACGCCGAGGCCAAGATCAAGGAAGAACTCGACGCCGCGCGTTCGGCGCTCGACCAGGCGCAGCGCGCGGGCGACCTCGCGAAGGCGGGCGAGCTCAGCTACGGCACCATCCCAGGCCTCGAGAAGCAGCTCGAAGCGGCGCAGGCCGCGGCGGGCAACGCGATGCTGCGCGAGGAAGTCACCGCCGACGATATCGCCGCGGTGGTCAGCAAATGGACCGGCATCCCCGTCGACCGGATGATGGAAGGCGAGCGCGAGAAATTGCTCGCGATGGAAACGACGCTCGAAAAGCGCGTGATCGGCCAGGACGATGCGGTGCGCGCCGTCTCGACCGCGGTCCGCCGCGCGCGTGCGGGGCTTCAGGATCCGAACCGTCCGCTCGGCAGCTTCCTCTTCCTCGGCCCGACGGGCGTCGGCAAGACCGAGCTCACCAAGGCGCTCGCGCGCTTCCTGTTCGACGACGACAATGCGATGGTCCGCATCGACATGTCCGAATTCATGGAGAAGCACAGCGTCGCGCGGCTCGTCGGCGCGCCGCCGGGCTATGTCGGTTATGAAGAGGGCGGCACGCTCACCGAAGCGGTGCGGCGCCGGCCCTATCAGGTCGTGCTGTTCGACGAGGTGGAGAAAGCGCACCCCGACGTGTTCAACATCCTGCTCCAGGTGCTCGACGACGGGCGCCTCACCGACGGGCAGGGCCGCACGGTCGACTTCACCAACACGCTCATCATCCTGACCTCGAACCTCGGCAGCCAGGCGATCGCCGCGCTTCCCGACGACGCGCCGGTCGAACAGGCCGAACCCGCAGTGATGGAGGTCGTGCGTGCGCATTTCCGGCCCGAGTTCCTGAACCGGCTCGACGAGATTGTGCTCTTCAACCGTCTCGCGCAGCAGCATATGGGCGGCATCGTCGACATCCAGGTCGCACGGGTGCAGAAGCTGCTCAACGATCGCAAGGTGACGCTCGACCTCAGCGACGCCGCGCGCGCCTGGCTCGGCCGCGTCGGCTACGACCCGGTCTATGGCGCAAGGCCGCTCAAGCGTGCGGTGCAGAAATATCTGCAGGACCCGCTCGCCGACCTGATCCTGAAGGGCGAAGTCAGGGACGGCTCGACGATCAAAGTCGACGAAGGCGACGGCGCTCTCAAGCTGACCGCAGCGTAACAAAAAAGGGCGGCAGAAATGCCGCCCTTTTCTTTTGATCCGAGACCGGCCCTAGAGGCCGAGGCTCGCAAGGTTCACCTTCACCCCCGCATAGACGTAACGCCCGCGGAAGCTCGACGGATAGTTGAGCTCGCCGACATCGGGATCGCGACCGAAGATATTGTTCACGCCGGCATAGAATTGGAAACGCTCGTCGTCGGTCTTGAAGCCGAGCTGGACGTCATGTTCCCATTTCTCGCGATAGAAGATGTATTTCGGATCGACGAGATCGGGGTTCGCCTCGATCTGCTCGGTGGTGAAGCGCCGCGTCTTGCTGAAATAATTGACGCCATAGTTCAGCGACCAATTGTCCTTCACCCAGGTGATGTCGAGCGTGCCGTTCCATTTCGGCGCGAACGCCTCGGTCCGGTCGTTGTCGACCTCGGCCCCCGGGGTCGAGATGAAGGTCAGGCTATCGAGATAGCCGCCCGCGAGCCGCAGATTGAACTGGCCAAGGCTGTCGCTCGGCCGGAAGGCATAGTTGATCGTGAAGTCGGCGCCCGACGTCGCGAACTGCGACACGTTGAGCGGCCGCAGCAGATAGTCCGAAACAAACCCGGTCGACGGATCGCGGGTGATCAGGTCGCAGAACTGGTTGTCGAGCGTTGGCTGATCGACGCAGGCGTTGGTGAGGTCCTGCGCGGTCGCCGTCGTGATCGCATTGGCGATCTTGATGTCATACCAGTCGAAGGTCGCGACCAGCCCCGGAATGAAGGTGGGCCGCAGCACCACCCCCGCGGTCCAGGTCTTCGCCGTTTCCTCGTTGAGGAAGGGCGTGCCGATCGTCCGGCCCGGCAGCGAGGCGGTCGCCTGCGGATTCTGCGACGGATTGAAGGTTGCCGGATTGATGCCGAGCGCGGTCAGCGTCGCGTTGCAGTTGGCGACGCGGAACGACGTGCCTTCGGCGAGGTTGGTCGGATCGCACGGATCGTCGATGAACGAAAAGGTCCCGTTCTGCGGCGCGAACAATTCGGTCAGGTTCGGCGCGCGCACCGCCTCCGAATAGGTGCCACGGAAGCGGATGTCGCGCACCGGCCCCCAGGTGCCATCGACCTTCCACGTCGTCGTGCTGCCGATCGTCGAATAATCCGACACGCGGATCGCCGCACCGAACTGCAGGATATCGGCGAATGGCATGCCGCGCAGCACCGGGATATTGATTTCGGCAAAGGCCTCCTTGACGTCGAAGCTTCCCGACTCAGGGAACTGCGCCGCAAGGTCGGCGAGCGCATCCTGGACGAGGAAGGGGTCGGGCACGAAGTTCGACTTTTCCTTCCGATATTCGGCGCCCAATGCAAAGCCGATCGGGCCGCCGGGCAGTTCGAACACCGCACCGGTGTCGCCTGATACCGAGGCGCTGACCACATGCTGCTGTACTTTGACGCGGTTGGCGAGGTCGACGTTGATCCAGTCGAGCGCCGCCTTGCTCGGCGAACCCTCGCCGAAGATGTTCAGCGGCACGCAGCCGCTGTTCGCGCCGGGGGTGAAGGTGATCGGCGTCGTGTTGGCGCCGATGATGATCCCATTGGGGTCGTTCAGCGGCGCGGTCGGATCGAGCGACGAGCGGCAGACGATATTGCCGTTCGGCGTTCCGGTCGTGAACGCGCCCTGGTCGACCGCATCGAGCGCCGCGAAATAGCGGTCGCGCAGGCGGTAATTGGTGCTCAGGAACTGCGTCTTGGTCTGGCCGTAGACATAGCTCACCTCATAGGTGAGATTGTCGGTGAGCCGGCCGTCGAAGCCGAGCACCCCGCGATAGGTGTCGCGCTCGGCATATTCGCCGCGCACCCCGAGGTCGAAATTGTCGCGACTGACAAGAACGCCATCGGGAAGGAAGCCAGCTTCGCCGAAGATTCCGAGCGACAGCGCATCGGGCACGATCGCGTTCCGGATCGCAGCGGGAATGAACGGGTTGTCGGCCTGCACCGTCGTGAAGAAGTCGAACGACGGCTGCGCGAAGGAGAAGTTCTTCGTTTTGACGTACTTGCCCTCGACGAAGAAGCGCAGCGCGTCGCTGAACTCGTAGCTGCCGAGCAGGTTGATATTATGCTTTTCGGTCTTGGGCTGGAGGTCGCCCTGATAGCCCGCGATCGGGGTGCTGTCGCCGCCCTGCACCACGCCGCCCGAACCGGGGATTGCGGTTCCAAGGTCGTAAATCTTGCCCGCGCCGGTGAAGTCGGGCGAAAAGTCGATATCGACATCGACCGCGCCGCCCGGCGCGCTGTCGGCATAGCGGATGTCGTTGTACAGGATGCGGTCGACGATGTTCGGGACGTCGGGGAAATCGGCGAGGTTGCGGCGGAAGCTGAACAGGCCGAGGTTGCGCCCGGTCTTGCGCGCATCGGCGGGCACGCGCGAATCGCGGTTATATTCGTAGGACAGCGCGACATTGCCGCGATCTTCCGAGAAATTGGTGCCGACGGTCAGCGCGCCATAGATGTTGTTCGCATCGCCGCGCGACGAAATGCCCGTCTGGAAGCGCGCGTCGATGCCCTCGAAATCGCGCTTGAGCACGAAGTTGACGACGCCCGACACGCCGTCGGCGCCGTACACCGCCGACACGCCGCCGGTGAGCACGTCGATCCGGTCGATCAGCGCGTTGGGGATGGTGTTGATGTCGACCGACGAGGTGCCGGTGATCCCCGAAATATGGCGGCGGCCGTTGACGAGCACGAGCGTGCGTTCGGTGCCGAGGTTGCGCAGGTTGAGCAAATTGACGCCAACCCCGCCGAACGATGCGGTCGATCCGCCGGCATCGGCGGTCGTGCTCGACCCGAGCAGCGCCGGATTCTGGACCAGCAGGTCGGTCAAATTGGTAAGCCCCGATTGCTGGATCGTCTCGCTGCTGATCGAAGTGACCGGATTGGGCGAATCGGCTTCGGGACGTGCGATACGCGACCCGGTGACCACGATGGCCTCGCCATCGTCGGCCGCGGCGTCGGCGACGGCATCATCGGCGGGCGCTTCCTGCGCGAAGGCGGGGGTGGCACAAAGCGCCAGGCCGAGGGCCAATGGCGCGGCACCGCGGCGCAGGCTTGCCAGAACGACGAGATTTTTCACGGATGGGACTCCCTTTTTGTCATCAACAAAAGGTGAGCCATGGCAGGGGGCGGCGCGCGCCAACAGGCAGCGCGCTCCGTCATCCGGCACGACCCACCCCACATCGTGCACTGAAGGATTATCCTTAATTTTCTGTTATTTCGGTGAATCCCCGGTGCAAAACCAACATGCAGGGGCCACGTGCCAAAACAAGCATGGTCCGGCCAAGCGACGTGGGGCTTCGACGAACGGTCGTCAGACGCGCGGATAGTGGCGCGCATCGACCGTGCATTACGTGCCGCGATAATTTAGTTGCTGTGGTTGACCGGTGCGCGCGTCATCGCTTCGGCGGTTTGGCGGGCATCCTGATTTTCCTTCGCCCACACCGCCTTCCACTGTTCATTGGTGTGGCAGACGCGGTTCTTCTTCACCAGTGAGCCGATCTCGAGCGTCTTGCGGCATTTGATGAAATAGGGATGGGCCGGCGCGAGTCCGACGTTATACGCCTTGATCTCGGTCGGCGTCATCTCCGACGGCTTCCGCGTCGGCGGCGCGCGGTCGGCGGCGGGATCGGGAGCCGCGGCCGACACGGCCAGTGCAAGCGCTGTCAATATCGTCAACATCGAGACCGTCTTTCCTTCAACAGGGCCCCCGGGCCGCGCCTATTGCGGGCGTCTGGGAATGATGACCAACTGGTCGGCGGGTTCCTGCGGATTTGTCCAGCCGCGTGCGAGCGTCTCCATCGTATCGCGGGCATCCTGATTGCCCTTGTCGACGATCCGTCGCCACTGCGCATTCGTGTTGCACACCCGCAACTTCTTCACCAGCGAGCCGATTTCCTCGACCTTGCGGCATTTGATATAATTGGGATCGGCAAACGCCAGCCCTTCATTATGCGCATCGATTTCGGCCCCGGTCATTTCCGAAGGGGTCCGCGCGAGGGGCATGTCGTCGCTCGCCGATGCCGCGGCCGGGGCCACCAACATCAACGATATGGATAATATGGGACGCGCACGCATCATCATCTCCCCATCGGTTGCGTCAGTTCGAACCGCCCGCCGCCTTGCTCGTCATCGCCTCGGCGGTGTCGCGCGCATCCTGGTTGCCCTTCGCCGACACTTCCTTCCACTTCTCGTTGGTGTAGCACACCCGGTTCTTCTTCACGAGCGAACCGATTTCGAGCGTCTTGCGGCATTTGATATAATAGGGATGGGTCTGCGCCAGCCCCTCGTTATACGCCTTGATCTCGGTCGGCGTCATCGCCGAGGGCGCCTTGGTCGGCGGCGCGCGGTCGTCTTCGGCCGCCTGGGCGACCGGAGCCGCAACCAGCAACGCGGCAAACAGGGTCACATATTTACGCATCGAATATCCTCCTTGCCGCCGGGCGGGCCGGCGGCATCCAAGCGATATCATATGTCGGCGTGCACCCCTTCGCCAAGCGGAATCTCCAGTCGAAACCAGGGCCGCGAGCGGGCGCCGGTTCAGCGCGGAATGGCGAAGCCCGTCGCGTCCGCGGCAGCGAAATAGCGGGTCAAAAGCTCCTGCTCGCGCGGAGTCAGATGCGGGTTCCAGACGTCGAAGATCAGCACCGCGCGCAGATCGTCGCTGTCGTTCCACGCCTCATGTTCGATCGTGTCGTCGAAGGCGAAGGCCTTGCCCTCCTCCCACGCCCGCGTCTCGCCCCCGACCCGGAAACCGCAGCCCTGCGGCACGATCAGCGGCAGATGCACGATCGCCCGCGTGTTGGTCACCCCGGTGTGCGCGGGGATGCGTGTGTGGGGTTTCAGCAGCGAAAAAAAGGCGCTCGGTGATCGGCCCGGAATATGCGCGCCCGGTACCGCGGCGAACGCCGCCGCGGTCGCCGGGCAGCGGTCGAGTACCGCCGGATTCGGCTCGCCATATTCCCACAGGAAGCACGCCCCCCAATCGAGCCGGTTGTCGAGCGGCGACCAGATCGACGTGGGGGTACCCGCGTCCATTCGCACATAGGGACGCAGCGCATCGCCGGGATCGTCGAGCAGCGCCGCGAGTTCGGCGCGGATCGCATCGGTCTGCGCCTCGACATCCGCGAGCCAGGGGAAATGGCCGCGATCGAAAAATTCGTCGGCGGGCAGGAACGGATAATAAAGCCCGGCGCATTCGTTCTGATAGATACGACGGCGCCCAAGCGCGCTCGCGACGAAAGCATCGCCGCGGCGTGCCTCGATCTCGGACAGGTCGCCCCGCATCGGCGCGAGCGCGCCGGTGACGGCATCGAACATCGTGTCGGTCGCCCCCGCGACAAAGGCATGGCCGTGCGCCAACAGCGGTGCGAGCGGCGGCGGCATCGGATCGAGCTGGCCGCCGAGCGCGGTCGCCGCGCTCCATGCGCCGAGCGCCGCGCCAAGTTCGCCCCGCGCCTCGTGTCGCTCGGCCTTGCGGACCCAGGCCATCAGGTCGCGCCGGTCGACCGCCAGCGCGGCATCGAGCGCCGCCAGTTCGCGCCCGTCGTCGCCGAGCGCGCGCCAGGCCGACGCGAGGTTGCGCTGCAGCGCACCCGACTGCGGGTCGGCGGCGGCGGCGGCGGTAAAG
>Ga0307414_10002068_pt1 | contig 10421 bp, 9 predicted proteins | sample DK1Ometagenome_FD_203804 | JGI IMG/M metagenome (GOLD analysis project Ga0307414, IMG submission 203804) | Maize rhizosphere microbial communities from greenhouse at UC Davis, California, United States - DK15-O-3 | ecosystem: Host-associated > Plants > Roots > Rhizosphere > Soil | place: USA...
GGGATGCGGATAGGAGGTGCGGTAGCGCCGTCCGAACGCGTCATAGCTGTAGCCGGTCCGGTTGCCTTCGGCGTCCTCGACCCAGGCAAGCTGCCCGTTCTGGTTCGATGCCGTGCGATAGCCGAACGATTGGGTGTTCTGCGCCAGCGCCGTGCCCACCCCCGACTGGACAGAGGTCAGCCGCCCGTTGCTGTCGTAGACGTTCCGGCTGATCCGGTCGGGTCCCGCGCCGCCCGCGGTCATCGGTGTACAGGCAGCCGGCAGCACGGTCGTGGTCAGCGGCGCATTCATCCGCTGCACCGTGCACTCCACCCGGCCTGCAGTATCATAACTCGTCTGGGTCACGCTGAACTGCGTGGTCGAGCCCGGCTGATGATGCCGCGCCACCACCGGTCGGCCATATCCATCGTACTCGGTCACGCTGCGCTGGTCGACCGTCATGGCCGCAAGAGCCGCGCTGGTGGCCGCACTTGCCGTCCCACTCTCCTGCGCGGTGACCAGGCCGTTCGCATAGGTCACCCGGCTGGCTATCCTTGGCAGGGCGCCCGCCGCGTCCGGATCAGCGCTGATCGAACCGGTCGGTCGGCCCGCCGCGTCGTAGAAGCTGTAGGCCATGTCCGTGGTGCCCGACAGCGGGCCGTCAACCGTCAGCACCTGGCCAAGGTTGTTGTAGGTCAGGGCGGTCGTGGCGGTCAGGGTGTTGTTGCCAAGCTTCGTGGTCACCGACACCGGCAGCAGGTTGGGCTGGGTCGCCGCGTTATAGGTCACCGTGCTAACTTGCTCGTTCACCGTCGTCGAACAGGTCGCCGCAGTGCGGCAGGTCGTGCTCCCGGTCGCCATGGTCACCGCGCTCGGTAAGTTGACCAGCGTGCCGGCCGAGTTCTTCGCTCTTGCCGTGTACGCCGTATAGGTGACCGCAGTAGTAGGTTGCGGCTGTCCGCTTGCCGCCGCCGGCAGCTGCACCAGCGTCACCCCGCCATGCGTCGCGTCATAGGTGTAGTTGGTCACCTGTCCGGTCGCGTCCGTCGTCGAGGTCGGTTTGTTGCAGGTCACGGGATTGGTGCAGGTCGCAGGATAGGTCGCGCTGGTCGTGATCGGGTTCAGCCCGGCACTGTCTCGGGTCACCGTCTGGGTCACCAGACCACGCGCGTTGTAACTGTAGGTGGTGGTCTGGCCTTCGGGCGTCTGCGCCGTCCGCAACAGCCCAATCCGGCACACCGCGTCGTTCACCGTGCAGTACGTGAAGCTCGAGCTCTGACCCGCAGCTGCCTGGGAAATGACCAGCCCTTGAGAATTATAGTTTACTGTGCCTGCCGAGCTGCCCGGCGCGGTCACCGTTGTCGTGTAGGTGCTGCCTGAGCTGGATTCAGCATAGGTCCAGGTTCCACCGCCGGTCGTGACGTCCGTGACGCCATAGGCATCGTAGTCAAACGTAACCGTGTCCGAAGCGGCGCCCGGACGCCTCACGCCGGTGAGCTGGCCACCGCTGGAACTGTAGCTGTAGCTCGTAACGTCTCCAGCAGGATCAGTCACCGAAGCAACCTGTCCGGACGTCCAGTTCGCAAAAGTGACGTCAGGCCAGTCGTTGGTCAGCGAGCAGGAAAATGCTGTCGGATTGCAATATTCGACGGCATTGTTGATAGCTACGACACCAGTGGGGCGTGACCATTCCATGATGTCGCCGGTAGAGTTCGAAGCATAGTTGATCTTGATCTGATAGCCCAGATTGTTGGTAATCGACAAAAGCCGCGGATGGGTCGTCGCATAATAATGGATGACGCATCCATTCCATGGATCGCAAACCGGTACAGGCCAAGTATACACCCCCATCTCGTAGTGGAATGTGCGGACCGTTCCGTCCGGAAAGGTGATTTTTTCCGGCAGCGCGAATTGGGAATTCATCAGGGTGAAATTTGGCGCAAGGCCATATTCGCCATACTCGACCTTCGCACCGTCCGGCGCGGTAAACGTATGTTTCCCCGCAGCATAAACCAGCGACGAACCATCCGGAAAGGCCGCAGTATAGGCACTGGTGGAACCCGTGAATGCATATGACCTGCCCTCATAGGTCACGGTCGGGAAACTGTAACTCCCGTTCAAGGTGGGCATCATCGCCAGCCGCCAGCCCGTATTCACCCACTGGCGGGTAAACTGCAGTCCACGATGGTCCGCCGGTCCGATCGAAAGGTCGGCCGCGCCAATGACCAGATCACGCCCGGTGAGATTTACCCCGCGCGCATCGACGTTGGCAGGTTGAGGCGGCGGAGGGGTTACCTGCGCAAGGGCCGCACTTGACAACAAAAACGCCAGGGCCAGCACAACGCACGAAATGGCCAGCTGAAGAGCCGGGACGCGGCTTCCCGGTTGGCGAATGAACCCGGTCATCCCAGTCATTGTCCGCCCTCCACGGACATCCCGGGCCTGCCGATCTGCAACTGCTTCGCACGCTCGATCTGCGGCGTCAGGTCTATCCGTGCTCCGGCGTTTCGCCTCTGGCCATCGGACGGATTTCCGTCTTCCAAACCAATCCCCCCGTTCGCCGTAAATGCCGAAAGGTCCAAGGTCAGGCTCTCGATAGAACCCGTGGCCCCACGGCCCACTTGATAGGCGATCTGGCCCGTGAGATCCTCAACCACGGGTACACCGTCGGCAGAAAGGCTGATCATGCGGATCTGTCGGATTCCCCGAAAACGAGAGTCGACGAGGGTCGCGCGCAAGCGCGAATTGGGTATGATCTCGTAGGAATCGACTTCTCCGAGCAGCACACCCTGGCCGGCGCAGCTGGCAATCAGCATTTTCCTGGTGCCGCTGCCAGGCTCACTCAGTCCAAACATGCATCCGGAGTCCGGCCGGGCAGTGCCAAGCTCTGTTGCACTGTCGGTTGTCGAGGACATATCCTGCGCGGCCGCCGGTCCGGCAAACAGCAGAAGCGTGGCGAGCGCTGGAGTGGCCAGCTTGGCTCTGCTCAAAAACGCAATACTCGTGAACCGCACCTGCATTTGAACCCCCACACCACGAACCGCAAATGCATCCCGCAGCGCCATCGCATCAGGAACGCTCTACCTGCATCCCAATTGCCTGATTACACCAAGATATTTCCATCTCGTATCACGCGCCGGCAAGTACCTGCCCGTCGCCGAATCCCGGCCTCCACCACGACGAACTGTGGGGCCGAGATCGGCGTTAAGACTGGCACATGCCTCCAGCATCACTCCTAGATCCGGACAGGGCAGTCGCTGCCCCCAGTCCAGAATCCATCAGTTAAACTGGATATAGTTCACGCCTTCGGTATCATTTGACCCTGCAACACACGACCCGGTACCTGTGATTTCCACGGGGGTACCTTGCGCCCGCGCGGTCATCAGCAGCGCAAGAATTGCCCGCCCCTGATCGGTCGTTGCAGACACCTCCCAGCGATCGCAGCAATCGCAACCTGGACGGGCGGTCCTGCTACCGGTGAGCTGGAATAAAATCCGACTGTCGGCCAGGGCGATATAGGTAACATTTCCTGTCTGACCGGATGCAAGAGCCGGAGAAGGCGTCATCACCGAAAATCCGGTAGCGAGGGCAAACATAGTTGCCGCTCCGGCAAAAGACCGAAAAATGCGCCGCCTGGCTGTGCCTGATACGGAACTGGACATGTAACCCTCCCTGTTTGATTCTCTATTCTTACAAAGGCTATCAAGTCCCAATTGTTGTCGCAACCAACAATCTCGACCGTTTAACACTTGCGCCTTGCGGCACTCCTCAAATTACATCTTGACGGTCCACCGAGGCCAATCTCATAAGGTCTGAAGAGGGGAACAGCGGATGAGCAAATCGAAGCTTGCGGTGAGACTGGCGCTCGGAACGGCGCTCAGCGCAACGATCGCGATCCCTGCGAGCGCGACCGAAACGGTTACCTATGTCTACGATGCACTTGGCCGACTGGTCGGTCAGACGACCAGTGGCACGGTGAATAACGGCGATGCCGTGACCTTCTGTTATGATCATGCCGGTAACAGGATAAAGATGGTGGCCGACACGACGGGCAGTATTGCAACGTGCCCTACGCCTACCCCAACTCCTACACCTGCTCCGGGCCAGGGATCTCACGTAGTTGTACCCATGGGAACCGGCTTTGCTCTTATTTTTATACCTGATTGACGATCATTTTCTGCCTGGGGGCACGACGGACAGGTCATGATCGGGATGCCCCGCACTCCAGGGGAGAGATAAGCATTGTATCCTGGTTCATATCCCGGCGCCGCGGTCAGGCGGACGTGATCGGGCGAGAAAAAATGCCCGGATCGTCAGGAGTGACCAATGGATGCGACAGTTTGCAAGCTTGCGCCTACATGCTCAAGGTCGGTCGCCGAAGTCTCGACGGTAGCTGAACCCGTGTCAGGACACGCTTCACACCAGATCATTCCTGCCGAAGTGATGCCCTGGCATAGGTGTCGTCGACCGCAGGCGGAAGTGCTGGCCGCTCATAGAGAACTGCACTGGCTGGCACGGCAACGGCTGTCTGCTCCCGCCCTGAGCCACCCGTCCACATCGTCGAAAAATTGCCCGCAATCACAGGCGCGCCAAGCAGGATAAAAATGCCGAGCACGACCTGAGCTGCCCGGCGAACCGGCAGCTTTCCGTTCAGCATGGCCAGCCCAAGCAGAGCGACGGCGATGACGCAAAGCGCCACAGCTGTCTCGCCCAGCAGCATCCGTTCCATCCACGACGTGGCAGCTTCAACTGGCCGGTCGGCGGGAACATCGAACAAGGAGCGAACAGGCGTCATCCGCTCAATCCGCCACCAGCAGCTCGGTCACCCGACGCCTGCCGTCGCGGCGCTCGAGCTGGACGAATACGTCAATGCTCTCGCGCACATAGTGGCGCACGTCGTCACGGCTGAGGCGCGAGCCTGCCTGCAGTACGAGGAGCGCCAGCTGTTCGATCGCACGGTGCGGCGTGTCAGCATGGATCGTGGTCATTGATCCGGGATGTCCGGTATTGACCGCCCGCAGGAAGGTGAACGCCTCGCTGCCACGCAGTTCGCCCAGGATAATCCGGTCGGGCCGCATGCGCAGCGCCGCGATCAGCAGGTCTTCGGCGCCGACGCTGGCCTCGCTCAGCTGTCCGCGCGCAGCGATAAGCCCAACCGCATTGTCATGCTGCAGATGGAGCTCGGCAGCATCCTCGATCAGAACGAGGCGTTCACGCTGCGGGATCTCGGCAAGTAGTGCGTTGAGAAAGGTGGTCTTGCCGGTCGAAGTGCCTCCAGAGACCAGGATATTGCGCCGCTCGCGTACCGCTTCGGCCAGAACCCCACTTGCATCACGAGCACCGACCCGGGAAAAGCTCCGCTCGCGCCCCAGTTCCACAGCACCCCCGGCAAGATCATCGAACGCGCCCGCATCGTGCCAGTCGGACAGACCCAGTTCGCGTGACACGTGCCGACGAATGGCAAAGGCGGCATGCCCGCGCGTTGCGGGCGGCAGCGCGATCTGGATGCGTGAGCCATCGGGCAGCGTCGCTGCCAGCAGCGGCTCGGCCCGGCTGATGCCCTGCGAGGCGAAGGCTGCGATCTGTCGGGCAAGCCGTTCAAGCGTCCGCTCGTCGAAACCGGCGATATCCTCGCGGCTGATCTCGCCGCCGAGCGTCTCGAACCAGATTTCCTGCGGCCTGTTGATCCAGATATCGGTGATATCGGGCCGCGACAGCCAGGGCGCGAGCGGCGCGAGAAACGAATCGAGATAGTGCCCGGCTTGCATATCAGCGATCGACGCTCGAAAAATCGAGATCGCGCGCGACAAACACCGAGACGCTGGTGCCGTGCTCGACCCGCAAGACCGGCTGGATCTGCTGAGTCTGCCCTGCAGCGGCGGCAACGTTCTGCGTACTGCCTGGCAGCGCCACGATCACGCCGCTGCCGACTTCGCGTGTTGCAACCCCGACGCCGATGTCGAGGACCGACTGCAGGATGGCGCCGCCAAAGCGGGCGAGAAAGCGGCTGTCGATGTCGCCTGTCACCCCCGCCCGCCCGAGCGGATCGGAGGCGGGGCTGTCGAGGGCAATGGTAACCCCGTCGGGCCTGACAAGCCTTGTCCACTGGATCATAGCGCGCCGCTCGCCCTGGACCAGATCGGCATCGTATGATCCATAGAGCCGGCTTCCACGCGGGATAAGCACCCGGCTGCCATCGAAGCCCGCGATATCGCGCTGGACAAGCGCACGAGCTCCGCCAGGACGCGTGGAATCGAACGCGGTTTCGAGCACGGCCGGAATGACCGTGCCCTGCGGTACAGTCATATCGGGATTGGCGAGACGCCCTGCCTCGACCCGGTCGCGGCCCTGGCCCGAAGGTGCCGCGGCCGCCTCGGCGGGAGCCGCAGGCGCCTGCGGACGGAACTGGTCGTAGAGAACGCGGGGACCGGGAAGTTCGGCCACGGGCTGCGGAAACATCGGCTCCGGCAAAGTAACAGGTCTAGAAAACGGAGCTTGCGCTTCGCCGCTACCCGATGGCGCCGGCATCCGCTGGAGCAGGACCGGCGGCTGGCGCAGGTCAGGGGCCGGTGCAACAATCGCGAGGCCGCCGTAGGCATCCTGCGGCAGGCGCAGAGGCGGTGGTGATGAAATCGCCGGCGCGGTCCCCCCAACGGCTGTTACCGGCAGACCGGACGCCGCCTCGCGACTGGCACTGAGCGCCGAAAACAGCCAGAAGCCGCCGCCGAGCAGCACGACAGCAAAGGCATAGAGACCGAAGTTGCCCGGCGCTGCCGTGCGCACAACCGGACGGATATCGTGACTGTTGGAATCTGACGGCAGGCTGCTCATCCACTGGCATCCGGTGTCGTGTTGCGCTGGGCCCGCGCCCGTGCGTCATCGATGCGAAACACCAGCTCGCTGTAGACGCGGTCGATCACGTAGACACCATTGCGCATGTATCCATTGACCACCTCCTCATCACCCGTCGGTCCCACGGCAAACACCGCCGGCAGTGCCTGACCGGGCGCATATTCGATGAACGTACGGCGGGCATCGTCGCGGATCGCCTGGGGTCTGACCTCGCGATCGCCGCGGAACCGGTAGGACCACAATTCCCCGCCAGCAGGCTGTGATGTGTCCGCGTCCGCAAAGCCGGATCGCTCTGCCTCGTCGAAGCGGACCACCAGTGCGGCCAGCGCGCTGTCCTGAGTGCGGAGGATAAAGCGGTATTGTCGCTGCGTCGTCAGGACCTCGAGCGTGGTTCGGGTGATGTCCTGCCGCGGTATCACGATGAAGCTGGTGCCCTCGTCAGGAACGCGCACATCGAGCGGCGCGGCATCGCCGAGGGTTACGCGCTGGACCACGTCGCCGTCGGCCAGAAGCACGGTGAGACTGGCGCCTGGCAGGAGTGTCAGCAGCACTTCCTGATCCGGCGACCATACCACCGAATGAACCCGCATATTGTCGGAATCGGGCATGGGCAGGATCTGCGCCTGGGCAGGGCCTGCCACCAGCAACGCGGCAAGGATGAGCCAACCCCTCATCGCACTGGCGCCCCTGCGGGGGGCGTTGCGGAAAGGGCCTGGGCCTCGACCGCCTCCATCACCTCGGGCAGGGTCTCGGCGTCGCGCCTGTAGCGCGAGACCTGGAACCCCAGCGGATTGATCAGACGGTCATCGGCGGTCATCTCGGCCGACGAGAAGCTGTAGGTCATTACCGCTGCCCAATACTGCGGCGGTGCCGGCTGTGCTCCGGGATCGACGCGGGTGGTGGTGAAGCGGACCATCGAGGTATCGGCAGAGAGGGACGATACGCTGCGCACCTCGACCCGCACCACCGATCGCGGCGGCAGAGTGGCGAGCGGACTGGCCGGGTTGCCGGCATCCATTTGCCTCAGATAGCGCTGCCGCTCGTCGCCGCTGGTCCACAGCGCCACCCGGCGATAGTCCTCGTCGACGCTGTCGATATCGAAACTCTCGCGCGCGATCACGTACTGCACCAGCATCGAGCGGGTTAGTGCGGCATCGGGTGCGATCATCTGTTCGTCGAGCGGGCTCAGCGCCTCGACATAGCCCGTCTGCCGGTCGACCAGCAGGGTATAGGGCTCGACGGTCTTGAGCGGCAGTAGCAGGACCAGTGCGATTGCCAGCAGCAGGGCAATCGCGGTTGAAACGGTGGCGATGATCCAGGCGACCCGGCGCGAGCGTTCGAGCTCGTCAGTGACGCTGGTTGCCCAGCTATCCTCGAGCTCGATCCCGGAGGTCTCGAGCATGTCAGGCGCGTTCACAGCCCTGCTCCCCTGCGCATCGAGGAGGGGCCGATCCGGCGAGCGATCGCGCTACGACCATTGGCCGGCGCAGGCAGCGGCGCGCCGCCGAAGGTCGCGGCTCTCGATCCATTGTCGTCCCGGTCACGGAAATTGCTGCTGTCTGGCATGCGGGTCTGGTAGCCGCCCGACCGCTCGATCCTCACCCGAGTATCAAGATGCGACGCGATGGCCTCAGCCCTGCCCGGTCCTGCGCCCGCAGGCCTGCGCTCGTCATGACGAATGGTCTCCTGCCGGGAGACGACCGGCTCGGCCGGGCGCAACAGTCCCTGCACCCATCCGCCATAAAAACTGATCCGCGCCACTACCCACATGATGCCGAGGTGTACCACAGCAAAGGCGAGAGTCATCGCCAGCAGTTCGATCGGAGCGGCGGGCGTGGCATAGCCCAATTCTCTGACCCGCAATGCATCGGCCAGCCACGGCTCGAGAATTGCCAGCTCAAGCGCGATGCTGACTGTCAGCGCCACGGCTCCTGCCGTCACAAAGACCAGGCCTCTCACCCAGCCGCCGAACAGCCCGCGGGTGAAATCGAACAGCAGCAGCGCGGCGGCCAAGGGGGCCATGGCCAGGAGCAGGCCAGCGGCAAGGCGCAGCAGGGCAAGCGCGCCGAACATGCCGACGAGGAACGACAACCGCGACCAGCCAAGCGCGCTCTCGTCCTCCAGCGCCGAGGCCTCGAAGGTCGCGCCGGGCGCGGTATTGTCGATGTATTGCCCCGATCGCCTCCCGGTGCCGCTTTCGGTCAGCGTGACGATTGCATCGTCCACGCCCTGCAGGCGCTCGACCAGTCCCGCTCCGGTGGTGGCAAGGCCCGGGTTAGACATCGACGAGGCGATCTCGGCCGGACCGTTGAGCACTACATCGTGGATCACCGTGCGGAAGGCCGGCCACGAGAAGGCAAGGGTCAGCACAATGCCGATCTTCAGTACGTCCATCACTACGTCGCGCGCACCCGGCGCGGGGCCGACCAGCAGGCGCAGACCCCACAGCGCGACAAACAGCGTCAGGAGCCCGGACACCAGAATGGCAGCCGTCGAGCCCGGCTGGGCGAGCGACTGGTAGCCATAGCTGCCAAGATACTGCGCCTGACAGTCGATATGCAGTAATACGCGCGTGACGAAGGCATCGCCGGTTATGACTGCGGGACAGGCCATCAGGCGGCCCGTTCCAGCAGCTGCTTCATCCAGTTTGCAGGATCGGGGCCCGTCTTCTCGACCAGCTCGTCGAACAGCCGCACCGTGCTCTCGCGGCCCGAAAGGATAGTGAGGAGATCGCGCTCTCCCGACAGGTCGAGCCGCACCACCACGCTGTCGTTGCCATGGCGCAGCAGGAAACAGTGAGAATCGTCGGGCATGGTGCGCACGAGGTCGAACTCGTGGCGCGAGAGGCCGAAGCCATTGATGTAGTCCTCTGCCCGCGCGCGCGGATTGATCATGAATATCTGCGTTGCTGCCTGCTCGATGATCGCGCTCGCTATCCGGCTCTCCAGCGCATCCTGCGCGCTCTGGGTGGCAAAGCCGACGATACCGTTCCGCTTACGGATGGTCTTTTCCCAGTCCTTGATCCGCCGCACGAAGACGTCGTCATCGAGCGCCTTCCAGCCTTCGTCGACGACGATGATCGCAGGTGTGCCATCGAGCCGCTGCTCGACCCGGTGGAAAAAGTAGAGCAGCGCCGGCGTGCGTGCGCCCGGATCGTCGAGGATGGCGGTCATGTCGAACCCGACCGTGCGTGCGGCAAGGTCGGTCTGGTCGCGCGCGTTGTCGAACAGCCAGGCGCGCTCGCCATCGCCCCACCAGGGTTTCATGCGTGAATAGAGGTCACCCGGCCGAGGACGGTCCGAGCCGCGGAACAGCTCGACCAGATAGCGCAGACGCCGCCGGTCGAGCGGCTGAAGAAAGTTCGTCTCGACCGCATCGCGGATCTGGTCGAGCTCGGCGCTGTTGGTCGAGGCGGCGAGGATAGAGAGCCATTCGATCAGGAACTGCCGGTTGCCCGGCGTATCCTCCAGCTGCAGCGGGTTGAGGCCCGACGGGATGCCAGCGCTCAGCCGGTCGTAGCTGCCGCCGATCGCGCGGATGAACAGCTCGGCGCCGCGATCCTTGTCGAAGAAGATGATGCGCGGATCGAA
>Ga0307414_10002069_pt1 | contig 10421 bp, 7 predicted proteins | sample DK1Ometagenome_FD_203804 | JGI IMG/M metagenome (GOLD analysis project Ga0307414, IMG submission 203804) | Maize rhizosphere microbial communities from greenhouse at UC Davis, California, United States - DK15-O-3 | ecosystem: Host-associated > Plants > Roots > Rhizosphere > Soil | place: USA...
TCAATTCTAAATTACTGGAATAAAGAGCTTCCTCTTCACTGTGAAGTTTCTTTTGTCGTAACAGATTCTCATTTATGTTTTTAAAATGTTGCAAACTTCGATTATGAAAGCCAATTTTTTTCATATAAGAAGAATCATTGAGAATCTGATTAAACTCACTCATCATAAGTTTCAATTCAAAGTACCCATTCTCGAATTCGCCTAACTCCCTAAAATTAGGCATCGAAAATTCAACAGGATTTTGCAATCCAGAGAATTGAGATAAAACACCAGTCAAATAGCTGTCAAACATCAAAATTTGATCAATATTAATACCTTTATCGAAAAAAGCTATAACCTCATCTTTCTCAACTACATCAAAATTCTTCTTAACAAAAATGACCTTTCCTTCACTTCGAGAATAGATTTTAAATGTTGTTTGCTCAGAAACTATCAATACCGGAGCAGAAAGAGTATTAGGGAATTTTATAAAAAGAGTAAGAAAAAGAACTATTGCCAGAACCGCAAAAATGACCAAAATCCCGTAGTTCAGAACCCAACGGGGAGCTTTGTCCATAATAGATCTCACAACATCACTCTGCATATCCTTTCAATTAACAAAATTTGACTTCACCAAAACACCGAGTTTGACGAACTCGAAAATTTGGAGGGTTAGGATCTCCACAAATTCACTTGATGAATGTTCAAATATGTCAAGCAAACCAGAAATAGAAGTAAAAGTACTACTATTCTCCAAGATCAAATAACTAAACTCACTTACAGCAAAAGTCTGCGGCCCGAAATAAGAAACCAACGAAACAGTATATGGAGTTGAAAAAATCGTCTGAAAGTCGAAATCCAATTCAGGCAGGTAAGACAACTTCACACAATCGCTTAAAACAAATTCGCCGCCACATTTAATAGAGCTCACTAGCGAATCAACAATGGAACTGTTGAAATTTGCCTTTAGAAAAAGGAAATTTTTATCAGCAAAAGAAGTGTAAAACCCAAAAAGATCTCTCTCAAAACCATATGCTCTAATTATCTTATTACATGCTATCTCTCCGTAAAATACTGAGTCAAAAAATTCCAATAAATTAGCATTAAAGGGATACCTTGAAAAATCCAAAACGATATTTGATTTACTTAAAATCTCACTAACTATAGGGAAATTACTAAAAAAAACAAGCTTCCAGAACTGCACTAACGAAATATTTAAACCCTCAAGGCTGCCCACATCAACAGACCCAGAATTCTCGAAACCCGGTGTAGGAAAAAGAATAGATTTTGTTAAAATTGGATCGTTTAACCGAAGGAAAAAATAACCGACCCCAGCGTCACCAAGAAATAAACTTGGGTCTGAATCAACATCTGTCAATCCAGATTTATAAAAACCCAGCTGCCTTTTTTGCTTTATTAAAAGGTGTCCGGCGTCAATTGCCAATTCAAAGTATCTCGTCTTACCAGAATACAAAAAAGATTCAATGAACAACTCAGAATTTCCCGCAATTCCATGACAAAGGCTGGCTGAAGCAAATTCGCCGTTGAAGGAAAAGGTATCTTCGATATTTGTTTTGATTGCAGCTTCGAACAGCAACCCATTCTCAGAAAATAGATTACTATTCAACTTAGTAATTCCTATGCCAGCTGCACCGTGGCACCACGCATTCATAAAGGACTTTTTTTTAAACAAAGAAAGATCATTCTTCAAAAACGAGTTCGCTATCTGATCATTAAAAATCAGTTCATCAGGGCCTCTTAAATCAATCCAGTTTCCTTTTTCAGAATCAAAAAAATAATTTTCATAATTCTGGATAAGCCTAGAAATAAAATGGAAAACTTCATTGTTAAAATACTTAGCGAGAAGATTGAACGCAAATAGTATCCCAGACACGCCATGCGAAAATCCACACAAACTCTGAATATACCTTTCATTATTATCCCAATAAATCCCGTTTCTATAAATCTTAGTTCTTTCCAACATAAATAGAACGAATTCATCAACTAGGCGAAGAATTCTATCATCTTTAGTTTCATCATAAATAATCAATAATCCCACGATATTTCCAGCACCTCCATGAAGAAATTCGCCAGAGCTGCGATTTAGAAAATCTGAAAATTTCAGACAAGTCTCGACAGCAGAAACTTTATATTGAACCTCCTTGGTGGTTCTAAAAAACTCCAGGCTTAAAAAAGAAAACGAAAGTGAACCTGTATAGAAACTACCAGAAATTCTATAATTTGTATCTAGGCTATTTGACAGAAATAAATAGCTTTTTTGAGCAATCTGAAAGTACTTGTCATGCCCGGTATGCTTATATAACTCCAGAAAAAACAGGCAAATTCCGTCGACGCCGGCATACAATCCAGTGGAGACAAACACCTTGTTGATGTACGTAGATTCTTTTACAATAGCATGCGTCTCCCACCAAACCAATCCATTCTCCTCGATGGATAAGGATATCAATTTATCACCAATTGCAATAGCTTCAATCAAAAATAACCTGTCTTCCATAATCATTAATTCTGCAATTCCAGTTGCTTATTTACCAGTTCGAAATAGAGGCCTTTAGATTTGAGTAGGTCCAAATGACTTCCACTTTCATTTATTCTTCCACTATTCAAAACTATAATATTGTCTGCCAAATGAATAGTACTTAATCTATGCGCTATTACAATAACAGTACGTCCCTTAAAAAAAAGCTTGAGATTGTTCATAATATTAAACTCAGTCTTAGTATCCAATGCATTCGTAGCTTCATCTAAAATCAAAACAGGAGTATTCCTATAGACCGCTCTCGCTAACAATATTCTCTGCCGTTGTCCCTGACTTAATCCATGTCCAGAACTTCCGACCACAGTTTTTTCTTTAAGGTGCAATTCGTTAACAAATTCGGAAATCTCAGCAATTCTCAATGCATTTTCAAATAAAGAGCGGTCAAAATTTTCAACATCTAACACAACATTTGACAATATTGTATCAGAAAAAATAAATCCGTCCTGCATTACAACTGAACAGTGTGACCTCCAAAACTTGGAACTAAACTCAGCTATATTTTTACCGGAAAAATAGATCCCCCCACTGTTAGGTTTCTCCAACTTCAATAACAACTTAGCGATTGTTGTTTTTCCGCTTCCGCTTGAGCCAACAATAGCAGTAATTTTCTTGTGAGAAACGGGAAAAGAAATATTATCCAGCACATACCTTTCATTATCAGCAACATATTTATAACAAACATTCCGAAATTCAATTATACCGTTCATATCAACCCCGGGTATAGCAAGAGAACTACTCAAAAAAATATCATCTTCATTGTCTACACCATATACGTCGTCGATCCTTTCTAAACTAATCTTGACATCCTGGAGAGTCTGAATGAGTGAAATATAACTATTTATTGGTCCATTTAATGCTCCTAATATATACTGAATTGACATCATCATTCCTAACGTGATGTCTCCTTCCAAGACCGATATAACAGTAATATACGTGATCAAAATGGACTTAGATTCATTTATAAAGAAGGAGCCAAGTTCTTGCACTTGTCCAAGATTCAAACTTTTAAACCCTAAATTATAGGCTTGTACCTGATTTCTCTCCCAATTCCACCTCTTAATCTGCTCTAAATTGGATAGTTTTATTTCTTGAATACCTTCGATAAGTTCTAAAACAATATTTTGATTATCAGAAGAGTTATCAAAAAACCTATAGTTCAATTCTCTGCGCTTTCTCAGAAAAAACAAAGTCCAAATAGAATGAAGAATACTAAATCCTATAAAAATAAAAAATATCTTGTTACTATAAATTAACAAAACAATGCTAAAAAAGAAGAAATTGAACGTCGAAAACAATAAATTCAAAAATGTTCCTGAAATAAACCCATGAATAACACTATGATCCTTGATTCTTTGCAAAATATCACCGGTATTTCTCATCCTAAAGAAAGAAATAGGCAAGTTTAATAACTTAATCAAAAAATCCGACAGGAGGGAAATCGATATTCTTCCATTAACAAACAAAGATATTCTACTCTGAATTACATTTAAGCCCAATCGACTAAGGAGTAAAACAACCTGAGCAATCAAAATCAAATGAATAAGATTCAAATCATTCAGTCCAATCCCTTTATCAACTAATGCCTGAGTCATAAAGGGAAAAAACATCTGTAAGATCCCCCCAGCTAACATTCCAAGAAAAATTTGAATGAATAAGCTTCTGTACGGAGCCAAATACTTAAATAAGGAAAACATCCCCAAACTACCGGTCGGTGGCGAGCTATGGCTACTATAAAATGAAGGTAATGGCTCAACCAATAGTGCAGCACCCATTTGGTCCGGACTATTTCTCTGCCATTTACTTAAAAAATCCTCTTTGTTTAGCTTAATTTTTCCGAATGCGGGATCTGCAATTGTGACATTTTCAGTGTTGCCATTTATGACGACTACATAATGATTCGAGTTCCAATGGACTAATGCTGGGAGAGGCACCTTATCTACTAGATCCTCAAAAGAAATTCGAACGACGGCAGTTTTGAAACCGATATTCTCACAACAACGCGACAATTCTAAAAGGCTCGTTCCGTTGTAGCCTTCAGAAAAATATCTTTTTAACTCTGGAGATGAAAACTCTTTACCGTAATATTTAGCGATCATTCGAATGCAGGTCTCCCCGCAATCAAACGATTCTTTTTGTCTCAAAAACTTAAATCTTCCCATTTAGAAAAAAATAGCCCTAGAGAAGGCCTAAGGCTATCATGATCTTTAATTCTAACAATAACATGCGGTGTAATCAGCTGTCTGGGGAGCACACGTACAAGTCCCGTAATTAGTGTAATTACAGGTAGCAGCACTGGTGGCACATCCTTGCACGGTAGGGCTTCCACCGCAACCACCACAATCTGTTTGCCCTGTACCTGTTCCTGTACCGCCAGTCCCTCCGCTTTGGCAAGGATATGGCTCTGTATTACATGTTGTTGGTGTCCCCGTACCATAATTACATTGTGTGGGAAATCGAGTTGTCATACATTCAGCAGTACAACAGCCAGTTTCATAAGTGTAATTTCCTCCATGAATCCGTTCGATCTCTTTCGAGGTCATGAAACTCTCTACTTTTAAATCATCGAGACTTAATTTAATTTTGTTTTTCATAAAAATTATTTTTAATGGTTAAAATTTGACTCTATTGAACAAATTCTTAGAACCTAGTTATATGATGCGATTTTCTCCAGAGATCAAAACTAGCGAACTGGAAAAATTAAATATCTCTTTACTTAGTAATGAGAATTAGAAATAGTAGCTCGCGTACCGCTAAAGTATTGAATACAAGTCTCAAGACTCTCAGAAAGGTGAGTTGTTCGCAAGCAATCCAAAAAGCCGTGCATTCAGTTAGATATAGTCGATTCTCACTCCGCAAATGCTATTCATCAACAATAACAAGCCGTGTAGTCGGCTGTAGATGGTGCACACGTACAAGTCCCGTAGTTAGTGTAGTTGCAGGTAGCAGCACTGGTAGCACATCCCTGTACAGTAGGGCTTCCACCGCAACCGCCACAATCTGTTTGTCCTGTACCACCTCCTGTACCGCTAGTTCCTCCACTTTGGCAAGGATATGGTTCTGTACTACATGTTGGTGGTCCCCAGGGTCCAGTACAGTTGGTGGGGAATCGGATAGACATACAGTCAGCAGTCTCAGCCCCTCCATGAATCCGCGCAAGCTCTTTCGAAGTCATGAAACTCTCTACCTTTAAATCATCGAGACTTAATTTAATTTTGTTTTTCATAAAAATTATTTTTAATGGTTAAAATTGGATTTCATCAAAATTACTAAGTTAAATAATCGGCTTTATCGTCTCAAGAGGTGTGTTTTAAAAAAAGATCACACACCTCTTTTTTTAAAAGAAATGTAATTTAGAAACAGTAGTTTTCGCCTATGCCAAGATTACATATATCCCTCTGACTTTCGGAAATGTGAATTAACAACAGGCCAACTGAAAAGAAATGCGACCGGAGCGACTAGCAAATCAATCTCCGATTCCACAACTACTATCATCAACAATAACAAGCCGTATAATCCGCCGTCGAGGGAGCACATGTACAAGTCCCATAATTAGTATAGTTGCAAGTCGCAGCACTTGTATGACAACCTTGACTTGTCTGACATTGGCTTGTACAACCCTGGCTTGTTGCACATGCGATTTGGTAGGTATCGTAAGGGTGGCTTTGACATGGATAAGGCTCAGTATTGCAAGCAAAACAAGCATTTTCAGTAACACCTCCGTGAATCCCTAGCATCTCCTTTGACGTAAGAAAACTTTCCACCTTCAATTCCCCGATGCTCAATTTAATCTTATTTTTCATAAAAACTATTTTTAATGGTTAAAATTTGATTTCATCAAAATTACTAAGTTAAACAATTGGCTTTATAGTCACAGACATGGGTTTTTCAAAGGAGCAAACTTTAAAAAAAAATAGACACCTCTATTTTAAAAAAGATACGATTTAGAAATAATGCCTTTGCACGGAGTCAGTATTGAACACATACTACTCTAATTTTGAGAATGTGAATTAACAAAAGGCTTTCTCCAAAAAGGCACGCGACTGGAGCGACATAGTAAATCAATCTCCGATTCCACAATTACTATCTATCAACAATAACAAGCCGTATAATCAGCTGTTGACGGAGCACATGTACAAGTACCATAATTAGTATAATTGCAGGTCGCAGCACTTGTATGACAAATTTGGGTATGGGGTGGGTCGCCAATCCCGCTTTGACATGGATAAGGATGAGTTGCGCAAGGCGGATAACAAGCATTTTCAGTAATACCTCCGTGAATCTCAAGCATCTCCTTTGACGTGAGAAAACTTTCGACTTTCAATTCCTCCAAGCTCAATTTAATCTTGTTTTTCATAAAAATTGATTTATAGTTGAAATTTAAATCACCGCCCAAACGAACTGACTAGGTACAATAAAATTACTCGAATATTTTAAAGATCAAAAAAAAAAAGTTGAAATTTTAAAAAATAGTTTTGCTGTTCATCTAACTCAGTAAAAAGAACCGATTTTACCAAAATCATGACTTGGGACTAATCAAGGCGTAAATAAAAAACTACTACTAATTGTCCGACTAATCCTGATTTGATGAACTTGAAAGATTCGTAGTGGACGCTCTATCTCAAAGCTTCAACGTCTCACAAAAACAGATTATAATCCGGTCATGAACAATTCGTAAACTGGGAGAATAGGACGGTATTCAAAGGGCCGACAGATTTAAAATGGGTTTTATCCGATTGATCTGTCATTCATTAAAAATCCAACGTCAATAGTCACTAAATAAAAAAGGGATAGCCGCGAGAAAGGCTATCCCTTAGTAAAATAAATATCTAAGCTTTCGTGTAAAGATTAAAGCTCACCCTAAAGTCGAAACTTACTTAAAAACCAGGATTCTGAATTAAAATATCAGGGGTTAATAGATCAATTTCTTTTTGCGGAATAGGCAAAATCGCATGCTTAGCCGTGTATGTAGCTCCACCCAAGGCATTCGTAAGGATCGCTCCGTCATAGGCCAAGTAGGCATTCAACATTGGCTCTGCAATTCCCCAACGAACCAAGTCGTAGAATCTGTGGCCTTCCATACCCAGCTCAAGCTTTCTTTCGAATCTAACTGCCGTACGGGCTGCGTCAGCACTTGCCCAAGGAGTCTTATAGATATCGATCACATACTTGGCTGCTTCCCCTCCGCCATCTCTCATCAGTTTAGAGTTCATGGCTCTTGTTCTTACCATATTGACGTACTCTCTGGCTTTTTCCAAGCTACCTGCTTCAATCTCAGCTTCCGCAGCCATCAGCAACACGTCGGCGAATCGGATGACGTAGATGTTCATGCCGGTATAGCCTGGAGTCCAAGAAGAGTTATCCTGGAAGGTTCCTTTTTCGGACTCAGCATATACATACTTCTTCGGATTGTATGGACCTGCGTAAGATTGCTGTCTGATCCAAGATGCTCCCGGGTGATCTTGCCAATCCAAGTAAGGAATTCCTCTTCTACCTACCGTGTGATCCAATCTAGGGTCAAGATTTCCTGTATCGGGAGTAAATGGAGCAGTACTCACCAAGCCTTGGTCATTTTTCACCTGATTGGCGCCAGTGTTGTAGCTTTCATCCAAGAGAGGAAGACCATTGGCATCAGTTCTAAACGAGTTTACAAAAGTAAAGCTCGGTGAGAAGAAACCGCAGCATCCACCCGGAGCAGCTGAGTTGTACGGGAAGTTCAAATCAAACTCAGGGTTTGCATTGTTAACAGATCCAGTACCGGCAGCAGCCTGATAGGCCCATACAGTTTCCTTGCTGTTGTCAAATGCACCTCTGAACGCATTGTCATAGTAATCAACCAAACCGTATTTCTCACCTTTGCTGGTCATACCGTTGGCGATCACATCGTCAAACTGTGTCTTAGCTTGTGCGAACTTATCTTGGTAGAGATATACTTTCCCCAGATAAGCCTTTGCAGCAAAAGAGTTTACCCTTCCCACCTGTGCTTGGCTCGTAGGCAAGTTGTCTACCGCAAACTGGAAATCAGCCTCAATAAATGGCCAAACATCCTGGTTATTGACCACATCTTCCAAGCCAGTACCGTAGTCGACTGTCTCGTCTACCAGTATTGGCATATCGAAGTTTCTCACCAGCTGGAAGTAGAAATGGCCTCTGAGAAATCTAGCCTGTGCGGTGATTCTCTTGATGTCATCCGGAGTCACGTCGGCGGCTGGTGTCTGCAATAATCTCAACACACTGTTTGCTCTTGCAACACCTTCATAGAGGCCCTGCCAGCTCTCATACACGTTGGCGTTGGTAGCGTCTGTCTCAAACCGTTGGATTGGGTTGATGGTATTGAAATCGCCCGGATCGGTACCCTTGTTGGCATCTCCTCCACGGATACTTCCCCAAACCCAGTTGGAAGGAGAAGCCATCCGAAAGTTTCGCCCGTTCACCTGGGAATACACTGCAATCAATGCTGCATCCAAGCCCTGCACCGTTGTCAGCTGTGCTTGCGCCAGCTGGCCGGTAGGTGGGATCTCAAGAAAGTCCTCGCTACAACTTACGGCAACAGTCACCATGGTTGCTACCGCCAGTACACCGATTTTTATTTTTATATTTTTCATATGCTTCGTTTTTTTCATGCTAGTATTTGCCTGTCAATTTTCATTAGAAGCTTACGTTCAAACCAAAAGTATAACCTTTGGTCACCGGATAGTTTCCAACATCGATACCGAAGGTAAGATCGGCGTTGCCGCCTACAGCCGGATCCAGACCGCTATACTTGGTCAGTGTAAACAAGTTATTTGCAGATGCAAACACTCTGAATCGCTCCATATTCCACTTGGTCAACAACGAGGTAGGTAGGTTGTAACCCAAGGTCAGGTTTTGCAGTCTCAGGTAAGAACCGTCCTCTACATAGAATGAATTACCTTCGCTGGAAGTTGAGAAGTTTGCCGCTTTCTCCACGATAGGGATCTCAGCATCCAGATTTTCTGGAGTCCAGGCATCTTTCAGACGCTCAGAGATTGCTGCACCTTCGAATGTCGAGTAGAAGTCCGTAAACCAACGTGATTGGTTCCAGATCTCATTCCCCACAGACGCATAGAAATAGGCTGACAGGTCAAATCCTTTGTAACCCAAGATAAACGTCACCCCTCCGGTGAAGTCCGGTACAGGGCTACCGATGAAGGTTCTATCGTCTGCATCAATCTTGCCGTCAGCCTGTCCGGTCAATTCGCCATCAGCGTTTCTTCCGTTGTTATCCTTGTACTTAAAGCGTCCAGGAGCCGCACCTGTCTGAGTTGGGTGATTGGCAACATCCTCGTCATCTCTGAAAAGCCCCTCAACTTCATATCCGTAGAAGGAAGACAATGAATGGCCCACTTGGTTTCGGATGGGCCGAATACCTCTAAAATCAGGGTCGGCTTCCGCTGATGTAATTATATCCAAGCCAGGAGCCAGATATACGATCTCATTCTTCAGGAGTGAGCCAGTTGCGGTGACTTCATAGGTCAAGTCAGTGGTCAGGTTGCCACGGGTAGTAACCAATAGATCCAAGCCTCTGTTGAGCATCTCACCGACGTTAACCCTTGGAGCGGCAGCATTGTATCCGGCTGTACTTGGGATCGGCAATGCGAAAAGCAGATCCTTGGTATCTTTCTTCCACCAGTCGAAGATCAAATCCAAGCGACCGTTGAAGAAGGTACCGTCAAAGCCGACGTTTACCGTCTCAGCAGTTTCCCACTTAGTATCAGGGTTGCCAATACGGGATCTTCTGTACCCGATTATTGCACCGGAGTTGGAACCTGTAATATCATAGGAAGAAGCCCCGACATCTCCGCCATAGAGCGAATACTGGTTGTTTGGATCCACGGTATTGGAGTTACCCATCTGACCCCAACCCCCT
>Ga0307414_10002071_pt1 | contig 10418 bp, 7 predicted proteins | sample DK1Ometagenome_FD_203804 | JGI IMG/M metagenome (GOLD analysis project Ga0307414, IMG submission 203804) | Maize rhizosphere microbial communities from greenhouse at UC Davis, California, United States - DK15-O-3 | ecosystem: Host-associated > Plants > Roots > Rhizosphere > Soil | place: USA...
CGTGACGGGGTCCGTCGGCTTCACGCCGAAGAGCAGCGTCGCGATGACGCGGTTGACGCCAAGCGCGCCTGCCACGCCGATCACCACTCCGGCGACCGCCAGAATCATCCCCTGCCCCATCACCATCCCCATGACAGTGCCGCGGTTGGCGCCGAGCGCCATGCGGATGCCGATCTCGCGGCGACGTTCGGTGACGAGGTACGACAGGATCCCGTAGGTGCCGACCGCCGCGAGCAGCAGCGCGAGCAGCGCGAACCCGCCAAGCAGCTGCGCCAGAAACCGCGGACGCGCCGTCGATTCGCTGAACACGTCCTCCATCGTCTGCAGCTTGATGACGGGGAGCGCCGGGTCCTTCGATGCGACGATGCGCTGCACCTGCGACGAGATCGTGGAGAGCGGCAGCGTCGTCCGCAGCACGATGTTCATCTGCCCCGCGGCGAAATTCGCGGTGCGCGGCAGCTGCGCCGCGTTGAAGAACAGCTCCGTGCCGGTCTTCGCATCGAGCCCGCCCTGCTTCACATCGCGGACGACGCCGACGATCGTCATCCACTGCCCGTTCGGTCCGAATCCCGGGTTCACGCGCCGCCCGATCGGGCTCTCATTCTTCCAGAACGTCTTCACCATCGTCTGGTTGATCAGGACCACCGGCGGCCCGGTCTCATCCGTCGGCAGGAAACCGCGTCCTTCGACGACCGGGATACCGAGCGCCTCGAGCGACCCGGTCGTCACCACCTGGTAGTAATCGACGTTCTCGAACGGCCCTTCCTTGGGCGCCGTGTAGCCTTCGATGTCGGTGTCGTTGGCATCGACCTGCCGCTTCGGCGGCAGGCCGTTCAACGCGGCGACCGCCTGGATGCCGCTCGTCGCACGCAGCTCGTCGAGCAGGCGCTGGAAGAACTGGACGCGTGACGTTCCTGTCTGCGGATACGACGCGGCGGGCAGCGTGATGCCGAAGGTGACGAGCTGATCGCGTTTGAAGCCCGCATCCACCTGCATCAGGTTCCAGAAGCTGCGCAGCATCAGCCCGGCGCCGATCACGAGCATCACCGCAAGCGCCACTTCGGCGACGACCAGCACACGGCGCGTGTGGTTGCGTGCACCGCCTGTCGTCCGCTGCCCTCCCTCCTTGATCGCGAGCGCCATCGCGGCGGGATTGAGGTGCAGCACCGGCGCCAGGCCGAACAGGCACCCGGTGAACAGGGCGACGACAAGCGTGAACAGCAACACCTGCGGATCGGTTCCGATCTCCGCGGCGCGCGGGATGCTTCCCGGATACGACACGAGGAGCGCGCGGACGCCGGCGGTGGCCAGCAGCAGACCGACGATGCCGCCAAGGACCGAGAGCAGTACGGCCTCGGTGAGGAACTGGCGAAGGAGGCGGCCGCGTCCGGCGCCGAGCGCGGTACGAATGGCGAACTCACGATGACGCGACTCGGCGCGCGCGAGCAGCAGGTTCGCGAGGTTCGCGCACGCGATGAGCAGCACGAACCCGACGGCGCCCTGCAGGACCAGAAGCGCGGTGCGCGTACCCCCCACGAGATCCTCCTTGAGCGGGTTCACGAGGATCTGATGATTCGGATAGCTGGGCACGTGGCCGTCAGGAGTCACCTGCCGCCAGCTGCGCACGTTGGTAGCGAGCTCGGCGCGCGCGGCGTCGATGGTGACTCCGTCGCGCAGCCGGGCGATGAGATAGAGCAGGTGGTTGCCGCGCCGGTTCTTGCGATCCGCCGGGTCCATCCCGATGGGCTCGAACGTCTCGGCGCCCGCATCGAAGACATCAAAGCCCTCGGGCATCACGCCGATGACCACCGTCTTCGCGCCGTCCTTGTCGATCGCGCGCCCCACGATCGACGGGTCGCCGCTGAATACGGTCTTCCACGTCGTGTAGGAGAGCACCACGGTCGGCGCCGCGTTGGGCAGGTCCTCCTGCGACGTGAAGGTGCGTCCGAGTAGCGGCGGGACGCCGAGCGCGTCGAACAGATCCGGGCTCGTCCCGACCGATACGACGCGCCGGGGACGATCGGCGCCGGAGATATTCGCGGCGCCGACGGTATAGGCGCCGACCGCCTGGAACGACCGGCTGCGCTCCTTCAGCTCGAAAAACTCCGGCGGCGAAACCCAGAACGTATCGAATCCCATCGTCGGGAACTGGCTGACGATGCGGACGAGCTGCTCGGGATGCGGGTAGCCGAGCGGACGCAGCACGACGCCGTTCACGACGCTGAACATCGCGGCATTGGCGCCAATGCCCAGCGCGAGCGTCAGGATCGTCACGAGCGCGAACCCCGGCGACTTGACTAGATTACGGGTCGCAAAGCGCAGATCCGCCAGAAGATTGGTCATACCGAGGCGTTCGACGCCTGGCGCGTGGAAATGGTTGGCACGGCTCGAGCCAATCCTGCCACGCGCCTTGCATAGCCCTCGGCATATGTCGATCGACGATCTCTGGTACAAGAACGCGGTCATCTACTGTCTCGACGTCGAAAAATACCAGGACGCCAACGGTGACGGCGTCGGCGACTTCGAAGGGCTGATGCGCCGCCTCGATTACCTGCAGGGCCTTGGCGTCACCTGCGTCTGGCTGCAGCCGTTCTACCCCTCACCCAACCGCGACAACGGCTACGACGTCACCGATTTCTACGGCGTCCATCCGAAGCATGGCTCGCTCGGCGACTTCGTCGCGTTCATGCAGCACGCCGAGGCCCTCGGCCTGCGCGTCATCGTGGACCTGGTCGTGAATCACACGTCGATCGACTGCCCGTGGTTCCAGGCGGCGCGTGCGGATCGCCAGTCGATGTTCCGCGACTGGTATGTGTGGGCCGACGACCGCCCGAAGAATCACAAGGACGGCATCGTCTTTCCGGGACAGCAGACCTCGACGTGGGACTTCGACCGCACCGCCGGCCAGTGGTACTTCCACCGCTTCTACAAGCACCAGGCCGACCTGAACACGTGGCATCCGTACGTGCGCGCCGAGATCCAGAAGATCATGGGCTTCTGGCTGCAGCTCGGAGTGAGCGGCTTCCGCATGGATGCCGTGCCGTTCCTCATCGAGAAGAAGGGCGCCGGCGTCGAGCACCAGCAGGACTTCACGCTGCTCAAGGAGATGCGCGAGTTCCTCCAGTGGCGATCCGGCGAGGCCATCCTGCTCGCCGAGGCGAACGTGCCGCCCGACGAGAGCATGCAGTACTTCGGCGACGAAGGCGACCACCTGCAGATGATGCTCAACTTCCCGGTGAACCAGCGGCTGTTCTACGCGCTCGCCACCGGTGATGTCGATCCGCTCGTGTGGGCGCTCGAGCAGACCCGCAAGCGTCCGCGCAATGCGCAGTGGGTGCAGTTCCTGCGCAGCCACGACGAGCTCGATCTCGGACGCCTCACCGTCGAGCAGCGGCAGAAAGTGTTCGCGGCCTTCGGGCCGCAGAAGCGGATGCAGTTGTACGACCGCGGCATCCGGCGGCGGCTCGCGCCGATGCTTGGCGACAACCGGAAGCACCTGGAACTGGCGTTCAGCCTGCTGTTCTCGCTGCCCGGCACGCCGATGATGCAATACGGCGACGAGATCGGCATCGGCGACAACCTGCGGCTGCCCGAACGCGAGTGCGCGCGGACGCCGATGCAGTGGACGAGCGAGCGCCACGGCGGGTTCTCGCGCGCGAAGAAGGTCGTACGGCCGGTGATTGGCGATCCGGTCTACGGCTACCAGGTGCGCAACGTCACGGATCAGCGGCGCGACAAGGACTCGCTCCTGAACTGGACGGAGCGCGTCATCCGCATGCGCAAGGAGTGCCCGGAGATCAGCTGGGGCAACTTCGAAGTGCTGCGCACGAACGTGCCCGAGGTGCTCGCCATCCGCTACGACTGGCGCGACACGTCGATGCTCACGGTCCACAATTTCTCGGCATCGAAGCAGAAGGTGAAGCTCAAGCCGAACGCGAAGCGCGATGACGTGCTCGTCGAAGTGTTCGACGGGCATCACAGCCGCGCCCAGAACGACGGCGCGCATCGTGTCGACCTCGATGGCTATGGCTGGCGGTGGTTCCGGGTCGGCGCGGCCGACAACGTGCTCGATCGTTCGGATCTCGATCTGGCCGGATCCGCCCCTGCTGCGTAGAATCTAGGCGCGTGCCCTCAGGTCCAGCTCTCACGTCCGCGCGCGTACCCTGCCCGCTGACGCCGCTCATCGAGCACGACGGCCGCGTCGCGGCGGCCGCGCGTGCGCTCGACAGCGCCCGGCTGTTCACGCTCACCGGCGCGGGCGGCAGCGGCAAGACGCGCCTGGCGGTCGAGCTCGCCATGCGCCACGCCTCAGCCGCGTGGGTGGAGCTGGCGCCGCTCACCGACACGCGCTACCTCGCGGAGTACGTGGCCACCACGCTCGGCGTGCCGGATCGCAAGGGCAAGCCGTCGGTGGGCCAGATCGTCGAGCGCTTCGCGACGCGTCCGCTGCTGCTCGTTCTCGACAATTGCGAGCACGTGGTCGCGCCGGCCGCGCGCCTCGTGGCGGAACTGCTGCGCGAGTGCCCCGCACTCAAAGTGCTCGCGACGAGCCGCGAGGCGCTCGGTGTCGCCGGTGAGCGGACGTTCATCGTGCCGCCGCTCTCACTGCCGCCGGAGGGCACGTCGTCGCTCGAAGCTGCGCGATCGTCGGATGCGGTCGCACTGTTCGTCGAGCGCGCGCAGGACGTGCGGGCGGCGTTTGCGCTCACCGGGAAGAACGCCGCGGCGGTGACGCGGATCTGCCGCCGGCTCGACGGCATTCCGCTGGCCATCGAGCTTGCCGCCGCGCGCGTGCGCGCGCTCGATCCCGAGCAGCTGGCCGAGCGTCTCGACTCGAGCATCGGACTGCTCGAAACCGGGTCGCGCGCCGCCCTGCCCCGCCACCGCACCATTCGCGACACGATCGACTGGAGCTACCGGCTGCTCACCGACGAGGAGCGCACGCTGCTGCAGCGCCTGTCGGTCTTCCACGGCACCTTTTCACTCGATGCAGTCGAAGGCGTCTGCGCCACGCCGGGAACGACGAGCGCCGGGGTGCTCGATCTCATCACCGGACTCCTCGACAAGTCGCTGCTGCTCTGCGATGCCTGCGACACGGGCACGCGCTACCGTCTGCTGGAGACCGTCCGCGAGTACGCGGCCGAGAAGCTGCACGAGGCCGGCGAGACGGAACCGATTCGTGAACGGCACGCGCGCTTCTTCGTATCGCTGGCCGAGGAGGCCGCGCCCGCGATCTTCGGCGGTGGAGGCGACGAGAAGTGGATGGCACGCCTCGACGAGGAGGCGGCGAACTTTCGCGACGTGCACGACTGGTGCGAGCAGCAGACGGCGCGGCTCGAGCTCTCGCTGCGGCTGGCGGTCGCGTTGCACTGGCACTGGTACGCACGCGGCCGCTTCAACGAAGGGCGGCTGCGGCTCGGCATCGCGCTCACCTTCGCAGAGCACGCTTCGCCCCTGTTGCGCGGCCGCGCGATGACCGTGCTCGGCCGGTTAGCCATCTGGCAGGGCGACTACGCCGGCGTGCACGCGCCGATGGAAGAGGCGGTCGCGCTGCTGCGCCCGCTCGGCGACTCGGCCTCGCTCGCCTACGCGCTGCACGGGCTCGGGATTGCCGCCGGCCTCCAGGGCCGCGTCGCGGAGGCTCGGCGCCTGATCGACGAGGCGGCAACGATGGCGCCTGCCGATCCGCCGTCGCCGCTGCTCGCGTGGATCGAATACTGGCGCGGACTGCTCGCCGAATGGGACCACGAACCGGGTTCCGCGCGCGCGGCGTACGAGAAGGCGCTTCGCGTCGGACGTCAGCTCGGACACCGGCCGGCGATCGCGCACTCGTTGTGCGTGCTCGGACGACTGGCGGCGGCACACGGTGACCAGGCCGTCGCCGCAAGCGCGCTCGAGGAAAGCCTCGGGATCTTCCGCGACATCGAAGACCGCTGGGGAATGGCGCACGTGCTGCTCGGCCTCGCCCGCGCGGCCGCCAACGCGCAGCAGCAGGCGCGCGCCGCGGCGCTGCTCGGCGCGGCCGATGCGCTGCGCGAGGAGCTCTCGATCGAGCTGGCGCCGCCGGACCGCGATTACCGCGACGCCACCATAGCAGCCGCACTGACCGGCATCGGCGAGGCGGCGTTCTGGTGCGCGTGGGCCGAAGGCCGCACGCGTCCCCTGGACGAAACGACGGCCGATGCGACTGCCACCGTCTCCGCGGGCGACGTCCGTGACGGAGCCACGGCGCCCGGCTTGCGCGTGCGCGCGCTCGGCCCCCTCGAGGTCTACACGCGCGAGGGACGCATTGCCAAGTCGCAGTGGGGATCGAACCGCGCGCGCGAATTGCTGCTGTTCCTCGTGTGCAATCCGGCCGGATGTACGAAGGCGCAAATCGGCGTGGCGTTGTGGCCCGACGCGTCACCTCCGCAGCTGCGCAACACGTTTCACGTGACCCTGCACCGCCTGCGCCACGCGCTCGGCATCGCCGACGCCATCCAGGTTGACGGCGACCGCTATCGCGTGAACCCCGCGCTCTGCTGCGAGTTCGACGCCGAGCTGTTCGAGCGCGAAGCACGAGCGGCCATCCGCGATGTGCGCGCCGGCAAGGATGCCGCCGCGTCGCTTGGCGCCGCCCTCGCGCGTTATAGCGGCGATTTCCTCGCCGGGGAAGCCGTAGGCGAGTGGGCCGACGAGCGGCGCGACCGCCTGCGGCAGTTGCACCACGACGCTTTGTCGGCGCTCGGCCGCGCCCAGATGGAGCGCGAAAGGTACGTCGAGGCGGCAGACGCTTTCGGCACCCTGCTCGCCGCCGATCCCGTCAACGAAGACGCGTGCCAGCGGCTCATGCTCTGCCTCGCCCACCTCGGCGACCGCGCCAGCGCGCTGCGCGCCTACGATGCGCTCGCCCGCGCGCTCCGCGACGATCTCGGCGTCAAGCCCGGACGCGAGACCGTGGCGCTCCGCGACAGGCTCGCCACCACCTAGCGAAAATCACCGCGTCAGCGCAGTAAGCACGCCGTAATCGGCCGCTCCGTAATCTCCGTTCGTTCACACGGAAACATTCTGAGGAGCGGTTTTCATGGTGCAGAGGACAAAGAACATCACCTGGTCGGGCGGATTCGCAGTGGCTCTTCTCACGGCGGCGGCAATCGCTGGCGCAGCGTGCGACACGCGCGACGCGTCGGCGGAATCGGCGGGGTCATCCACAGCAACGGCGGAGAGCAGGGCGGCGCAGGTGGAGCGCGGAAGGTATCTGGTCACCGTCAACGTGTGCAACGACTGCCACACGCCGCTCAAGATGGGCCCGAACGGACCCGAACCCGACATGTCGCGAATGCTGTCAGGCCACCCGGAGCAGTACACGATCACCGAGGCGGCGGCTCCGCCCTCGGGTCAGTGGCAGAACGGATTCACGATGGCGCCGACGATGACGGCGTTCTCCGGGCCGTGGGGCGTCAGCTTCACCGCCAACCTGACGCCGGATCAGAACACCGGCCTCGGCATCTGGACCGAGGACATGTTCATCACGGCGCTGCGCACCGGCAAACATTTCGGCGTGTCGCGGCCGATCCTGCCGCCGATGCCCTGGCAGTACTTCGGGAAGATGACCGACGACGACCTGAAGGCGATCTTCGCTTACCTGCGCACGATCAAGCCGATCTCCAATCACGTCCCGGACCCGATTCCACCGGCGTCGACAACGCACTGAACACTACGACGTGCCCTTGACGTAGCGCGCGACGTCCTCGTGCGTGGCGAACCAGACACCCGGCTTGCTCTTCATGTGTTGAATGAGCTTGTCGAGCATCGCCACGCGCGAGCGATGCCCCGTGATGTGCGGGTGCATCGTGAGGACGTACAGTCCGCCTTCATCGTAGGCAACGTCGAACTCCGACTGGAAGACTTCCAGCACCGCGCTCGGCGCCGGACTCGAGCCGTCGGCGTTCCCGCCGAAATACGGGAAGTCGTCGACGATGCGCTCGATCGGGAGTTCGACGACGCCCGACGGCTGCCCGTCGATCATGATCTCGTAAGCATCGTCGCTGGCCATGAGGCTGCTGTCGTAGAGAAAGCCGGCAGCCTTGATCTGACCCGGCGTCCACTGTGAGAACTGCCACGACGGCGCGCGGTAGCCGACCGGCTTCTTGCCTGCCGCTTTCGTCAGGTGCTCGATCGCCTGGTCGAGCATCCGCTGCTCTTCCCCCTCGTTGTTCACGGCCGGCAGCAACTCGTGAATCCATCCATGCACGCCGATCTCGTGCTTCAGCGGGCTGGCGAGAATGTCGGGGATCATCTTCGGGTGAAGCGCGGCGCTGACGGCGGGAATGAAAAACGATGCCGGGACCTTGTGCTTCTCGAGCAATCGCAGGATGCGCGGGAGGCCGTCGACGGCGCCGTATTCCCCGCGCGAGATCGCCTCGTAATTGAGGTTGCCGCGGGCGAGCGTGGCCGACGCGTTGTCGACGTCGAAGCTGAGTGCCACCGCGACGCGAGAGTTGTTCGGCCACGACTTCGGCTTGAGCCGGCGGCCGGCGGAGACGTGGAACATCTGCCCGCGCAGTTCCTCGAGTGAGAGCTTGATTCCCGGGTGGGGCACCGGGGTTGGCGTCTGCGCGAGAAGAACAGGAACCGTGGCGGCGAGCGCCGTCGCGAGAAGCGTAGCGATGAGCAGGCGTTTCATGCGCCGGATCCTACTCCCGCCGTTGCACTTCCGAGTCACAGTTCCGAGTTCCCGGTTCAGAGGTGTGATTCTGAAGTCAGTGTCATCCACCTAGCTCGAGTGCGAAGCTGAAGCAGGTGAGAGCGGTCAAAAATTTATCTGCTGCCGTCAAAATCTCGTCTCGACTATAGCGCCCTTCAAAGTACAATCTGTCCGTTCGAGATCGTTCGGTCAGAGGACGTTCGAGTGGTCCGACTCCCCCGGACAGCGCGCGACGTCATCCGCCGGCTCGCCTCGCCCCCGCTGATTCTCCAGCGTGGCATCCGGCTCTCGCGCACTGCGACCGCGCTCACGCCTGCGGAGAAACATCACGTTGAGCACGTTCTGGGTGTCGGCCGGATAGCTCTGTGCGCGACCTCGCTGCCGGCAAGTGCGTCCGGCCCCGCGACGAACGCGTTCTTCCTCTTCTTCCTGTTCTCGATCATTGCCGCGGCGCACGTCTGGCGCCTGAGCGGCTGCGAGCGCGATCCCCTTTACTGGAAGCTCGTCGTGGACAACGACGGCCGCCCGTTCGAGTTCGCGGGCCGGCTCACGTTGGCTGAACTGGAGGCGGCGCGGCGCGGTCCCCTGGTGATCAAGGAACGCGTGCGCCAGTTGGGAGGCGACCTCGCGATCGAATCAGGCGATCGCGGCGTCTGCCTCGACATTCTCATTCCCCGGCGCACAGCGCCAGAGCGGCAGAAAACAGCATGACCGGGACAGCACCTCGCGTGTTGACGCAGCGTATCCGCGTGCTCCTGGCGGATGATCATCCCGTGTTCCGACAGGGCCTGCGCCGCCTGCTCGAGGGCGAACGCGACTTCCTCGTGGTCGGCGAAGCCGCGAACGGGCGCGAAGCCGTCGAGATGGCGTCGCAGCTCAGGCCCGACATCCTCCTGCTCGATCTCTCGATGCCGGGCGGCTCCGGCCTCGACGCGCTCAACCAGCTGGCGCACTGCACCGTCCCCGTCAAGGCAGTCGTGCTCACGGCTGAAATCGCGCGAGAGCAGATCATCAGGGCGCTTCAGCTCGGCGCGCGCGGCGTCCTCTTGAAGAGCTCAGGCTCGGACCTGATCTTCAAGGGCTTGCGCACGGTCATGCAGGGGCAGCTGTGGGTCGACCGCCAGACGGTCACCGACCTGGTCGCACTGCTGCGCGATATGTCCGCCTCTGAGCGTGCCGTGCCCGCGAACAGCTTCGGCCTGACCGCTCGCCAGCTGGAGATCGTCTCCGCCGTCGTCGCGGGACTCACCAATCGCGACATCGCGCGGAGGCTTTCGATCAGTGAAGACACCGTGAAGCATCACCTCACACAGATCTTCATGCGGACGGGCACGGCGAACCGTCTCGAGCTCGCGCTGTTCGCGATGAACCATCAGCTCGGCAAGCGCGCGTAAGCGCGCCTCCCCCACGAAGGTGCCCCTGCCCCCCACCGGGTGGCGATGCGGGCACCCGTCTGCGTTTCGTATCCTCAGTGCGCGCGACAATTTCCGCGGGAAACCACGCGGCTCCCCCTCGCGGAACAGCCCGGCCAGGCATACGTGCCCGGCCGGGCTTTTTTCTTATCAGGCTCTGGAAATCGGTCGCGACGCGCCTCTCCGCTGCAGCAGTCAGGTGCGTGCGATGGCCGGCGCCGACCTCAGCGTCAGTGCCGCAAAGGTGAGCGTCCCGTTCGTGCACCCGCCCGTCGGCAGCGTGGGCGATCCAACGATGAAGAGGTTCTCGTGATCGTGTG
>Ga0307414_10002072_pt1 | contig 10416 bp, 7 predicted proteins | sample DK1Ometagenome_FD_203804 | JGI IMG/M metagenome (GOLD analysis project Ga0307414, IMG submission 203804) | Maize rhizosphere microbial communities from greenhouse at UC Davis, California, United States - DK15-O-3 | ecosystem: Host-associated > Plants > Roots > Rhizosphere > Soil | place: USA...
GCTGATCGGCTCCTGCGCCTCGACGTGGATCTCGGGGAGCTGCACGTAGCGCACCCCCTCCTCGCCCAGGTGGTCGCCGCGCTTGAGCTTGAGGACGAGCCGCGCGAAGTCGGCCCGCGGCATCCCCTCGACGATGCACAGGTCGAGCAGCCCGTCGGTCAGGCTGGCGCGCGGCGTCAGCGCCGTCCCGCCCCCGGTCTCGCGCCCGTTGCCGACGGCGAACACGAGGAAGTCGCCCCGGTACTCGAACCCGGGCCCGGCGAAGTAGGCCCGCTGCGGCGCGAGCTCGACGAGCTTCTTCACGCCGGTGATGGCGTAGGCCAGCATGCCGAGCGCCTCCTTCGCCTCCGCCGGCGTCTCCGCCGTCGCCTCGGCGCCCACGCCGCCCGTGGAGACGTTCAGGAATCGTCGTCCGTTCAGCTCGGCGGTGTCCACGAGCACCGGATCGCGCGCGAGGATAACATCCATGGCGGCGTCGGTGTCGAGCGGGATCCCGATCTGGCGCGCGAAGTCGTTGGCGGTGCCGAGCGGGAGGATGCCGAGCGGGACGTCGCTCCCGGCGAGCCCGTTCACCACCTCGTTCACCGTCCCGTCGCCCCCGACGGCGACCACGACGTCCACGCCGCGCCGGGCGGCGTCCGCGGTGAAGGCGGTGGCGTCGCCGCCCTCCCAGGTCACGCGCGGCTCGACGAGGTGCCCGGCCGCGCGCAGCCGCGCGACGAGGTCGCGCAGCGCCGGCTGGTCGGCGCGCGCCCCATGGATCACGAACGCGAGGTGTCGTTTGGGCGGCATGACGCTCGGTACCGATGCGAGAAGCCGGCCACGCCGGAGGGCGGCGCGGGCTGCCAAATTACCACCCGCGCGCATGCTTGACGCCCGGCTCCGGAGCCCGCTAACATGACCACCCCGCGCGCCGCGGGGGCGTGGGACAGCGAGTATCACGCGCCCGTGCTCGTGGGCGAGGTGCTCCAGCTGCTCGGCGGCGCCCGACGCGTGCTCGACGGCACGCTCGGCGGGGGCGGCCACAGCGCCGCGCTCCTGGACGCCGGCGCGTCCGTGGTCGGCCTCGACCGCGATCCGGCCGCCATCGCCGCCGCGCGCGAGCGCCTGGCCGACGCCGAGCGCGCCGGGCGGTTCCAGGCGATTCGCACCAACTACGCAGACCTAGATCGCATCGCGGCGCTCGACGGCGCGCGGTTCGACGGAGTCCTCCTCGACCTTGGCATCTCGTCGCACCAGATCGATCAGCTCGGGCGCGGGTTCTCCTTCCGCGAGGGCGCGCCGCTCGACATGCGCATGGGCGCGGACGCGGAGCGCACCGCCGCCGAGCTGCTCAACGAGGAGGACGAGCGGGAGCTGGCGCGCATCTTCCGCGAGCTCGGCGACGAGCCGCGCGCCGGGCGGCTCGCCCGCGAGGTGGTGCGCCGCCGCGCCAACCGCCCCTTCGCCACCAGCGACGACCTCGTGGCGGCGATCCGCGGCGCCCTCGGGGCGCGGACCGGGCCGGGCGACTTCGCCCGGCTCTTCCAGGCCGTGCGCATCGCCGTCAACCGCGAGCTCGAGCGGCTGGGCGAGGCGCTCCCGGCGCTCCGCGACCGCCTCCTTCCCGGCGGCGTGCTCGCCGTCATCGCCTACCACTCGGGCGAGGACCGCCTCGTGAAGCACCTCCTTCGCGAGTGGAGCGTGGCCTGCACCTGCCCGCCGCGCCAGCCGGTGTGCACCTGCGGCGGCACCGCGCCCGGCGCGCTCGTTACCCGGAAGGCGGTTCGAGCGTCCGAGGGCGAGGTCGCCCGCAACCCGCGCGCCCGGAGCGCGAAGCTCCGCGCCTGGCGGCGCGCGTGGTGAAGCGGCGCAAGGCGCGCGGGCGCTCGCAGGTGGCGCTCGTGCTCGTGGCGTTCGTGCTCGTGGCCGCCGGGGTCATCTGGCGGCGCAGCTACGGCATCGCGCAGTCGCGCGAGATCCGCCTCCTCGACCGCGACCGCGCGCAGCTCGTCGCCCTGCGCGCCAAGCTCGAGGGGGACATCCGGACCCTCGCCGCGCGCGGGACCCTCGCCCCGGTGGCGGAGCAGCGGCTTCGCATGCACGTGCCCCACGACAGTCAGGTAGTGATCATTCAGCGCACGGCCCGTGGCAGCGCCCGTCGGTAACGACTCCAGCCGGATCCGCCTCTTCCACCTCGCGCTCGCCCTGTTCGCCCTCGCGCTCGTGGGGCGGGCGGGGCAGGTGCAGCTGTGGCAGGGAGCGGAGTGGGCGCGGCGCGCCGCGCGCCAGCACGTGAAGGCCGCCGAGATCCCGCCGTTGCGCGGCGACATCCTCGACGCCACGGGCTTCCCGCTCGTCGAGAGCCGCGAGCTGGTGCAGCTGCGCGTGGCGCCCCGCGAGCTGCGCGACCGACGGGCGCTGGCGCGCGTGCTCGCCAGGGCGGGCGTGCCGGCGGCGACGGTGAAGCGGGCCACGGACCCAAAGCGCGCCTGGGTGACCATCCCCGGCCGCTTCCTCCCCACGGACGTCGCGGCGGCCACCGCCATGCGCGGCGTGTATACCGAGCCGGCCCCCGAGCGCGTGGTGACGCGCTCGCCCGGGATGCAGCGGATCGTGGGGCGCGTGGGCGGCGACGGCGCGCCGGTGGACGGGCTCGAGCTGGCGCTCGACAGCGTGCTGCGCGGCGTGAAGGGCGCCGCCTCGGTGGTGCGCGACGCGCGCGGGCGCAGCTTCGAGAGCCCCACCGCGCCGGGCGTGGCCGCGCTGCAGGGGCACACGGTGGTGCTCACGATCAACTACGCGCTGCAGGAGATCGCGGACCGGGCGCTCGCCGAGGCGGCGACGCGCATGGGCGCCGAGGGCGGCGACATCGTGGTGCTCGACCCGCGCGACGGCGCGGTGCTGGCCATGGCGAGCCGCCGCCCGGGGGCCGACGCCGTGAGCGCCACGGCGCTCACCGAGCCGTTCGAGCCCGGCTCGACGCTCAAGCCGTTCATCGCCGCGGCGCTCCTCGAGCGCGGCCGCGCGCGGCCCGACGAGGTGGTGGAGACGCACGACGGCCGGTGGGAGTACAACGGCCGCGTCATCACCGACTCGCACAAGGCGGAGCGGATGACGCTCGCCGAGGTGATCCAGCAGTCCAGCAACATCGGCATCGTGCAGTTCGCCGAGCGATTGAGCCCGCAGGAGGAGTTCGAGACGCTGCGCGACATCGGCGTCGGCACGCCGACGGGCGTGCCCTACCCGTCCGAGGCGGCCGGCATCCTGAAGGCGCCGGAGCGCTGGTCGCGCCCGACCGCCGCCTCGATGGCGATGGGGTACGAGGTGACGGTGACGCCGCTGCAGCTCGCCGCGGCGTACGCCGCCATCGCCAACGGCGGCGAGCTGCTGGAGCCCGCGCTCGTGAAGGAGGTGCGGTCGCGCGACGGCGAGGTGCTCTTCCGCCACGAGCGCCGCGCCGTGCGCCGGGTGATGCGGCCGGAGACGGCGCGCGCGGTGCGCGACATGCTCGTGGGCACGGTGGCCAACGGCACCGCCGTGGACGCGGACCTCGCGACGTTCGACGTCGCCGGGAAGACGGGGACGGCGCGGCGCACGGCGCCGGGCCGCGGGTACGTCGCTCGGCACTACACGGCGAGTTTCGTGGGGCTCTTCCCGGCGCAGGACCCGCAGTACGTGGTGCTCGTGAAGCTGGACAACCCGGTGGGCGCCTACTACGGCGGCAAGACGGCCGCGCCGATCTCCAAGGTCGTCCTCGAGGCGGCGATCGCCGCGCGCGACGCCGCCCTCGACCGCGGCGCGCTGGCGCGCGTGGGGAGGCCGCGCCCGGCGCCGGCGGACACGCTCCCGCCGGACACCGTGCGCCTCGCGGCCGACGTGGCGCCGCCGGACAGTGCCGCGAGCGTGCCGTTCGTCGTCAACCTCGCGGAGCCGGCGAAGGCGCGGCCCGTGGTGCTGCCGATGCGCCCCGTGCCGGACGTGCGGGGGCAGCCGGTGCGCGCCGCGGCGCGCGCGCTGCACCAGGCCGGCTTCCGCGTCGTGCTCGGCACCGGCACTCCCGGCGCCACCGTCCCGGCGGCCGGCACCCTCGCCCGCGCCGGCACCGTCGTCCGCCTTCTCCGCCACCCGTGATCAGCTTCCCGCTGCAGCGCGTCGCCGACGCCCTCGCCCGCGCCGGCCTTCTCCTCGAGCGGCGCGGGGCCCTGCCCGGGCTGGCGCACGGGATCACCGACGACAGCCGGCGCGCCGGCCCCGGGGCGCTGTTCATCGCCGTGCGCGGCGCGGCGCTCGACGGCCACGACTTCCTCGCCGCCGCCGAGGAGCGCGGCGCGGTGGCGGCACTGGTGGAGGACGCCTCGCGCACGACGTTGCCCTCGCTCGTGGTGCGCGACGGGCGGCGCGCCGCCGCCGTCGCCGCCGCGGCCGCGTACGACGAGCCGGCGCGGGCCCTCTCGCTCGTCGCCGTGACCGGCACGAACGGCAAGACCACCACCGTGGGCATCCTCCGCCACCTGCTCGACGGCGCGCGCGGGCGTGCGGCGTCCATCGGCACGCTCGGCGTGCTCGTGGGGAGCGAGGGGGAGCCGATGCCGGGCGGGCAGGGGCTCACCACGCCGGGGCCCGTGGAGCTCCAGCGGCTGCTGCGCACGCTCGTGGACGCGGGCGTGGGCGCGGTGGCCATGGAGGTGTCGTCGCACAGCCTCGACCAGCGGCGCGTGGACGGGCTGCTCTTCGACGCGGCGGTGTTCACCAACCTGTCGCGCGACCACCTGGACTACCACGGCACCATGGAGCGCTACCTGGCGGCCAAGGCGCAGCTGGTGGACTACGTGGCGCCCGGCGGCGCGCTGGTGGTGAACGCGGAAGACGAGGCCTGGCGGGCGCTGCCGCCGGCGCCGCGCACGGTGCGCTTCTCCGCCGGCACGCGAGCGGCCGACGTGTACGCGCGGCGCGTGACGTACACGCCGCGCGGCAGCGAGTGGACGCTCCACCTGCCGCGACAGCCCGCCGCCAAGGTGCGGCTGCCGCTGATCGGGGACTTCAACGTCGCCAACGCCGTCGCCGCCGCCGCGGCCGGCCACGCCCTCGGGCTCTCCGCCGAGCACCTCGCCGAGCGGCTGAGCGCGGCGCCGCAGGTGCCGGGGCGGCTCGAGCTGGTGGGGGAGCGCCCGACCGTGCTCCGCGACTACGCGCACACGCCCGACGCGCTCGACCGCGCGCTCGACGCCGTGCGCCCGTTCGCGACGCGGCGGCTCATCGTCGTCTTCGGCTGCGGGGGCGACCGCGACCGCGGGAAGCGGCCGCTCATGGGCGCGATCGCGGCGGCGAAGGCCGATCTCGCCATCGTCACGAGCGACAACCCGCGCACCGAGGACCCCGAGGCCATCCTCGACGACATCGAGGCCGGGATGCAGGGCGCCGGCGCCGCGCCGCACGAGCGCATCGAGGACCGGCGCGAGGCCATCGAGCGCGCGCTCGCCATCGCCGGCGAGGACGACGTGGTCGTCCTGGCCGGCAAGGGCCACGAGACGTACCAGATCCGCGGCACCACCTCACACCCGTTCGACGAGAAGGCCATCGTGCACGAGCTCACCTCCGGCGGGCGGGGGGCGCGGTGAGCGCCGACGCCGCCTCCGCCGCCCGCCCGCTGGCCAGCGACGTGCCCTACGCGGCCACCGGCCGCGCGTTCTGGACGCTCGACCGGGTGGCCGAGGCGTTAGGCGACGTCGCGCGCGGCGCGCCTCCCGCGGGGGCGCGCGAGCTGCGCGCGGTGAGCACCGACACGCGCACCGTCGCGCCGGGCGACCTGTTCGTGGCGCTGGCCGGGGAGCGGTTCGACGCCCACGACTTCCTCGCCGACGCCGTGGCGCGGGGCGCGGCGGCGGTGGTCGTCTCGCGCGTCGAGCCGGCCGCCACGCTCGGCGTGCCCGTGTACCACGTGGCCGACACGCTCGCGGCGCTCGGGCGGCTGGCCCGCTACCGCCGCCGCGCCTGGGGGAAGCCGGTGATCGCGGTCGCCGGCTCCAACGGGAAGACGAGCACGAAGGACATGCTCGCGGCGGCGCTCGGGAGCGTGCTCGAGGTGCACGCGTCCACCGGGAACATGAACAACCAGGTGGGCGTCCCCCTCACCCTCCTCGCGCTCCCCGACCACGCGGACGTCGCGGTGGTCGAGATGGGCACCAACTATCCGGGCGAGGTGGCGCTGCTGCGGGCCATCGGCGAGCCGGACGTCGCGATCGTCACCTCCATCGGCGAGGAGCACCTCGAGGGGCTCGGCGACCTGGCGGGCGTGCTGCGCGAGGAGGCGGCGGTGTTCGACGGCGTGCCGGTGGCCGTCACGCCGGCGTCGCAGCCCGAGGTGGGGGAGGCCGCGCGCCCCAAGGCCATGCGGGTGATCGAGGCGGGGCTCGACGGCGGCGACGTGCGGGCGGCGCGGTGGGAGATCGCGCCCGACGGCCGCGGCGCCGTCGAGCTGGAGGGCGTCACCGTGCGCCCGCCGCTGCGCGGCGCGCACAACCTGCGCAACTGCATGCTCGCGCTGGCGGCGGCGCGCGAGTGCGGCGTGAGCGCCGCCGACGCGGCGCGCGGGATCGCCGCGATGAGGCTGCCGTCGATGCGCATGGCGTTCGAGGAGCTCGGCCGCGCGACGCTCGTCAACGACGCCTACAACGCCAACCCCGCCTCGGCGCGCGCCGCCATCGAGCTGCTCGCGGGGATGGACGCGGGGCGGCAGCGGGTGCTCGTGCTCGGCACCATGCGCGAGCTGGGCGCGCACGCGGACGCGATGCACGACGACGTCGCGCGCGCCGCGCTGGCCGCGCCCGTGGACGTGATCGCCGCCGTCGGCGACTTCGCGCCGGCGTTCGCGCGCGTGGGCGCCGGCGACCCGCGCCTCGTGACCGCGCCCGACGTGGACGAGCTCTGGCCGCTGCTCGCGCCGCGGCTCGCGCCGGACGCGCTCATCCTCCTCAAGGCGTCGCGCGGGATGCGGCTGGAGCGGCTGGTGCCGTACGTCACGGCGTGGGCGCGCACCCCGGGCGAGGATGGGGCGGCCTCGCCGGCCGCCGCGGGCAGCGGGGGGGCCCCCCCACCGGGGATGTAGCCCCGGGAGCACCGATCACCGCCACCACTCGCGCGCCGGCACCATCAATCCCTTCCGCTCCCCACGTGCTCTACCACCTGCTGTTCCCTCACTCGGACGTCGTCGGGGCCTTCCGCCTCTTCAACTACATCTCGTTCCGCGCCGCCGGCGCGGCGGTCACGGCGCTGCTCGTGTCCTTCATCGTCGGCCCCTCCATCCTGCGGCGGCTCCGCGCCATGGCGGTGCACCAGGTGGTGCGCGCCGGCACGCCCGACTCGCACGCGGGGAAGGGAAGCACGCCCACGATGGGCGGGCTCATCATCCTCGCGGCGACGCTGGTTCCGACCCTGCTCTGGGCCAAGCTCGACAACCGCTACGTCCTGCTCGCGCTGTTCGTGATGGCGTGGATGGGCGGCATCGGCTTCCTGGACGACTACCTGAAGCTCAAGCAGAAGCGCGAGGGGCGGAAGAACGAGGGGCTGGTGGAGCGCTACAAGCTCGTCGGCCAGGTGTCGCTCGGCCTCGTGCTCGGCATCATCCTCTGGCGCTTTCCCGTCTCCACCCTGCCGGGGCCGACGACGACGCTCCCCTTCTTCAACTACCTGCTCGTCTTCTTCACGCCGGCGCTGCTCTACGTCTTCTTCGTCACCTTCGTGCTCACGGGCGTGAGCAACGCCGTCAACCTCACCGACGGCGTGGACGGGCTCGCGGCGGGGCTCACGGCCATCGCCGCGCTCGTGTTCTCGGTGTTCGCCTACGTCACGGGGCGCTACGACTGGAGCGGCTACCTGGGCCTCTTCTACATGCGCGGCGCGGGCGAGCTCACGATCTTCTGCACGGCGATCTTCGGCGCGACGGTGGGCTTCCTCTGGTACAACGCGCACCCGGCGCAGGTGTTCATGGGGGACACCGGCTCGCTCGCGCTCGGCGGCGCGCTCGGCGCCGTGGCCATCCTGCTCAAGAGCGAGTTCCTCCTGCTCATCGTCGGCGGCGTCTTCGTGCTCGAGACGCTGAGCGTCATCGTGCAGCGCACCGCGTTCAAGTACCGCCGGCGGCGCTACGGGCTCGAGTACGCGCAGCAGAACCGCATCTTCCTGCGGGCGCCGCTGCACCACCACTTCGAGATGAAGGGGTGGCCGGAGACGCAGGTGGTGGTGCGCTTCTGGATCCTGGGCGTCCTCTGCGCCTTCCTGGCCCTCGCGACGCTCAAGCTCCGATGAACGTGGGGATCTTCCGCGGCGGCCGCGCGGGCGAGGTCGCCGTGATCGGGCTGGGAAAGAGCGGGAGCGCGGCGGCGACGCTGCTCGCCCGCGACGGCCACCGCGTCTACGCCTCGGACGCCGGCACCGGCGACGCCGCGCTGAGGAGCGCCGCCGAGCTGCAGCGCGCGGGCGTGGCGGTGGACACCGGGCGCCACGACCTGGAGCGGATCGCGCGCGCGGCGCTCGTCGTCGCGAGCCCGGGCGTGGCGCCCGCGGCGCCGCCGCTCGCCGCGGCGCGCGCCGCGGGCGTGCCGGTGGTGGGTGAGCTCGAGATCGCGCTGCACTACCTGCCCGGGCTCCGCTACATCGCGGTGACCGGCACGAACGGGAAGACGACGACCACGGCGCTCGTCGGCCACCTGCTCCGCGCGCTCGGCCACCGCGTGATCGACGCCGGGAACATCGGCACGCCGCTCGCCGCCGTCGTCCTCGCCGAGGCGCGCCCGGACTGGGTGTCGCTCGAGATGTCGAGCTTCCAGCTCCACGACACGCCGAGCGTGCGCCCCACCGTCGGCGTGCTCACCAACCTGAGCCCCGACCACCTCGACCGGTACGACGACGTCACCGCGTACTTCGCCGACAAGGCGCGCCTCTTCGCCAACGCGCACGCGGGGTCGCACTGGGTGGTGAACGCGGACGACGCGGCCGCGATGCGCATGACGGAGGGCGTCGCCGGCACGCGCCACACCTTCTCCACCGCCGCGGCGCCGGCCGCCGCGGCGGCGGCGCGCTACGACCGCGCGGAGAACGCGCTCGTGCTCGGCGAGCACCGGCTGATCGGGCGCGACGAGTTCCCGCTCATCGGCGACCACAACGTCGCCAACGCGCTCGCCGCGGTGCTCGCCGTGACGGTCGCGACGCAGCGCGGCAGCGACCAGGCGGCGCGCGACGCGCTGGCCGGCGCGCTGCGCAGCTTCCGCGCGCTCACGCACCGCCTCGAGCCGGCGGGCACCTACGGCGGCGTCGAGTGGATCAACGACTCGAAGGCGACGAACGTGAGCTCGACGCTCGTCGCGGTGGAGGGGATGACCCGCCCGTTCGTGCTCCTGCTCGGCGGGCGCCACAAGGGTGAGCCGTACACCGCGCTCGCCGAGCCGTTCAGGCGGTTCGGGCGGCAGGTGCTCGCCTACGGCGAGGCGGCGGAGCGCATCGAGCGCGACCTGGGCCCGCTCATCCCGGTGGAGCGGCTGAGCGGATCCTTCGACGAGGTGATCGCGCGCGCTCGCGCGCTCGCCCGCCCCGGCGACGCCGTGCTGCTCTCGCCGGCCTGCTCGAGCTACGACATGTTCAACAACTACGAGGAGCGCGGCGCGGCCTTCAAGCGCCTCGCGGCGGCGGCGGCGTGAGCCCGGTACGGATGGCATCGGGAGCGGCGCCGGCGTCGGGCGCGCGGAGCGCCGTCGCGGCGCCGGCGCACGTGCGCGAGCGGTGGCGCATGGGGGTGGAGGCGCGCGCCCTCGTGCTCGTGGTCGCCGCGCTCCTGGCCTTCGGCCTCGCCGTGCTGTACAGCGCGAGCGCGATCGTCGCCATGCAGGAGGAGCGGGGGAGCGCCTTCTACCTGCTGCGGCAGCTCTCCGGCGTGGCCGTCGGCGCGGTGGGCTTCGCCGTGATGGCGAAGGTGGACGCCGAGCGGTGGAACCGCTGGGCGTGGCCGATCATGGCGCTGTCGATCTTCCTCATGCTGCTCACCGTCCTCCCGTTCACCACGAGCATCGCGCCGCGCATTCACGGCTCGCGCCGCTTCCTGCTCGGCGGGTCGCTCCAGCCGTCCGAGCTGGCCAAGCTCGCGGTGATCGTCTGGACGTCGATGCTCGTGGTGAAGAAGGGGCCGGAGCAGCTCCGACGGCTCAGCAAGGGCGTGCTCCCGTGCCTCGTGGTCGTCGGCACGCTCGCCCTCCTCGCCGCGCTCGAGCCCGACCTGAGCGTGGCGATGATGTTCTTCCTCCTCATGGGGATCGTGCTCTTCGCCGGCGGCGTGCGCATCGGCCACTTCATCGCCCTCGGCGTGCTCGCCATCCCGGTGCTCTGGCGCGAGGCCACGCGCCTGCAGTACGTGGTGCTCCGCATGGCGTCCTTCCTCGACCCGGG
>Ga0307414_10002074_pt1 | contig 10415 bp, 10 predicted proteins | sample DK1Ometagenome_FD_203804 | JGI IMG/M metagenome (GOLD analysis project Ga0307414, IMG submission 203804) | Maize rhizosphere microbial communities from greenhouse at UC Davis, California, United States - DK15-O-3 | ecosystem: Host-associated > Plants > Roots > Rhizosphere > Soil | place: USA...
TTCACCCTGCATTTCCAGCCGCAGGTCAAGGTCTGCGGCAGCGCCGGGTACACGCTGTACGGGGTCGAAGCGCTGGCCCGCTGGATCCATCCGGAACTGGGGGAAATCCAGCCGGAGCGCTTCATCCAGGTCGCCGAAGCCACCGGCCTGGTCGACGAACTCAGCCGCCTGGTGTTACGCCAGGCCTGCGCCCAACTGGCCGACTGGCGCAGGCGACAGGTGCCCATTCCCAGGCTCGCGGTAAACATGTCGGCCATCAACTTCCGCGATCCCGAACTGGCCACGATACTGCGCCTCAACCTGGCCGAATTCGGCCTGCGGCCCAGCGACCTGACCGTGGAAATCACCGAGAGCGTGATGCTGGACCCGGATCCGGACGTGCTGTTCAACATAGAGGCCATCTACGCCATGGGCGTATGCCTGTCGCTGGACGATTTCGGCACCGGTTATTCGAGCCTCAGCCACCTGCATCGACTGCCGATACACGAACTCAAGCTGGACAAGAGCTTCGTGCGCGACATCGACAACAGCGCGATCGCCCGGACCTTGACCACCTCGGTCCTGCGTATCGGCGAAAGCCTGGGAATGGCCGTCGTGGCCGAAGGCGTGGAAACCGATTCGCAGCACCATTTCCTGGCCGAACAGGGGTGCCTGGTACTGCAGGGCTATCTGCTGTCCAGGCCACTGCCGGCCGAAGCGCTGGAACAGTGGCTGCAGACCAACGACTACACCTCCGTGCCCGTCGAAGCACGACAGCGCAGCGCCACCCGGATCGCCTGCCCATGACCGCGCGCACCCCGCTCCCCTCCGCTGCACCCGGCCGCGCGCCCCTGCCCGCACGCGAGGCCGCCACGCGCGAATTCGAGTTCGGCGATCGCGACTTCCGCCGCATCTGCGAGCTGATCCATGCCCGCGCCGGCATCGCCCTGGCCGACGGCAAGCGCGACATGGTCTACGGACGATTGTCGCGGCGCCTGCGCGCGCTGGGCCTGCGCACCTTCCGCGAATACCTGGACCAGTTGGAACGCCAGGGCGGCGACGAGTGGCAGGCTTTCACCAACGCGCTGACCACCAACCTGACCGCGTTCTTCCGCGAACAGCACCACTTCGACCGCCTGCGCACCGAGCTGCGGGAACGACGCGACCAAGGGGTGCTGAAGCTGTGGTCCTGCGCGGCTTCCACCGGCGAGGAACCCTACTCGATGGCGATCACGGCATGCGAGGCCTACGGCAGCCTGCAGCCGCCGGTGCGCATCCTGGCGACGGACGTGGACACCCAGGTATTGGCTGCCGGCGAACGCGGCGTGTATCCGATCGAGCGCGCGGCCGGCCTGTCGCAGGAGATGAAGCGGCGCTACTTCCAGCGCGGTGCCGGCAGCAACGAGGGTATGTGCCGGGTGCACCCGGCGTTGCGCGAACTGATCGATTTCCGCCCGCTCAACCTGCTCGCCCCCCGCTACGAAGTCGGCGGTCCGTTCACTGCGGTGTTCTGCCGCAACGTGATGATCTATTTCGACAAACCCACCCAGCACGGGATCCTGTCGCGGCTGGTCCCGCACCTGGCCGACGACGGCATGCTGTACACCGGGCATTCGGAAAACTACCTGCATGCCGCGGACGTGGTCGAACCCTGCGGACGCACGTTGTATCGCGCCAGGCGCCGCGCGTGAACGGCGCTTCCGCACGCGTGCCCGCGCCCGACGAGGTGCTGCGCTACCAGGACGCGCGCTTCCAGATCCAGGCGGCCAAGCTGTTGCCGACCCAGTACCTGGCGGTGGATACCGACATCGCCCTGGTCACGGTGCTGGGTTCCTGCGTGGCCGCCTGCATCCGCGACCCGATGCTGCGGATCGGCGGCATGAACCACTTCCTGTTGCCGGAGGGCCAGGTCGGCGATGGCGCGCCGGCCCGCTATGGCAGCTACGCGATGGAGTTGCTGATCAACGACCTGCTGAAACGCGGCGCCAGTCGCAGCCGGCTGGAGGCCAAGGTGTTCGGCGGCGCCAACGTGCTCAAGGGCTTCAGCCACAATCCGGTGGGCACGCGCAATGCCGACTTCGTGCACCAGTACCTGGAGGCCGAGCGCATTACGGTAATCGCCGAGGACCTGCGCGGCATCCATCCGCGCAAGGTCTGGTTCTTCCCTTACAGCGGCCGGGTCGTGGTCCAGCGCCTGCCCCATGCCCATGGCGCCGAGGTGGTGGCCATCGAGACCGCGGTGCAGAAACGCCTGGCCCGCGAGCCGGTCGCCGGCGCCGTGGAGCTGTTCTGATGGTTCCGCCATGCAGGGTCCTGATCGTGGACGATTCGGCTGTGGTGCGGCAGATACTCACCGAGATACTGTCGGCGGACCCCGATATCGAGGTGGTCGGCTCGGCTGCCGATCCGCTGATCGCGCGCGAGAAGGTCAAGCGCCTCAATCCCAATGTCATCACCCTGGACGTGGAGATGCCGCGGATGGACGGACTGGCGTTCCTGGAAAACCTGATGCGCCTGCATCCCCTGCCGGTAGTGATGATCTCCTCGCTGACCGAGCGCGGCGCCGACACCACGCTGCAGGCGCTGGCGCTTGGCGCGGTGGATTTCATCAGCAAGCCCAAACTGGATGTCGGCCGCGGCCTGGCGTCCTATGCCGCCGAGATCGTGGCCAAGGTCAAGGTCGCGGCGCAGGCACGGGTGCGTCCGCTGGCCCGTCGCAACGATGCGCCGGCCGGCCCGTGCGCGACCCGCCTGGCCGTTCCAGGGAAGGCGTCGGGCTACCGCACCACCGACCGCCTGATCGCCATCGGCGCGTCGGCCGGCGGCACCGAGGCATTGCGGGTGGTGCTGGAGATGATGCCGGCCGACGCGCCGGCGATAGTGATGACCCAGCATATTCCCGCCGGCTTCAGCGGCGCGTTCGCCGAGCGCCTGGACCGGCATTCGGCCATGTCGGTGCGCGAGGCCAGCGATGGCGAAGCGATCCTGCAGGGGCACGCCTACCTGCCGCCGGGCGGCCGCCACCTCAGCGTGGTGCGCGACGGCGCCCGCTGGCGATGCCGGATCGGCGACGGCCCGGCGGTGAACCGGCACAAGCCTGCGGTCGATGTGCTGTTCCATTCGGTGGCCAGCAGCGCCGGCGCCAACGCGGTGGGCGCGGTCCTTACGGGAATGGGCGACGACGGCGCCCGCGGGTTGCTGGCGATCCAGGCTGCCGGGGGGCCGACCCTGGTCCAGGACGAAGCCAGCAGCGTGGTCTGGGGCATGCCGGGAGCGGCGATGCGCCTGGGCGCGGCCCAGGAAACCGTACCGCTGGAGCGGATCGCCCAGCGCCTGCTGGCGCTGGCCACGCGCACAGCCTGAACAGGCCGGCCGGCAAAGCGCCACGGCCGTTGCAGTTCGTCGAAACCAGCTGGAAACCGGCACCTTCCCACTAAAGAAAAACGACGCGATGGCCGATAGAGCTTTCGTGAATCAGCAGAGATCCCCAATGTACTCGCGCATCCTCGTTCCGCTTGCCGCACCCCTGATCCTTACCGTCCTGTTCCCGCTGTCGGTTCTCTTCGACTGGCTCCCGGCATTGCGCTGGACCCTGTTGAGCATCCTGACGCTGGCGTGGCTGGCATTCGCCTTCCACAGCGTCAGGTCGCTGCGGCGGCCTTCCCGCGAGCAACTGGCCGCGACCCGCGAACAGAGCGCGCTGCTGGAAGAACTGCGCACCTTCGTCGGCAACGAGATCGAAGGTTCGCGCGGCGAGATCGATCGCGCCCGGGAACTGATCCGCGACGCAGTCGGCGGACTCGGCACCAGCTTCGACGCGATGAGCCGCAAATCGCGCGAACAGGGCGCGGCGGTCTCGCGCATCATCGACCGCACCGGCGACGGCGATGGCCACGGCGTCGACGTCGCCCGCTTCGCAAAGGACGCCAGCCAACGCATGGGCCAGTTGGTGGAAGCGCTGGAACAGGTCAGCGGCCAGAGTGCCACCACCGTCGAGCACATCGATGAGATGGCCCAGCACCTGGACGGCATCTTCGCCCTGCTGGAAGACGTCAAGTCGATCGCCGACCAGACCAACCTGCTGGCGCTCAACGCGGCCATCGAGGCGGCGCGTGCCGGCGAAGCCGGGCGCGGCTTCGCCGTGGTCGCCGACGAAGTGCGCAACCTGTCGGAGCGCTCGACCGCGTTCAACGAACAGATCCGCAAGCTGGCGCACAGTTCCAAGGACGCCATTTCCAAGGTGCGCGAGACCGTATCCCACATGGCCTCGCGCGACCTGGACCGCTCGCGCGAAGCACGCGGCGAGGCCGCCAACATGCTCACCCAGGTTTCGGCCATCACTGCCTCGCTGGGCGATGGCATGCGCGAAATCTCATCCTGCGGGCAAGCCATCGACCTGAGCGTGGCCGAAGCGGTGCGTTCGCTGCAGTTCGAAGACATCGCCACGCAATCGCTGGCCGGCGCGCTCACCCACCTCGACCGCCTCACCGCGATCAACCGCGAGGCGCTGAGCCTGCAGGGACTTTCGCAACGCAACGGCGGCGTCATGGACGCCGACCTGGTGGCCTCGCTGCATAGCGCCGGCAACCGCCTGCGCGACCGGCGCGACGAGTGGCAGCGTCCACCGCACAAGGCGGTGGCCCAGCAGAACATGGGCGTGGGCACGGTCGAGCTGTTCTGAAGCAGCGGCCGGCCCAATCGCGACCCCGGCTGGCATACTTCTTCCATGACCGTGCCCTCGCCTTCGCCCGCTCCTTCGACGGCATCAGCGCAAACGACGCCGCTGCCCGCCGCAGCGCGGGTCGAACCCGACTGGCACACGGCCTTTGTCCAGCTCTGGGCCCTGCACGAGGCCCAGCGCCGCCAGGCCGCGAGTGTTGTCCACGACCGCATAGGACAGGCGCTGGCCGCGATCAAGATGTCCGCGCACCTGTGCCTGGGCGAAGACGATCCGGTCCAGGCACGCCAGGATCTTGACGGGATCATGGTCTCGGCCGACCAGACCGCAAACGAACTCCGCAGCCTGGAGCGGTTGCTGCGACCGCCGCAACTGGACTCGGTGGGGCTGGAAGCGGCAGTGCGCGCCGAGGCCGAACGCCGGTTCGGCGACGACGCCAGCGTGCTCCTCGACCTGCGGGTCGATGCCCTGCCGCAACCTCCCTCCGCCGATGCCGCCATCGGCTGCATCCGCATCCTCCAGCACATCTTCGATTCGATCGCCGTCGTTCCCGGCCTGGCGCACGTGACGGTATCCCTGCACGACCTGGATGGCGCCAGTTTCGTCGCCCGGGTCCACGCCACCGCAACCGGTCGCCAGGCGTGGATCGACCCCCAGGCGGAATTGTTGCCGCAGGCCATGGCGGCCTCCCTGGGCGGCGCGTTCTCCATCCGCTGCGATGGGGAAGATGCGGCACAGACCGGCAGCGCGGTCCTGCCGTACCGGCACGAATCAGGCGGAGCGGCATTGCCGGCCGTTGCAACCGGTACCGGAGTCCCACCCGCATGAGTTCCGCGTCGTTGGAGCGGGCCGCCCCGCCACCGCGCCTCGGTGCGGGCGAACCCGACCTGCGCGGGATGGTCGATGTGGCGTCAGCCGGCTCCACGCCGCTGATGCTGTTCTACATCGACCTGGACCACTTCTATTCGATCAACGAAAACATGGGCGTGGACATCGGCGACCAGGCCCTGGCGCTGGTCGGGGAACGCCTGCAACAGGTGGTCGGTTCGGCGGGACGCGTGTGGGTGCACGGCAGCGACGAGTTCCTGGTGGCGGTGCCGAAGTCGCACGGCACGCTTTCGCCCGAAGCCTACGGCCAGCACCTGCGCGAACAGGTCGAACTGCCGATGACGCTGCTGCCCTACACCCTGGTCCTCACCGCCACGGTCGGCGTCGCCCTGTGCCCCGAGCATGGGCGGACGCCGACCGCGCTGCTGCGATGCGCGGAGACCGCGGTGGCGCAGGCCAGGGTCGATGGCATGAACCTGGTGCGGATCTACCAGCCCGGCTCCGCAATCAGCCGCCGCAGCGAAAGCGAGATGGGCGCCCGGATCGTCAACGCGATCGGCAACGGCGAATTGCGGCTGTTGTATCAACCCCAGATCAACGGCCACGACGGCCGGGTCATGGGCGTGGAAGCGCTGCTGCGCTGGGAATCGCCGGACCTCGGTTGCCTGACCCCGGAACGCTTCATGCCCATGGCCGAAAAACTCGGCGTGATCGTGCAGATGGACCAGTGGGTCATTCACGAGGTTCTGGGGCAGGCGCGGCAATGGCGAGGACGCGGGGTCGACGATTTCGAGGTCGCGATCAATACCTCCACCCTGCAGCTGCTGCGGCCCGGGTTCGTCCCCGAAGTGCTGAAAGCCCTGCAGGAGCATGCGGTGCCCGCCCAGATGGTGGCCCTGGAAGTTCGCCAGAGCGCGCTGGGCGAGGACATGAGCCAGGTGCGCCGCTCGCTGGCTGCCCTGCAACGCGAAGGGGTGCACCTGACCCTGGACGACTTCGGCATGGGCGACTCCAACCTGGATTCGCTGATACGGTTCTCGGTGGACAAGATCAAGATCCACCGCGGCTTCATCAGCGGGGTACCGGGCAGCAGCAGCCAGACCGCCATCACCTGCGCGATCATCGCGATGGGCCACCAGTTGGGCATGAAGGTGATCGCGCACGGGGTGGAAACCGAAACCCAACTGGCGTTTCTGCGCCGCAACCACTGCGACATCTTCCAGGGCCACCTGCTGGGCGAGCCCATGGACGGCAAGGCGGCCGGCGAGCTGCTGCGCCGGCGCTACCTGCACACCGATGCCTTCAACCTGATCAATTCGGCCCGCACCCTGCTATTGCTGGACGACGAGGAGAACGTGCTGCGTTCCCTGACGCGGTTGTTCCGTCGCGACGGTTACCGCGTACTGGTCGCCAACAACGTGGTCGAGGCCTTCGAACACCTGGCTACCCAGGAGGTACAGGTGATCCTGTCCGACCAGCGCATGTCGGACATGAGCGGCACCGAGTTCCTGGGCAGGGTGCGCACGATGTACCCGGACATCATGGGCCTGGTGCTGTCCGGCCACACGGACCTGGCTACCGTCACCGAGGCCATCAACACCGGACAGATATACCGCTTCCTGACAAAACCGTGGAACGACGACGAGTTGCGTGATCACATCCGCGAAGCCTTCGTCGCGCATGAATCTCCCTCCCACCAGCGCCTGGCGCTTTAACCCGGCAGGTCGTGGTTGCCGGGCTGACGGATCGGCAGCGTGATCCTGAAGCAGGACCCCACGCCGGGTGTGCTGTCCACCTCGATGCGTCCGTTGTGGCTTTCGACGATGCCATAGGAAATCGAGAGGCCCAGCCCGGTGCCGCTACCCACCGGCTTGGTGGTGAAGAATGGATCGAAGATGTTCTGCCGCACCTCCTCGGCCATGCCTTGCCCGGTGTCCTCGAACTGCACCCACACTTCTTCGCCTTCCACCCCGGTGGACAGGGTGATGGTGCCGCGTTCGGCGATCGCCTGGCTGGCGTTGAGCAACAGGTTCATGAACACCTGGTTGAGTTCGGAAAGCCGGCACTGGACCGGCGGCAGCTTGCCGTAATGGCGCTCCAGGGTGACTTTGTATTTGAGTTCGTTCCAGACGATGTTGATGGTCGACTCCAGCCCGGCGTGCAGATCGGCCGAACGCCACGAGTGATCGTGGTCGGAGTAGGAGAACTCCTTGAGGTTGCGCACGATCTGGGTCACCCGCTCGATGCCCTGCCGCGACTCGGCCATCAACTGCGGCAGATCGACGCGGATGAACTCGAAATCGCAACGCTTCTGGATGTCCTCGAGTTCGGCCAGCATCTCCCGCGGATCCGGTGCCCGCAGCGCCCGTTCGTAGGCTTCGATCAGCCGGAACAGGCTGTGCAGATACTCCTGCAACGAGCCCAGGTTGGAATGCACATAGCCGATGGGGTTGTTGATTTCGTGGGCCACGCCGGCGGCGAGCTGGCCGATCGAGGCCATCTTCCCGGATCGCAACAGTTGCTCCTGGGTACCGGCCAGGCTCGCCAGGGTATGGCGCAACTGGCCGTTGCGGCGTTCCAGTTCCTTTTGCCGGACATAGCCGTCGCTGATGTCGCGGAAAGTCACCATGGACAGGCCGCGGCCTTCGTCCGCGCGGAAATAGAACGTGGCCTGGAAGATCCGGCCGTCGTCGAAATTCAGGATGCCGCTCCAGCGCCCGTCGCGCCGGACAAGGGCGCAGGTATCCGCGGGCAACAGCGCGAGCAGGGCGCGCAACGGGTGCGTATCTTCGGGCACCAGCGCCAGCGCCGAGGCATTGGCATAGATTGGACGGTCGGTTCCTTCGCACAACAGGTAACCGTCGTCCATCATGTCGAACAGGGGATGCAATGCGGACACGCCTGGTGTCCGCAGATTCCTGTCCGTGAAACTGTACGCACTCACGACCGTCGCCTGCACAGAGCTTTCTTGCCGGGCTATCTAGTATCGGCGTGGACCGCGCGCAGGACAAGCAACATGGCTCACAAACCGCGTCGCCGGCAGCTAAACCACGCCCAGGGCCCGGGTCGGGGCCAGCGTCGTGGTCTGCCCCTTGACGTCATAGGCGCCAGACGCCTCGCTGCGCCCCAGGTGCCTGAGCGTCCAGTTGACTTCGCGCCGGCGCCGCGCGAGCAGCGCGCCATTGGCCAGATTGCCCTGCGACAGCTCCAGCAGGCGCGCCTGCAGCTCAGGAGAGGCGGTGCCTTCCACCGACTGCTCGACTCGCCGCAGCGATTCGAGCTTGCCCTGGGTCGAGCGGATCAGGGCCTGGACATCGTGTTCCAGGATCGCGCAGCGCTCCTCGGCCAGCGAGGCCGCGAGTGCGTCCAGGGACTGCTCCAGCGGCGTGCTCATGCGCCGAGCTGGCGTTCCAGGTCAAGCATGCGATCGGCGATGGTCTGCGCGTCGATCCTGTAAGTGCCTGCTTCCAGCGCGTTGCGGATCGACTGCACCCGCGCACTATCGATGGCAGGCGCCGCGGACAGTTCGCGCTGCATGGTCTGCAGATTGGCCGCCTCGCCGGTAAGGCGCAGGCTGTCGCCGCCGGGGGTGGCCTGGACCGGCTCGCTGCGATCGGCGCCGGCAGTCTGCGCCCGACCGGTCACGGAAGTGCCGCGGAGGGCGGCGGGAGGAGTCTGGCCTTCGATCTTCTGGCTCATGGTCTTGCACCTGAGGCGGGTTCAATGGGGTTATCGGCAACTGTCGGGAAAGCTTTAGTGACGGTTGGCACATTTTTTTGGTTGGAGCAGCTCTGGCCGGAACAGCGCCCGTCGAACCATGGGTGGTCGTCATGGAACTCCTGCGCAGTCCTTATCGGCCCGGCCGGGGTGGACTTTAGCGCCATCAGCGATTCACCCACACTTCGCCGTCGGCAGCGACGATGCCCTGGACCACCCGGCGCGAGCTGAGGTTTTCCACCCTGACCCGCTGGTTTTCCCCGGCGTCGCCCAGGGCCTTGCCGTTCATTCGCACTTCGACGCCGCCCCGGCGCGAGACCAGGGCCACATTGTCGCCCCGGCGCACCAGGCGCGGGGACAGCAGATCGCCGGCCAGCAACACCGAACCGGCGGTGAGGGTGCGCCGCGCCACGTGGCCGATGGCCTCGGCCGGGTCGGACAGCGTCGCCCCCACGATCCGGCTGGCGTCGCGGGTCTCGCGGGTCATCGCATCCTCAGTGACCGGCTGGCCGGCGGCGATGCCGCGCACCAGCACCAGTACTTCCTGGCTGCGGCGGATCCTCACCGGCACGAACAGCCGCCAGCCGGCGGCGGCGGGACAGGTCACCTCGACCGACTGCGGGCCGTGCAGGCTGGCCTGCAGCGGCTGGCCACAAAGCGGCAAACGCAGCGAAGGATCCAGGGTGGTCTTCGCGTCGCTGCCCGCGGGCAGGGATGCCAGCGCCGCGGCCTCGATGCTCTGCACCGACTGGAATCCACCGGCCTGGGCCAGGCCCACGGCCGGGACGGAGCTGGCGCAGACGACCAGGACAAGACGCAGGCAGTACAGGATGGATCGGTTCATGCCGCCACCGATGCAAGACATGTGCCGCGGCGTCCGTCGACCCTTCCGGCTTGGCCCGGCGACGCCGGCGCAGGCGCGCCGCGCGATCCGGGCCCGCTCCGCCCGCTCAAGTCGCACCTGCCCGGGCCGATACGCATGCATGACCCATGATCTGCTCGACCGCATCGACCAACGCACCCGCCTTGCAGGCCACAACCGGCTGGCGCTGCTGCTGTTCCGGCTGGGCGGGCGCCAGCTTTTTGGCGTCAACGTGTTCAAGGTGCAGGAAGTGCTGCGCCGACCGCAGTTGTTCCAGCTGCCGGGACTGCCGGCCGAATTCGCGGGCGTGGCCGACGTGCGCGGCCGCTCCGTGCCCGTGCTGGACCTGGG
>Ga0307414_10002075_pt1 | contig 10412 bp, 9 predicted proteins | sample DK1Ometagenome_FD_203804 | JGI IMG/M metagenome (GOLD analysis project Ga0307414, IMG submission 203804) | Maize rhizosphere microbial communities from greenhouse at UC Davis, California, United States - DK15-O-3 | ecosystem: Host-associated > Plants > Roots > Rhizosphere > Soil | place: USA...
AGAAGTACGGCCCTTCGACAAGCTCAGGGCGAACGGTGCCAATTTAACGTACAATGCTCTATATAACGAAAGAGCCGGGCGCGATACCATCGCGCCCGGCTCTGTTCATTTTCATATGATCCTGAAGACCTGAACTCAGGCCCGGCCGACCAGCCCCTCCCCGCGCAAGCGGACGACCGGCACCATCTGGCCCGGCTTGGCGGGAGGCAGCATCAGCACCAGCGCATCGTCCTCCTGTTTCCAGGAGAGTTTGCCGCCGCCGACGATTTCTGCCTTCTCGATCTTCGCACCGGAGAGAGCCCGGCGTCCCAGCGAAGCGATGCGCAGCGTGCTCCTGGGCCAAAGCATCAGAACCGCATAGAGAGCGCCTTTATTGACGGTAAAGCGCACGTCCTGTTCGGTGAAGTCGCTTGCCTTGTCCTCCTCCATCTTGCCGCCGGGCAGGTCGGTCGGGCCTTCCCCGAAGATCCGCCACGGGCGGCTGCCGAAGAGCGCGGCGTCGCCATTGATCCGCAGCCAGGCAGCGATGCCGTCGAGGATCTTTTCCTCCTCGCTGTCAAGAGTGCCATCGCCCCGGAGCGGGACCGACAGGAGCAAATTGCCATTTTTCGACACAATGTCGCACAGGCGCTGAACCACCTTCTGCGCCGGGACATAATATTTATGGTCGTAGCGCCCGCGATTATAGTGCCAGTCGCCGATGCAGGTGCAGGTTTGCCAGGGCTGCGAGCGCATCACGGGCGAGAATCCGCGCTCGACATCGTTCATCAGCCCGCCCTGCATATAGTCGGTCAGCAGTTTCGACGTCAGCACGACATTGGGGCTGCCATGCCATTCGATGGCGCGATTGTAATAATGCGCGATCGCCTCCAGCCCGACGGTCCCGAACGGAATTTGCGTGTCGTCGAAATAGACCATGTCCGGCCGGTATTTATCGACGAGATCATTCTGGCGGAGGAGCCATTTCTGGATGAACGCCGGGTTCCTCGACGCGGCATGTTCCAGCCAGCGCCCATCATGCACCTCGTGCCACGCATCCATGGAGGCGTTGCTGGTGATCCCGGCGGGCGCCACGAAGCTGGGGCCGGTATAGAGTTCCTGCGGGTCAAGCCCATCCCACCATTTGCCATGGCCCTGCTCGCGGCGCAGCTTAAACGCGTCGTAGCGCTCGCCCGCCCTCGAGCCTTCCGGATCATAGCCATAGGCGGTCTGATACCAGTGCCAGGCGTGGCTGACATGGTTACTGACGCCAAAGGGCAGCCCTTCGGCCCTGGTCGCTTTTTCCCACCCCCCGACGATGTCGCGCTTCGGGCCCACCCGGGTCGAATTCCACGCATGATGTGTGCTGTCGTACAGATCGAAATTGTCGTGATGGCCCGCCATGGCCATGAAATATTTCGCGCCGACCTGCTTGTAGCGGCGCAGTAGCGCGGCCGGATCCCACGCCTCAGCCTTCCATTTGCCGATGATCTCCATGAAACCGGTATCGGCGGGGTGCCCGTAATTGGCGACGTGGTGCTGATAGGCGCCGCTGCCGGACACATACATCAGGCGGCCATACCAGTCGCCCGCCTCGGGCTGGCATTGCGGCCCCCAGTGCGCCCAGATGCCGAATTTGGCGTCGCGGAACCATTCCGGAGTGTCCCAGCCGGCGGTCAGAGACGACCAGTTGGGCTTGAACATGGATGCCTTCGCCGATGCGGCACCGCCCATCGCCAGAGCGCCCGCAATCATACCGCGGCGACCAATCTTCAACATTTAATCCTCCCATTTCGAATTTCCGCTTGCGTGCGGATGAGCGTTATTGGTAACGCTACCATACAAGATTGGGAAGAGGAAGAGGGTTTGGGACGCGAGTGAGCCGTAATTGAACGGCCTGGACGCGACTGCCTGCAGACGCTCTCTGAATGAAAGGCACGACATGAAGATCATTCCGGCACTTTTTATGGCGGCGCTGCCGGCCGCCGCCGCCAATTCAGCCCCGCTCGTTCTCGACCCGGCCTATTCCTCCCACGCCGTCTTTCAACGCGGTCGGGAAATCCCGGTCAGCGGCACCGCAGATCCGGGAAGCAACGTCAGCGTTACATTCGACGGCGAAACGCACACCGCCAATGCCGACAGCAAGGGGCGATGGCAGGTCAACCTCCCTCGCCGCGAAGCAGGCGGCCCCTATACCGTCAAGGTGAGCAGCGGCAGCGAGGAACGGCAGCTCGAAGACGTCATGGTCGGGGATGTCTGGCTCTGTTCAGGCCAGTCGAACATGGAATTCTCACTTCGCTATGCAACCAATGCCGCCTTTGAGGTGCCTTACTCCACCCATCCGATGCTGCGGCTTCTCAATGTGCCACGGCAATCGAGCACGACGCCCCAGCAGAGTTTCTCGGCTCCGGCCAGTTGGCAGCGTTCGGCACCAGAGAGCGCGGCCGGCTTCTCCGCAGCCTGCTACATCATGGGCCGTGAACTCCAGGCGCGGCAGAACATCCCGATCGGTCTGATCGCGGCAAGCTGGGGCGGGTCGCCGATCGAAGAATGGATCAGCCGCGACGCACTGCATACGCTACCGCGTTATCAGAACGATTTTACGCTGATGGACCAATATGCCCGCCATCCGGGCAACGCCTACGGCAACTGGACAAAATTGTTGTTCCAGTGGCTGAGCGGCGACGCCACCGCGCCCGCCAAGGCGGTCTGGCGCCCGGTCCCGAACCAGCAGACGTGGGAACAATGGGGCGACCCCGCGCTCGCGACCTTCGACGGAGTCGGCCATTACCGTGCCCGTGTGAAGCTGACCGCGGCGCAGGCCGGAAAATCCGCGCGCATCGCTATCGGATCCATCGACGACATCGATGTCACGCGGATCAACCGCAAGATCGTGGGCGCCGACCAGGGCTGGCAGAAGAACCGCGTCTATGAAGTTCCCGAAGGCGTGCTGAAGGCCGGTGAAAACATTGTCGAAATATCGGTCGTCGATACGGGCGGCGGCGGCGGCCTGTGGGGCGAGACGGCACGCACGCTCACCCTTGGCGACGGCACGGTCCTGCCGCTTTCCGACTGGACCTTCGCCAAGGGACGGCCGCTCAAGAACGGCGAGGTGCCGCCCAGCGTGCCCTGGACCGGCGGCGCCGGCCGTACAACGCTTTTCAACGGCATGATCGCGCCGCTTCGCGGCTATCCCCTGACGGGCTTCGCCTGGTATCAGGGCGAGGCCAATGCGGGCGACGCCAAGGGGTATGCCCAACTCATGCCCATGCTGATCGCTGACTGGCGCAAGCGGTTCGGCGCGAGGCCTTTCCTGATGGTTCAGCTCGCCAATTTCGGTCCGCTTGCCTCGGTTCCGTCGAACGATAGCTGGGCACAACTGCGCGACGTCCAGCGCCGTGTCGCGGATGCCGATCCGCAGGTCGGCATGGCGAGCGCCATCGACATCGGCCAGGTCAGCGATATACACCCCACCAACAAGCAGGACGTCGGCCGCCGGCTCGCATTGGCGGCCCGGCACATCGCGCTCGGCGAAGCTGTCGAGGATCGCGGACCGGCGCCGATTTCGGTTGCGCGGACGGCAAAGGGCATCGCGGTTCGCTTCACCCATGGCCCGCTCAAGCTGGTAGGCGGCGGGTCGGCAATCGGATTTGAGCTGTGCAATGCCGCGGCCAGCTGCCGATTTGTGAACGGCGAGCTGGACGGCGAAACCATCCTGTTGCCGGCGGATGCCAACGCCCACGAGGTGCGTTATCTCTGGCAGGCCAGCCCCATCGTGAATCTTTATAATGAGGCGGGACTGCCAGCGACGGGCTTTTCGCTGCCGATCAAGTGAGTGCCAGGCCGGGCTTCCCCTTCCAATGTGGAGGGGGAGCCGCCCAAGCGGCCGCATCAGGTCAGCCATTGTTCATCTTGCGTTCGTCATACTGCAGGCGATCACAGGAGATGTGGTATGTCGGATCGATTGAGAAAGACCATCCTCGCGGCAGCGGCTGGCGGCCTGCTCTTTGTCCCTGCCCTTGAGGCAAAGACCAAAGGCAGCGGTGAAGAATATCTTGCCAAGTTGCTTGAGGGGCGAGAGGCGGGTGAACCCAAGCGCTGCATTTCGACCTTTGGGTCCAATAATCTGCGGATCATCGACAAGACCGCCATCGTCTATGAAGACGGCAGGACGATCTGGGTCAATCGGACGCGCGACCCTGCATCGCTTGATGATGACGATATACTGGTCATTCGCAGATATGGCAGCGATCTCTGCCGGCTGGACAATGTCCGGGCGGTCGGACGCAGCACCGGAATGTTCAGGGCGCAAGTCCTTCTTGAGGATTTCGTCCCCTACAGGAAGCCGGCCAAGACCGGCGACTGATGGGTTCCTCTGGTTCGGGCCGCACAGCCGAACCCACCGGTTTCAGGGCCTGCGCCCTTCACGCGATGGATGCCGGCGAGGTGACGTTCGTGGACCTCGCGGATCGTCACACTGACGATACAGCTCCCTAATCCTTCTGAAGTGGCAGCACACGGCCGAAAAATGGGAGCACATGGTTCTGGAAGCGGTCGGCCACGCGATTTCCATGGTCGCCCTGATACACCTCGAAGCTGTTCTCCACCCCAAAGTCGCTCATGCGTCGGTGCAACATCTCGGCATCCGCGCGCAGACCGTCCTCGTCGCCGACATCCATCGCGATTGCCCTGTACCGTTTCAGGTTGAAGACATATTGGTCAACCATCGCCAGTGGCGCATTGGCGGCCCATCGGGCAAGGACCGACTTGTCGATGGCGCCGTTCGCCGTCGGCAGGTCAACGTACAGGGGCGGCTTGTTTGGATTGGGCGACCAGGCGGCGGCGACAGCAAAGGTCGCCCGTGGCAGGAAATCGAGTTTTGCCGCTTCATCAGCCGTCTTCACGCTCTCCACAGTCGCAGCGGCCGTAGCGGGCGGGGCGTCGCGGGCCGAAAGGCAGCAGGGGCTCATGATGTAGAGCGCGCCAAATGCGTCGGGATATTTCATGCCGATGCGCGCTGCTCCGTAGCCGCCCATGGAGTGACCGGCGAGGCCCCTGCTCTGGCGGTCGGCAATGGTGCGGTAGCGGGAGTCAATATCGCTGATCAGGTCACGCGCGATGAACCCCTCCCAATCGCCCGTGGTCACGGAACTGGAATACATGGAACCGTTATGCAGGGTCTGGGTATCGGGCAGCACGACGATCATGCCTGGCACACCCTGGGCAAAAGCCCCTTCCACTGTCCGGGGCGATTGGAGCAGCCATTCGAACGCCGGCGCGGTAAGCCCGTACCCGTGCAGCACATAGACCACCGGATAGCGCCGGTTCTTGTTCAAGGCATAATCCGGCGGGAGGTAGACCACGACGTCGCGGTCAGGCGATTCCCCCTGAAGATTGCCCTCAAGCGCCTTGCTATGCACCTTGATGCGTTCGACGGCGACTGGCTTGCGGGCGGCAGCAGGCGGCGCAGTCGGTGCGGCGGTTTGAAGCGCGGCTGCGGGAGACATAAGCGCTCCGCAGAGAAGCAGGGATGCGACAACGGCTTTCAACATGGCGGCCTTTCCTTTGTGGCGCAGCTACGGCATGCCGAGCGCCAGGTTTTTTACCCTATGAAACATTCAGACAGCGAAAGTCCGCAATGTGACGTTCGCCGATCTCGCCAATGGACGCACAGCCCAGCAGCGTCATGGTGCGCCTGACCTCCATCGACAGCAGTGAGAGCGCCCGCTCGACCCCGGCCTGACCGCCGGCCGCGAGACCATACAGATAGGCCTTGCCGAAGGAGCATCCGTCCGCTCCCAGAGCGAGCGATTTGACGACATCGGTCCCTCGCCGGATACCGCCATCGACAATAAGCTGGAGGGCGTCACCGACCGCGTCGCGCATCGGGCGGATGAGATCGACCGGCGCGGGCGCGCCATCGAGCTGCCGCCCGCCATGATTGGAGATCATCAACGCATCGGCGCCGACATCGCGCGCTCGTGCCGCATTGCCGGGGGAAAGAACGCCCTTCAGCACCAAAGGCCCGTCCCAAAGGCCTCGCAGCCAGGCGACATCGTCCCAGCCCACGGTGCGGTCGAACTGGCTGTTGACGTAATCGATGAGCCCCATCGACCCGCCGGCCAGCGCATCGACGCGATGGGCGACATTGGCAAGCTGGAAGCCGGGATGCAGGAGCAGGTTCATGGTCCAGGCCGGATGCGCCGCGAAGCTCCACAGGCTCTTGAGACGAAAGCGCGGCGGCATCACCATCCCCGTCCGCAGGTCGCGCTCGCGATTGCCCGCCATTGGCATATCGACGGTCAGGCACAGCGCCTCGTAGCGGGCGGCCTTGCATCGCTCAACAAATTCCCGCGTCAGCTCGCGATCCTTGAGGATGTAGATCTGGAACATTTTCGGTGTGGAAACCGTCGAAGCAATGTCCTCAAGCGACGTGGTCCCCAGGGTGGAGAGCGAGTAGAGCGTACCGAATTTCTCCGCCGCCCGCGCCACCGCCAACTCCCGGTCGTGGTGGAACAGGCGCGACATGCCCGTGGGCGCCAGGAAAAAGGGCAGCGCCAACGTCTGGCCCAGCAGCCGCGTGGACAAATCGATATCCGCGACATTGCGCAGGCATTCCGGCAGCAGCTGGTAATCGGCAAAAGCCGCGCTGTTGCGCCGCAAGGTCCATTCATCGTCGCTGCCGCCGTCGATATAGTGGAACAGCGGCGCGGGCAGCCTACGCCTGGCCCGGCGGCGAAGATCGGCAATGTTGTGGCAATGATCGAGCCCGGCCATGAGTCAGCCGAGGGCTACCACGACCTGGCGCTGCGATCCAAGTCCCTGAATCCCCAACTCAACCACATCGCCGACATTCAGGAATTGGGGCGGATCAAGGCCCAGGCCCACGCCAGCGGGCGTGCCGGTGGAAATGACGTCGCCGGGCTGCAGGCTCATGAACTGCGAGATGTAGCTCACCAGGAATGCGGGCCGATAAATCATCGTGCGCGTATTGCCGTTCTGGTGACGCGTCCCATTCACCTCCAGCCACATGTCGAGCTCATGCGGATTGCCGACCTCGTCGGGGGTGACGAGCCAGGGGCCGATGGGACCGAAGCTGTCGCAGCCCTTGCCCTTGTCCCATTGCCCGCAGCGCTCAAGCTGGAACGCGCGCTCGGACACATCGTTGCACACGCAGTAGCCGGCAATGGCCGCGGCCGCCTCCGCCTCGTCGGCATAGGAGACATGGCTGCCGATCACGATCGCCAGTTCCACTTCCCAATCGAGCTTGGTGCTGCCGCGCGGCTTGACGATCGGGTCGTCGGGGCCGTTTATGGCACTCGTAGCCTTCATGAAGAGCACCGGCTCGGGCGGCACCTGTGCGCCGGTTTCGGCGGCGTGATCGCTGTAATTGAGGCCCACGCAGATGAACTTCCCCACCGCGCCGACGCACGCGCCATAACGTTCTACCACGACCGCCGGCAGCGTCGCGGGATCGATCGCGCGCAGCCGATCCAGCCCCTCGAGCGAAAGCGCGGCCCCCGCGACATCCGCGATATGCCCCGAAAGATCGCGCACCACGCCCTGCTCGTCGAGCATAGCGGGACGCTCCTGTCCCTTGGGGCCAAATCGCAACAATTTCATGTGTCTTTTCCCTAATCCAGATGGTCTTGAAGATCGAAAATCAGTTCGGCCGGCTGCCATTTGACGCCCGGCGGGGACCAGGGCAGCACTTGCTGATACCGGTCCATTTGCACTTCCCACGCCTTCGATTCCGCGCTGCCGGTGCGGTCGGCCGGCGGCGCGTCGCCGCTGGTTTCCGTCACCATGACCAGCCGGTTTCCGGTGCGGTAGATTTCCATCGAAAGAATGCCGGACGCCCCGATGTCCTGCAGCACCCGCGCGGGCACGCGGCCGGGCTTGTGCCAGTCCTCATATTCGGCCGCAATCGCCTCATCCTTGAGGTCGAGAAGGAATATCTGCCGCGCCATTACGCGTTCCTTTCCGACAGCCAACGGTGCATGTAGCGTCCGAACAGCGCCACCACGATGAAACAGCCCAGCGGGGCAACCATGGCTATCTGCAACGAACCCGCTTGTTCGCCGATGAAGCCGGTCAGCGGCGGGAACAGGGCGCCGCCGATAATCGCCATCACCAACAGCGATGATCCAAGCTTGGTGCGCTCGCCCAGCTCGGCAACGCCGAGCGAGAAGATCGTGGGGAACATGACCGACATGAAGAAGCTGGTCAGCCCAAGCGCCACGATGGCAATCATGCCGCTTGCGGCCATGGCGACGGCGCAGAGCAGCGCGGCGACGATCCCATAGATCATCAGCAAACGCGCCGGCGCGATGAACTGCATGAGGGCGGTTCCGGCAAAGCGGCCGATCATGAAGGCGAAGAGGCTGACACCCAGATAATAGGCGGCGGTCTTTTCACCCACGCCCGAAAGGTCCTGCGCAAAGTTGATGAAATAGCTCCACACGGTCACCTGCGCGCCGACGTAGAAGAATTGCGCGACCACCGCCCAGCGCAGATGATGGAACGACCAGAGCGGCCTGCGCTCCTCATGCTCGTAAACATGGCTGGTCTCCTCGATCCGGGGGAAGCGCACGATGGCAACCAGAATCGCAAGGCAGATCACCACGGCGGCGAGGCCGAGATAGGGCGTCTGAACCGCCAGCGCCTCGCTCGCCCGATAGGCATCGACCTCGGCGGGCGTCATGGCGGCAATCTCTTGCGCCGTGTGCTCGATGCCGGAGAAGATCAGCGCGCCACCGATGAAGGGGGCGCAGAAGCCGCCCAGGCCGTTGAAGCTCTGCGCCAGATTGAGGCGCTGGGCAGCGGTCTTGCTGGAACCCATGGCGGCGATCAGCGGGTTGGCCGCCGTCTCCAGAAAGGCAAGGCCCGCAGCGATGATATAGAGCGCAACGAGGAAAAAGCCGAACTGGCGAACGTCCGCCGCCGGATAGAAGAGCAGCGCCCCGGCCGCGTAAAGGCCAAGGCCCACGATGATCCCCGCCTTGTAGCCAAAGCGCGTGATCGCCCAGCCCGCCGGTATCGCGAAAGTGAAATAGCCGAAATAGAAAGCCGTCTGAACGATGCCCGATTGCATCCGCGACAATTCCAGCGCCTTCTGGAACTGCTTGATGAGAATGTCGTTGAAATTATTGGCGATCGCCCACATGAAGAACAGGCTGGTCACGACCGCGAAGGCGAGAAGGAAACGCCGTTCGACTAGGGGGCCGCCGCTGCCTTTCGCGGATGTCTGCTCCACCACTCCCACTGTTATTGCCATGATTGATCCTCTTCCCTTGCGTGCGCGGTCAGGCGTTGGTCCACCCGCCGTCGATGATGTGGCATTGCCCGGTCACGAATGCGGCCGCGTCGCTCGCCAGCCAGAGCGCGATGGCGGCGACCTCTTCCGGCTTGCCGATGCGGCCGATGGGCTGGCGGGCGATGAATTCGGCCATGGCCTTGTCGAAATCGCCAGTTGCGGCCAGCCGCTCCTCAAGCGAGGGCGAATGGATGGTGCCGGGGCAGATGGCGTTGCAGCGAATGCCCTGCCGTACATAGTCCACCGCGATCGCCTTGGTCATGCCAATGACCGCCGCCTTGGTGGTGCCATAGGCGAAGCGATTGGGCACGCCGATGATCGAGCCCGCCACCGAGGCGATGTTGACGATGGACCCGCCGCCCCGGTCAAGCATCGCCGGCATCATGGCCCGGATGAGGCGGAACATGGCCATGACGTTGAGGTTGAAGGCCGCCGCGAGGTCTTCTTCGGTGCATTCCAGGATCGACCCGCCATGCACGTAGCCCACGCAGTTGACGAGTATGTCGAACCCGGCGCTTTCGGATTCAGCGAGAGCGGCGACCGCACCGGCATCGGTCACGTCGAGCTTCAACCGGCGGCAACCCTCAAGCGATTCCAGCGCGTCGCCGTTGCGGTCCGCCGCCAGCACGTCCGCGCCCGCATCGCGCAGCGCTTCGGCGCAGGCGCGGCCGATGCCCTGTCCCGCCGCCGTCACAAGCGCGGCCTTGCCGGACAGGTTGAACGGGTTCGTCATATCAGGGCCTCCCCCCGGCGCGCGGCAGGCAAGCCGGGCCGACAGGTTCGAACTGTTTGTAGGTCAAAATGAATTCCTGATGTCCGAGCGCTTCGGACGCGCTCTGCTCCCCGGCCGCGACGGCCAGAACCTTGTCCTGGATTTCCGCGCCGACCTCGTCCAGCGTCGCTTCCAGCCGCATGATCCGACCGGCGTTGACGTCCATGTCCTCGGCCATGCGTTCATAGGTTTCCGGGTTGGCGCAGATCTTGACGACCGGCGAAATGGCCGATCCGACCACCGAGCCACGCCCGGTGGTGAACAGCACCAGATGGCTGCCCGACGCGATCATCTCGACGATCTCGGCATTATCGGAAATATTGGGAAAGCCGAAGCGCACCTCCC
>Ga0307414_10002076_pt1 | contig 10409 bp, 7 predicted proteins | sample DK1Ometagenome_FD_203804 | JGI IMG/M metagenome (GOLD analysis project Ga0307414, IMG submission 203804) | Maize rhizosphere microbial communities from greenhouse at UC Davis, California, United States - DK15-O-3 | ecosystem: Host-associated > Plants > Roots > Rhizosphere > Soil | place: USA...
CGATCAGCAGATGACGATAGGGGCCGTTGGGCCGTTTCTTGACCACCAGCATGGACGCCGGCGACTGCCGGAAAAGTTCGTCCACCGTGCGGGACAGACCGCCGACGGCCCCGGCCCGGCCCGTCGCGACGACCAGCAGATCCGGCCGCTCACGCTGGACCGCGTCCAGGATGACCTTCAGGGGCTGGCCTTCCTCGATGTGGAACCGCAGCCGGGGGCAGGGACCGCGGATGTCGTCGCGGATCTGCCGTTCCACCACTTCGGCCATGTCCGGCGGACGACGCCAGGACGGCAGGTTGCGGCCGCCCATGAACTCATCCTCCAGCGCGTGGACCACCACCAGTTCGGCGTCCCAGTCGTTCGCCAGGTCGGTGGCGCGATCCAGCGCCCGGTCGCCCTGGCCGCTCAGATCGGTCGCCAGCAGAATCTTTTTCGCCGGAGTCGCCAGAGTCTGGACCACGTCGATACTCCTCAAGTTCTGACGGCTGCCGAGAGATCCTTCATCTAGTCACGAGCGCCGCCGCTTCAACTCCGGAACATCAGGGGCTCTCGCCCGGAAGTGCAATATAACTGCTGGAGAAGGCTTGATTTGGATTTGCAGCCCGATAGTTGAGGTAATCTATGTCCATGGCTATCGCGACATCCCTCGCCGCTCATGAAATGACTGTTGGCCGCGACCTTCGTCCGGGCGGAGGTTTTGTTGCCGGGCGCTGACGCATGGCTGCTTCTCCTGCTCGGCACGCCCCTTGTCGCAAGCCTGGCCGCGGCCCTGCTGCCGACGCACGCCCGCAACCTGGCCGCCGGGCTGGCGACCGGGGCCATGCTGCTCGGCCTGCTGGTTTCGGTCGCGCTTTCGACCCGGCTGGCGGGCGCCGGCGGCCTTGACTGGTCGATCGCCTGGGCGCCGGCGCTCGGACTGACGTTCGGTCTTTCGCTGGACGGTTTCAGCTGGATATTCCTGATGCTGATCTTCAGCATCGGCCTGCTCGTTAGCATCTACGCCCGCTACTATATGTCGCCGGCCGATCCGGTGCCGCGGTTCTATTCGCTGCTGCTGGCTTTCGCCGGCTCGATGGTCGGGATCGTCCTGTCCGGCAATGTCGTCCAGCTGGTCGTCTTCTGGGAGATGACCAGCCTGCTGTCCTTCCTGCTCATCGGCTACTGGCATCACGGCGCGGCGGCCCGGGAAGGGGCGCGCATGGCGCTGATCGTCACCTCGGCCGGCGGCCTGTGTCTGCTGGCGGGCCTGCTGCTGCTCGCGGGGGTGGCCGGCAGCTATGAGATCGAGGCCATTCTCGCCGCCGGCGAGGCCATCCGCACCAGCGCTGTATACGGTCCGGCCCTGACCCTGATCCTGATCGGCGCCTTCACCAAGAGCGCCCAGTTCCCGTTCCACTTCTGGCTGCCGCAGGCCATGGCGGCCCCCACGCCGGTGTCGGCCTATCTGCACTCCGCCACCATGGTGAAGGCGGGCGTCTTCCTGCTGATGCGGTTCTGGCCGGTCCTGTCGGGAACCGAGAGCTGGTTCCTGGTCGTCACCACGGTCGGGCTGACGACCCTGACGCTGGGCGCCTTCCTGGCCATGTTCCAGAACGATCTGAAAGGCGTGCTGGCCTATTCGACCATCAGCCACCTGGGCCTGATCACCTTTCTTCTGGGGCTGGACAGCCCGCTCGCCTGGGTCGCGGCCCTGTTCCACACGGTCAACCACGCGGTCTTCAAGGCCTCGCTGTTCATGGCCGCGGGCGCGGTCGACCACGAGGCCGGAACGCGGGACATGCGCAAACTGCGCGGACTGGTCCGCTACATGCCGATCACCACCGCCCTCGCGACCGTGGCGGCCGCGGCCATGGCCGGCGTCCCCCTGCTGAACGGCTTCCTGTCCAAGGAGATGTTCTTCGAGGAGACCCTGGCCGCGGGACGGGGCGCGGCCGCGGCCTCGCTGCCGGCCATCGTGGCGGTGGTCGCGACCACCTTCTCGGTCGTCTATTCGCTGCGCTTCGCCGGCGGCGTCTTCTTCGGCGCGGCCCCCTCCGACCTGCCCCGCACGCCGCAGGAACCGCCGGTGTGGATGGTGGCCCCCATCGGGTTGCTGGCCCTGCTCTGCATCGTCGTGGGCGTTCTGCCGGCCGTGACCGTGGGGCCGAGCCTGCAGCGCGCGGCGGCGGCGGTGCTGGGGGACAGCGCCCCGACCTTCACCCTCGCCGTCTGGCATGGCTTCACCCCGGCCCTGTCGATGAGCCTGTTCGCCCTCGGCGCCGGCGTCCTCGGCTGGCTGATGCTGCGCCGACGGCTGCTGACGATCCGCAAGGCGCCCTTCGGCCGGATCAAGGGAAAGCTGATCTTCGAACGCCTGCTGCAGTGGATCGGCGACACCGGGCCTGACCGGATCAAGCGGCTCTTTCCCGGCGACCGGCTGCAGCCCCAGGTGCTGTTCATCGTCCTCGCCGCCCTGGCCGCCGGCCTGGCGGCGGCCGGCAGCGCCCGCCTGCGCCCGGGCCCCGAGGCCCTGACCACCATCGACCCCGCCTTCGCCATTCTCTGGCTCATCGGCGCCGCGTGCGCCGTAGGCGCCGCGACCCTGGCCAAGTTCCACAGGCTCGCCGCCCTGGTGCTGGTCGGAGGGGCGGGCCTGGTGTCGTGCATCAGCTTCGTCTGGCTCTCGGCGCCCGATCTGGCCACCACCCAGTTGCTGGTCGAGGTGGTGACCACCATCCTGATTCTGCTTGGTTTGCGCTGGTTGCCGCCCCGGCTGAAATTCCAGGAGCGGCGGACGCTGCCGATCCGTCTTCGCCGCCTGCGCGACCTGGCCCTCGCCGTCGCGGCCGGGGTCGGAATGACGACCCTCGCCTATGCGGTGATGACCCATCCGGTCGACGGGTCGATCTCGGAGTTCTTCCTGGCGGCGGCCTACAGCGAGGGCGGGGGGCACAACGTCGTCAACGTCATCCTGGTCGACTTCCGCGGTTTCGACACCTTCGGCGAGATCACGGTCCTGGCCATCGTCGCCCTGGCGGTGTTCGCCCTGCTGCGCCGGTTCCGCCCCGGCCAGGACAGCGTCCAGTCCCCGCCGCAGAAACGGGCCCAGGACCTGATTGACCGGCGCGACGATCGGGAGCGCGGTCAGACCCTGACGGAATACATGCGCGTGCCGGGTCTGATCATCCAGCTGATGGTGCCGGTGGTCCTGCTCTTCGCGGTTCACCTGTTCGTTCGCGGCCACGAGCTGCCGGGCGGAGGCTTCGCGGCCGGCCTGACGGCGTCGGTGGCCCTGATCCTGCTGTACATGGCGGGCGGCGTCCGCTGGGTCGAGACGCGCGTGCGCGTCGCCCCGGTCCAGTGGATCGCGACCGGCCTACTCCTCGCCCTGGCCACCGGCCTCGGGTCGTGGGTGTTCGGCTATCCGTTCCTGACCTCGTGGTTCACCTACCTCGACCTCGGCGTGCTTGGCCGGATCCCCGTCGCCACGGCCGTCCTGTTCGACCTCGGCGTCTTCATCCTGGTGGTCGGCGCCACCACCCTCATCCTCACCGCCATCGCCCATCAGTCGCTGCGTCGCCCGCGCCGCCGTGAGACAGGCGCCGGCGACACCGACGGGACGCCCTGATGGAGATCGTCCTCGCCCTCGCCATCGGCGTCCTCAGCGGCGCCGGAATCTGGTTGGTGCTGCGCCCCCGCACCTTCCAGGTTCTCATCGGCCTGACGCTGCTGTCCTATGCGGTGAACCTGTTCATCTTCTCCACCGGCGGGGTGAGGATCGGCGCCGAGCCGGTGCTGCGGGGGCCTGCGGGCTCCCTGGCCGACTACGCCGACCCCCTGCCGCAGGCCCTGGTGCTGACCGCCATCGTGATCAGCTTCGCCACCACCGCCCTGCTGCTGGTCGTGGTGCTGGCCGCCCGCGGGCTCACCGGCGCGGACCACGTCGACAGTCGCGGGGACGAGGAGGGATGATCCAGCACCTGGTCATCCTCCCGATCCTCCTGCCGCTGGCGACGGCCATCCTGCTGCTCGCGGGCGGACGCAACCGGCCCGCGCAGGCCGCCGTCTCCATCGCCGCCTCGCTCGGCCTGCTGGTCGCCGCCGTCGCCCTCGCCGTGGCGGTGAACACCGGAGAGATGTCGGCCATCTACCGGCTGGGGAACTGGCCGACGTCCGTCGCCATCGTTCTGGTCGCCGACCGGCTGGCGGCGCTGATGGTGGTGCTCGCCTCCGTACTGGGCCTGGTCAACGCAGTCTTCTCGCTCGGCCGCTGGTCGCGGCTCGGCCCCTATTATGCGGTCTTCTCGCAGCTGCTGCTGATGGGACTGAACGGCGCCTTCCTGACCGGCGACCTGTTCAACCTGTTCGTCTTCTTCGAGATTCTGCTGGCGGCCTCCTACGCCCTGCTGCTGCACGGCTCCGGACGGCGACGGGTCGGGGCGGGGCTGCACTACATCGTCATCAACCTGATCGCCTCGCTGTTCTTCCTGATCGGGGTCAGCCTGATCTTCGGCGTCACCGGCACGCTCAACATGGCGGTGCTTTCGCAGCGCATCCCCGGCCTCGCCGAGGAGTCCCGGGCGATCTTCCACGCCGGCGCAGCGATTCTCGGGGTCGCCTTCCTGGTCAAGGCGGCGGCCTGGCCGCTCGGCTTCTGGCTGCCGCGGACCTATGACGCCGCCAGCGCCCCCGCCGCCGCCCTGTTCGCCATCATGACCAAGGTCGGGGTCTACGCCCTGCTCCGGCTGGGGATGCTGTGCTTCGGTCCGGACGCGGGCCCCTCGGCGGGCTTCGGCGGCGCGTGGGTATTCGCCACCGGCGTCCTGACCCTCGGCGTGGGACTGGTCGGCATGCTCGCGGCCCGCGATGTCGGCCGTCTGGCGGGCTACAGCGTCATCGTGTCGGCCGGGACGCTGCTGGCGGCCCTGGTGTTCAGGGAGCCGGCGGTGATCACCGGCGCCCTGCTTTACATGGCCGTCTCGACCCTGGGGGCGGCAGCCTTCTATCTGCTGGGCGGCCTGGTCGGCGGCGACGGCGCGGACGAGTTCGAGGACCCGCCCCTGCTCGAGGCCTACGACCCCGACGACGAAGGCCTTTACACCGAAGAGGACGAGCGGGCCGTGGTCATTCCGGCGCCCGTCGGCCTGCTCAGCGCCGGCTTCCTGATCTGCACCCTGCTGATCGCCGGCATCCCGCCGCTGCCGGGATTCCTCGCCAAGGTGGGCATGATCGCACCCCTGCTCAATCAGCCGCCCGGACCCTTCCCGGCCGCCGGGCCCGTGCTGGCGACCATTCTCATCGCCTCGAGCCTGTTCTCGCTCGTCGCGCTCGCCCGCGCCGGCATCCAGATCTGGTGGGCCGAGCCCGACCGGATCGCGCCGACCATCCGCCTGCATGAGGGGGCCTCGGTCGGGGCCCTGCTGTTCGCCCTCCTGGTCCTGACCTTCGCGATCGGCGCACCGCTGGACTATCTGCAGAACACCGCGCACGAGCTGCTCGAGCCCGGGCGCTACGTCGCCGCCGTGCTCGGCCCGGAGGCGGGGCGATGAGACGCTGGCTGCCCTATCCGACCCTGACCCTGTTTGCGCTGGCCACCTGGCTGATCCTGAACCAGAGCCTCGCCCCCGGCCACCTGCTGCTCGGCGCCGGGCTCGGGTTGGCGCTCGGGATCGGTTTCAGGCGGCTTCAGCCGCCGCCCCTGCGCATCCGCCGTCGGGGCCTGTTGCTGCGGCTGGTGCTGCGGGTGATCGGCGACATCGCCCGCTCCAACCTCGCCCTGCTGCGCATCATCATTGGCGGACGATCGCGCAGCGTGACCTCCGGCTTCGTGTCCATCCCGCTGGACCTGACCGATCCGTACGGCCTGGTGGTGCTGGCCTGCATCATCACCGCCACCCCCGGCACCATCTGGATGAGCTATGAGCCTCGCGAGCGGATCCTGCTCATCCACGTGTTCGACCTGATCGACGAGACCGAGTGGATCCGCACCATCACCGATCGCTACGCACGTCCGCTGCAGGAGATTTTCGCATGAGCGGCGCCCTGCTGAACGTCTCCATCCTGATCGCGCAGTTGATGCTGACCACGGCCATGGCCCTGTATCTGTTCCGGATGCTGCGCGGCCCGCGCGCCCAGGACCGGGTCATCGCCCTGGACGCCTTCTATGTGACCGGGATGCTGCTGCTGATCACCCTGGGCATGCGTACCGGCAGCACGCTCTATTTCGAAGCCACGGCCATCATCGCCCTGCTCGGCTTCGCCAGCAGCGTGGCCCTGGGCAAGTTCCTGATGCGGGGCGAGGTGATCGAATGACCGCCGCCGCGCTGCCCCTGCCGATCGCCGCGGTCATATCGGCGACACTGCTCTGCGGCGCCGGCTTCGCCCTGGCGGGAGCCGTCGGCGCCGTCCGTCTGCGCGCCTTCTACCAGCGGGTGCACGCGCCGACCCTGGGGTCGAGCATGGGGATGTTTCTCATCCTGACCAGTTCGATCCTCTATTTCTCGGTGACGCGGCGAGAGCCCGTCTTCCACGAGATTCTGATCGCGATCTTCCTGAGCCTGACCACGCCGATCAGCCTGATGCTGATCGTTCGGGCCGCGCTGGCCCGGGACCGTCTGGAGGGCAGCCACGACGTTCCCCCGCTGGCCTCCGGACAGGCCGCCGGGCGTGAACCGGCCAACCCGCGAGAGGCTTCAGGCGATGAGGGATGAGCGGGCCCAGATGATCGTCCGGTGAGTTCTTACCGATCCGTAACTTGCCGCTGGTGGGCGTGAATGACAAGTTTCCTTGACTAGTCAGGGGGCTCTCATGCTGTCGATCACCAACCTCGTCCACATCTACGGCAACGGCGTTCGCGCCCTGGACGACGTCAGCCTGGAGATTCCGACCGGCATGTATGGCCTGCTGGGGCCCAATGGCGCCGGCAAGTCGACGCTGATGCGTTCGATCGCGACGCTGCAGACCCCGACATCGGGGGGCATCCGCTTCGACGACATCGACGTGGTCAAGGACCCCGGGACGCTGCGGCGCACCCTCGGATATCTGCCCCAGGATTTCGGCGTCTATCCGCGCGTCTCGGCCTACGACATGCTGGACCACATGGCGGTGCTGAAGGGGATCGCCGGTGGCAAGGCGCGCAAGGAGACGGTCGAGACCCTGCTGAACCAGACCAATCTGTGGGCCGTCCGCAAGAAGGCGCTGGCCGGGTTCTCGGGCGGGATGCGCCAGCGGTTCGGCATCGCCCAGGCGCTGATCGGCAATCCCCGCCTGATCATCGTCGACGAGCCCACCGCCGGCCTGGATCCGGAGGAGCGCAACCGCTTCCTCAACCTGCTGGCCGAGATCGGCGAGAACGTGGTGGTCATCCTGTCCACCCACATCGTCGAGGACGTGACCGACCTGTGTCCGCGCATGGCGGTGCTGGCGGGCGGACGCATCCAGCTGGAAGGCGCCCCCGGCGAACTGATGCAGCGGCTGGACGGGCGGGTCTGGAAGAAGGCCATCGACAAGGAGGCGCTGGAAGAACACCGGGCCAGGCATGAGGTGATCTCCACGCGCCTGTTCGCCGGGCGGACCGTGATCCATGTGCTGGCCGACAAGCGTCCCGGCGCGGGCTTCGAGCCCGTCTCGGGCGGCCTGGAGGATGTCTATTTCTCCACGCTGAGCGCCTCGCGCCGCGTCGCCGCCTGATCGGAGAACCGAGCATGTTCGCCCGCATCGCGGCCTTCGAATTCCGCTACCAGCTGCGTCAGCCCGCTTTCTGGGTCATCTACGCGATCTTCGTCCTGCTGAGCTTCGGCCTGATCGCGGCCAGCGAGAACATCAGCGTGGGCGGGGGTGGCAACACCCATGTCAACTCGCCGTTCGTGCTGTCCCTGGCGCACCAGATCTTCAACGTCTTCTTCATGCTGGCCATCGCCGCCCTGGTGGCCAATGCGGTCGCGCGCGACACCCAGACGGGCTATGGCCCGCTGATCCACGCCACGCCGATCCGCAAGTTCGACTATCTCTATGGACGGTTCGCGGGCGCCTTTGCGGTCGTGGCCCTGGCCTTCACCAGCATCGGCGTCGGCATGCTGCTGGGCACGGCCATGCCGTGGGTGGATTCCGAGACCCTGGGGGCGTTCCGCCCCGGCGACTACGTCTACGCCTATCTGGTGTTCGGCCTGCCGGGGCTGTTCTTCACCTCGGCGGTGCTGTTCGCCCTGGCCACGGCGACGCGGTCCATGATGGCGACCTACATCGGCGTGGTCGGTCTGTTGATCCTGTATCTGATCGCCAACGGGACCATCGGCACCCGGCCCGAATGGGTCGGGCTCGCCGCCTGGGTCGAGCCTTTCGGGTCTGCGGCCTACGGCCTGGTCACGCGCTACTGGACGCCCGAGGAGCGCAACACGCTGAACCCCGAGCTGACGGGCGCGCTGTTGGGCAACCGGCTGCTATGGAGCGGCATCGGCCTGTCCTTCCTGGCGGGCGCCTATCTGCTGTTCCAGCCGTCGCCGCGCGGCGCCAAGGCCAGGAAGCAGGACCGCCTGCGCAAGCTGGCCGAGGCCCAGCCGCCCGTCGCGCGGTCGGGCCCGCTGCCGGCGCCGCGCCACGATTTCGGGACGGCGATGGTCCAGCTGATCCAGCGATCGCGCTTCGAAATGGCGCTGATCTTCCGCAGCCCGGCCTATCTGGTGCTGATCATCCTGGCCTTCGCCTTCGCCATAGCCAACCTGGCCCTGGGCGGCGAGATGTTCGGCACGCCGACGCTGCCGGTGACCCGCAACGTCATCCAGACCCTGACCGGAATCTTCGGCCTGATCAGCCTCGTCATCGCCATCTACTATTCGGGCGAACTGATCTGGCGGGATCGCGACCGCAAGGTGCACGAGATCGTCGACGCGTCGGCCGCGCCGGACTGGACATTCCTGATCCCGAAGACCCTGGCGCTGCTGCTGGTGCTGGCCTCGACCCTGCTGATGGGGATCATCGCCGGCGTGCTGGTCCAGACCTTCAAGGGCTATAGCGACTACCAGTTCGGCCAGTACCTGGCCTGGTATGTCTGGCCCGGGCTGATTGGCTTCGGCCATATCGCGGTGCTGGCCATCTTCGGCCAGGCGCTTTCGCCCAACAAGTTCGTCGGCTGGGCGGTGATGGTGGTCTATCTGATCTCCACCATCGTGCTGAGCAACCTGGGCTTCGACGACTACCTCTACACCTACGGCGGCGGCCCCGGCGTGCCGCTGTCGGAGATGAACGGCACGGGCGACTTCGGCCGGTTCGCGGCCGTGACCAACGCCTACTGGTCGGCGTTCGCGGTCCTGTTGCTGGCGGCCGTTTACGCCCTGTGGCGGCGCGGGACCGAGACGCGGTTCAAGCCCCGCCTGCGTCGTGCGCCGCGCCGCCTGACGGGACCGGCCGGCATGATCGCGGCCGGCGCGGCCGTCGCCTTCGTGGGGCTGGGCGGCTTCACCTACGTCAACACCCACGTCTGGAACGAATACCGGTCGCGGGACTCCCAGGAACGCCGCCTGGCCGACATGGAGAAGGCGCTGCTGCCCTATGAGAATCTGGCCCAGCCGGCGGTGACGGACGTGAAGCTGGTGCTGGACCTGTATCCTCACGAGCCGCGGCTGAAGACGGTCGGCAGCTATGTGGTGCAAAACCGGACCGACCGGCCCATCGCCGACCTGCACCTGCGCTGGCCCCAGGACCTGGAGATCGACCGGCTGGAGGTCGAGGGCGCGCGGATGGCCCGCGAATGGCCGCGCTTCGACTACCGGATCTACCGGTTCGACCGGCCGCTTCAGCCCGGCGAACGGCGGACGGTGCGGTTCGAGACCACGCGGACGCAGAAGGGTTTCCGCAACGGCGGCAATCTGACCGAGATCGTCGACAACGGCACCTTCATCAACAACGGCGGCTTCGCGCCGGGCGTGGGCATGAACCGCGGCGGCCTGCTGACCGACCGCTCCAAGCGGCGCAAGTTCGGCCTGCCCGCCGAACTGCGCATGCGCGACCTGGACGATCCCGTCGGGCGGACCCGCAACTATATCGGCGCGGACTGGGTCAACGCCGACATCACCGTGACGACGGACGCCGACCAGACGCCGATCGCGCCGGGCTACAAGGTGTCGGACACCACCCGCGACGGACGACGCACCGCCCGCTTCGTCACCGAGGCGCCGATCCTGCACTTCTTCTCGGTCCAGTCGGCCGACTACGAGGTGCTGCGCGAGGCCTACAAGGGCGTGTCGCTGGAGGTCTATCACGACCCCGCCCACGGCCGGAACGCGCCGCGCATGATCCAGGCGTTGAAGTCGGGGCTGGACTACTACCAGGCGGCGTTCGGGCCCTATCAATTCCGGCAGGCGCGGATCATCGAGTTCCCGGCCTATGGCTCCTTCGCCCAGGCCTTCGCCAACACCATGCCCTACTCGGAAAGC
>Ga0307414_10002079_pt1 | contig 10406 bp, 8 predicted proteins | sample DK1Ometagenome_FD_203804 | JGI IMG/M metagenome (GOLD analysis project Ga0307414, IMG submission 203804) | Maize rhizosphere microbial communities from greenhouse at UC Davis, California, United States - DK15-O-3 | ecosystem: Host-associated > Plants > Roots > Rhizosphere > Soil | place: USA...
AGCGCCGGCGCCAGCTTCCACGCCGCCATCAGGATCGGGAAGTTCCACGGAATGATCTGGCCGACGACGCCCAGCGGCTCATGGAAGTGGTACGCGATGGTGTGGCCGTCGATCTCGCTGAGCGAGCCTTCCTGCGCGCGCACGCAGCCGGCGAAGTAGCGGAAGTGATCCGCCGTCAGCGGGATGTCGGCGTTCAGCGTCTCGCGGATGGGCTTGCCGTTGTCCACCGTCTCGGCATAGGCCAGCAGCTCCAGGTTCTGCTCGATGCGGTCGGCGATCTTCAGCAGCAGGTTGGCGCGCTCGGCCGGCGGCACGGCCGCCCATCGGGCCGCTGCGGCATGCGCCGCGTCCAGCGCGTTCTCGATGTCCCGCGCGCCTGAGCGCGCCGCCTGCGTGTAGACGCGGCCGTTGATCGGCGAGATCACGTCGAAGTACTGGCCCTCGACCGGCGGCACGAACTTGCCGCCGATGAAGTTGTCGTAGCGGGGCTTGTAGGCGATCTTGGCGCCAGTGGCGCCGGGGGCGGCATAAACAGTCATGGGGTGTCTCCTGCGGTGGGGTGTTGGCAGCCCTTCAACGCAGAACCCGTGCCAAGCCTGCGCGGGCCCTTCGCCGGCCGATTGCAGGCCGATCGCTGAGGGAAACCACCCGCTGCACTGTTGCAGCCTGGAGCAGCCCGGCCCAGGACGGCACAGCCTCTCGCGCACGCGTGGCGCGCGCCTTTCACCGGGGCACTGCGCCATTGCGCATCGATCCTCGATTGGCATGGAGCTTGCGCCGTCGGCTTCATCCGCGCGCCGCCCGGCGGGCTGCGGACACCCATCAACAACGGAGACATCACCATGCCAATGAAGCCCCTTGCCGCGCTCCTGTCCGCCCTCGGCCTGCTCGCCGCCGGCAGCGCGCCGGCCGCCGTGACCGACCAGATGATCGAGGCCTCGACCAGGTCCGGCCAGGAAGTCCTGTCCTGGGGCCTGGGCACGCAGGGCCAGCGCCACTCGCCGCTCAAGCAGGTCCATACCGGCAACGCGGCCAGGCTCGTGCCGGCCTGGGCGTTTTCCTTCGGCGGCGAGAAGCAGCGCGGCCAGGAGTCGCAGCCGCTGATCCACAACGGCAAGATGTTCGTGACGGCGTCGTACTCGCGCCTGTTCGCACTGGACGCGGCCACCGGCGCCAAGCTCTGGAAGTACGAACACCGCCTGCCGGAGGGCATCATGCCCTGCTGCGACGTGGTCAACCGCGGGGCGGCGCTGTACGACAACCTCGTCATCTTCGCCACGCTGGACGCGCAGCTCGTGGCGCTGGACCAGACCAGCGGCGAGGTGGTCTGGAAGGAGAAGATCGACGACTACCGCGCCGGCTATTCGGCCACCGCGGCGCCCCTCATCGTCGACGGCATGATCCTGACCGGCGTGTCGGGCGGCGAGTTCGGCGTGGTCGGCCGCGTCGAGGCGCGCGACGCCAGGACCGGCCGCATGGTCTGGGTGCGCCCCACCGTCGAAGGCCACATGGGCTATGCCTGGGACAAGGACGGCAACCAGCGCGAGAACGGCGTCTCCGGCACGGCTGGCCAGACCTGGCCCGGCGACCTCTGGAAGACCGGCGGCGCGGCCACCTGGCTGGGCGGCACCTACGACGCGAAGACCGGCCTGGCCTACTTCGGCACCGGCAACCCGGCGCCGTGGAACAGCCACCTGCGCCAGGGCGACAACCTGTTCAGCTGCGCCACCGTCGCCATCGACGTGAAGACCGGCCAGATCAAGTGGCACTACCAGGGCACGCCCAACGACGGCTGGGACTTCGACGGCGTCAACGAGTTCGTCACATTCGACATGGACGGCAAGCGCATGGGCGCCAAGGCCGACCGCAACGGCTTCTTCTACGTGCTCGACGCAAACGACGGCCGGCTCGCCAACGCCTTCCCCTTTGTCAAAAAGATCACCTGGGCGTCGAGCATCGACCTGAAGACCGGCCGGCCCAACTTCGTGGCCGAGAACCGCCCCGGCGACCCGACCACCGGCGCCGACGGCAAGAAGGGCAGCTCGGTGTTCTCGGCGCCCTCCTTCCTGGGCGGCAAGAACCAGATGCCGATGGCCTACAGCCCCGACACGAAGCTCTTCTACGTGCCGGCCAACGAATGGGGCATGGAGATCTGGAACGAGCCCATCGCCTACAAGAAGGGCGCGGCCTACCTGGGCGCCGGCTTCACCATCAAGACGGTCAACGACGACTACATCGGCGCCCTGCGCGCGATCGACCCCAAGACCGGCCAGATCGCCTGGGAGGTCAAGAACGGCGCGCCGCTGTGGGGCGGCGTGCTGACGACGGCCGGCAACCTCGTCTTCTGGGGCACGCCGGAAGGCTGGCTCAAGGCGGCGGACGCCAAGACCGGCAAGGTGGTCTGGCAGTTCCAGACCGGCTCCGGCGTCGTCGCGCCGCCCATCGCCTGGCAGCAGGGCGGCGAGCAGTACATCGGCGTCGTGTCGGGCTGGGGTGGCGCCGTGCCGCTGTGGGGTGGCGACGTGGCCAAGAAGGTCAACTACCTCGAGCAGGGCGGCATGGTCTGGGCCTTCAAGCTCGCCAAGTAAGCAGGAGGACGCGATGACAACCCTTCATCCCACGCGCCGCGTCTTCATGCTGCAGGCCACCGCCGCCTGCCTGGCATGCCCGGCCCTGCCGGCCCAGGCCAACCCGGTCGACGAGGCCAGCGAAACCGCCGTCGCCCTGGGCTACAAGCACGACACGGCGAAGGTCGACACCACCAAGTTCCCCAAGCACCAGAAAAGCCAGACCTGCGCGAACTGCCAGTTCTGGCAGGCCAAGCCGACCGACGCGTGGAGCACCTGCGCGATGTTCGGCCGCAAGGCGCAGGTGGCCAACAAGGGTTGGTGCAATGCCTGGGTTAAGGCACCGGGCTGAGACGCCGGAGCCTTGGCGTGTTTGCCAAGGGCGTCGCGGGTTGCTGCGACCGCCTACGGGTTGTCGCATCAAGTGCGCAGTTCGTTCAACGACCGCTTCGGGTGGAGTAAACCGAAGAGGCAGAACTAGGAAAGGTCTGCAAAACCTCGGGCTGACGCGCGTTGCTGCGGGCGGCCAGGGCAACGAACATTGAGGACATGAAGCAAGCCACCCTGGGCCTGAACCTGTCGACGAAGAAGACTCGCAAGCGGGAGTTTCTCGAAGAGATGGAACGGGTCGTGCCGTGGAAGGTTCTCATAGAGATCATCGAGCCGTACTGGCCGAAGAGCAAGACGGCCGTCCGCCGCTTGCCATCGAAACGATGCTGCGCATCCACTACATGCAGCAGTGGTTTGGCCTGAGTGACCCGGCGATGGAGGAGGCGCTGCACGACGTGCCGCTGTACCTGGAGTTCGCTGGTTTGAGCAGCGGCGCCAGCCGCATTCCCGACGAGACGACGATCGTGCGCTTTCGCCACTTGCTCGAGAAGCACGACCTCGCGGTGGACATGCTTCGCGTGGTCAACCAACTGCTGCAGGACAAGGGCTTGATGCTCAAGACCGGCACGGCGGTGGACGCGACGCTGATCTCGGCGCCGAGTTCGACGAAGAACGCTTCGGGCGAGCGCAATCCGGAGATGAAGCAGAGCAAGAAGGGGAACCAGTGGTTCTTCGGCATGAAGGCGCACATCGGAGTCGATACCGAATCCGGGTTGGTGCACTCGGTGCGCGGCACCTCGGGCAACGTCAACGACGTTGTCGCGGCCAACAGCCATGCTGCATGGCGAAGAGGAAGTTGCCTTCGCGGACTCCGGCTATCGCGGCGCGAACAAGCGGCCTGATGCGAAGTCGGGCGTGACCTGGCACATCGCGCGGCGTCCAAGCTCGCGAACGCCCGCTGAGAAGCAAGGCAAGGTTGGCCGAGTCATCGACCAGATCGAACACCTGAAGGCCAGCGTACGAGCGAAGGTCGAGCACGCGTTCCGGGTGGTCAAGCGCCAGTTCGGGCATACGAAAGTGCGCTATCGCGGGCTTACCAAGAACACCGCCCAGTTGCACGCGCTGTTCGCGCTAACGAATCTGTGGCTGGCGCGACGCAAGTTGATGGCACTGGATGGACAAGGCCGTCCGATGAGGGCGAAGGCGGCATGAATAGGGGCCGAAAAGGCCTCCGCGGGCCGCCAAATGCGATCCATGGACGACATGAGCATTCGATCTCGTTCAGCGAGCGCCTCGTCGCCATCGCGACGTGCTGGATGGCGAGTTGTTCAGACCTTCCCTAGCGAACGAAGGACTGCAAGCTCCAGGACTGGTTCCAGTACCCGAGGTTCGTCCACTGCTGGAGAGGTGTTCCGTTGTCGGTGACGCCACCGGTGAGGTCGATCAGCATCTGGGGGTGGCTCTTCGAAGCAAACGCGAACCGCTTACTCTTGTCCCCTGCGGCAAGGATCTTCCATTTCTGATTGTCTCCACCGTTCCTCTCCCATTGCACGAGAGGAGATCCGGGTTCGCTCGATCCACCTTTTACTGTGATTGCCTTTCCGGTCCGCACGCTCGCAATGTAGAAGTAGCCTGGCTCAACTTCCTCGAGTCGCCATTGCTGGTTGTCTCCGCCGTGGTAGTCCCAAATCTGAATCTTTGCGCCGTTCTCAGACGACCCGTCGTCCAGGTCGACAACCTTCGGCGAATCCGCCACCGTGATGTAGCAAGGCTGGGCTTGTCCGAATTGGCCCTTTCCGCCCGCCACGTTCACACCGACGCCTCCGCCCGAGACGACTGCGACCCCGATGAGCCTGTGATCCATCGACCACAGTTCGGCGAATGCAAATGCGAAGCCGAGTCCTCCCGCTTCCACTGCGAAGGTGGCCTCCCAGTTGGAAATGGCTTGAGGCGGGATCCAGCATTCAATCGTGCCCGCTCCGGCCAAGCCGCCTAGCGTCGCGCCTCCCGACGTGCCTCGAAACTTGGCGAGTTCGACACCAAAGCCATCGTCTCCCTTCCGGTCAAAGATCTTGAGCTTGAAGTCACCGGCGGCCACACCGCCCGTGTCGATACGGCATCGATGGGTAAAGATGGCGCTGTCCTTGAATGGCCCTTCGGACTTCTTCAGCAGGTGCTCCCTCGCGAGTTTCGAGGCGAGTTCGAGTGCATCGAAGGACGGTTCAGCAATGGCGGTATCAGTAGGCATGAATATCTCCCTGGCAGCGTCGATTACTAACGCCACAGTCGCTATGACTACGGCTGCGGGATGCTCCTCTTTAGAGCTGCGGGAGGCAAGAGTGCAATCTAGGGAGACACCGATTCATTCGGGCTAACCGCGATGTGCGATTGGCGCGGTGAGTGCGCTGTTGCACGGGCAGGAGCATTCGGTCTTCGGCGACGCTGGCTACCGCGGCGCGAACAAGCGGCCCGAAGCCCAGAGACCGACCTGGTTCATCGCCATGCAGCCGGGCAAGCGCCGGGCGCTGGACTTGAACAAGAAGTGGGCGCAGCTGCTGGAGAAGGCCGAGCAGTTGAAGGCCAGCGTGCGCGCACCCTCACAGCTCGATCACCATGCCGTCATGCGCCACCTCGATGCCCTCCGCCGCCAGCTCGCGCCGCTGCGCCCCGCCGCGGTCGAGGATGGGGTTGCTGTGGTGGATGTGCGTGAGCACCTTGCGCGGCGCGCCGCTGGCCCGCAGCGCGTCGATCATGCCGGGGCGCTCGCCATGGCGGCGCTGCGGCAGGTGGCCCTTGTCGCTCGCGCTCAGCGTGCCGATGCCGGCCTCCTGCATGCCGTGCTCGGTCCAGAAGCTGCCGTCGACGACGACGCAGTCGGCCTCGCGCATGCAAGCCAGCTCGGCCTCGCCCACATCGGCCAGTGCCGGCGACAGGAACAGGCGCCGGCCGCTGCGCCGGTCCTGCACCTGCAGCGCGATGCCTTCGCCGGCCGTCTCGCCGCGCAGCCGTGCATGCCGCGGCGCGCGCGCGGGCACGGCCATGGCGGCGAAGCTCAGCGCCGGGAAGCCCGGGATCTCGAAGGCCGCGCTGCGCTGCTCGCCGGCGATGGGCAGCATGCGCCAGCGCACGCGGCAGTAGCTCTCCAGCACCTGCAGCAGGGGCAGGTCGGCGGTCAGGTCGTCGAACACCAGCGGCGTCGCATACACCTCCAGCTCGCGGCTCTCGCGCAGGCTCAAGAGGCCGGCGACATGGTGCAGCCGCGAGTCCAGCAGCACGACGGCGCGAATGGGCACGTCGCCAATGTGGCCCGGCTGCAGGGCCGGCGTGGCGCGCAGCTGCTGGGGCAGGTCGGGCGAGGCGTTCACCAGCAGCCAGCCGTCGCCGGGCCGGCCGTCCTGGGAGATGGCGATGGAACTTTGCGTGCGCGCACTGGCGTCGAGGTCGCCGTGGCGCCAGGCGCTGCACAGCTGGCAGTGGCAGTTCCACAGCGGGAAACCGCCGCCCGCGCCGGAGCCGAGCACAAGGAGCTTCATGGAGCATGGGTCAATACAACGATGCCCGTCGGGCGCAAGACCCGTGCCTTGTCCGCAGCGGCCGTCAATCGGGGGTTTTGCTCCAGATCGGCACAGCACAGCGCAGCCGCTCCTCCGGGAAAGTCCGGGGCCTGTTTCGAGGCCTCGGCACAACGCTCAGGCGCTCAAGCCTCGGGCTCGCCGGCGTGCCAGCGCAGCTTGCGATAGATGGTGTTGCGGCTGATGCCGAGCTGCTTGGACGCCAGGGAGATGTTGCCGCCCACGGCATCCAGCGTGGCGCGGATCATGTCGATCTCGGCCTGCCCCAGCGTGCGCGCCGTGGCCGGCTCGGCGGTGGCGACGAAGGCCGCGGGCGGCGGCGGCGGCAGTGCGGCGGCGGGCTCGAAAGGCGCCCAGGCCGGCAGTGGCGCGGGCGGTGACGGCGGCGGTGGCGGCACGAGGCGGCCGACGATGCGCTGGATGTCCTCCAGGAAATCGTCCGAGAGATGGTTCGTCGTCACCAGCCGCTCGCCGGCCGACATCACCGCCGCCGTGCGCAGCACGTTGGCCAGCTGGCGGATGTTGCCGGGCCAGGGGTAGCGGCGGAACATGGCCAGCACCTGCGGGCTGAGGTCGGGCGGGTCCTGCGGGCGCTCGGCGTGCAGGATGCGGCGCACGATGGCCTCCAGGTCGGTCCGCTCGCGCAGCGCCGGCAGGCGCAGCGCCAGGCCGTTGAGGCGGTAGTAGAGGTCCTCGCGGAAGGCGTGCTGCTCGATCATGTCGCGCAGGTTGCGGTGCGTCGCGCCGATGACGGCGATGTCCACCGCGATGGACTTGGTGCTGCCCAGCGGCGTCACGCTGCGCTCCTGCAGCGCACGCAGCAGCCGCGCCTGCAGGGCCAGCGGCATGTCGCCGATCTCGTCGAGGAACAGCGTGCCGCCGTTGGCCTGCACCAGCCGCCCCGGCGCGCCCTTGCGCCGCGCGCCGGTGAAGGCGCCCTCCTCGTAGCCGAACAGCTCGGCCTCGATCAGGCTCTCGGGGATGGAGGCGCAGTTGACGGCCACGAAGGGCTGGCGCGCGCGGGCCGAGTCGTGATGCACGGCGCGCGCCAGCAGCTCCTTGCCGGTGCCGGTCTCGCCCAGGATGAGCAGCGGGATGCCCTTGTCCAGCACACGCTTGACCTTCTGGATGACGCTCTCCAGCTGCGGGTCGCCGGTGCGCAGGTACTGCAGGCCCGAGAAGCGCTGGGCGCCGCTGGCATAGCCCGCACCTGGCGCGGCAGCGGCCTCGATGGCGGGCGCCGCCTCGCGCACCTCGACCACCTCGGCATCCGCCGTGTGCAGACCCGCGACGACCGGCCGCGACGGCCAGTCGAAGCGCGCACTGACGAAGAAGGTCTGGCCGGTCGGCAGGCACAGCTGCATCGGCGGCGACATCGGCATGCGGAAGTGGTCGTAGACGGCGGCGGGCGTCGTGCCGAGCAGACTGCTGAGGCTGCGCGCGCGCAGCTCGGCGCCGCTGATGCCGAGCTGGTCCAGCGCGGCGCGGTTGGCGCCCAGCAGCCGGCCCTCGGGCGCGACCACGAGGATGCCTTCGAGCAGCGTGCCGATGAACTCGGGCCGGCTGTGGAAGTGCAGGCGCAGCCGGCTGTTGAAGTCGTCCGAGAGCCAGTGGTTCTCGATCATGCGGGCGGACATGCGCACCAGGCCCATGGTGTGCTGGTGGTAGCCGCGGTGGTCGCCGGTCACATCCAGCACGCCCAGCATGTTGCCGCGCGGGTCGAAGATGGGCGCGGCCGAGCAGGTCAGGAAGTGGTTGGCCTGGATGAAGTGCTCGCCGCCGTGCACCAGCGTCGGCGCCTCCTCGAACAGCGCCGTGCCGATGGCATTGGTGCCCTTGGCATGCTCGGCCCAGTTCTCGCCCGGCGTCAGCGCCACGCGGTGGGCGCGGGCCAGGAAGCTGTCGTCGCCGACGGCGTGCAAGATGGTGCCCTGCGCGTCGGTCAGCACGATCATGCTTTCGGTGTTGACGATCTGCTCGTAGAGCAGCTGCATCACCGGCGCGGCGTGCGTGCACAGGCGCTGGTTGCGCTCGCGCGCGAGGTTGAGGTCGCTGCGGACCATCGGGTCGAAGACTGACTTCTCGTGCCGCTTCAGCCCCAGGGCCTCGCTGCGCTGGTGGCTGCGCTCGATGAAGGCCTGCCGTGGCGGCGCCAGCGGCGCCGGGCCCGGCGGCCCTTCGGTTTCGATGGACATAGAGGCTTCCTTTGCCTGCCTCTTCACAGGCTTGTCTCCGGGGGCCGCGCGGTCGGTGCCGCGCTGGTCTGGGTCGGCGGCCATCGTGTCCCAAACCGCACCGCCTGTCCATTGACGCCCGTCAAGCGCGGCGCAGCGGACTGTGCCAAGTTGGAGCAACGCGGTGCTGGCATGTGGCTTGCAGAAACCGGTCGAGCCCCGACGGGCCCCAGACCTCGACAACGATGGAGACAAGCCCCATGAAACTCAGACACCCCCTCGTCCTCGCCGGCGGCCTGTGCCTCGCGGCGGTGCTGGTCACCGTGCAGGCCTGGGCCCACGGCGACGTGACGCCGCAGGCCGTGGACACCGCCAGCCTGCCGCAGCTCGGCGACGCCTGGCTGGCCGAGAACCCCTACCGCGGCAACGAGGCCGCCACCAAGATCGGCAGCTCGGCCTTCAACCAGAACTGCGCGCGCTGCCACGGTCTGGAGGCCATCTCCGGCGGCATCGCACCCGACCTGCGCCGCCTGGACAACGACTGCGCCACGCAGAAGGACGCGGCCAAGAAGGCCGCCTGCGTGAAGGAGAACGACGACTACTTCCTGACCACCGTGCGCCAGGGCCGCAGCCGCAATGGCGCCGTCTACATGCCGCCCTTCGAAGGCACGCTCACGCAGGAAGCCATCTGGGCGCTCAAGGCCTACCTGGAAACGCGCCGAGAGAAGCCGCTGTGAACCGCCGAAAGCTCCTGGCGTGGAGCGCCACGGCGGCCTGGGGCACCAGCGCCGGCGCCGCCACGCTGGCCCAGGTGCGCGAGCGCGGCCGCCTCATCGTCGGCCTGTACGAGGACATGCCGCCCTTCCACGTGAAGGGCCGCGGCATCGACGTCGAGCTGGGCCAGGCGCTGGCCGAGGCGCTGGGCGTCAAGTTCGCGCCGCTGCCCTTCCATGCCGACGAGAACATGGCCGACGACCTGCGCAACATGGTCTGGAAGGGCCACTACCTCGGCCATGGCCCGGCCGACGTGCTGATGCACGTGCCGGTGGACCGCCCGCTGATCGAGGCCACGCCGCAGGCGCGCATCTTCGGCCCCTACTACCGTGAGCGCGTCATGCTGGCGCGGCGTGTGGATGAGCTGCCACGGCTGGAGACGCTGTCCCAGCTCGGCACACGCCGCGTGGCGGTGGCGGGCCAGACGCTGGCCGGCTGGCTGTTGATCGGCGCCGACGGCGGCGCCTACCGCGGGCAGCTGCTGACGCAGTGGAAGGACGGCTGCGAGGCCGCCCGTGCGCTGCAGCGCGGCGAGGTGGCCGCCGCCGCCGGTCTGGCCTCGGAGCTGGAGGCCGTGCTGGCCGGCGACGCCGCCTACCGCATCGAGCCGCTGCCGTCGCCGCGCGCGCCGCGCGAGGGCTGGGCCGCGGGCCTGGCCGTCAAGCGCGACGCCACCGACCTCGCCGAGGCTTTGCAGCAGGCGCTCAACGGCTTGACGCAGTCCGGCCGGCTGGGCGAGATATTTGCCAAGGCCAAGGTGGCCTGGCGCCCGGCCTGACGCGGGCGCCCCACTTCCTCGGAGACCCCTCATGCATCCACGCATCGCGCCGCTCGCGCGAAGGACGGCGCTCGCCCTGGCGGCCAGCGCCAACGCCGCCACTCAAGCCGAACCCACCGTGCTGGCGCCCGTCGTCGTCACGGCCACGCGCACCGAGGCGGCGCCCTTCGACGTGCCAGCCTCCATCGACCGCATCGACGGCGAGGCGCTG
>Ga0307414_10002080_pt1 | contig 10405 bp, 15 predicted proteins | sample DK1Ometagenome_FD_203804 | JGI IMG/M metagenome (GOLD analysis project Ga0307414, IMG submission 203804) | Maize rhizosphere microbial communities from greenhouse at UC Davis, California, United States - DK15-O-3 | ecosystem: Host-associated > Plants > Roots > Rhizosphere > Soil | place: USA...
GTTACGCCCAGGGCAATGGCACCACGGGATATTTCTCCCCGATCTACACGCCGGTGGGCGCGGGCATGAGCACCAGCACCGGCTACATGGGAATCCTTTGCTCGCAGGCACCGAGCGGTACCGGCTTCGCGGCCTTCGGCGGGATCAACGGCGCGACGGATAGCCTCCAGCTCTACTCCACCGGCAACGACATCCGGGCAAGTATGAACGGGGCCGGGAACGTCATGTCCTGGAATGCCGGAACCCGCGCCTCGCATGTCGGCATCATCTCGATCCTGCGCACGAGCACCGCGATCGCGATGATGCGGCGGCGCATCAGCTCGGGCGCAACAACTGTCGCTTCGACCTTCGCGGATGTGAGCGCGAATTCAACGAGCGCCGTAAAGATCCGGTTCATGGATCAAGCCGTGGCGACCATCCCGTCCGATGCCCGGATCGGTGCGATGTTCCAAGGTGGGGGCGGGATGACGGCTCAAGACGACCTCGATTTCACCGCCAACCTCAAGAGCTGCTGGGAAGCGGTGACCGGCCTTGCTCTGCCATGAAAATCCGCTCCAAGCTCATCGCGGCGGTCTGCGACTACCTGTCCGCCGACCACACGGTGCCGGTGCCGGTGCATCGCGAGACCGGCGACAACGTGCTCGATCCGCCGTATGCGGTGGTCCGGATCTCCTCCGGCGAGCCGATCGCGCCGGGGGAGCCGGTGTGGGGCCTCACCCTGCTCATCGCCGTCTTCCACGTCGCAGGCATCACCCCGCCGGAGGATGCTGAACTCGCCGCCGAGAAGACCTTCGCGCCGGTCGATTTCCAGCCGCGCGCGGGCGAGACGAACGAGGCCGCCGCCCTCCGCTTCGACGCCTTTGCGGCCTTCGCCGCCACCAAGGGGCTCGCGATTTCCGCGATGTATCCCGAGGATTCGCAGATGGCCGCCGAGGATGGCCGATGGTCCCACATCACGGGCTTCCAGGTGATCGCTGCCGAGATTTGACAGCCGTGCCGCGGGCATGGCCGCGAGCATCAAAGGCAGAACTGTTGTATGGGGCGTTCCCGCCGGTGTAATCACCGGGGCGCATAGCGTCACGACCTCCGGGATCATCCAATCCTACACCCTGGGCGGTGGCGGAGAGACCACCGAGATCGGCGACGAGGAAAACGATATTGTGACCCGCGTCGACCACGGCGCGAAGAACAGCATCAGCCTCGAAATCATGTGCGAGCCGGATTCGACCTTGCCGGAGAAAGGCGACGAGCTCACCGGCCTTGGCACTATCGACGGCATCAATTTCGCAACCGGCCGCGTCTTCGTGGATGCCCCGCAGGTCCAGTACCAGAATGCCGCGGTGAAGAAGTTCACTGTGACCGCCACTCACTATCCGGACATGGCTGCCGATCCGGCACCGTAAGCGGCAATCCTATCTCACCCTCAATCGGGGTCGGCGCGGTTCGTGGTCCCGCCCGGCCCCATTGTTTTTCCCATGAGCAACCTCGAAAAGATCGCCGCCGCGATGGAGTCCGCCGGATCCCGGACGCCGGGAGTCGTGATCGACGCCTTCGCGCAAGCCTGCCCGGAAGTATTCGGTTTGCGGCTTCGGAAATTCTCTTTCGGCGCGTTCCTGGCGCTTGAGAAGCTGGGGCACCCCTTCGTCGCGGCCGTCGCCGGAAGTAAGGTCGAGGCCACCGCCCACGACATCGCCACGGCCTTGCACGTGCTGGTCACGCCGTCCGCCGTGATCTTCCAGCAGATCGAAGCGGGGACGATTCGTGATGCGATCATGGAGACCGCCGACCGCGCGGACTTGAGCAACCTGGCCGCCGGCACCGACGCCTTGCTGGCCCACATCGAGCGGGCCCTCGAACCGCTGATGCCGATGCGGGTTCCCGAGGGCGCGGCTCAAAAAAAAACGGCGGCTTCGGCTGGTGGCTGACGGTGTCGTCTAACGTCTGCGCCGCCTACGGCTGGACGATGTTCCACGTGATACACGAGTTGGCGATGGCGGAGGTTTTCGCGCTCGCGGCCTGCCACGCATGGGGGCAGGGGATGGAACCCGCCGCCGAGACCTACGAGGACCGGGAGATCAACCGGCTGCTCGGGCACCCTTGACAGGGAAAAAGGCACATGGCCGGCATCAACATCACCCTGGGCGGAAACTTCGCGGCACTGAACCAGCTTCAGGCGAAGGTGTCGGAGACGGCCGCAAAGATCCGGACCGGATTTTCCGAGCGGATCGGCCACCGGATGTTCGACGGGCTGATGGCGACCGCTGCGCGCATGCCGGAATTGATCGGTCGCTCGATCGATGCGGCGAGCGATTTTCAGGAAACCGTGAGCAAGGTCGGCGTGGTATTCGACGAATCCGCCGAATCGATTCTCGCATGGTCCGAGGCGTCGGCGACCGCCTTCGGGCAATCCCGGGCCGAAGCGATGGCCGCCGCGGCGGACTACGGCAACCTTTTCCGCGCGATGGGGATCACCACCGACCAATCGGCGGACATGTCGCAACGGCTGGTCGAATTGGCCGCGGACCTTGCGAGCTTCAACAACACGAGCGTGCCCGATGCCATCCAGGCTATCGGCGCGGCGCTCCGCGGGGAGGCCGAGCCGATCCGGCGCTACGGCGTGCTGCTCGACGATGCCACGCTGAAGGCGGAAGCCATGTCCCGGGGCCTCTACGATGGCAAGGGGAGCCTCGAGCCAGCCGCGCGGGCAATGGCGGCCTACGGGGTCGTGCTCTCGCAGACGGCCACGGCACAAGGCGATTTCGCTCGAACCGCCGACGGGCTCGCCAACGGCCAGCGTACCGTTGCCGCGCAGATCAACAATGCCACGGCCGCCGCCGGGGACGGCCTGCTTCCGGTCCTCCAACGGCTCACGGGCGTGGCCAAAGATTTGGACGGCGCATCCTTCGGCGAGCAGATGGCCGATTGGGCGCGGGAGGCGGTCGGGTTGTTCGAAAACCTTGCCGGGCTCGCCGACAAGATCGCTCAGCACGACATCGCCAGCTTTTTCACGGCCGGACTCTCCAAGGACGTTGCCGACGGCTGGAAGTCGGTTTTCGATGTGGCGCTCCAGGGCGGCGGGCAGAAGCGGAACAACGCGGCATTGCAGCAATTCAACGCAGGGAACGTCGCCGACGAGGCCGCCACACGGGAGGACATCGCGAAGAAGCTGGTAGAGTTGGAAGCGACCAAGGCCACGCTCACCGAGCTCACGAACAGCGCCGCCGAGAATGCGACCTCGACGGAGGTTTCCGATGCGATGCAGGCCGACCTTTCCGCCACGCTGAAGCTGCTCGACATGCAGGCCGAGAAGATCCGACAGATCACCGACGAGCAACTGGCCGCGAACCAGGCGAAGCGCGATGCCGCCGCCGCCGAGGTCGCGCACGCACAGGCGATCGAGAAAGCATCGAAGGCCTACGACAAGGCGAAGGTGAACTTCGACAAGGCGCAGAACCGGGCGGAAGAGCGCCGCCGGGATGCCCTGCCGCTCGACCAGCAGATCTCGGAACTGAACGCAGCAGAGGAGCGCCTGCGCGAGTCATTCAACTCGGCGATCCGGGCCCACATGCCGAATGCCAGCGGCGAGGAGATCGCAAAGCGGATTGAGGCGGTCCGGAAGATGGGCCACGAGTCGGCAAGCGATCCGGAATCGCTCAAGATCGCAACGCAGCTCATGGAGCTGGAGGAGAAGCGTGCCGCCCTCCTGCGCGAGCAGGAAAAGACGGTGGCCGAGGCGAACAAGGAGCGGGAAAAGGCGGTGGCCGACTACGACGCGGAACTCGCGATGATCCGCGCGAAGGTGGACGGCAACCAGCAGCTCGTGACGCAACTCGAGCGAGAGGCCGAGATGCGGCAGCGGATCGCCGATCTCGTGGCGGCCGGCGTTGATCCCGCCGAGGCGCAGCGGCGGGCGCAGGCGATGGTCGCGGCGCAAGAGGAGCTGCGCGTCTCCGAGAAGCGGCGGGAAAACTCGAAAGCGATGGCGGAAGCCGAGGCGCTGGCACGCGGCGGACCGGAGAAGCGGATCGCCTCGAACGAGGATTTCCTCGACCGGATGCGGGACCTCCGGGGCGGTGTCGACTCGCTTACCTACCAATCCACCCTGACGGCCGATTCCATGCAGCGGATCGGCGGGGGCGGGGGATTCGCCGGTACGGATGCGTCGCTCGACTACCAGCGTCGGCAGACGGATTACCTCCGCGAGATGGCGACGACGCTCCGGGACATGCGGGAGTTTCAAGCCAAGGTACCGCTGGATTGACAGTGCCGGAACGAACGTGAGTTCTGCCGAGCATCTGATCCGTGCCGCCGCCGGCGGAGTTTTCGCCCTCGCGAGCTGGGGGGGCGGCCTACTCGCCCAGGCTGCCGACCAACTGCCCTCATGGGTGAAGGCCGCGGATACGCCGCTGATCGTGCTGGGGCTCGGCTACGCGGTGGTTCACCTGGCGCGAGAGCTGAAGGGCGAGCGGGCCGCGCGGATTGCCGACAGGGACGCCTACATCGTGCGGATGCGCGAGGACGCCGAGAAGGGAGAAGCGAGCCGTGAGGCGCTGCTCCGCGCCACGCTCGACCAGACGAACGAATTCAAGGCGCTGCGGCGCGAGATGACCCGCAAATAACCCCTGCCGCCATGTGGTTCGTACCCATTTTCAATTCATCCTGGGGGTCTGTGGACTCCCACCAACCGCAACCCCGACCGAATCGAATGAAAACCACCGGATACATCATCGCTGCCATCCTGGCGGCGCTCACGGGCCTCGCCGCCCTCGACCTGAGCGGGATCCTCCCGCTGCTCGGTGACTTCCTGCCCGAAAAGGCGGTGAAGTTTATCGCCATCGTGCCGTCACTCGCAGCCATGCTCGTGCACGCCGTGCAGGCTGCGAAGCAGCACTTCGAGAAGATCGGACTGCTCATGCTCCTGCTTGCCGCGTGCAGCCTCTCGCTGTCCTCCTGCGCCGGGATCGTCTCCGGCATCACCGGCCAGGTGCCGCATGCCACCACCGTCCAGCGCGAGGGCGGGAAGCCCGTCCGCATCGTTACCAGCGACCTCCTGCAGGCCGAGTCCGGCCCACCCGAGAAGGTCCACGGCCTCTACGACGTCGGCATGGTCGCAGCGGGCGTCAGCACCGTCATGGACTCGGGAAAGTAATCATCCTCCACGCCATCCGGTAACGTGGAGCGACCCCCTTCCAGCGCGGGCCGCTGGGTCCTTCGCCAAAGGATTAAAGCGCATCTTCATCAGCCCACGGCCCGCACCCCTTTTTTATGAACGCCATCACCCGCCCACGCATCCCCTCGAAACTCGCCGAGATCGCCGCAAAGGAGATAGGCGTGGAGGAAGTCGCCGGAACCAACTGCGGCCCCCGCGTGAACGAGTACAAGGCCGCGACCTGGCTCAACCCGGAAGTAGGATGGAAGTGGTGCGCCGCATTCGTCTGCTGGGTCGTGCGCGAGGCCTTGGCCGCCCTTGGGATCAAGGAGACCCCCGGCTTCAAGCGACCGCAGACGGCCGGCGCATGGGACCTCCGCAACTGGTCGCTGGCGCAGGACCTCACCACGTGGACGAAGGACAAGCCGGGTCGGGACATTGAGCCGGGCGACATCATCGGCTACACGTTCTCGCATTGCGGGATCGCCGCCAGCAAGCCGGACAAGAACGGGTTTTTCGAGTGCATCGAGGGCAACACCGATGGCGCCGGGACCCGGGAGGGCGGGGCAGTTCTGCGGAAGCGCCGCCACATGTCGAAGGTGAAGTTTCGGGTGCGGTTCACGGCGTGAAGTTGTTCCGCCGGAGGATCCACTCGAAATCCGCGATCACTTCTTGCCGGTATGCCGGGCTCTCCGAATCGCAGACGCGTTTCCCGCCGGCCCGAATGTCGGCGATTGCTCGCAGCAGCCAGCGGCGGACCCGCGGATCGCCCTCCGGGATCCACCGGCCTGACGCCGTCCGGAATTCCCATCCGCAATCGAGGAAGCTGGTGTAGATCCGCCGGTAACCGTCGCGCCCGTGGCAAATCATCGCGACAAGCCCGCCGTCGCTGATCCGATCAATGGTGACTGGAGTTCCCCGTCGCAAATGCCGATGATCACGGGACAGCCAGCCGCGCATTCCGGGCGCGGGCTGAATTTTACGATAGGGTTGCACGGAAATGCCCACCTGATGCCCACCCCGGGCCGGAAACTATTACCACGGTGGGCATCCAAGCGTTCCGCTGAACACGTTCCGACCATTGATTTTACAAGGAATGATCAAAGTTGGAGGCATTTCAGCGGTATTTGTAATCATCAGGTCACCAGTTCGAGTCTGGTAGCCGGCTCCATTGGGATCAAGGGTTTGCGGGGGTTGGCTAACAGCCGTTGCCCACCGCTTTTGCCCACCGGATCTTGACCTTTGGTCACCCTTGGGTAAGCCGGGATCATGAAACGGCAGGAGGAGGATTACCGGAAAGTCGCGACGAACATCGTTCGGCACCGGGGCGGAATGTACTACCTCCGGGCAAAGGTGGGAGGCCAGAAGGTGCGCCGCTCCCTCGATACGAAAGACCTCGAAGTCGCGAAGATGAAGCGCGACGAGGTGCTGCGCCAACTGAAGGGAGCGGAAGCCACCGAGGCGAAGATTGCCACCGTGGGCGATGCCTTGGAAGTGGTCGCTCGCCGGATGATCGAAAAGCCGGGCCTGAAGGATGCAACGAAGCTCTATTACGAGACGCTGAAGGGCATCCTCGCGAAAGAGCTGCCCGTGCGCCTGGCGGGCTCCCAGTGGACGCGCGAGGCATGTCGACAATGGTGGATCGATTGCGCGAACCGCCGCGGATCCACGCAAGCCAACAATCTCCTGCAGATGGTCCGCAAGGTGGCGAAGCTGCTCAAGGATGCAGGACTCCGGGCCGACATTCCGACCACCGGCTTATTGCCGCTCAAGGTCCGTGCGTCCGCGGTGGATCACCTGCCCTCGCGCGAGGCGATCGAGAGAGTGCTAGCGAACATGCGGGGACACATCAAAAACGGCCGCGGCCGGGACATGGGCGCGGACATGGTCGAATTCCTTGCATGGTCGGGCCTTCGCATGGGCGAGATCACGTCGCTCGAATGGCGCCACGTTTCGGACAAGTGGATTACGGTCACCGGTGGCGAGGCCGGAACGAAAAATCAAGAGGTGCGCCGCGTGCCAATCAACAAGCGCCTGGCGGCCATCCTCGATCGCATGCGCTACCCCGGAGCGTCCGGGCCGGTCTTCCCGATGAAGAGCCCCACGAAGGCATTCCGGGCCGCCTGTGACCGTTGCGGCGTCCCTAAGATGAGGATGCACGACCTACGCCATTTGTTCGCCACGACGGCGATCGAATCCGGAGTCGATATCCCGACGGTTTCCCGCTGGCTCGGCCATAAGGACGGCGGCGTGCTGGCGATGCGAACCTACGGGCACCTTCGCGACGATCACTCGCTCGAATCGGCCAAGAAGCTGGCATGAGCTTGCACTATCGAAGCGAGGCCACCGGCCACCACGGGGAAGCGCCGTGGGAGCATATCCGCGGATGGATCGATCGCGGCGACCTGAGCCCGGACACGCTGGTATCGCGGGACGGTGTTACCTGGCACCCTGCGGGGGAATTCGATCCAGCCGCGCCGGCCGAGGTGGTCGCTTCAAAAAGCGAAACGCAAAAGCAAGAGAGCAAGCCACATCCCTCGCGGGCGGCCGTTTATTCCGGGGACACCGTGTCCCGGCGGTTCTGGTGCGACCACTGCAGGGATTATCGTATCGCGAAAAGGTCGCTCGGGATCTCGGACGGGACTGGATGCCTCTTGTCCCTCGTGACGTTGGGCTTGTTCCTTCCGATCTTCCTTCTCCTGCGGCTCATCAATTCAAGCGGTAGCTACCATTGCGCTACCTGCGGAGCGAAGTGCATCCGGGCGCATCGGCCGAGGGCTTAGAATTTCCCTGCCCGATAGAACTCCCGAAGGAATTTCAGCACCTCGACTGCCACTTTTGGGGAGTAGGATCCCGACGGCTCTTCCCATGCGTGGACGATTCGAACGATCTCCGAGCCGAGTTTGCCGAGATACTTCGTATCGACCGAAGGAATCACCGCCCTTCTCGCCTCCCCTTCCTTCAAAGCCACGAGGGTTTCAAGGATGGCCGCGAACGCGGGGTCGGTGTCGGCGTGTGAAGAAAGTTTCAACGCAGTATCCGAGACGGTTCCCTGCGCAAACACGATCGGCCGCAGTGCGATCCCCAGGCGGTCGCTGATCTTGTCGGCGAGGTCGTCGGGGATGGAGGGAAGCAAGCCGCGGAGAATCTTGTTAATGTAGGACCGATGAACTCCTACAGCTTCAGCTAGTTGCGTCTGACTTAGCTCCTTTTCGGACATCGCTCGGATGATCCTGTCGACGGCTTGAGCAGTGATTTTCATGGTGGAATTCGCAAGTGCCTTTCGTTGAAAGCAAACGGGAGATTTAGAATTTTATTCAACATTTTTCCTTGTAGAAGTTTATGGGAAATGTAGAAGTTCCCTCGAACACTGAAACTTCCAATGAAAACCGTTTCGATCTTCGATGATGTCCACCGCGACGTAAAAGCCGAGGCCGCCCGCCGGGAGATGACCCTTCCGAACTACGCCAGCGAACTCCTGCGGGTGGGCAATTCGCTCGTGCAGGATGGGACGCTGAAGATCGGCGAAGCCCCGGAAGATGCACCTCAAGAGGAGCAAGCCGCCCTCAAGTGACCATCGGCGTTCTATCGATCCTTTCTCTGGCACTGGCGGCTTCCAAAACGGGCCGCACCACCACCACTCCTCACGCTCATGGACCTTCCCGAAATTCTCGACGCCTTCGCCGAGATCGTTGCCGAAAAGGTGGCGGCCAAGATGAAGACCGAGGAAGCCCATCAAGCCCCGATCCCACTGAAGGACGCGGCACCGATGGTCGGGAAGTCGGTGACCCAACTCCGCCGGGAAGTGAAATCGGGACTCGTGAAGAGAGTTCCCGGCCCGGCGAAGATCCTGATCCCCTTCCCTGAGATCAAGCGCCTCCGCGATGGCGAGGCGATCTCGAAATAACCTTTTCCCCCGGACCCACCGGCCGGGAGCCCTGACACCCCCCGGAAGGGCTCCCGGTTGCATCTTCAGAAAATGAAAGCCATCCAAGCTGATATCACCACCCTTGCCGTCGACGTCATCGTTAATGCCGCGAACTCCAGCCTGCTCGGCGGCGGCGGCGTCGATGGAGCCATCCACCGCGCCGCGGGCCCGTTGCTCTTTCAGGAATGCCGGACGCTTGGCGGCTGCCTGACCGGCATGGCGAAGATCACCCGCGGTTACCGGCTCCCGGCCAAGCATGTAATTCACACCGTGGGGCCGGTATGGCAGGGCGGCGACCATCGCGAGGCGGAGCTTCTCGCAGATTGTTACCGAAACTCTCTCGCCCTGGCTGTTGGCCACGGTGCCCGGTCCATCGCTTTCCCGTGCATTAGCACCGGCGTTTACGGCTATCCGGCCGAGGCCGCGGCCAAGGTCGCCGTGAAAGCCGTCAAGGAATTCACGGCTCACCTCTGCACCGGCATCGAAGTGACCTTCTGCTGTTTCAGCACCACCGATCTTTCCCGCTACCAAGCCCTTCTCACGCCCTGACGAAACGAAATGTCCCCGACCCGCTGGAACCGGGCCGGGGACGAAGCAACCGCCCTGACGGGCAATCAACAACAAGAAGACTATGTCACCAAAAAAGACATCCGGCAAGCCAGCGAAATCCGCAATTGCCACACCTCCCGCTCCGGCTGAGCCCGCCGAAGTGGTCATCGCCCCGGAAAACGAGCTGTTTGTGCTCCGGACCTGCACCCGCAACAAGGCCGGCCAGCTTGTCGGATATGGCGGATTTCCATGGCCGGAGTCGGGTCCGGTCCATGCTCCGGAAAAATGGAATTCAAAGTGGGGCCCGGAACCATACGATTTCATCGGCGGGTTCCGCACCGACATTGGGTGTGGTGGCGGACTCCATGGCCTCGCGGAAGGTGACATGTCGAGCGATTGGGGGCTCCTCAATTGGGATATCAGCGCCCAGGCAATGCTGGTCGTTACGGATAAAACCAAGCTCTGCCGTATCACCGGAAAGGTGAAATTCCAAAGCGGGATTGTCCGCAAGCTGGTGTCGCTCGCAGAAGGTCTCTGCGCTCTTTTTTGCCAGCGGCAGCACATCGAGGCGGAGGTTTCCCGGATCGAAGCAGAGGCGAAGAAGGATAACGATCCTGCAAAGGCTTCCGGCGATGCCAGCAAGCTCGCGGCTTCCGGCAATGCCAGCCAGCTCGCGGCTTCCGGCGATGCCAGCAAGCTCGCGGCTTCCGGCGATGCCAGCAAGCTCGCGGCTTCCGGCAATGCCAGCCAGCTCGCGGCTTCCGGCAATGCCAGCAAGC
>Ga0307414_10002081_pt1 | contig 10404 bp, 9 predicted proteins | sample DK1Ometagenome_FD_203804 | JGI IMG/M metagenome (GOLD analysis project Ga0307414, IMG submission 203804) | Maize rhizosphere microbial communities from greenhouse at UC Davis, California, United States - DK15-O-3 | ecosystem: Host-associated > Plants > Roots > Rhizosphere > Soil | place: USA...
ACACGCTCGCTCAGCGGCCCCAGGTTCCCCGACAAACCAGCCGATCCGATCATCGTCCACCCTGACGTTCGCCGCATGCTGTTGACGATCAAGTCGCTGATCGAAGGCAGCCGCCTGCTGGCGCTGCACGCCGGTACGCTGATCGACATCGCCAACCACGCTGAAGACCCTGCCGAACGCGAGCGCGCCGATACGCTGGTGAGTTTCCTCACGCCCATCTCGAAAGCCTGCCAGACCGAATGGGGCATCGAGAACACCTACCACGCGCTGCAGTGCTTCGGCGGCCACGGCTACATCCACGAACACGGCATGGAACAGCTGGCACGCGATGCGCGCATCACCACGCTGTACGAAGGCACCACCGGCATCCAGGCGCTAGACCTGATGGGGCGCAAGACCGCGTCCACGCAGGCTGCCGGCCTGAAGCTGTTTCTGGCGGACATGCATGCCTTCATCCAGCAACACAAGGACGATGCGTCGCTCACCGAGTTCATCGACCCCCTGCAGCAGAAGGCCGCCGAATGGGCCGGCCTGACGAAGAACGTCCTGCAGCGAGCCGCCGCGAACCCTGAGGAGATCGGCGCGGCCAGCACCGACTACCTGTTCTATTCCGGCTACGTCGTGCTGGCCTACTGGTGGGCGCGCAGCGTGGCCGCCGCCGATGCCTCGACGCAGGGCGATGCGTTCAAACAGGCCAAGCGCGAAACCGCGCAGTTCTACTTCGCCCGCATCCTGCCGCGCACCCTGGCCCACGCCGCCGCCATCGAGTCCGGCGCGGACACGCTGATGGCGATGGACGAGGCGCGCTTCGGCGAGGCGTAGTCCGGCACCGGAGGAGCGCGGACAACGCGCTCCTCCGGTGAAAAGCCACACGCGATACACATTTCGTCAACATTTGGGTATAACCTGCTTCTCCATGGAAGCAGACAGAGCTCAGCTTCACCTGGTCAAGACCGGTTCTCTCCCAACACCGGTCCCGTCTCCGTCGTCGCCCCGCCCCCATCCCGCCGCCCTGCGACTGCTGTCGCTGGATGCGCATGGCCGCGTGCTGGACTGGATCAACTGGCAGGATGCGACCTGCCTGTACGCACGCGGCGCGGTCGCATGGACACTGGGCGACCCCTGCCTGCATGTGCATGGCGGCGTCTCGCGGCTGACCGGCGAACAGAGCCTGATCGAATTGCATCCCATCGTGGCCTCGCGCGGCCACGCCCGTGCGCATGCCCTGTCGCCCACGCCGACGCTCACCAACACCGCCCTGTTCGCCCGCGACGCGCACCTGTGCCTGTACTGCGGCCACGAATACTCGCGCCCCCACTTGACCCGTGATCATGTGCTGCCACTGTCCAAGGGCGGCCGGGACATCTGGGAAAACGTGGTGACCGCCTGCTTCCACTGCAACTCGCGCAAGAGCAACCGCACGCCGCAGCAGGCGCACATGCCGCTGCTCGCCGTGCCATACCGGCCCAGCTGGATCGAGCACCTGATCCTGTCGAACCGCAACATCCTGGCCGACCAGATGGCCTTCCTGAAGGCCCAGCTGCCGAAGAAGTCCAAGCTCTCGGCCTGACCTGTCTGCAGGATGCCCACGCTGGCGCGCGTGCATGCGCTGACGCCCGTTTCTCCGCCCACACTTCACAGGCGCGTCCGACCAGCCTGCCCGAGCCGGCGGCCTTCCTGATGGCCCCGTTGCCTAACATGTCCGGACTTTCTGTCGAACTCGGCCATCGAGGCGCCCGGCGTTCCTGAACAGCCGTGGCCGGACCCACGCCGGCTTCACCCGCTTGCTTGCCCCACTTCACATCAGGGGGGGACAATAACGGCTCAGAAGAAGCCTGCTGCCGATGATCGCCCCCGACCGCTACCCCCGTCTGTCACGCATCCATGTCCCGGCCGACCTGCGCCAGTTCGACGAATCCGAACTGCCCGCGATCGCCGAGGAACTGCGCGGCTACCTGATCGAGTCGGTCGGCAAGAGCGGCGGACATTTCGGGGCGGGCCTGGGCGTGATCGAACTGACGGTCGCGCTGCACTACCTGTTCGATACGCCGCGCGATCGCCTGGTGTGGGACGTCGGCCACCAGTCCTACCCGCACAAGATCCTGACCGGCCGCCGCGACAGCATCCACACGGTGAAGCAGAAGGACGGCGTGGCCCCGTTCCCGAAGCGCGAGGAAAGCGAGTACGACACCTTCGGCGTGGGGCACTCGTCCACCTCGATATCCGCTGCCCTAGGCATGGCGATTGCGCTGGCGCAGCAGGGCGACGACCGCAAGGTGGTGGCGGTGATCGGTGACGGCGCGATGACCGCCGGCATGGCGTTCGAAGCGCTGAACCACGCTGGCGGCATGGAGCCCGAGCCCAACCTGCTGGTGATCCTCAACGACAACCAGATGTCGATCTCGGAGAACGTCGGCGGCCTGACCAAGATGCTGGGCCGGCTGAGCAGCAGCCGCACGCTCAACGCGCTGCGCGAAGGCGGCAAGAAGCTGCTGGGCGACAAGAAGAAGCCGCCCGCCCGCTTCATGCGCCGCTGGGAGGAACACTGGAAGGGCATGTTCGTGCCATCGACGCTGTTCGAGCAGATGGGCTTCCACTACACAGGGCCTATCGACGGCCACGACGTCGAAGCGCTCGTGGGCGCGCTGAAGACGCTGAAGACCCTCAAGGGCCCGCAGCTGCTCCACATCCTGACCACCAAGGGCAAGGGCTACGAACTGGCCGAGGGCGACCAGATCGGCTACCACGCAGTGGGCCCGTTCGATCCAGAGAAGGGCCTGGTCAGCAAGGGCGGCGCGAAGAAGCCGACCTATACGGACATTTTCAGCGACTGGCTGTGCGACATGGCCGCTGCCGAACCGAAGCTGCTGGGCATCACCCCGGCTATGCGCGAGGGTTCCGGCCTCGTGCGCTTCAGCAAGGAGTATCCGGAACGCTATTTCGACGTCGCGATCGCCGAGCAACATGCGGTGACGCTCGCCGCAGGCATGGCCTGCGAAGGCAGCAAGCCGGTGGTCGCCATTTACTCGACCTTCCTGCAACGGGGGTACGATCAGTTGGTGCACGATGTGGCCATCCAGCAGCTGGACGTGCTGTTCGCCATCGATCGCGGCGGCGTGGTCGGCCCGGACGGCGCCACCCACGCCGGCAACCTGGACCTGAGCTACCTGCGCTGCGTGCCGCACATGGTGGTGATGGCGCCTGCCGACGAGAACGAATGCCGACAGATGCTCAGCACCGGCTATCACTTCAATGGGCCGGCGGCAGTGCGTTATCCACGCGGCACCGGTCCCGGCGTGGCGCTCGAATCGAACCTCGACACGCTGCCGGTCGGCAAGGCCGACCTGCGTGCACGTGGCAGCCGCGTGGCATTGCTCGCCTTCGGCTCCACCGTCGCCGCCGCAGAGCAGGTCGGTCGCGAGTTGGGCCTGACCGTGGTGAACATGCGTTTCGTGAAGCCGCTGGACCGCGACCTGGTGCTCGAACTGGCGAGAACCCACCAAGGGTTCGTCACCATTGAGGACAACGTGGTGATGGGCGGCGCGGGCTCCGGCGTCGCCGAACTGCTCAACGCGGAAGACGTGTCTCTGCCGGTGCTGCACCTGGGCCTGCCGGACGAGTTCCAGCACCATGCCAGCCGCGAAGATCTGCTGGCAGAAGCCGGCATCGATGTCCCCGGCATCCGTGCCGGCGTGTTGAAGCGCTGGCCGGCGCTGGCCGCCACGCAGCCGCCGAAGACCGCCGCGGGCTGACCGCCGCGGCCAGGCGCCGCATCATTCCGGCGCTTCCACCTCGTAACCCTTGGCTTGCAGCGCGGCCAGGTAGCCGTCGGGCTTGACCAGCTGCCAGACGGGCAACGTGGCGAACGTGATCCGGTTCTTCGCCAGTGCGCCTTCGGCCACCTCCATCCAGCGCGCCTGCATGCGGGCCTCGACATCGGAGATGCCGCGCTTGCGCGCCGTTTCGGTGCTGAACCAGGCGGTGGCGCACGCCTGCTGCCAATCCTGGCGCGAACTCGAGCGCAGCGCGGGCCAGTCGCCGACAGCCCACGCATTGGCGCGCGCTGCCACCTGCGGCAGATCGCGCTCGATGACGTCCAGTGTCTTGCCGAAGCAGACCAGATCTTCGGGCTTGAGCGTTTCCTTGCGGAAATCCGCCAGCGCCGCGCGCGGATCATCCAGCTTGAGCTTCAATAAAGTGGGAGTGCGCTTCATCTTGCGCTGTTTCAGCGCCGCGTCGATGACCGGATCAATGACGCCGCCTTCGCGCAGTCCGGAATCCGACAGCGCTTCGCTGTAGAGCTGGTAGGCGGCAATCAATGGGCGCTTCTTCTCTACCCCCCCATCCCGCCCCATGTAGCGCTGCTTGAGCGAACTCCAGCGCGCATAGAGATCCGCAGGCAGGACTTCCTGCAGTTTCCGACCATCCGGATTCCTGGAAGCCTTCATGGCCGACGGCAACAGCGTCAGCCCCCGGAAGAACCCGACATCGGCATCGACGATGATTCCGGGCGAAGCCAGGACTTCATCGGCGATCTGCAGGACCTGGTCGACCTCGTCCGAACGCCAGGTGATGCGCTTCGGCAGCGGTGACTGCGTGCCCAGCACGTACAACAGATGGTCGCCACGGCGCACCTTCCACAGCCCCGGCCCGGGTTGCACGCCGGCCACGACCACGGCATCCATTTCGATCACGCCATCCTCGGCTGCGGTCGATGCCTCCCCGGCTTCCTGCGCACCTGCGCGCGGCACGAGCAGCAACAACGCGCACAGCACCCCATAAAGCGGCAGACGCATCCGAGAGACTCCATGCAGAAGGATCCGCGGGAGTGTGCCCGCTGCAAGCCGGCATGGCGCGCGACGCCACGCGGCCGTGGGGGAGTTTGTTCAGGCGACCTTGCCGCCGGCCTCTCGCAACGTGCGCGCGACGTCGCTGCCGCTCTGCATCAGCTCGAAGCCTTTCCAGCTGAAACCCGGCGACACGGAGCAGTCGACCAGGGTGAAATCGCCAAGCGAGCGGGCGCTCTGCCAGACACCGGCGGGCACCACCTGGCTGGACTGACCGCCCCTGGCCGAGGTATCCAGTTGCACGCGGGTCAATGTGCGCTGCTCAGGGTCGAACATCGACAGTTCCATCGCACTCCCTTCATGCCAGTCCCAGACCTCGGTCGCGTCGACGCGGTGCCAGCGTGTCACTACACCGTGCGGCAGCAGGAACTTGATGGCGGTGAGCGTGGGGCGCTCGATCCCGTTCACCTCGGTGCGTTTGGTCGATTCGTAGACACGACGAAAGTGCCCGCCCTCGGGATGCGGCACCAACTGCAACGTACGGATCAGCTCTTCGCTGCGTGGATGCATGGGCTGTCCTGTACAGGGCGTCCGGGAGTTGCCGTCGCCAGCGGCGCTCGACAGGCACAAAAAAGCCCACGCGACAGCGCAGGCTTGATGTCGAACCGCGATTGGTCGGGACGGCCGGATTTGAACCGACGACCCTCTGCCCCCCAGGCAGATGCGCTACCAGGCTGCGCTACGCCCCGAATCTCGCGGATCGGCCCGCCTTGCGACGGGCTGCGCATTATAGCCGGAATTCCTCGGCGACTCCCAGCAGGAGCGCCGTGGTTCATCAACGGCGGAGCAACTGGAGGATTTCCTCCAGCTCCATCCGCACCTGGCGCACGATCTGCGCGCTCATCGCGGACTCCTGTTTGGCACCCTCGCCTTCCAGGCGCAGGCGCGCGCCGCCGATGGTGTAGCCCTGCTCGTACAGCAGGCCACGGATCTGGCGCACCATCAGCACGTCATGGCGCTGGTAGTAGCGGCGATTGCCACGACGTTTGGCGGGCTCCAGGCTGGGAAACTCGGTTTCCCAGTACCGCAGCACGTGCGGCTTCACGTCGCACAGTTCGCTGACCTCACCGATAGTGAAGTAGCGCTTGGCCGGGATCGGCGGAAGCTCGCGGTTACTGCCCGGATCCAGCATAGGTCTCCACCCGCTCCTTGAGTTTCTGGCCCGGCCGGAAGGTCACCACCGTCCGCGCCGAGATCGGGATCTCTTCGCCGGTCTTCGGGTTCCGCCCCGGGCGCTGGTTCTTGCGGCGCAGGTCGAAATTGCCGAATCCCGACAGCTTCACCTGCCGGCCCTGTTCCAGGGCCTCGCGCAGCACGTCGAAGTAGGCGTCGACGAACTCCTTCGCCTCGCGCTTGTTCAGGCCGACCTCGTCGAACAGACGTTCGGCCATCTCCGCCTTCGTCAATGCCATGAATACTGCGTCCCCATTGCGGCCGTCGCCGGCCCCGCCACTGTCTTCTTCATCCGGTTCAACCGCGGATCCTCGCCCCGTGCACGCTGTCGATCGCGGCCACCACATTCGCCACTACCTGCGCCACGTCAGCTTCAGTGAGAGTGCGTGAGTTGTCCTGCAAAATCAAGCCCATAGCGAGACTCTTTTGACCGGATTCGACCCCTTGGCCGACATAGCGATCGAACAGCTGCACGTCCCTCAGCAGCGGGCCCGCCGCCACTTTCGCAGTAGCAGCCAGGGCAGCCCAGGACACCGCCTCCGGGACGACGAACGCGAGGTCGCGGCGGACGGACGGGTAGCGGGACAGCTCCACGGCACGCGGCAGCGCGCGGACGCTCAACGGCGCCAGGTCCAGCTCGAACGCGATCACGTCGGTGTCCAGGTCCAGTTGGCGTTGCAGGCGTGGATGCAGTTGTCCGATCCAGCCCAGGCGCATCCCGTCGCGGTAGACGTCGGCCGAACGGCCGGGGTGCCCGTGGGCGGCATTCGACGGGCGGAACTCGAGGCTCGCTCCCGCCAGCGCCGCGACACTTTCCAGATCACCCTTCAGATCGTGGAAATCGACCTTCCGCCCCGGCACGCCCCACTGCTCTGCGAGCGCATCCCCGGTGACGGCCGCCGCGATGCGCAACGATTCGACGGGGGCGTCGCCCTGCCGTGCCGGCGCATGGAAGACGTTGCCGATCTCGAACAGGCGCACGCGTCCTGCTTGTCGCGCGGCGTTACGCTGCAGCGCCGCCACGACGCCGGGCAGCAACTGCGTGCGCATGATCGCCAGTTCGGCACTGAGCGGGTTGGCCAGCGGAACGGCGCCATCGATGCCGCCCCAGTGCGCAAGCCACTGTGCGTCGACGAAAGCGAAGTTGACGGTTTCGAAATAGTCGCGCGCTGCCAGTTGGCGACGCACCACGCCGGGTTCGACAACCGCCTCGCTGGGCGCCGCGATACGGGTCGCGCCGCCCGGGAGCGTGGTCGGTATGCGATCGTAGCCGTGGATGCGCGCCAGCTCCTCGATCAGGTCCTCCTCGATGGCGAGGTCGAAACGCCGGCTTGGCGCAGTGACGCTCCAGCCCTCGGCCACCACGGCTGCCTGCAGGCCCAGGGCACGCAGGATGCGTTCGATCTCGACGTCGGGAATCTCGACGCCCAGCACGCGCGCCACACGCGCACGACGCAACAGGATGGGGGCGGGCTTGGGCAGGTGTTCGGGAAGCACGGCCTCGGTCGTCGGGCCTGGCACGCCGCCGGCGATGTCGAGGATCAGGCGCGTCGCGTACTCCACCGCGATGCGCGGCAATTCGGGATCCACGCCGCGCTCGAAGCGATGGCCGGCGTCGGTGTGCAGGCCCAGCTTGCGGCTGCGTCCGATGATCGCGGACGGAATCCAGTGCGCGGCTTCCAGGAACACGTTGCGCGTGGCGTCGGTGACGCGGGTATCGAGCCCGCCCATGATCCCGCCGAGCGCGACGGCGCGGGCGCCACGGCCCCCCCGGCCATCCGAGACGACCAGGAAGTCGTCGTCGAGCGACACGGTGCGCCCGTCCAGCAGCGCGACCGTCTCGTCCGCGTGTGCGGCACGCACGACAATGCCACCTTCCAGCGCGTCCTTGTCGAACGCGTGCATCGGCTGGCCGAGTTCCAGCATCACGTACTGGGTCACGTCGACCAGGAAGCTGATCGGGCGCACACCGCTACGGCGCAGTCGTTCCGCCATCCACACCGGCGAAGGTGCGGTAGCGTCCACGCCTTCGATCACACGGCCGACGAACCGGGGCACGCGCGCGCCGGCCTCCAGTTCGACGCTCAGTTCGGACGGGCTCTGTGCCGGAACGGGTGTGGCGTCGAACGGTTTCACTTCGCTGCCCAGCGAGGCTGCGACGTCGTAGGCGATGCCGCGCACGCTGAAGCAGTCTGCACGGTTCGGCGTCAACTTGATCTCGATGCTGGCGTCAGGCAGCTGCAGGTAGTCGGCGATGGGCGTGCCCACCGGTGCGTTGGCCGGCAGTTCCAGCAGGCCGGACGCGTCGGCATCGATGCCCAGCTCTTTCGCCGAGCAGAGCATGCCGTTGGACTCCACCCCGCGCAGCTTGGCTGCCTTGATGGCGATGCCGCTGACGTTCGCACCCACCATCGCCAACGGCGCGATCAGGCCCGGGCGCGCGTTCGGCGCTCCGCAGACGATCTGCAGCAAACCACCCTGCCCTGCATCGACCTGGCAGACCTGCAGGCGGTCGGCTTCGGGATGCTTGGCGCACTCCACGATGCGGGCCACCACCACGTTTGCCAGGCCATCGCCCAAGGCCGTGACCTCTTCAACCTCCAGGCCGATCGCGGTCAGCGTCGCGGATAGCTCGTCGCGGGTGGCCTGGGTGGGAACGTGGCTGCGCAGCCAATTCTCGGAAAATTTCATCGTCTCGTTACCGTAGGGTGGGCCTGGGCCCACCATTGCCATGTATCGGGTGTGTGATGCCGGAACAGCGGCGGACTGAAGTCCGTCCTACGCGAACTGCTTCAGGAACCGCACGTCGTTCTCGAAGAACGCGCGCAAGTCGTTGACGCCGTAGCGCAGCATCGCGAAGCGTTCCACGCCCAGACCGAACGCGAAGCCGGTGTAGCGCTCCGGATCGATACCGCAGTTGCGCAACACGTTCGGGTGCACCATGCCGCAGCCCAGCACTTCCAGCCAGCGCGTGCTGCCATCGGGCTGCTGCCAGGCGATGTCGACCTCCGCACCGGGCTCGACGAACGGGAAGTAGCTTGGGCGGAAACGCATCTCGAAGTCGCGCTCGAAGAACGCGCGCACGAACTCGGCCAGCGTGCCCTTGAGATCAGCGAAGGTGGAGTGCTCGTCCACCAGCAGGCCTTCGACCTGGTGGAACATCGGCGAATGCGTCTGGTCGCTGTCGCTGCGGTAGACCTTGCCGGCGGCGATCATGCGCAGCGGCGGCGTGTGGGCATCCATGTAGCGCACCTGCACGCCCGAGGTGTGCGTGCGCAGCAGGCGACCATCGCCGAAGTAGAACGTGTCGTGCATGGCGCGCGCCGGATGGTGCGGCGGGAAGTTCAACGCCTCGAAGTTGTGCTGGTCGTCCTCGATCTCGGGACCGTCGGCCAGTTCGTAGCCCAGACGGCCGAAGATGTCGGCGATGCGTTCGAGGGTACGGCTGATCGGGTGCAGCCCGCCGCGCGTACCGTTGCGGCCGGGCAGCGTGACATCGACGGTCTCGTCGGCCAGGCGGGCGTCGAGCGCAGCGTCTTCCAGGACCGCCTTGCGGGCCGACAATGCGTCGCCGATGGCATCGCGCGCGCGATTGATCGCCTCGCCCGCCGCCTTGCGCTGGTCGGCAGGCAAAGTGCCCAACTGCTTGAGCTGCGTGGTGATGCTGCCACTCTTGCCCAGGAGGGCGACGCGCAACTGCTCCACCACGTCGGGCGTCTGCGCAGCGGCGATGTCGGCCAGCGCTTGCGTGGAGAGGGAATCGATTTCGCTCATCTTTTGACCGGACCTCTTGTCGTCATCCCGGCGAAAGCCGGGATCCATTCTGCCGTTGCACCTGCTTCACGGAAGGGCGTCGCGCGAAGATCCAGATGGATTCCAGCTTTCGCCGGAATGACGGCAACCCACAAAAAACAATGGGGAAGGACTCGCGCCCTTCCCCACGTGTTCCCGGCGATGGACTGCCGGAGTGCTGTACGGTGGAGACGCGGCTTACGCCGCGAGTGCGCCCTTCGCCTTTTCAGCCAGGGCCGCAAAACCCACCGCGTCGTGCACGGCGATGTCCGCCAGCACCTTGCGGTCCAGGGTGATGCCGGCCTTCAGCAGGCCGTTCATGAAACGGCTGTAGCTGAGGCCATTCATGCGGGCCGCCGCGTTGATGCGGGTGATCCACAGCGAACGGAAGTTGCGCTTCTTCTGCTTGCGGCCGATGTAGGCGTACTGACCCGCCTTGATGACCGCCTGCTTGGCGACGCGGAACACCTTGCGACGGGCGTTGTAGTAACCCTTGGCCTGGTGGAGGACCTTCTTGTGACGGCGACGCGCCGTCACGCCACGCTTAACTCGTGCCATGTCTCAGTCCTCAGAGGTAGGGAAGCATGCGGTT
>Ga0307414_10002082_pt1 | contig 10403 bp, 9 predicted proteins | sample DK1Ometagenome_FD_203804 | JGI IMG/M metagenome (GOLD analysis project Ga0307414, IMG submission 203804) | Maize rhizosphere microbial communities from greenhouse at UC Davis, California, United States - DK15-O-3 | ecosystem: Host-associated > Plants > Roots > Rhizosphere > Soil | place: USA...
TGGATACTTCCTTTACGTCTTCTCGGCGTGACTTAATTTCGACCTGTGCTTCTTGTGCTTCCACAAGCGCTCGAAGTGAGTCACCGTTCGGTTCAGCTTTTCGACGCCACATCAGTATCTCCTGACTGTCGTATTCGATTAGCCTGCCCCGCCATGGCCTGGATATAATCCCGGGTCGTACGCGCCATTTCAAGTAGTTCGCGCGTTTGTGCGTCGGATTCTATACGGGACTCTCTTTCGGTCTCGTATGCTTGATGCCATCTATCCGCTTCCAACTTCTTCTCGTCATAAGCGGTCTTGGTATAGAGACGGCCGGTGAGGATCAGAAGAATTGCGATGCCCAGAAGAGTAGACGCGGTCAACTGAACGATAGGTATTCCGTCAATCATCCCGAGGTCACCTTCCAGACTCCCGATTTCTTAACCCATGGCTGCGCTTCTTTCCAAACTCCAGCCACGCGTACGTACGGTATTGCGCGTCTCCAACCTTGCCCGGCAACATATATGAATGCCGGGCCTAGGGTAACCGCGCTGTTTACAGGACCCCACGCACTCCACCCCTTTGCGTTATGTGTCCTCGCCCATACATAATAACGGAAACCCGGCGCGAGCCCCGAAAGGGTACCCGATTTTGCCGAACCGATATTTGAGGAGAACTGCACAGAGGTAGAGCTTAGCCCCCAACCCAATTGGCGCGCGTCAATCGCGTAACCATTGTTTGCACCATCAGTGAATGCCCAGTTAAGGCCTGTGAATTTGACGTTGGTCAAAGACACTTTCGATGGGGGGCTAGGAATGCTGCCGCGATCGACAGCTACGCTAAGAGTGGTTGGTCCACCGAGACCGCTGGTGTTGGTGTCACCTAGACGGAACGTCACCGTTTGAGACGTGGTGACATTGAATTGCCGAATCAGCCTGTACGAAGTGGACCCAGCGGTGAAGTCGTATGTGCTCGAGCCAGTTTGACCATTAACCGTCCAGCCGTATGGCATAGCATGGTTGTAGGTCGTCGTACTAGCGACTTTCAGATAGAACTGAACCGTCGTAGCATTGACTCGAATCATCATAGTGCCGTAATTACCGGTCGGCTTAGTGTAGTCAGCCACTAGAGGACCTTAAAATATACGTCGCCGTCCGCTCCACCGCTGGGGTTCGCACTGCCTGAGGTAATGCCAGCCGCGGTTCGAAATCCAGACTTGCTTGTGGGAATCAATGCCTTTACGGCCGCAATGAAGTCACGAGTTCTGTTGATCTCGCGAGCACCATGCTTGACTTTCCCGTCTTCGCCGTCATCCGGAACAAGTCCGTATCCAGCTTGAGTTGCCTGATCGCCAATCGCCATCATTACCTCCTTACGTTGGCTGGGTGTTCCAGAACTCGGTGTCGGCCATCTCGTTCCACGCCTTGTTGTAACGGAAGTCCGTCCACACACCAGGCTGCGAAGATGAGAAGAGAGTCAACGTAGGATATGCACGTTCGCCCTCAGCGTCCGACACAAAGATCTGTTCAGTAACACGCATCTTGTTTGTGCCGCCATTATCGGCCCGCATCTCAACAAGGTCTCCCATGTTGTAATCGATGCCGTAGCGATACTGACTCTTCTGACTAATTTCGCCGTCGAAACCCCAGAATTTCTGCTTCCCGGCGAGGGCCTCAAGACCCACACGCTGGAGAGCACCCGGAATATCGGGGTTGTCTTCGGTTACGCTACTGTCCACAACCACCAGTTCACGACGCTCAAACCCGTCGGCATCAGGGTCAGACCCATCTGCGAATACCTCAGCGAACCCAAGCTTAGAATATACCAACGCAACGGTCTTGAGGTCGGAGATGCTTTTGAACTCCGTAGTTTCGAACATGTTGTCTAGACTCGGCGAGAATATGACAGGATCGTACTCTGTTTGATCTGTCGTTCGGTCGATACCGTAGTACACGTCGAAATATAGCCTCGAGGCGAGGCCAAGGTCGCGAACCAGCCTGAACCCAAGATCCCAGGGCACGCATATTTCCTGCATGTGCGTGAATAGGTCTTTAGGCTCGAGCTCGACATTGACAACGACAGTAGGCTCGATGAGAGTATCGACAGGGTATCGCGTGCCCAGCTCCACAAAAGGAAGCTTATTCTTGATATCCAGAAGCCCGGCAGCACAACAAAAATCCCAAAGGTTTCGCGCAATAGTACCTGGAGTACCCGTCTGCGGCCATTTGTCATCACCCGGGCCATCCATCGCACCCTTTTGCCAGAAGGAAGCACGATCCATCATGATTTTCTCGATAGAACGGCCCGCGACCTTGATGGTGTCTCTCTTCTCGACAGTTTCGATCTCCATGACACGGTCGGACATGTTCATTGCGAGGAAGGTACCTTCGACGAGGAGACGTTCCATGTCTGGAGTACGAATCACCTCGAGCTGAAAGTCCCCTAGAGCGTTGTATCGCTCAGTCCAGATCATGGACTTTGCGCGGTCGATGATCTCCTCACGGAGAAGGAGCGAATTCAGCGTGTACATCTCCATTAGAGACCACCATGCCGATCCGTCCACGTCATAGACCAGGGCTGTAGTTCAGCATCGGACTGAATACGAATCTCGTTCGTACCAGGCTTGAGCGTCAGCCACGGGCTATAGGGCGACATCATAAACAATGCCGACTTTCGATACCCAGCGTCTGTGACATGAACAAACTTGTTGCCTGGAACCGTGCTGACATCGACGATGTTTCCACCGAAGAGTCCGCCAACAAATTCCATAGTCTCAACGACGCTTCCGTTAATCCTCTGCTCTACAGTGAACTGAGACATAACGTCAGCAAGGACGATCTGGAAAACGAAACCGGTATCTACAGATCCTTGATAGTCAATCGTGACGTAGTCAGCGTCCGTACCAGTCCACCCATCTTCTGTGCGCACGGTAGGATCGATGAAATCAGGATCGTAGCATCGAATAGAAATAGTCACCTCGGGGTCCTCTGTGAAGAGTACCGGGTCCATCGACTCGATCTGACCATTGATGACGACGTTCAACGTGTCCGTGAAGAAGGTAAGGTCGACATACATTTTCGGCATGAAGAACCTGTAGAGTGCCCGCCGCAGCTCCTCGACAGTCTGAATACCCCAACGAGGATCGATCCCCAAGGTAATCAGAATATCGCGTTCGCCACGGCGGGCACTCATCGGCTGTGCACCGTCCATACGGGCATAGCTAGTGGAGACGAGCTCGGCCTTTACAGGCCCGAGACCTTCAATACCCCTAACAATGAAGCCGTTGTCGGGGTTCGAAAGCAACAGTGTAAGCAGGTTACCCTGCTGAGGACGAACCTCAACTTTAGACAACATTAGGCTATTTTCAGAGCTCCTCTAACTTTACCGGACAGTTGGGTGTTGGTTTGACGGTAAATATCCGCGTTCGACAGCGCCTTAGGCGAGTAGTTGTTCTGCGTGTAATTGATCTGCGTAGGAGTCTTACCCGTAAAGATATTATCCTTAGCACCCTTCTCGATGTAACGGAAGGGATCATACGCGGAACGAGCCATCTCGATAGTCGGACGAATTGCGGCACGCTGACCAGATATGATTCTGCCGATCTTTTCAGCGTCTCTCTTAACCGTCGTAAGATCCAGCACAGGTCGCACAGTCGGAGGTGACACAAGGTCAATGCCGACGGCGCTACCCATACCAGACAGGGCCTTGCTCATCGTGTTGGTTGCACGAACACCAAAGCTCTTAATCTCCTTGGTGACGTAGTGGTCATAAGTACGGATACCTACAGCCACACCTTCGGGAATACCCCGACCAACCTTGTCTCGGAACTCCTTGGACGGCGAGTTGATCTTAAGCGCGCCCATGGCGGACTTAAGAGCTCCCTTAGCCATTGCCCAAGCAGCGTCCTTAACGGCGCCGATACCGTTCTTGACAGCGTTCACAACACCATCGATGATCGCGTCGCCAAGGTTTCCAGCGGCAGCCTGAAGCTGCGAACTGTTGCCACGGATAGCGTTCGCCACACCGTTGATAAACGCGATGACCGTCTTAGCTCCCTGATCAATAATTCGCGGAAGGTTGTTCTGCAAACCCTTGAGGAAGTTGACGATAATATCGGTTGCTGCGGTGATGACTCGACCGATGTTGTTCGCGATGCCGCGAAGGATACCAACTAGGATGTTCAAACCCGCTGAAGTCATCGCAGGGATGGCTGCTTGCAGGATTCGAAGGACCATTTTGATGAGCTTTGTGATGAGCTCCTCGAACTTCGGAAGGACATTAATAGCGGCTTGCAGCATCGAATTGAACAGGGTAGTAAGCGCCCCTACAATCCTTGGTCCGGCATTCTCGATGACCACAGCGAACGCGACCATAGCCAACCCGATCTGCTGACCGATCAATGGCAACAGGTTGAGGAAGGATATGATTGCGGCGGTAATCACAGCGAAACCGGCCGTACCGATCGCGGCAAACGTGGCAAATCCGACAGCCAGTAGCATAAAGCCTGTGCCTGCCAGCAACATAGCCGTGCCCAGCATCTGCAACGCCGTAGCGAAACCGATGAGACCCGCCAGAATCGGTGGGAATGCCGCCATAAGAACTCCGAAGAGCGTAATGACGGTGAGCAGAGCCGTGATAGCCACGATGCCCTTCAGAATGTTCTCCCAAGATATGGTGGAAAGGAGAACCATCGCTGCTGCGAATACGGTGAGAGCCGCGGCAGCGACCAGAAGTGCTGCGGAGCCGGACAACGTCCCAGACATCAGGATAAGAGCCACCGAAAGCGCCGTCAGTACCACAGTAAGAGCGATCATGACCTTAATCATGTCCGCCAAACCGATAGTAGCCATCAGCTTCAGAGCCCCAGCCAGAACGATGAGCGCTGCTGCTGCGATTGTAAGACCGATAGCCGACTTCGGCGACATACCACGCATGGTAGCGCCAATAACGACCAGAGCGAGCCCCACAGCAACAAGTCCCTCGGCGATTGTGCCGAAGTCCATCATGGCGTACACCTTTAGCACCACAGACAACGCCAGAAGCGCACCTGTAAGTAGCAACAGGCCAGCGGCAGCCGTAAAGACTCCCGAAGTGCCATTCATGACTCGCACCATGACGGCAAGCGCCGAGATGATAGCCATGATGGTGTACATACCCTTGAGCAGGGTACCGATGTCCATCTTTCCGAACTTTTCGACAGATATAGACAGCAGATACACAGCACCAGCAAGCAGGATTAGTCCCGCTCCCGAACTGAGCGACGTAGAGTCGGCTTGTGCATATTTGGAGAACAACGTCAAGCCAGCAAGAAGCACGCTGACTGCGATGAGGCCCTTAATGAGCTCGCCGGTGTCGACTTCACCCAGTTTCTTGACCGCCGTTGCTAGGACATTGATCGCAATAGCCAACAGAATCATACCTGCGGCATTCGTCATAATCTTTGCGTTATCAGCGACCTCGAGTTCGGACAAATATCCCATAGACATGTTGAGCATCTTCATCAGAATGCCGATAGCGATGATGCCCTGAATAAGCGCTCGTGCGTCCACCTTGGAGAGGACGTAAAGCGCCGCAACAAGTACACCAACCGCGATAGCGATCTTCAGAACGATACCCGCCTGGACAGACTTCTGCATGGCAGAGAGCGTTTCCGTAAGCTGCTCGAACGAATCCGTTACGGTACCGGTAATAGTCTTCAGATGACTGAAGAAATCCTTGAACGCCTTGTAGGCAAGGATGAACATACCAGTATTGACAAGAGCGATCGCATCATTGAAGTTCAGGTTACTGATGTACTCAGTGATCCTGTCAGTGATGGTCTTGAACAGATCAGCCACGCTCTTGAGATAGGGCTGGATCTTCTGACCCATGCGCTGGATGAAATCGACTACTCCGCCGATGAAGTCTCGAACAGTTTGAAGACCTGTCTTAGCGCCTTCGCCTGCGGCCTTAAGACCGTCAAGCGCTCGAGAACCCGCGTCGATGCCCTTGGTCTGGAGATTCCATGAAGGGAACTTGAAACTGACCATGGCTTTGACACGCTCATACAGATCGACAATGCTCTGGACAGCGGCGTTCAGTTTTGTTGCCCCGGATTTTCCCCCCGCGGAAATTTTGGCCCAGAAAGCCGAAGCTGCTCCGACAACGGAGTCCAGCAAACCGCGGAGGAAGTCCAGACTGACGCCCAGAGAGTCGAAAGCACCAGTAAAGTCGCCCTGGATAGCCTTCTGGAATGCTGTAGCAACGGCCTGAACCGCCTTAACCAGCGGGACAATGACGAAAGTAGTGCCAGACGCGATAGCATCGAAGAAAGCTCCGATAGCATTCGTCTTCTTAAGCCACTTATCGACCGCAACGAGCAGATCAGCAATACTGCCTGTTGTCGCCAGAATTCCCCCGGAGCCAGATCCGACCAACCCGAACAGGGATGAGAAGATCTTAAAGACCGTGGAGATTACTCCGGAGACAATTTGCCATCCGATGGAAAGCACTGCAAAGAAGCCAGCGAACGTTCTCTTCAGATTGTTCGCCATAGTGCCTCCCATTTTGAGCTTCTCAGTGAAGTTCTCAATGGCTTTAGCTACAGCAGCTAGTCCAGCACCACCGTTGGCCGGAAAGACCGATCTCCAAGCATCTCCAATAGCCTTGATCGGAATGCTGACAGCAGTCCAGAGGTTCTTGAAGGTGTCGATGACCGCGGTCTTGCCCCCAGCGTCGATGAAGGACCTGAGGAAGTCGTTCCGCCCCTTGCTCATGGCATCGAGGACCCCGCCGATGGCGTTGGTCATGCCGGTGAACAGGACGGTCGCTTCCTCGACATTGCCGAAGATCAGCTCGAAGGACTCGGTCCACCCGGTGCCTACGGAGGCCTTGAGGGTGTCCATCATCATGGGGAGGGACTTGACGTCCTGGGCTGCCCCAAGTGCCTTCTTACCGATGGCCGTCGTCTCGTCTCCATAGTCCCCAAGGACCTTGAGGAGGACGTCGGCTGATGCCCAACCCTCGGACAGTGCCTCATTGAACAGCGACGCAGACGTGTAGGCCGTCTTGCTGCTGCTACCGGCGATGGTGTAGGCGTCCTTACCCGATTTCTTGAGCTTGCCTGCACTGACCGCGGCAGCGATCATCTGGTCTTTCCACTCCTTGGTGGCGACGTTGGCGAGGTTAAGCGACTTGTAGTCGGTGGTCGTAAGGAATCCACCAGCAATTGACTGCGACAAGTTGTACATCGCGATGGACGCAGCCTGAGAGTTCTGACCAGCCAGGGCGACCATGTTGGCGATACCTTTAATGGCCGGAACAGACTTGTCCATGCCGACACCAGCGTTGGTGAACTTGGCGAAGGAGTCAGTCATGTCTGTCAGGTTGTAGATCGTCTTGTCGGCGTACGTATCGAGCTCGGTAAAGTAGCCGTTGACCGTCTTCATAGAAGCGCCAGTAGCGTTCATGATGGTCTGGACAGACGTCAGCTTCGCGTTGTAGTCAGAGAAGCCTTCCGAGATCGGGCCTAGCGTGAGCGACTTGACGAGCTGAAGTCCAGCATCCACAGCCTTAGTGGTGATCGTAGCCAGAGCAGTGACACCGATAGTAGTGAGCGCAGCGAACTTGGCGGAGATGCCGTCGACGCCGTCAGCCATACCCTTAAGACTGAAGCGGCTGGCCTGCTTGGAGATGTCGTCCAGACCCTTGCCCACGCCGTCAAGACGAAGCGCAGACTTGAGGCGGTCCAGCAGAGACATCGAGCTTTTCATGCCAGATTCGAACTGCCGGTTGTCGAACTTCATTGAGACGATGCGCTCGTCGATCTTACTGCTCATGCTGAGGTCACCGCCTTCCAAGCTTCGTCTGCGATCTGTTCAAATATAGGTCGCATGGCTGGGTTGATGTAGTCGATTCCGGCAACGTAGCCGCCAGTACCAGTGGCATAGCCGGTCTGAATCATGATGGCTACGGGGAATCCGTTTTCAATGTCTGAGTTGACCCAGTCAATACGCCAGCCGCTGCGATAGCGACGGATCTCGTACGACCAGGAGTTAGCAGCGAGACTAGTGTCCCTAGGGGTGGCGTTCTGGAGAGCACGAACTCCGCGCTGAGCAGCCGTGTCCAAACGCCGGTAAATATCCCCGCGGGACATCGTAGCGAAGAACTTTTCGATGTTCTTGAACGAACCGCGAGACTCGATCGAGAAGCTTCCCACAATGTCCCTTTCTTAAGTGACCCTACCGGGCCTACGCCAGGAGAAGTAACGTAGACCCGGTAGGGAGTTTGTTACGAAAGCGCTTCGTTGGCAGATGCCAAGATCTGTGCTTCCGTAAGAATGCTGGGAACAACATCAAGATACTCGAAGCTGCCCTTAGCAAAGTCAGCCCAACCAGTTCCGTTCCAACGGTTTCCGAATGAGAATCGAGAACCAACAAAACTAGGCATAGCTGGGACAGAACCTGACGCTACTTCGACGCCGTTCTTGTATAGCTTAATTGCACCGGCCTGAGTGAGTGTCATCGCGACATGCGCAACGACGTTGGGGGTAATCCCCAAATATGGACCCGCCACTTCGGTTTCACTCGGGTAATGCACAAGCTTAAGTGCTGCGTCAGTAAGCTTCAGCGCCCAACCACCATTAGCTCCACAGAGAGCAACCAAAGTTGCTTCGACTGACCCTGTGGGGACCTGCTCCGGTTTGATCACCATTCGAATCGTAAGATCCGAACTAGACATCCAGGCCTCATACCCTCGCCACAGAACGGCTTGGTCAACGCGAGACGCATAGCCTGATTCTCCCGTGAGAGTATTAGACCGAACGTAACGACCTTCCCAAGCACCTACTCGGCCGTTACCTGAGGCATCTGCTTCTGTAGTAGATGCGGTCGGGTCCGTACCAAGTCTCCACATAAGCGTAGAGCCGTGAGAAAGAGCCAGGGTCTTGTATGCTGTTCCAGACCCATTTACTAGCGCGTCCGGAGGAGCCGGCCAAAGCGACTGAGGCACTTCGGTATAACCGATGCCCCAAATATTTGGCGGACCTTCGTTGTGCGCTGAATACCAGATGCGGAATTTGTCTCCCACACCGTCGCCGAGCATACAAGCACGATATAGCTGGCCTGCATCCCACGTTCCAGGCTCGCCGTGGGTCATGAAGTCCGTAGACTGCATATTCCAAGACAACCCGTCGCGAGATGACGACGCTCGATAGCCATCGGGACGGCCTTCGTGGACTGGACCTCGGTCAACAAGCGTCCTGAAGATTCCGTCGATGTACTCGACCTCCAAGTGCCAGTTCCAGGTAGGACCAGAGATTCCACCACCCACTGTACGATATGGTCCAGACCAAGGCCCCTCAGGTGAGGCGGCTTTCCACATCGACAGCGCCTTTGCGGCATAGTCCAGGCCGAACAAACGCCAATCGTTGTTTGCCACACGAACCATGGCAGGCGAGATCGTTTGCTTATCCGGACTAGGATATGTCAGCGTAAGCGCTGTGGGGTTTACGGGCCATGTCACACCATCCGACGAGCGAGCAATATAGATCTTGTGAGCGGCGGCGTCGAGAGTCTGCCTAAACAGAACAATCAACTGATCCGCAACAGGATCGTACATCAGGTGCGTATCGGAGTTGAACCCGTTGGGGTACTGAGCACGAGGAGGCTCGTTGTACAACGGATCGCGACAACCCGGGGGGAGTTGCCAGTAATATCCGTTTTGCGACACGAGGATTGACGGGTCTTCGTGAAGATCGTCGTTTGCTGGAAACGGTGTATGCGCCATCCAATAACGCCACCCCCGCCACTTTGCCGTGCCGAAATCCAGAACTTTCGGGTGAATTGCCTGCCCGCTACCATCATAGGTAGGAGTAGACAGCTTCGCCGGAGAGTTGTAAGGAGCAAGGCCCGACAAAGTGTACGGGGGAGTTGCGTTTGGATCGCTAGCAAGCTCGTCAAGCTCACCAGGGTCTGGCCCACCGCCGCCACCAGTAGGAGGGGGGTCGGGAATATAAGCTCCCGAACCACCAACCAGTAGCTTAAGCAGACTCATGCGGCCCCCCATCGGAAACAGGCGAGCGCAACACGAGTGATCTGATTGGACGCGACAGAGAACGCAACCGTAGCTGTAGAACTCGATCCGGAGGTTTGCATGTCGCCACCCGATGTAGGCTGGGCATTGCTGGTGTTACCGCCGTCCCACCGTTCGGTGATGTTAGTCCACGTTGAAGTGAACGCGCCTGAGCGAGTGCGGAAGGCAGCGAGAGCGAATCCACCAGCCTCAGACGTAGCAGTAACAGAACCGCCAGTAGCACCACTGGCGACGTCGGTAAAGTTTCCTGCCACGAGACTTACGTCCTGGTTAGCGGACCAGGCCGCGATGCTAGGCTGCGCGTTGAAGCCTGTAGCAGCACTGCGAGCCTCAAGATTCATCGTAGTTCCTGT
>Ga0307414_10002083_pt1 | contig 10403 bp, 10 predicted proteins | sample DK1Ometagenome_FD_203804 | JGI IMG/M metagenome (GOLD analysis project Ga0307414, IMG submission 203804) | Maize rhizosphere microbial communities from greenhouse at UC Davis, California, United States - DK15-O-3 | ecosystem: Host-associated > Plants > Roots > Rhizosphere > Soil | place: USA...
ATGCACTGCCTATTTAGGGGTAAGGGCCACTGCGTCCGCAATCTTGACCGCCCACTTGGCTGAAGCCTGGCAATAGCGCCGACGCAGCCTGCTTGGAGTCAGTCGAGCCGCCTTCAAGAACCGAGTTTTTCAACGGAATAGGTCGGAAGCCGCCCTTTCCTACCGGCGATAACCATCCCTAATGCTCTGCCTGCCAGATTGCCGCTTTCGGCCAGAGACGCTCACGCTACGCACCCGACTGGAGGCGACCGAGGCGGTATTCGCCCGACTCCGGCCGAGCGTGGGTGCCGCGATGGCACCCGATGCCGGGTGAGGCGCGGCAGTGGCCCATCGAAAGTAGCGGAGGCGGACCCAGAATTGAGCCGCGTTCTTTGGTGGTTACCAACAGCGTGCAGCGGTGTCAGCGGCGGGCTGCGGCTGCTATCTGAGGGCAAAACGCGAAAAGCCGTGGTTCACGCACCGTGAACTCATTGCGCCCCAAGACAGAGTAAATTAGCGCTATGACACCGTCTGCTGCCCTGCTTCGCGTGCTGCTCAGCCTCGTCCTGATTCTCAATGGGATCGGCGGAGCGTTCGCTGGTGCGCAGATGCAGATGCAGATGCAGCACGCTCACCCGGGCCAGCCGACCGTCTTTACCGAAGCAACCGCCGACGTTCATGCGGGTATGCCGGAATGCGATGAAGGCAAGAAGCAAACGAAACCGGCGTCTATTGCAGTCAATCCGGCATCGCCGGATGAAGCGGTGCCCGCATGCTGCGAGAACATGGTGTGCGACTGCGCCTGTGCTCAGCACGGCTCGGCCATGGTGGCAGTGTCTCGCATTGCGTTACCAATGCTTGGGCATGCTTCTGTCTTGCATCCGCTGACGGTGGGCCACGCCGCTCCAGCCTTGCCCAGCCTGATTCGACCTCCGATCAGCTAAGCGTCTCTGGCGCCGCTAGCTCGGCGCACTGTTCCTGCGTGTTGTCGTCCCCGCATCCGTGGGCGATAGGCCGCATGGTCTCCGGCATCTGCAGATGCCTCTTCAAGACGCAATCGGAGTTTTCCATGTCATTTCCGTTCCCCGGCTTCGAGCCGGTCGCGCCGTCGCGGCGGCGCTTTATTCAGGGGCTTGCTGCTGGCGGCGCAATCGCCGGTCTCGGCCTGTGGCCCAAGCCAGTCTGGGCGGTGCAATCGCTCGGCCAGAAAAGCGTGCTCGCCGGCACCGAGTTCGACCTCGCTATCGGCGAGACGCCGCTCAACTTTACCGGTGCCACCCGTACCGGCATCACCGTCAACGGCTCGGTGCCTGCGCCGTTGTTGCGCTGGCGCGAGGGGGACACGGTCAATCTGCGGGTATCCAACACGCTGCCGGAGGACTCCATCCACGGCCACCAGACTTCGATCCACTGGCACGGCATTCTGTTGCCCGCCAACATGGATGGCGTGCCGGGATTGAGCTTCGACGGTATCAATCGCGGTGAAACGTATCCGTACCGCTTCGACGTGATCCAGAACGGCACGTACTGGTACCACAGCCATTCCGCATTCCAGGAGCAGGCCGGCGTGTATGGCGCGATCGTGATCGACGCGCTGGAGCCCGAACCGTTCCGCTACGACCGCGATTACGTGGTCTTGCTGAGCGACTGGACCGACCTGGATCCGACCGTGTTGTTCAACCGACTCAAGAAGATGTCCGACTACGACAACTTCGCCAAGCTCACCGTGGGCGACTGGGTCGATGACGTGCAGGAGCACGGCCTGGCGGCCACCCTGCAGCACCGCAAGATGTGGGGCGAGATGCGGATGACGCCGACCGACCTGTCGGACGTCAACGGCACCACCTATACCTACCTGTTGAACGGCACCACCGCGCTGGGCAACTGGACCGGAATTTTCCAGTCCGGCGAGAAGGTGCGGTTGCGTTTCATCAACGGCTCGTCGATGACCCATTTCGACGTACGCATCCCCGGTCTGAAGATGACCGTGGTCGCCGCCGACGGCCAGTACGTGCGGCCGGTGCTGGTCGACGAGTTCCGCATCGCCACGGCTGAAACCTTCGACGTGATCGTCGAGCCGACCGGGCAGGATGCGTTCACCATCTTCGCCCAGGACCTGGGCCGGACCGGCTATGTCAGCGGCACGCTGGCGGTGCGCGACGGCCTGCGCGCGCCAGTGCCCGCAGTCGATCCGAAACCGATCCTGACCATGGACGACATGGGTCATGGCGGCATGGGCAGTGGCGATCACGACATGTCGTCAATGGCCGGCGGAAGTATGGTCGGGATGGACCACAGCGGCATGGACATGAGCGGCGCTCAAACGACCAGCTCTGTTGACATGACCGGCATGGACCACAGTGGCCACGACATGTCATCCATGGGCGCTAGGGCGGCCGGCGGAAGCATGGCGGGCATGGACCACGGCGCTGGCGGCATGCAGCAGCATCCGGCCAGCGAGACCGACAACCCGCTGGTCGACATGCAGACCATGGCGCCAGTGCCCAAGCTCGACGATCCCGGCATCGGCCTGCGCGACAACGGTCGCCGGGTGCTGACCTACGCCGACCTGAAAAGCACCTTTCCCGATCCCGACGGTCGCGCGCCCGGCCGCACCATCGAGCTGCACCTGACCGGCCACATGGAGCGCTTCGCCTGGTCGTTCGATGGCATCAAGTTCTCCTCGGCCGAACCGCTGGTGCTGAAGTACGGCGAGCGCGTGCGCATCGTGCTGGTCAACGACACGATGATGACCCACCCGATCCACCTGCATGGCATGTGGAGCGACCTCGAGGACGCCGACGGCAACTTCATGGTGCGCAAGCACACCATCGACATGCCGCCGGGCAGCCGCCGCAGCTACCGCGTGCGGGCCGACGCGCTCGGCCGCTGGGCCTACCACTGTCACCTGCTGTACCACATGGAAGCCGGCATGTTCCGCGAAGTGCGGGTGGAGGAATGAACGCCATGAAATCGATACCTGCCATCACACGCACGCGCTCACTCGGCGTTGCGATCGCGATCGCGCTGATCGGTGTGTCCGCGCCCGTCCTCGCACAGGAAATGGACCATTCCAAGATGCAGATGCCGGCTCCGAAACCCGCCCCGGCGACCCGCAGGCCCGAGCCGAAGCCGTCTACAGCCCCGACGGCCGCGCCGAAATCCGCGGTCGATCCGCATGCCGGCCATGCCATGCCGGCGCCAAAACCCAAGACAGCCCCGGCCCCGGCCCCGGCCCAAGCCATGCCCGCGCCGAAACAGGTGCCAGCCGAGTCGGTCGACCATTCCGCGATGGGCCACGACATGGCGCCCACGGAACCCACGGAGGCGATGGACCACTCGGCAATGGGTCACGACATGCCGCCCGACGAGCCAACCGAGCAAATGGATCACTCCGCCATGGGGCACGACATGGAACGCATGACGGCCGAAGAACACGCCGGCATGCAAGGACAAGATTTGCCGGCGAACGCCGCACCGCGCGAACCGATCCCCGCGGTGACCGATACCGATCGCGTCGCGGCATTCCCCGACATCGCCGGGCACACCGTGCACGACGATGGCGTGCATTGGTTCGCGCTGCTCAACCGGCTCGAAACCTGGGACGCCGACGAAGGCGACGCCTTCGCCTGGGAAGGCAGCGGCTGGATCGGCACCGATCTCGACCGGGTGTGGATCCGCAGCGAGGGCGAATCGATCGACGGCAGCATCGAGTCGGCCGATGTCGAAGTGCTTTACGGCCGCGCGATCGCCCGCTGGTGGGATGCGGTGGTCGGTATCCGCCACGACTTCGGCGAGGACCCGTCGCAGACCTTCGCCGCGGTCGGCGTGATGGGCCTGGCGCCCTACATGTTCGAGGTGTCGGCTACCGCATATCTTGGCGAGTCGGGCCAATTCGGTGCGAATGTGGAAGCCGAGTACGAAACCCTGTTCACCAACCGCCTGATCCTGCAGTCGCTGGTCGAAGCCGATGTCTGGGGCAAGGACGATCCACGCCGTGGCATTGGCTCCGGCCTGAGCAAGATCGAGGTCGGCTTCCGCCTGCGCTACGAGTTCACCCGCCAGTTCGCGCCGTATATCGGTGTCGTGCGTGAGCGGGTGTTTGGCGGCACCGCCGATCTGCGACGCGCGCAAGGCGGCGACATCGACGACACCCGTGTCGTCGTCGGCCTGCGCACTTGGTTCTGACAAAAAAGGGGATCAGCATCATGGCATTCGTGACACGTAAAACAGTGCTCACCCTGACCGCACTTCCCGTTGTCGTCGTGCTGGCCCTCGGCGGCTACGTCTGGTCGGGCTCGTACAACGTCGCTGCCAATGACCCCCACACCGGGCCGGTCTACGCGGTACTGGAGACCGTGCGCGAGCGTTCCATCGCGACCCGGGCAAGCAGGCTGCAGGTGCCCGGCGATCTGCAGGATCCGGCGCGCATCACCCAGGGCGCCGGCAACTACAACGCGATGTGCATGGGCTGCCACCTCGCCCCGGGCATGGCGGCCACCGAAATGAGTCGAGGCCTTTATCCGGCCCCGCCCGACCTGAGCAAAGAGACCGTGGAGTCGGCCGCGGCGTTCTGGGTCATCAAGCACGGCATCAAGGCTTCGGGCATGCCCGCCTGGGGCGAAAGCATGGGCGACGAGTACATCTGGAACATGGCCGCGTTCCTGCAGGAACTGCCCAAGCTCAGCCCCGAGCAGTTCCAAGCGATGGTGGCCAGCAGCGGCGGGCACGACCACGGCGGCGGTGAGACCGAGCCGCACGGCCATGCCGAGGGCGTGCCGGGCGATCACGGCGACATGCCGATGGAAGGCATGCCGGCGAACGAATCCGCGCCGCATCCCCATCCCCCCGGCACGCCGGCCCATGACCACACCCCCGCCGATCCGCATGCCGGCATGGACATGGGCGCCGATGCGGCCGAGGCAAGCCAGTCACACCCGCACCCGCCCGGCACGCCGGCCGACCATCATGAACCAGCCGCATCGGCCGAGCCGGCGGCGGCACCGGCTTCGCCCATGCCCGCGACCAACACCACGACCGAGGCCGACGACGGTCACGACCACCAGCACTGACCCATCAATCCTCGACCAGGACACCGACCACCATGAAAACCACCATTCATTTGCTTGCGATCGCCGTGTCCTTTGCCATCGCATCCTCGGCACTCGCACAAGCCCCGCCGCCCACCACGGATCACGCGCACGCAGCCGACCAACCCGCCGTTGCATCGACCATCGACGTGGCGGCGGGAGCGGAGGCCGCAGTGACCGTGATCGATGCCTTCGGCAAGGCATTGGCTGCGGCCGACTTCGAGGAGGTCAAAGCGCTGCTCGATCCGGCCGTGATCATTCTAGAAACCGGTGGCGCCGAGCGCAGCCGCAGCGAGTATCTGAGCCATCACGCACAACCCGACGCGAAATTCCTCGCCGGCAGCCACTCCGCGCTATCCCGGCGCATCGCCAGGCTCGACGGCGACACCGTCTGGGTCGCCAGCGAGAGCGAACTGCACGCCAACAAGGACGGCAAGCCGATGACCTTGCTCAGCACTGAAACCATGGTGCTGAACAACACCGCGGCCGGCTGGAAGATCGTCCACATCCACTGGTCTTCGCGACCGAAAAAGTGAGGGAGGCATCGATGAAACAGCACGCCATCGCCATCGCTGCACTCGCGCTGGCCGCAACCGCGCTGACGGCATGCGCGCGAACGCCGCAGCCTGCGACGACGCAGACCGATCCAGCCGCCGTCGCCGTCGCGCCGCAACCGGCAATCCCCATGGCCATTGCAGACGCCGAGCCATTGTCCGCTTCGCCTACGCTTGCGCGCATGGTGGTGCACAAAAGCGCCAGTTGCAGCTGTTGCGCGTTGTGGGTCGACCATATCCGCGAAGCCGGCTTCGTCGTTGAAGTGCGCGATGGCGTCAACCTCAATCCGGTCAAGGAACGCGTTGGCGTCCCATTGGGCAAGAGCTCGTGTCATACCGCCGAGGTTGGCGGCTATTTCATCGAGGGCCACATACCGGCGGAAGACGTGAAGCGTCTCCTGACGGAAAAGCCCGACGCCAAGGGCCTGGCCCTTCCTGGCATGCCGGCCGGATCGCCGGGCATGGAAATGCCCGACGGCCGCACGCAGGCTTACACGGTGGAGCTCGTCAGTCACGACGGCACCACTACGGCCTTCGCGCAGCACAGCCGATAATCGAACAGGGGCGGTGATGCGGGCGCGCCGGTTCTCGCCCGTCGAATGAAAGGAAACTCCGATGACTCACCACAGCGCCGAACATCGCGACCCGGGCATGAACGACTGCATCGACAACTGCACGCAGTGTCATGCGATTTGCCTGGAAACGATCAACTACTGCCTGAGCAAAGGCGGCAAGCACGCAGCGCAGGAACACCTCTCGCTGCTCGCCGCATGCGCCGATATCTGCGCGACCAGCGCCGCTACCATGCTGCGCGGTGCGTCCGTGCACACCGTCACCTGCGGTGCCTGTGCGGAAATCTGCCGCCAGTGCGCTGATGCCTGCGAACGCATGGGTGACGATGCCGAGATGAAACGCTGCGCCGAAATGTGCCGACGCTGCGCCGACAGCTGCGCGGCCATGGCGGCGCACTGAGGTCCCTGCGGTCCTGCCGTAGACCGGCAGGGCCGCCTTGGGTGAGATGACGATCGCCAGCCCTTGACTCTGGACCAGGGTTCAGGGTGCAGACTCGCCGCGACGCCTCTTCCCAGGCATTAGATGCGGTCATGAAGATTGGTGAACTCGCCCGTCGCGCTGAGGTCGGCATCGACACGGTGCGGTATTACGAACGGCAAGGACTGTTGCCCGCGCCAGAGCGGCTGGCATCGGGCTATCGCCGCTACGACCAGAGCGACGTGGCGCGTCTGCGCTTCGTGCGTCGCGCCAAGGCACTGGGTTTTACCTTGGTCGAGATCAGAGAATTGCTCGCCCTATCGGGTCGTCGCGAAGATGACATGGGCGGCCTGAAGGCTGCTGCCATCGAAAAGCTGACCGATGTCGAGGCCAAGCTCGCCGAGCTCACCCGTATCCGCAACGGCTTGAAGACCCTGGTGGCGTCCTGTCCGGGACACGGCGCCTTGGATCAGTGCCCCATTCTCAACGCACTCGCTGAGGACAACACGTGACCATCCATTCAGAACCCGCACACGGGCCCGCAGCGCCGGGCGGCCATGGCTGCTGCGCGAGCGGGACGACTTCACAAACGTCGGCGACAAACAACACCGCCATCGATCCCGTCTGCGGGATGCAAGTTGATCCGCTGACCACCGAACACCATGCGACGCACGCAGGCACGGACTACCACTTCTGTTCGGCCCGTTGCCGCGAGCGCTTTGTGGCCGATCCGGCGAAATACCTGTCGCCTGTCACGACAGCGCCGACGGCACCCGCCGGTACGACGTACACCTGCCCGATGCATCCTGAAATCCGGCAGGAAGGACCGGGCACCTGCCCAATCTGTGGGATGGCGCTGGAGCCGGAGATGCCCAGCTTGGAGGAGGAGGAGAGTCCCGAGCTTCGGGACTTCTCGCGCCGGTTCTGGTGGACTTTGCCGCTCAGCCTGGTCGTGCTCGCGCTGGCGATGTTCGGCCACTACTTGCCGGGTTTGTCGACGACAGCGCGCACGTGGATCGAACTTGCGTTGACTACGCCGGTGGTGCTGTGGGCCGGCTGGCCGTTCTTCGAGCGTTGCGTGGCTTCGATCCGCAACCGCAGCCCCAACATGTTCACCTTGATCGGAATCGGCGTGGCCGCCGCGTTCGGCTACAGCGTGGTCGCGACCGTCGCGCCCGACCTGTTCCCGGCCTCGTTCCGCGAAATGGGCCGGGTCGGGGTCTACTTCGAGGCGGCCGCCGTGATCGTCTCTCTGACCCTGCTGGGGCAACTGCTGGAACTACGCGCGCGCAGCAAGACCGGCGCGGCGATCAAGGCCTTGCTCGGGCTGGCGCCGAAGGAAGCGCGCCGGCTCAACGACGACGGCAGCGAAGAGGACATCGCGCTGAGTCATGTACACGTTGGCGACCGTCTGCGCGTACGCCCGGGCGAGAAGGTGCCGGTTGACGGCGAGGTGGTCGAAGGCCGCTCCAGCGTCGATGAGTCGATGCTGACCGGCGAGCCGATCCCGGTCGAAAAGACCGCAGGCGACACCGTGATCGGCGCGACCCTCAACGGCACCGGCGCACTGGTGATCCGCGCTGGCAAGGTCGGTTCCGACACCGTTCTGGCGCAGATCGTGCAGATGGTCGCGCAGGCGCAACGTTCGCGCGCGCCGATGCAGCGCATGGCCGACAAGGTCGCGTTCTGGTTCGTGCTGGCGGTGCTGGGCATCGCAGTGCTGACGTTCTTCGTGTGGGGCCTGTTCGGGCCGGAACCGGCTTGGACCTTCGCCGTGCTCAATGCGGTCTCGGTGCTGATCATCGCCTGCCCGTGCGCGCTCGGCCTGGCCACGCCGATGTCGATCATGGTCGCGACCGGCCGCGCCGCCCAGCACGGCGTGCTGTTCCGCGACGCCGAGGCGATCGAGCGGCTGCGCACCATTGACACGCTGATCGTCGACAAGACCGGCACCTTGACCGAAGGACGCCCCGTGTTCCGCGAATCGATCGGGATGGAAGGCTTCGACGAACAACAGGTACTGCAGCTGGCGGCCAGCCTCGACCAGGGCAGTGAGCATCCGCTGGCGGCCGCAATCGTCGCCGGTGCGCGCGAACGCGGCCTGCCGTTGGGCAAGGCCGAGGAATTCGATTCCGTCACCGGTTTGGGCGTAAGGGGTCGCGTCGATGGGCACGCGCTGGAGTTGGGCAACAGCGCGCTGATGCGCGAACTCGGTGTTGACCTGCAGGCGCTGCACGAGACCGCCGAGCAGTTGCGGCAGCAGGGCGCCACCGCGATGTTCCTGGCCGTCGACGGCCGCCTCGCGGGCATGGTTGCGGTTGCCGACCCGATTAAGGAGAGCGCTGCTGCAACCATCGACGCCCTGCAGGCTGCCGGGCTTCGCATCGTCATGGCCACCGGCGATGGGGAGACCACCGCCCGTGCGGTCGCCGCCGAACTCGGCATCGACGAAGTGCACGGCGAGGTGCGCCCGCAGGACAAGGCCGAGTTGGTGCGAAAGCTCAAGGCAGAAGGACGCCGCGTGGCGATGGCCGGTGACGGCATCAACGACGCGCCCGCACTGGCCGCGGCCGATGTCGGCATCGCCATGGGCACCGGCACCGATGTGGCGATGTCCAGCGCCCAGGTGACGCTGGTCAAGGGCGACTTGCGTGGCATCCTGCGCGCGCGCGAACTGTCCGCGGCCACGGTCGGCAACATGAAACAGAACCTCGGGTTTGCGTTCGCCTACAACGCGCTCGGCGTGCCGATCGCCGCCGGCGTGCTGTACCCGGTGTTCGGCCTGCTGCTGAGTCCGATGATCGCGGCACTTGCGATGAGCCTGAGCTCGGTGTCGGTGGTCGGCAATGCGCTGCGGCTCGCGCGATCACCGCTCCTGGAAGTCACTGGCCCCGCTCCTCACCGTCATACAACGCACGCCACCTAAACTGTGACAACCTCGAAGGGAGAAGCAGCCATGCCAAAGTACGCCAGGTTCGGCCTCATGATCGCCACGTCCACGGTCGTCATGTTCGGGTTGATGTATCTCAATACCTACCGGCTCGACCACGTCTTCTTCAGCGAAACGCGCATGTACATGGCCTTCGTCATGGGTGCCACCATGGGCGTCATCATGTTGCTTTTCATGTTGAGCATGTACCAGAACAAGAAGGTCAACGTGGGAATCCTGGTCGGCAGCGCAATGGTGTTTGGCGGGGCGTTGTGGCTGCTGCGCAGTCAGGCGACCGTCGAGGACGTGTCGTACATGCGAGCGATGATTCCACATCACTCGATTGCGATCATGACGAGCGAACGGGCCAACATTTCCGACCCACGGGTGCGCGAACTGGCCGATGAAATCATTGCCTCGCAACGTCGGGAGATCCGGGAGATGAAGGCGCTCATCTCGGATCTCGAGCAAAGAGGGAGCGAGTGAACCCAGCAGATTGTCAGATCAAGCATTCGCGAACTGCGTTCCTCTGTTGTCGCCGTGCTGCACGACCTACAAGATGTCTGCTGGATGCGCGGCGATTCAAAGGGTGACGAGGCACCGTCCGGAGGACAAAGTCGTGACTTGGTGCAATAGACGTGCGGCCACCCGGGCTGTAGCGCCGTCATGGTCAAACGCGGGAGCAAGTTCTGCGACGTCGCATAGCTTGACCCGGCCAGTGCCGACGACTCCAGCCAGCAGCGCTTCGACGACTTCGATAGGCACGCCCCGAGCACTCGGGGCGCTGACGCCCGGCGCGCTGGACGGCGGCAGGACATCCAGGCAAATCGTCAAGTAGATGACTTGGGCGGGCTCGAGCCA
>Ga0307414_10002084_pt1 | contig 10402 bp, 9 predicted proteins | sample DK1Ometagenome_FD_203804 | JGI IMG/M metagenome (GOLD analysis project Ga0307414, IMG submission 203804) | Maize rhizosphere microbial communities from greenhouse at UC Davis, California, United States - DK15-O-3 | ecosystem: Host-associated > Plants > Roots > Rhizosphere > Soil | place: USA...
CATCCGTCCGGCTCACGCTGGGCATGCCCGAACGCAGCGGATTGCTGCTGCGCCGACAATGGTGCGACCCAGCAGATGGTGGCCGTAAGAAGAAGCAGTCTTCGCGATAGCTTAGGCATCGTCATGCTCCTCGACTGTTCCTTTTAACTCCGGGAACGCTCGCATTTCGTGCAAAATCGACGGCCCACCTGCCAGAATTCGGCAAACGGCGGGCCATTCTCTCACTTCAATGCAGCCAGTGCGGCCTGCCCGCTGACTCCCGCTCCGGCGAGCTTGAGCGCTTCGTCGAGCGCCTTGTCTGCCGGCACGGCGACGTCCGGCGCGACCCCTGTGCCTTCCCAACTCTCCCCGGTGTCCGGATCGAAGGTGCGTCCAACCGGGATGAAGGCGGCATAGGCGTTCCCCATCGGCGCCATCCCCCCGAAGTGCGCGCCGCCTCCCGTGGCCTCGCCGACCAGGGTCGCCCGATGCGTCCGCTTCAGCGAAAGCGAGAGATGCTCCGCCGCGGAGAAGGTCTTCTTCGAGGTCAGGAGATAGATCTTCGCGTCCTTGAGCCCGCTTTGCCGCGCGGCGGGAACCGCGAGATGCTCACGCCGGATGATGGTCGCCGGACCCTCCACTCGACGCATCAGCGGATCGTTCGCGTCGAACGGCGTACCGTGCTTCTCCTCGACGGCCTGACGTATATCCATCCCGACGAGAGTGGTCGGCTGGGCGAAGATCTCGGCGAAGATCAGGTTCATTTCCGCTAGGCCGCCGCCGCCATTCTTCCGCGCATCGATGATCAGCGTCTTCGCCTCCTTGTGCTCCGCCAGGAACTTCCGCACCGCGGCAAGGGTCGCTTCGCTGCCGGGGAAACCCTTGAAGTCGATGTAGGCCACGCCCGGCGCGAGCCAGCCGGCCTTTGCGACGTCGTTCGCGTCGGCAGGGCCGCCATTCGGCGCCTGCGCCTGTCCGCGCTGCTCCGTCGGAGCGAGGCGAAGCCGCAGATGACCGTCCTTGTGCACCGCCTGGAGATCGGCGGTCACTTTCTCGGCGAAGGCCGGAGCATCCGCGAAGCTCGCATAGGCGCCCTTCGCAAGGTTCGCGCGCAGCATCGCCGCATAAGCCTTGCCCTTGTCCGGGAAGACGAAATTCTCTTCGAGAGCCGTCGCGAGATCGACCACCGCTTGCTCGGCATCCGCCTTGTCGAAGACGGGTCGAGCAGGCTGCGCCGAGGCATCCGGCGTCGGCGCGGCCTGCGCAACAAGGGCGGCCGGCATGCACATTGCTCCGGCGAGGATCAGAAACTTGAAATGCATCGGAAGATACTCGCTACTGTGTCACTTCACTAACACAGTACGCAGAGAAGCTTGCGCGTTGCGTGCAATTTCGCTTCCCTTCGTGCCAGAATTTGGCAGCTTGGCGCCGATGCTCGATCGCTTCGACATTTCGCTTCTGAACCTGATCCAGCGTGACGACGGTCAGACTGCCGACGCGCTCGCGGAGAAGGTGGCGCTTTCGCCTTCGGCGATCGCGCGCCGGCTGCGTCGCCTGCGCTCCGAGGGCGCCATCGCCCGCACGATTGCCCTGCTGTCGCCGCGCCTGACCGGAAAGCGCCTCCGCGCCCTCGTCCTCATCCAGCTCAGCGAGCATGCCGATCTCAAGGGCAAGGACGCGCTGGAGAAGCGGCTGCTGGCCTCGGCCCAGGTTCAATTCTGCTACGAAATTGCCGGACCACACGACATCGTCGCTTTGTTCGACTGCGAAAGCATGTCGGCCTTCAACGATGCGGCCGACGAGATACTCACGTCGTCGCCGACCGTGCGCCGCTACGAAACGCATTTCGTAAAGCGCGAGGTGAAGTTCGCGCCGTTCGTCGAGCTGAGCGAGACTAGCTAGCCTTCTTTGCAGCGATCCAGCGGTCGATCTTCTGCTCCAGGATCTGCAGCGGTAGCGCTCCGGTCATCAGCACCTGCGCGTGGAACTCGCGGATGTCGAACTTCGGACCCAGCTCTCGCTCGGCCTTCGCCCGCAGTTGGCTGATCTTGAGCTGACCGATCTTGTAGGCAAGCGCCTGTCCCGGGATCGCGATGAATCGCTCCGTCTCGGCAGTGGCATTGCTGCGCCCGCGCGAGCTGTTGTCGAGGATGTACTGGATCGTCTGGTCGCGCGTCCAACCCTTCGAATGGATGCCGGTATCGACGACCAAGCGGATTGCCCGGAACAGCTGCGAGTCCAGGTAGCCGAAATATTGGTATGGGTCGGTGTAGACGCCCAGTTCGCGCCCAAGCGTTTCCGCATAGAGCCCCCAGCCTTCGACGTAAGCGGTGTTGCCGCCGAAGCGCATGAAGTCGGGCAGCCGCTCATTCTCCTGCGCCAGGCTGATCTGGAAGTGATGCCCTGGCGCGCCTTCGTGCAGGTAAAGCGTTTCCATGCCAGGCGTAGTGCGCGACGGCAGGTCGTATGCGTTGAAGAAGAACACGCCGGGTCGGGAACCGTCGGGCGTACCCTGCTGGTACGACCCGCGCGCGGCGCCCTTTTCAGTCAACGCAGGGACAGGGCGGATGTCGAGGGGCGCTTTGGGCAGCGTCGAGAAGAGCTTCGGAAGCGTCGCGTCCAGCCGCTTGCCGATCGCGACATAGCCCTGCTGCAGCGCTTCGCGGGATGCCGGCTTGAACTTCGGATCGGTGCGGATGTGCTCGAAGAATTGCTTCAGCGTGCCTTTGAATCCGACCTGCTCTTTCACCGTCTCCATTTCGCGGTGAAGGCGCTGGACCTCGTCGAGCCCGATCTGGTGAATGGCAGCCGGCGTGAGGTCCGTCGTCGTGTTGGACCTGACGAGATAGCGGTAGAGCGCGGGGCCGCCCTTCATGTCCTGCAAGCCAACGCTGTCGCGCGCTGCGGGCAGGTAGCGGTCGCGGATGAAATCGCGCATGCGCGTCAGCGCGGGTCGCACCTTGGATGAGATCGCCTGCGCATAGGCAGCCTTGAGGCGAGCCTGGTCCGCTGCGGAAATGCCCTCGGGAAACTTGGTCACGGGCCGGTAAAAGGCGCTGCCTTCGACGCTGTCCGCCAGCATGGCGTTCAGCTGCTCGACCACATTCGCCATGACGACCTTGGGCTGGACGATGCCGGCCTTCAGGCCCTGCTCCATCCGCGCGACGTTACCGTCGGAAACGCGCACGTATCCGTCGAACCGCTTCAACCCGCTCTCATAGTCGGCAAGCGTCTTGTAGGGCGCGTAGCCCTCGCCCGAGCTCAGCTCCGCAAAGAAGGTATGGAAGCCGTTGAAGTGATCGACGGGGCGAACCACCGTCGCTTCGAAGATCGCGCCCTGCAGTCCCTCGAGGTCAAGCTCGCGCTGCCATTTGAACACGTCGTAGGCGATCTGCTCGTCAGGCGTGAGCGCCTTGCGGTCGATCCGCGCGAGCGCCGCAAGCTCGTTCCGTGCCGCCTGCCGCTCCGCCTCGTAATAAGCGTCGGAAGGGTAATCGCCCAGCTCGCCGGCGTAGAGCAGGTCGCCGCGGCTGAGCGCGTTGATGGGATTGCGCCTAAGATTGTCCTCGTCGCTCTTCTTGAACAGCGCGGCCAGCGCGGTCGACGCCGGGTTCTGCTGAGCCGCCTGGGCGGGCGCCCGCGCCGGAGCAAGACCGGGCACGGTGACGGACAGACCCGCAATGGCAAGCGCTACGAAGGCGTACTTCATGCCGCTTTCTTCGCAGCGATCCAGCGCTCGATCTTCTGCTCGAGGATCGCGAGTGGAAGCGCGCCCGTGTTCAGCACCTGAGCGTGGAACTCGCGGATGTCGAACTTGTCGCCGAGCTCCGCCTTGGCCTTGTCACGGAGCCGCTGGATGGTCAGCGAGCCGACCTTGTAGGCTGTCGCCTGGCTGGGGATGGCAATGTAGCGCTCGACTTCCGCGGTCACGTCGGTCCGGCCGAGCCCCGACTGATCGAGCATATATTTGATGCCCTGATCGCGGGTCCAACCCTTGGAATGGATGCCCGTGTCGACGACCAGGCGCATCGCGCGCAGCATCTCGTCATTCAGCGTTCCGAACCGCTGATAGGGATCCTTGTAAAGGCCCATGTCGTAGCCGAGCGTCTCGGCATAGAGCGCCCAGCCCTCGACGAACGCCGTGTTCCCGCCGAAGCGCATGAACGCCGGCAGCGCTTCATTCTCCTGCGCCAGGCTGATCTGGAAATGGTGCCCGGGCGCGCCCTCATGCAGGAACAATGTATTCACGCCCCACAGGCTCCGCGCAGGGAGGTCGTAGGCGTTGAAATAGAAGGTGCCCGGTCGGGAGCCGTCGGGCGTTCCCTGCTCGTACGACCCGCCCGCCTCGAACTTCTCGCGGAAAGGTTCGTAGGGCCGGATCTGCAGCGGCGTCTTGGGCACCACCGAGAAATATTGCGGGATCTTCGCGTCGACCTCGCGGCCGATGGCGTAATAGGCCTGCGTCAGCGCCTCGCGGCTCTTCGGCTGGAACTGCTTGGCCGTCCGCATGTGCTCGAAGAATTGATGCAGGCTGCCCTTGAAGCCGACTTCCTGCCGCACCTTCTCGAACTCCGCGGTGATCCGCGCGACTTCCTTGAGGCCGACCTCGTGGATCTCCTCAGGGGTCATCGGAAGCGTCGTCGTCGACTGGATCTGATAGCGGTAAAGGTGCTCGCCGCCCTTCATGTACATCAGGCCGAAGCCGTTGCGGGCGGCGGGAAGATAGTCGTTCTTCAGGAAGTCGCGCAGCCGCGTTAGCGCCGGATAGATTTCCTGCGTGATCGCGCCCCGATATGCCTGGGTCAGCCGCTCGCGGTCCGCTGCTCCGATCGCCTCGGGAAATTGCTTCACCGGACCGAAGTAGGGCGAATCCTCCGGCTTCATCTTCAGCTGGCCATCCAGCTGCTCGATCATGTTGCGGACGGTCATCTTCGTCTCGACCACGCCGGCGGCCTCGCCCTCCTTGAAGCGCCCGATTGCGCGGTCGACGTAGACCACGAAATCTTTGTGGCGCTTCAGGTTGTTCTCGTAATCCTGGACCGTGTTGAACGGCGCTCCGCCCTTCCCGCTGGCGAAGGTCGGATAGAAGGTCTGGATGCCGTAGAAATGGTTGAGCGGCCGCACCTTGGTCAGGCTCAATATGTCCGGCTGGTACCCGCGCAGAGTGTCCTTGGTCGAATATTCGAACACATCGTAAGCGAGCTGGTCGGTCGCATCGAGCTGGTCGCGCGGGATGGCGTGAAGCGCTGCGAGATCGCTTTCCGAGGCCGCCTTCTCCGACGCATAATATTCGTCGGTGATGCCGTCGCCGAGTCGGTCCGCGTAGCGCAGGTCGCCGCGGAAGATGGCATTCAGCGGATTGCGCTTCAGCGAGGCTTCATCGCTCGCCTTGAACAGCTCGAACAGCCGGTCATGAGCGCTCTTTTCGGGAACCGGCGCGGCCACGGGCTCGGCGGCCGGCGCAACCGGTGCAGCCACCGGCGCAGGCGTTGTAGCGCAGGCGGCGAGCGCGGCCATGGACGCACCGAGCAAGAAAATACGGAGGCTGTACTTCATCGTCTGACCTTCATCCGGTTGAGCCAAAAGGAAAAGGCCGCCGCGGAATTGCCGCAACGCCCCTTCGTCCAATGGATTGCTGCTGTCTACCAGAAGAAGTTGTATTCCACGTCCACGACCTGGCCCGTGTAAATGTTCACCAGCAGCGCATCATCGTGATAGCGGATCCAGCGATACGGCCCATAGGTCGGGGGCAACCGATATTCCCAGGGATCGTGCAGCCAGTAGCTGCTGCGATAGTAGCTCGGCCACAGGCGCCACCCGATCCCGTAGCGGAAATAATCCCAGCCGAACGGGTCGGAATAGATGCCGAAGTGGAAGCGACTGTGATTGCGCCGGCGCCAGTCGTGCCAGTCGTACCGACGATCGTGCCGCCAGCCCGTGTTCCACCGCGTGGTCGGCTGAGCGTGTCGGTCGATTGCGGTGCGCGGGGCCGGCGGTTCCGTCCCGAACCGCGGTGTCGGGCTGACCCGCCGCTCAGCCGGCTCGAACACGCGCGGAAGCTCGCGCCGCGGCTGCACCAGCCCGCCCGCCCCGCGGACGTTCGGTGCAGCGCGGAGGTTGCGCTCCTCGATAGTTGAGCCGGCGTCTTCTCCTCCGCCCCGACGTCCGCGGCGCACCGAATCTGCGGGGGCAACCGCGTCGTCCCGGTCGACCTCCACAACTCTTGGTCCCGGGAGCGTGGGTCGGCGGGGCTTGCGAACCGTCTGCTCGACCGGGCTGTCCGTGTCCTGCCGCAAGTTGCGAACCGCTCCGCCCGCTTCACGGCGCTCGACCCGCTGAACAGGCTCCACGCGCGGACCATCCATGTCCGGCGCCGATCTCCTGATGACTACAGCCTCGTTGCCGCCATCGGATCGGCGCGGCTCGACGGCGCGCTGCTCATGCTGTTCACGCTGGGGGCGCGCCGCAGGCGCTTCCGGCCGCGGAGCATCGCTGTCGTCCTGGGCGCGCTCGGCGCGGCCACCACGGCGGTTCGGGGGATCGTCACGATCCTGGGCCGCAAGCACGGGACTTGCCGCGCTCGCGAGGAGAATGAGGAGAAGAAACTTACGCATGGCCACAACCTCGGCGACACCGGATGTTGCAAATCCGCTGCGCCTTCGCAGATGAGCGGAGGCTTAACCGTTTCGCCAGCGAATCCACTGTTGCAAAGCTTGACGCCGGCGTTCACTTCGCCGGCATGGCCAGCATCGAAACCGCGCTCGGAAAAGTCGGGATCATCGAAGCCGGCGGCGGCGAGCGAACGCCTCTGATTTTCCTGCACGGGGTCGGCTCCGACAAGTCGGTCTGGAAACCGCAGCTGGAGCATTTCGGCCAATCGCGACGGACGCTTGCCTTCGACTATCCGGGCTACGGCCATAGCCAGTTCCGGGAAGATGCGACGCGCGACGATTATGCCTCCGCAATCCTCGCCGCGATGACATCTCTCGGCATTGACAAGGCGCACATCTGCGGTCTCTCGCTCGGCGGGGTAGTTGCCATCGCCATGCTCTCGGCTGCACCCGAACGATGCGCGTCGCTGACCCTGGCCGACACGTTCGCGGTCCACCCGCAAGGACAAGCCCTCTACGACCGCTCGAGCGCCGCTAGCCACGACATGCGAGGGCTGGCGGAGGCCCGCGTCGGCGCTTTGCTCGTTTCCGAGGATCCGGCCCTTCGCCGAAACGTGATCGAGACCATGTCGACCATCGATCCGGAGGCCTACCGCCTCGGAGCCCGCGCTGTCTGGCTCGCGGACCAGACCGAGCGCGCGGCCGCAATCCGCACGCCCACGCTGATCCTCGTCGGCGATCAGGATGCGATCACGCCGCCCTCGCTCTCGGAGGAGCTGACGGCGCTTATCCCGGATGCCCGGCTCCAAGTGATCGACGGAGCGTCGCACTTGGCCAATCTGGACAAGCCCGAAGAATTCAACCGCGCCATCGACGACTTCCTTTCCGCCGTCGAGCAGGAGGTTTAGGAAGCTCCCGACAGATCGGGAGAATGCGCTTGGAAGCCTATATCGTCGATGCGGTGCGGACCGCCGGTGGCAAGCGCGAAGGAGCGCTGAAGGACTGGCACCCGGCCGACCTCGGCGCCGCCGTCCTCAATGCCTTGGTCGAGCGCACTGGCATCGACGGCGCGGCGATCGAAGACGTGATCGTCGGCTGCGTCGGCCAAATTGGCGAGCAGGCATTCCACATCGGTCGCAACATGGTCATGGCCTCGAAGCTTCCCGACAGCGTTCCCGCCGTATCGATCGACCGTCAGTGCGGAAGCTCGCAGCAATCGGTTCACTTCGCTGCCCAGGCGGTAATGAGCGGAACGCAGGACCTTGTCATTGCGGCCGGAGTCGAGAGCATGACCCGCGTGCCGATGGGTACGCCGATCATCCTTCCGATGCAGGCGGGGATCGGAATCGGGCCCTGGCCGCAGTCGATCAAGGACCGCTACGGCGTGAACGACTTCACCCAGTTTCGCGGCGCGGAGATGATGGCGAAGAAGTACGGCTTCTCCCGGGACCAACTCGATGCGTTTGCGCTCGAAAGTCACCGCAAGGCGGCCGCGGCAACGCAGGCCGGAGCTTTCGAAAACGAAATCGTCCCGCTGCCCGTCAACGGTTCGGAGCATCGCAGCGACGAAGGTATCCGCTACGATGCGTCGCTCGAAGGCTTGGGCAGTCTCAAGACGCTCGTCCCGGACGGCGTGATCACGGCGGGCAATGCCTCACAGATCTGCGACGGGGCATCAGGCATGCTCATCGCCAACGAGCGTGCGCTAAAGGCGCATAACCTGACGCCTCTCGCGCGTATCGATCATCTCACCGTCACCGCCGGCGACCCCGTCATCATGCTCGACGAGCCGATCCGCGCGACGCGCGTCGCGCTCGAACGCTCCGGCCGCAGCATGGCCGAGCTCGACCTGTACGAGGTCAACGAGGCGTTCGCTCCAGTCCCGCTCGCCTGGCTGCAGCAACTCGAAGCCGATCCCAACCGCCTCAACGTTCACGGCGGCGCGATCGCGCTCGGCCACCCGCTCGGCGCGTCGGGCGCGAAGCTGATGGCTACTTTGGTTCATGCGCTCCGCCGCAACGGGAAGCGCTTCGGCCTGCAAACGATGTGCGAGGGCGGCGGCATCGCCAACGTCACTATCGTGGAGGCGCTGAACTGACGTGCCGACCGTCTGGGCCTCGACCCGTAACGGCGAAACGCGCCAGATCGAGGCGAAGTCCGGCGTATCCCTGAAGGACAATCTAAAACGCGGGGGCATGGATGAAGTCCTTGGCATCTGCGGAGGCTGCGCAAGCTGCGGCACCTGCCACGTCTATGTCGCCGAAGACTGGATCGAGCGCCTTCCTCCGATCCAGCCGGACGAGGAAACCATCCTCGCCTTTTCCGACTGGCGCGAGCCGAACAGCCGACTGTCCTGTCAGATCAAGGTCACGGACGCGCTTGACGGCCTGTGCGTGACGGTCGCGCCGGAGGATTGAGTGCCGAACTAATGCCCGCTTTCGACCCATTGCGGACATTCGAGGGAGCAGGCGTGAAACTCGAGTTGCTGAATCAAAGCGCTTGCGCCTTTGCTTCCCCGTTTCCATGCCATGCACCCTGCTTGGGCATGTTATACTGCTTCATCATCGGTTGTTGCGATTTCGCGAGCCCCGATGGCTGAGAGCCGAGTGCTCCCGCTTGCGCGAGGAGGAGACGGCTCATGGCAAACACGGACTTCAACGGCGACGGCCGCGACGATCTCCTGTGGCGGAGCACCAACGGCGGCATTAGCAATTGGCTGGCAACCTCCACCGGCGGCTTCAACAACAACGACGCGAATGCTCTGACTCAAGTCGACACATATTGGGAGATCCTCGGAAGTGGCGACTTCAACGGTGACGGCCGGGACGACGTTCTTTGGATCAGCGACGCGAGTGAACTCAGTAATTGGCTAGCAACGCCAAGCGGCGGCTTCGCTGTCAACGATAGCCATGCCTTCAGCCAAACTTCCACGCAGCAAAATCCCGCCGGGATCGGCGATTTCAACGGCGACGGCCGCGACGACATATTGTTCTGGGACTACCACCAGTCAGTGACGGTTTGGCAGGGAACCTCGACCGGCGGCTTCTCGCACGGCAACCCGGATTCCGCCAAGACCTCGTCAGTCAGCTGGAATGTGGCAGGCATTGGGGACTTCAACGGCGACGGCCGCGACGACATCCTTTGGCGCAATGCTGCTACAGGTGCTTTGACCGATTGGCTGGGCAGCGCGGCAGGAAGCTTCACAATCAACGACGGGAACGCGCTTCAGCAGGTACCGATTGATTGGCAGGTAGCGGGCACAGGCGATTTCAACGGCGATGGCCGTGACGACGTCCTGTGGCGCAACGACAATGGAGCGCTCAGCAACTGGCTGGGGTCCGACACCGGTGGGTTCGTGATAAATGACGCCAACGCGTTCCGCCAGGTTGCGACAAACTGGCATGTGGCCGGTACCGGCGACTATAATGGCGATGGTCGGGACGATGTCGTATGGCTCAGCGACGCAGGGGCGGTCAGCAACTGGCTCGGAACTGCGGCAGGAGGGTTCACGATCAACGATGCGGCCGCCTATGCACAGGTGGATATTAGCTGGGGCATCGGGCGGAACTGGGATCCCTGGGACTACTAATTGAATTGCGCCCCCGCGAACCCTGGCTGCGGGGGCATGACTGAATTTCCGCTTTCCACCCAAAGCAGACATTCCGACTGTCCTACAGCCGCTCTGCTGTGCCATGCTACGGCCATGCGCTGCAGCGGCTCCGATCTGACCCTCGCTAGCTTGTCCGGCTCTCGCGCGGACCCATACGTGCACACGCGTGTCAGTGTGAACATTCGTGAACATTCGTGGCTGT
>Ga0307414_10002085_pt1 | contig 10400 bp, 7 predicted proteins | sample DK1Ometagenome_FD_203804 | JGI IMG/M metagenome (GOLD analysis project Ga0307414, IMG submission 203804) | Maize rhizosphere microbial communities from greenhouse at UC Davis, California, United States - DK15-O-3 | ecosystem: Host-associated > Plants > Roots > Rhizosphere > Soil | place: USA...
CCTGGTCATAAAACTATGGAAAAACTAAACGACCTGCCAGAGCGGCTGGCCCGCTGCGAAAAGGAAAATGAAGAACTTAAATTCCGTGTTGAAGAACTCAGCGATTTTCTGGAAAATGCTGCTGTGCCGCTGCATTGGGTAGATGGCAATGGCATGATTATATGGGCAAATCAGGCGGAGCTTGACGCGCTGGGTTTTACCATGGAAGAATATATAGGCACTCATATCAGCGCTTTTCATGCTGATCAGGAGACGATCCAGGAGATGCTGAACCGTCTGACCAATAATGAAACACTGCACAATTTCCCCGCAAAGCTCAGGCGTAAAGATGGAAGTATCAGGCATGTGCTCATCAGTTCCAATGTTTTAAGAAAGGATGGCAAATTTATGCATACCCGCTGTTTTACACGGGATGTGACGCCGATGATACAGGAAGCAGAACGGAAGTCGGTCCTTTTAAATGAACTCAAAGAAAGTGAAGCGAGGCTGAAAATGGCGATCAGGTCTACAAACCTGGGCACCTGGGACTGGAACCCGGTAAGCGGTGAACTGTACTGGTCTGATGAGTGTAAACAAATCTATGGCCTGCCCCCTGATCAGCCTGTGACTTTTGAAGTGTTTTCTGATTGTATTCATCTGGAGGACCGTGAGCATGTGCAGCAAGCTATACAGAAATCGATAGCCAGGGGTAGTGACGGGAATTATGATATTATCTACAGAATACTGCGGTTTAATGATGGCCTGACAAGATGGATCAAGGTGCAGGGCATGGTAAGTTTTGACGATGAGGGCGAGGCCAAAAGATTTACAGGAACTGTCCTAGACATCACAGACCGCAAAGAAGCTGAAGAAAAAAGTGCAAAGCTGGCCGCCATTATTAATTCTACAGATGATGCGATCGTCAGTAAGACCCTGGAGGGCATTATTACCAGCTGGAATGCTTCGGCGGAAAGAACTTTTGGCTATACTGCTGAGGAAATGATCGGACAGTCCATATTGAAGCTGATCCCGGCAGACCGGCAGGACGAGGAGCCGCGGATCCTTTCGAGACTGAGAAAAGGTGAGCGCGTGGAGCACTTCGAAACAAGGAGGGTCAGAAAGGACGGCAGTTTACTGGACGTATCCCTCACCATTTCGCCTGTTAAGGATGAGCTCGGAAACATTATCGGCCTGTCGAAAATAGCAAGGGACATCACTGAAAAAAAGCAGGAGGAACAGCGCAAGCATGATTTTGTGGCTATGGTAAGTCATGAGCTGAAAACACCGCTGACCTCGATCATCTCTTACCTCCAGGTGCTGATGGCCAGATCAATAAAAGAAGGAAACGAGTTTACCGCTTCTGCATTGGCAAGGACAGAGACACAGGCAAAAAAAATGAAAACGATGATCCAGGATTTCCTGAACCTGGCCAGACTGGAAGAAGGAAAGATCCTGATCTACAAGGAGGCTTTTGAATTACATCCCCTGATGAAAGAAGTCGCGGAAGATGCTCAGTTCCAGACTGCAAAACATAAGATCGTACTGCAGGACTGTGATGAAATCATTGTTAATGCAGATAAGGATAAGATAGGTCATGTCCTCATGAACTTACTGAGCAACGCTATTAAATATTCTCCTGAAGGCGGCACCATCACATTTGGCTGTGTCGTGATGGAGGGAAAAGTAAAGATTTACGTTACTGATGAAGGCGTGGGCATCGGTCAGGCCGATCAGAAAAGGTTGTTTGAGCGTTTCTACAGGGTAAATAGTGATAAGCTAAAGTCTATCTCAGGTTTCGGCATCGGATTATTCCTGGTCTCGGAGATCCTGCGTTACCACAACAGTAAGATCGAGGTAGAAAGTAAGGAAGGTGCCGGATCGACCTTTTACTTCTACCTCGACCTGTAAAAAATCAGCTCAGTATTTCGTCGATCATACCAAATTTCTGAGCTTCCTGTGCGGTCATCCAGTAGTCACGTCCTGCGAGGTCGTTGATCTTATCGTAGTCTTGTCCGCTATGTCTGGCAATGATCTGGTAGAGTTCTTTCTGGATTTTAAGCACTTCTCTGATGCTGATGTCCATGTCTGCGGCTGTTCCCTGTGTCCCGCCGGATGTCTGATGGATCATCACCCTGGAATGTTGAAGTGCGGAGCGTTTGCCGGCTGATCCGGCACATAAAAGCACCGAGGCCATAGACAAAGCGACTCCGGTACAAATGGTAGCTACATCCGGGGAGATGTATTGCATGGTGTCGTAAATACCCAGCCCTGCGTAAACTGAGCCGCCCGGCGAATTGATATACAGCTGTATGTCCCTGGCAGAGTCTGCCGACTGCAGGAAAAGCAGCTGCGCCTGGATCACGTTGGCAATCCTGTCGTCTATGGCTTCTCCGATAAAGATCACCCTGTCCATCATCAGGCGTGAAAATACATCCATTTGCGCCACGTTCAGCTGGCGTTCTTCTATGATGTAAGGTGTCATGGCTTTTGGTCCCGGATAGGCTGATGTGCGGGACATGTAATTGTCGAGGTAATTGCTGCTGATCCTGTGGTGCTTTACCGCGTAAAGACGAAATTCATTGTTGTTCATGGGCATTGGTGATTATTTAAAATTGGACATAGTATTGCCTGTACCTCTTTTAGGGGTATTGACCGGGTTATTAAATTAAATGGGGTTTTTATCTGTTAAACAGCCTCAGGATCTTCTGTCTGAACGACTGATGTGGCGTTGCGGAAGAAAACAGCTTTTGGTGTACCTGTTCTATTTCTTTTTTGAGCTGCTGTCTTCCGTATAGCTTCACTAAGTGACAGGTCTTCTGCTGCCAGTACATACTTTGCTTTAAATCAGGCTGTAAAATCAGCCTGGCTTCAAACAGTATGCGCTCTTCTGCCGGTGCTTTGCCCAGCAAATGCGCTTCGATCAGACGGGTGTCATTCAATGATGTCTTCATATTGCAGGGCTCTTTGCTTAACTGTTTCTTTCACTTTTTCCAGGCATTTGAACTTTTGTGCTGTTGCTGATCGTGCTCCCGAAAAGCCAAAGCGTATGGCTAAAGTTTCCATGTCCAGATTTTCATAATAAAATGCGCTCAGCAACCGCATGCATTTTTCTCCTGCCCTGGCCAGCAATCCCAGCAATCTGACGGAGGATACTTCTTCATATGGCGGATCGGCAAGACCTGAGGTTTCATCCAGACTGTCATCCAGCTGATCCAGGGAAACTTCTTTGCTGTTTTCTTTATAACGCTTGTTCCAAAGGTGCCTGGCTATACCAAACAGGTAGGCCATCTCTCCTTGTTTCAGCACCAATTTGTCCAGCCTGGTCTTTTCATAATAGATTACCAGTGCATCCTGGAATACATCCTTTGCTTCTTCAAAGCTACCGCCCATTTTGCTGATGTGCCCGGCAACGGCCGGAAAGGATTCCAGATAAAGCGACATAAACATGGCTTCTCTGTCAGGCTGCTGTTTTTCGTCAACGATCATTGGGTTCATCTTGAGCTTTTATTAATATGTGCCGGTTTTAAACCAAATATCACCAGGAGATTAAAAAATATTGATATTCTAATTTAAGGGTTTGAGCGGTTATAAAAAAACCCCGGAAGCCTTATCGGCCCCGCGGGGTTTTAAATAGCTTTTCAGCCAGCTTATTTCTTAGGAACCAGTTTCAGCAATGTACCTGTTGCGCCTTCGGTCAGCGCATAGATATAGCCGTCGGGGCCTTCTGTGGCATACCTGAAACGGCCTGTGCCCTGAAACAGCCTTTCTTCGGATTTAAATGCCGTGCCATCAAGGGTAACTTTATTGAGCAGGGAAAATGCGAGTGCGCTAACCAGCAGATTGCCTTTCCAGCCCGGGTACTTATCGCCGGTCACAATGCTCAAACCACATGGACCGATGGAGGGCACCCAATAGTGTTTGGGATTTTCGACGCCCGGCAGTTCTTTGTCTGGTGTCAAGATGGTACCATCATAGTTGATCCCGTAGGATGCCTTAGGCCAGCCATAGTTTTTGCCTTTTTCTATGAGGTTCAGCTCATCTCCGCCTTTAGGGCCGTGTTCCACTGCCCATATCCTGTCATTGATCGCGTCGTAAACCATTCCCTGGGGATTACGGTGACCGTAGGTCCAAATGGAACCGTGTGCACCTTCTTTTCCTACAAAGGGGTTATCTGTCGGTACACGTCCATCGTCAAAAATACGGTGGATTTTGCCATGGTCATTGTCCAGTTCCAAAACCTTTGGTTGTGTTCCTCTTTCGCCCACACTTACAAACAGGTATTTGTCTTTGTCAAAGACCACTCTGCTTCCAAAGTGGAAGTCTGCTTTAAGCGCTGGTTTGGCTTCAAAAATATCCTGCTTGTCAACGATCTGGTTGCCTTTCAGTTTGAACCTGACCACGGCAGTGGAAGCAAGATCGCCCACAGGTTTTGAAAAGGTGATGTAGATCCAGCCATTCTTTTTATAATCGGGATGCAATTTGATGTCCATCAGTCCACCCTGCCCTTTGGCAACTACTTTAGGTACACCTGCGAGTTTTTCCCCTGTAAATTTATTGTTCTTAAATACCAGTATTTCACCGGAGCGATCAGTGATCAATAAGCGGCCGTCAGGCAGCCAGACCATGCCCCATGGATTTTTCAGGCCATTGCCCTCGTATAGTTTTTCTATCGTAACGTCGGATTTAGCGGCATCCTGTGCCCTGGCCAGGGAAAATGTAAGTCCGGATGCGAGCACCAGGAAGAAGCAAACTCTTTTCATCTTATACATGTATCAATTAATTTCTATTGTGTTATACACCTGCAATTTATCATTAATGTTTTGTAAAAAACATTCATCACATAAATGTTAGATAAAAACCTCTTTTAGCGCGGTTGGCATAGCGGCTGGCAAAGGCTTAGAGTTGTATTTTACCATAGGCAGATGCAGGTGTCTGGCTTACAGGGATACTTCCAACATCAGTCCATCCGGATGTAAGTTCTGTAATCGAGTAGTTCACAAAGTTTCTTATCGCACCGAGCTTTTCTTTCTTGATGGAAAATTCAATCACCTTTTTTCCCGATACGGTTTTGATCGCAGAGTAACTGAGTTCATTTGCGAAGCTGCTTACCGGAGAAAAGTTAAACGCTGCAGCGGGGCCTGAATGCACATACATATCTCCCCAGCCACCCACAAAGCTGCCTTCAAATAAGAATTCCGCACCTGATCCTGCGGGATATTGCCAGGTACTGAAACCGGTGGCGGTGTTGTTGTCAGCGTCAAGATACAGGTCCAGGATCTCCATCTTCATGTCCGCTCCTCCTTCCAGGTAAAAATTGAGGTGGGTCGGCGAGGCAAAGGTTTTGATGGCCTGCAAATTTCCTCCGGTACCCGGTGCATTGGTATGTGAATAACTTACGTACTCCCAATCGGTAAAGTCACCATCGATCTTGATATTGGGACCCACGACACTTACCGTGTCGATGAAAGTACTCGTCAAAGATCCGCTTTTGGCTGTTAAAGAAACCAGGAAATTGCCTTTGCTTTTAAAAATATGCTGCGGGGATTTTTTGTTGGAGCTTTCATTGCTGCCATCACCAAAGTCCCAGACGAATTCGGTTGCGTTTGTCGAGAAATTGGTAAAATTCACTTTATAGCCATCAGCCACATAACTAAATACAGCTTTTGTGCCGCTGCCTTCGTCATCCTTTTTACAGGCACTGCCGGTTAGCAGTGCGATCAGGATGCAATACACTAAAACAATGCTATTTTTCATCTTATATGATTTAATATTCGGTTAATCAATTGATTTTTAAACTTGATCTGAGGTCGTTCATACCTCCGTTTTCTGTTACCCAGGTACCTGTGTTGGCGAGCCTTAACGCATATTCCGGCCGGTCCTTCAGACTTGGGGCCTGGTCAGCTATCCTGAGGTAAAGCGAATAATCTCCGGCAGGAATTCCCGCCAGGCTAACGGTCTCATCCAATGTGATCGTCTCTGAAGGTTTGCATCCGCGCAGGTCGCGGGTAACGGGAACCGTGTAGAAAACGCTTGTTGTCTTATTTTTCAGTACCAGACTGGTGATCTTTTTATTGTACAGCGGTGCATACCCGTTGTTAATGAGCTGCACATTCAGCTTTAGACTGCCATTTGCTGCTGCAGGCAGCACAGCGCTTACCATAGAGAACCGATAGCCGAGGCTGCGCTGAAACTCTTCAAAACATCCTGAGGCTTTCCAGGCATTGATTGTCGGCTGGTAGTAGTCGATGTTGATGTAACTCCATTTCAGCAATTTCATCTGTGTTCTGCCTTCCAAACAATTTGGTGAAAAACCCGCCAAAGGAGGACAGGTTTCACCGCCTACCGGGACATACAGGGCGTCATTGCTGATGTATTGTTTTTCTGCAACGACGTTATTATAGGTTCCGTAGTCGTCTGTGCTTGACAAAAAACAATCATTATGGTGTCCTACCCTGGCTATATTTTCGCCGGAATATCCCTGGGCTTTTGTAAGGGCTGCAGTGGTGTTAAATACCCCTTGTTTCTGGCCGGGCGTTCTCACTTGTACCATGATTTCCTCAGGCAATACACTGAGCAGCTTTTCCAGAACGAGCTTTTGATTTTGTACCGTTGCAAGCCCGTTGCTGGAGTTGTGCCATTCTCCCCATGCGCCAATAAACCCTGCCTGTACAAATGCGATAACATCTTTGTTGGCTTCAAAAATTGGCTTTAGCTGATCCAGGTGCTGCTGCACGATCTCCAGTGGCGCATCTGTTCCGGTCATCTGATCGGTATAGGCAAAACGGATCACCCCTTTTAATCCGGCTGTCCTCAGGTTATCCAGATCTGTCTGGATCAGGCTCAGCTCCGGTGCATCCAGAGGCTTGTCTTTATAGGAATTAAAATAGAACACCCGAACGACAAGTGAAATGTTCTGCCCGCGCAATGTGTTCAGCTGTGCCAGGCTCATTGGCACACCTCCGGACTGAACTGTAAATGTCCTGGCAAAACCTCTTTCCGGATTTGGAAACAGCTCTGTGGAGAGTTCATATTTAATCCCCGGTTCGGGCTGCACTTCGGCTTCCTTTGCTTTACTTTTTGAACATGCAAATGCAATACTGAATAACAAAACGGTCCACGTCCCGTTCCTTAGCCATCTGCTAAGACTTTTTTCCTGCTTCATTGCTTTCTTTTATTTTAAGTTTCTGCCCGTTTTAGTTATATCCGGCGTTCTGTATGAATTTGCCTTTTCCTTCAGCAATCCTTGCAGGAGAAAATGGGAACAATACTTTGTAAGGTGCGGTGTAGGTTGAATTCTTAACTTCCTGTGTACGGGACACAAATTTGCCCATCCGGATCAGATCTGCCCGGTACTGGCCGTTTTCGCACCAGAATTCATGGCTTCTTTCTGTCAGGATCAGGTCGTTAAATGCGGCAAGACTGGTGTAACCCGAAAGCGCCTTGTCTTCGAGCCCGGCCCTTCTTCGTACCATATTGACCAGATCCATAGCTTCCTGTGTCGGGGCTGACTGGTTTGCCAGTGCTTCCGCTTTAGACAATAAAACATCTGCGTAGCGGTACATGACGATATCCACGGTCGATACGCCGGTTGTTCTTGTTGCATCCTGATTCATTTTCAACGGGATCGGACCAAAATTGATGAGCGTCCCCGGGTTAGCCCTGCTGTAAGAAATACCATCTGTCCCAGTGAATTCGGAGATCAGCATGGTTCTCCTTTTATCATTGTCTTCAAATGAATCATAGAAATACCAGGTACTTTGAATGGTCCCAAATCCTCCTTTGGGTGAAAATACAGCAGGAAGTACCATCAGCTGCCATTGGTTTTCACTTGTACCGGCATAATCACACGGAATGGCCCAGATCACTTCTTTACTGTTTTTAGCACCTTCAAGATCCCATATTCCCACATAGTCGGGATCAAGGATATACTTGTTGTAGGCGATGATCTCATTGGCCAGTGTAACTACATTAGCCCATTTCTTCTCGTGCAGGTTCAGCCGGATCAACAGCATTTTAGCCAGCGCTTTATTGAATCTTCCGTATTCTGCCTCGGCCGGCCCCGGAAGGTCGGCGGCAGCAGCTACAAGATCGGCAGTGATAAAATCTACGGTCTCCTGGTTCGTTAACCGCGCAAGCGGCTCTTCTTTGAGCGGATCTTTAAGGACGTCCAGTGGCGCAATAACAAGCGGACCATACAGGTCGAATAAGGTATATGCCAATAGTCCTCTTGCACAGCGCACTTGCGCGATTGCCCTTCTTTTCAGATCATCTCCAACGGTTGAATTCTGAATAAGATCTATCGTAGTTGTCATCCGGCTGATTTTGTTGTTGTAATCGTCGTAATAGTGCGTAAAGGCTGTATTTTCTGGCCTGTAATTGTGTAAAGTAGCAATCTGCTGATCGCCATAAGTGCCATAAAGTGTTTCGGTGGTCGCATCGCTGATGTACATCACCCCTTTTTCGGAAGTAGAAAAAATGCCGTCGCTATACGACCCTCGAACAGGATGGTAAGCGGCATTTACCATAGCCTCTAAATCTGCCGCGCTTTTAGGAAAAATACTTGGGTTGATCTCTGAATAGTCCAGAGGTACCAGGTCTTTGGTGCAGCTACCTAGTAGCAGCACTATTGACAGGAATAATAATGTTTTTCTTTTCATTTTTATGTCTTTTAATCGTGCTGTTAAAATGTGAAGTTCAGACCAGCCGTGAACGTTCGGATGTTGGGATAAGCTGCTGTGTAAGAATCTGTTTCAGGATCTACTCCTTTGTAGGGGGTAATGACAAAAAGATTTTGCGCATCAACATGTGCCCTGATAGATGAGAAAGCCCCTCTGGTCCATCTGGTAGGCAAATTATAGCCAAGCGAAACGTTCTGCAGCCTTACAAACCAGGCTTCCTGCGTGAAGAAGTCTCCTACACCATATGGAGAAAATCCCCAGAAAGAACTGGGTGTTGTCGTGGATGGGTTTTGTGGTGTCCATCTGTCTCTCACTGTTCTGAGTGCGTTGTAACCGTTTGAGTAAACACCGTATGCACTAAAGCCGTAGGTGACGTAGTTAGGATCTGCCATTGAGCGGCCAAACAAACCATTAAAATCAAAATTAAGACTAAATCTCTTGTAAGAAAGGATATTGGTGATGCCGGCCATCATACTCGGATCAGATGTACCAACCAGCCTGGTATCGGCATCGTCAATGATTCCGTCAGGAGTACCTGTCCTTAAGAACCGGCCGTTTGCATCCACTGCCGGATTGTTATTGGCATCCCTTACATATCCGTTGATGTCTTTTATCTTGATCATCCCCGGCTTCAATTCTGGCTGCGACACGGGTACTGTTTCACCAATCTGCAAGATCCCATCGGAAACCCTGCTGTATACCGCCCGGATTGGATCGGTATCGCTTTGATAAACCCGCGGCTTCCAGTCCGGTGCTCTTTCTTTCCAGTTGTCTTTGTATCTGGAGATATTAAAGGTTGTTTTCCATTGAAAATTATTTGTCCTGATGTTTCGGGTTGTAATGCTAAATTCAAATCCTTTACTCCTGGTGGTACCAACATTATAAATGACACTGTTAACGTCGTGATAAGAGTTCAGGTCTTTATAAGCCAAAAGATCCGACACCTCATTATTAAACAACTCAAATGATCCTTCAACTTTGCCATCTAAAATGGAATAATCAATACCAAAGTTTGCACCGGTAGTAGTTTCCCATTTCAGATCAGGATTTTCAAGTCTGGAAAGCGATACGCCTATTAAACGTTGATCATCGCCAGACAACCAGGCCGGATAGGTACCGTAGGCAGCAAATGCATCGGTATTGATACTCGCCTTACCGGTTTGCCCATAACCTAACCTGATTTTAAATTGGGAAACTACATTTTTAAGCCCTTTAAAGAACGGCTCTTCCGCAACGTTCCATGCCACAGCGGCCGATGGGAAAGTACCCCATTTGTTGTTTACAGCAAACACACTCGATCCATCTGTACGGGTAGTGAAGGTAAACAGATACCTGCCTTTGTAGTTGTAGTTCAGTCTGCCGAAGTAAGAAGCAATCATCACTTCACTGGAAGATGAACCTGGTGCTAACGGATTGGTACCTGCACCCAAATTATTCCAAAGAAATGCATCTGTAATATATCCCGTGCTTGAACTGTTACTAAACCTTTTAATGGTCTTCTGTTGAGATATACCGGCAAGCACCTCAAACTTATGATCGGTGCCTAGTGTTTTTGTATAGTTGGCCGTAGCTTCCAGCAGGTAATCATCATTATCTGCACTTCCTATATAGGCTCTTCCGCCTTCCAAAGCTCCGGCTAATGTTGTATTGGGTATATAGCTTTGTCTTTTGGTCAGTCCCCTGTCCATACCAGCTTTTAGCCTTACTACCAGCCCCTGAAGTGGTGTAATGTCAACAAACGAG
>Ga0307414_10002086_pt1 | contig 10400 bp, 4 predicted proteins | sample DK1Ometagenome_FD_203804 | JGI IMG/M metagenome (GOLD analysis project Ga0307414, IMG submission 203804) | Maize rhizosphere microbial communities from greenhouse at UC Davis, California, United States - DK15-O-3 | ecosystem: Host-associated > Plants > Roots > Rhizosphere > Soil | place: USA...
GCATGCGCGTCCAGGACCGGACGCAGGCTCCTTTCGGCAATAACGTCTTTTTTTCTTTCACCCGTATCCGCCGCGGCTGTCCGCAAGGAGAGTTAGCGGGATTTTTTGAGGGCGCGCCAAGGCGCGCTTGGAGTGTATCTAATGACCACGCGCATGTTGATCGACGCGCGGCACCGGGAAGAAACCCGGGTCGCCGTCACCAAGGGAAACCGAATCGAGGAGTTTGATTTCGAGTCCGCCGAGCACAAGCAGCTCAAGGGCAATATCTATCTGGCCAAGGTAACCCGCGTCGAACCGTCGCTGCAGGCGGCGTTCGTCGAATATGGCGGCAATCGCCACGGCTTCCTCGCCTTTAGCGAAATCCACCCCGATTATTACCAGATTCCGAAGGAAGACCGCGACGCGCTGCTTCGCGAAGAGGCCGAACATGCCGCCGCCGCCGCGCAGCGCGCCGAAGAAGACCTCGACGAACTGGAAGGCGATGTCGCCGACGTCGAATATCACGACGAAGACGAAGACGAGAATGGCGACGCACCGGCGCCCGAAACCGTCGGCGAGGACGATGATTCGGACGAAGACCATGGCGACGCCGAGGAAGGCGAACGCGAAGAGGGCGCCGAAGAGAGCAAGGACGGCCGCGGCGACCGCCGTGGGCGCGGCCGTGGGCGCGGCAACAACAACCGCAAGGGCGGCCGCGGACGCAGCCGCCGCAACGACGACGAGGACGGCGAAAACCGCATGTCGCTGCGCCGTCGCTACAAGATCCAGGACGTCATCCGTCGCCGTCAGGTGATGCTGGTCCAGGTCGTCAAGGAAGAACGCGGCAACAAGGGCGCCGCGCTCACCACCTATCTGTCGCTCGCCGGCCGCTATTGCGTGCTGATGCCGAACACGATGCACGGCGGCGGGATCAGCCGCAAGATTTCGAACGGCGCCGACCGCCGCAAGCTCAAAGCCATGATCGACGAGCTCAACCTGCCGCCGTCGATGGGCTGCATCGTCCGCACCGCGGGGATGAGCCGCACCAAGGTCGAGATCAAGCGCGACTTCGATTACCTTGCCCGCCTGTGGGACGAGATTCGCCAAAAGACGCTCGAATCGAGCGCGCCGGCGCTGGTCCATTCGGACAGCGACCTGGTGAAGCGCGCGATCCGCGACATTTATCATAAAGACATTGAGGAAGTGCTCGTCGAGGGCGACGAGGGCTACAAGGCCGCGAAGCAGTTCATGAAGCTGCTGATGCCCAGCCACGCGCGGCGCGTGAAGCAATATGCCGACCCCGTCTCGCTCTATCAGCGTTACGGCGTCGAGGATCAGCTCGCGGGGATGCTCAATCCCGTCGTCCAGTTGAAATCGGGCGGTTATCTGGTGATCAACCCGACCGAGGCCTTGGTGTCGATCGACATCAACTCGGGCCGGTCGACGCGCGAGCATAATATCGAGCAGACCGCGCTCAGCACCAATCTTGAGGCCGCGGCCGAAATCGCCCGCCAGCTCCGCCTGCGCGACATGGCCGGGCTCGTCGTGATCGACTTCATCGACATGGATCATGGCTCGAACGTCCGCAAGGTGGAGCGCGCGATGAAGGATGCGCTGAAGAACGACCGCGCGCGCATCCAGGTCGGCCGCATCTCGGGCTTCGGCCTGATGGAGATGAGCCGCCAGCGCCTGCGCACCGGCGTGCTCGAAGCCTCGACGCGTCCGTGCCCGCATTGCGAAGGCACTGGCCTCGTCCGCACCGCCTCGTCGGCGGGCCTCAGCGCGCTGCGCCTGATCGAAGAGGAAGCCGCACGCGGCAAGGGCAACAAGATCACCCTGCGCGCAAGCCAGGAAGCCACCTTCTACCTGCTCAACGAAAAGCGCCGCGAACTGCGCGAGATCGAGGAGCTGTACGGCGTCACGGTCGAAATCCTTCCCGATGGCGAGACCGAGGGTGCACGCATGGCGGTCGAAGTGAGCGGCCCGCCGCCGATCGCGCGCCGCAGCTTCGCCCCGATCGCGCCGATCGAGGATGATGACGACGACGACTATCCCGAGGACGAGGAAGAAGAAGCCGAAGAGGAAGAAGCCGACGAGCGGCCCGCGCGGTCGCGCGAACGCGCGCGCGAAGACGGTGATAGCGACACCGATGGCGAGGGCCGCAAGCGCCGCCGCCGCCGCCGTCGCGGCCGCCGTGGACGCCGCGACGAGGAAGGCAATGAAATCGCCGAAGGCGGCGACAACGGTGAAGATCGCGACGACGATGCCGCCGAGACCGAAGAAGGCGACGTCGCGCCGGCCGAAACCGTCGAGGTTGCTGCCGATGTGGAGGCCGAAGAAGCCGAAGCCAAGCCGCGCCGCCGCCGTGGGGGCCGCGGTCGCAAGAAGGCCGATGCGGCCGAAACTGCCGATGACGCCGTGGTCGAAGCGGAAGCCGCACCGGTAGAGGTCGTCGAAGTCGCCGAGCCGGTCGTCGAAGAAGCGCCCGCAGCCGAGGAAAAGCCGAAGCGCAAGCGCGCGCCGCGCAAAACCAAGGCCGCCGCAGCTGCCGAGGCCGAAGCCGCGGAAGCCGCCGCGGCGCCTGTCGCCGACGTTCCGGCCGAAGCCGCCGCCGAAGCCGAGCCGGTCAAGCCGGCGCCGAAGAAGCGCGCGAGCCGCGCGAAAAAGGCCGTCGCCGCCGAAGCCGCTCCCGAAGCCGCCACGACGCGCGAGGCCGAACCGGTTGCCGCCAATGGTGACGCGGATGGCGAAGGCGTAGGTCCCGATGGCGAACCGCGTCGCGGCTGGTGGCAACGCACGTTCGGCAATTGATCGGTCAAAGATATCCCTTTTGATCGTCATCCCGGCGAAGGCCGGATCTCAACGCTGCATTAAACGCGAAGTTGATATCCCGGCCTTCGCCGGGATGACGATTGTAGTTTGCGGGCCTTGCGTCCGCGCGCGCCGACCCCCAATAAGCCCTTATGGCTTCACTCGAGGTTCAGGCGCGCGGCGCAAGAGAGGCGGGGATGACCGCTTTCCCGCCGCAATCTGTGCCCGGGGCGCCCGGGCTGCGCCCCGTATTCCGTATCCTGCTGACCTTGCTCGCGATGCTTGCCGTGGCGATGCGCCCCGCGATGGCGCAGTCGATCCTGCGCGATGCCGAGACCGAGGTGCTGTTTCAGGACATGATGGACCCGCTGCTCGTCGCGGCGGGTCTCCAGCCCGGGCAGGTGCGCGTCCACCTGCTCGGCGACCGCAGCATCAACGCCTTTGTCGCCGGCAGCCAGGACATCTATGTCTTCAGCGGGTTGATCGAGGCGGCCGACACCGCCGAAGAGGTGCAAGGCGTCCTCGCGCACGAACTCGGCCACGTCATGGGCGGCCATGCCATCCGTGTGAACGACGGCGCCAAGGCGGCGACCAATATTTCGCTGCTCAGCCTGCTGCTCGGCGCCGCGGCGATCGCCGCGGGCGCGGGCGAGGCCGGCATGGGCGTGATGATGGCGGGCCAGCAGGCCGCGCTGGGCAAGTTCCTCGCCTTCAGCCGCGTCCAGGAATCGACCGCCGATGCGGCGGGCGCGCAATATCTGTCGAAGGCCGGGATCAGCGGCCGCGGCAGCCTCGCCTTTTTCAAGAAGTTGCAGAATCTCGAATTTCGCTATGCGGTGAAGCAGGACGATGATCAGGCCTATGGCCGCACCCATCCGATGTCGGGCGACCGCATTCAGACGCTGCGCGAGGTCTATGTCATCGATCCCGCGTGGAACAAACCCGCCGACCCCGCGATCGAAAAAAGATTCCAGCGGATCAAGGCCAAGCTTTCGGGCTATATGTCCGAGCCCGAGCGGACGCTGCGCAAATTTCCCGAGAGCAACACCGGCATCCCCGCACGCTATGCGCGCGCCTATGCCTGGCATAAAAGCGCCTATCCGCAAAAAGCCTTGACGGAGGTCGAGGCATTGCTCGCGACGAATCCGGACGACCCCTATTTCCTCGAGCTTGAGGGCCAGGTGCTGCTCGAATCGGGGCGCCCCGAGGAAGCGATTCCGCCGCTGCGCAAGGCGGTCACCAATTCGCGGTCGCAGCCGCTGATCAGCGCGACGCTTGGCCATGCGCTGATCGCGACCGAGGATCCCGCCAATTACCCGGAGGCCGAGCGGGTGTTGAAAACCGCGGTCGCGCTCGACAACCAGAATCCGTTCGCCTGGTATCAGCTCGGGATCGTCTATGCGAACAAGGGCGATCAGGCGCGCGCCGCGCTCGCCTCGGCCGAACGCTATAGCCTTGAGGGTGGACAGGCGGGGCTCGCGCTGCGTAATGCCGAAATGGCGATGCAGGGACTGCCCCAGGGCTCCCCCGACTGGATCCGTGCACAGGATATTTCGATGGTGGCTCGCGCCGAGGTGGAACGCGAGCGCAAACGGCGTTAGATTCATCCGGAACAAGCGGGGACCGCATCGTCAATATGATGCGCAAGGGCGACAAGTGACTGACAGAAAAGAAGATTATTATCAGCCATGGCTGCGCGACACCACGCCGACATCCGGCGGGGGCGCACCGATGCGTGACGAAGGCCTGGCAAAGCCGAAGGAAGAGCCCCCCATCGGCATCGACCTGACCCGATATAGCAAGCCCGAGAAGCCGCGCGGCGAGCCGCTGGTGAAGCCCGAGGCGATCAAGGCGGGCGCGGCAAACCTGTGGGACCGGGTCCGGGACGGCGCCGAAGCCTTTGCCGATTGGACGATCCGCGCCGGCGAGCGCGCCGACATCCCCGCGCGCGTCGAGGCGATGGAAATCCCGCGCCGCTCGCGTGAACTCGCCGCGAAAACCGGCGCTGTGACCGCACGCGCGGCGCGCGCCGCCGGGCGCGGATCGGCGCAGGCGGGCCGCACCGCGGCCAAGGCGAGCGGCGAGGCCTGGGCGAAGATGGCGCTCGGCGACAAGGCCCGAAAGCTGTCGAGCGACGCCGGGCGCGGGCTCGGCGAGGTCGCGGGCAAGACCAAGGCGGGGGTCGTCGATATCGCCAAGGCGAGCAGCGACAGCCTTCGCGAGCAGCTGGGCGACGCCGCGACCAAGCTGCGCCCGGCACCGCGTGAGGAACCGGCGCCGCCGCCATCGGGGCTCGAACAATTGCTCGCGCGCGAGGAAGCCGCAGCCAACGCCGCTGCGACGACGACCGCCGCGCCCGACCTGCCGCTGTTCGCGGGCGACGCCGCGATTCCGGCCATGGCGAAGCCGGCGCCGGAAAACGCCGCGAGCATGATGGCAGGCGACGACCGATCGCCGATCGCGGGGCCGGCGAAAAAGCCCGAAGTCACCAAAGCCATGTCGGCGGGGCGTCTGCCGGAAATCAAGGGGACGGGGATGGGAGGCGTTTCCACGCGCATATGGGGTTTGGCGCTCGGCGGCCTGTTGCTGCTCGCCCTCGCCTTCTGGCTCGGCGGCCGTTTCGGCGGCGGGATGAGCAAGGGCGAGGTCGAGACCATCGTCGCCGACTATATCAAGGCCAACCCCCAGATCATTCCCGAGGCGCTCGAAGCGCAGCGCAACAGCCAAATCGCCAAGGCGATCGACGCGATCCGCCCGGCGCTCGAAAAGCCCTATGCCGGCGCGTGGGCGGGCAACGCCGACGGCGACGTCACGCTCGTCGTCTTCACCGACTATGCCTGCGGCTTCTGCCGCGCGAGCGTCCCCGACGTCGACCGGCTGATCCGCGAGGACAAAAGGCTGAAAGTCGTGTTCCGCGAGCTGCCGATCATCGCGCCGCAGAGCCGCGACGCCGCGATCATGGCGCTCGCCGCCGCGCGGCAGGGCAAATATGACGCCTTCCATCATGCGATGTTTCAGGCGTCGTCGCTCGAACCCGCCGCTATCGCGGCGGCGGCGGCAAAGGCGGGCGTCGTCACCGACGGCAGCGCCGATGCGACCGCGAACGAGGCGCTGTTCCAGCGCGAGCTCGACAGCAATCTCGCCATCGCAACCCAGCTCCAACTGAACGCCACCCCGACATGGATCGTCGGCGACCAGATGTTCCAGGGCCAGATCGGCTATGACGCGCTGCGGCAGGCGGTAGCCAAGGCGCGCGCGGCGAAAAGCTGAGGCACACAGCATTGGCGACCGTCACCCTCGATCAGGCGCTCGCCAACGCCCGCCAGCTTTTGAACGGCCAGCCGGCCGCGGCGCTCGCGCAGGCGCGCGCGGTCATCGACGAGGTGCCGTCCTCGGCGGCGGCGCACCGGCTTGCCGCACATGCGCTGCGCGCGCTCGGCCGCGAGGACGAGGCGCAGACGGCTTCGCTCGCCGCGGTTTCGGCGGCAATCCACGACGAGGCAATGGTCGCCGCGGCGCTCGCGCTTTCCGAAAACCGCCTTCCCGACGCCGAGGGCGCGCTGCGCGGGCGGCTGCGCGAGGATGCGACCGACGTCGCGGCGATCCGGATGCTCGCCGAGGTCGCGGGGCGGCTCGGGCGCTATGAGGATGCCGAAAAATTGCTGTCGCGCGCCTTGCAACTCGCGCCCGGCTTCGGCGCGGCGCGCGCCAATCTCGCCACCGTCTATTACAAGCAGAACCGCTTTGCCGAAGCCGCCGAAGCGCTGGACGCCGTGCTGGCGGGCGATCCCGACAACCCCGCGCACGCGAACCTTCGCGCCGCCGCGCTCGGCCGCATCGGCGGCTATGACGAGGCGCTCGCGCTCTACGAGCAATTGACGCGCCGCTTCCCCGATCATGCCAAGCTCTGGATGAGCTATGGCCATATGCTGAAGACGGTCGGGCGGCAGGACGACGGCATCGCCGCCTATCGCCGCGCGCTCGCCGCCGATCCGGGGCTCGGCGAAATCTGGTGGAGCCTCGCGAATCTCAAGACGATCCGGTTCGGGGCGGAGGAGCGCGCGGAAATGGAGACCGCCCTCGACGCCGCTGAACCCGATAGCGACGCGCGCGCCGACGACCGGCTGCACCTGCATTTCGCGCTCGGCAAGGCCTATGACGATGCCCGCGAATATGAACCCGCGTTCCGCCACTATGCCGCGGGCAATGCCATTCGGTCGGATCAGCTCGGCTATCGCGCCGCCGAAACGAGCAAGACCGTCGACGCGATCATCGCCGCCTGCACTCCCGAATTCTTTGCCGCGCGCGCCGGAACGGGCGATCCGGCACGCGACCCCATCTTCATCCTCGGCATGCCGCGCGCCGGATCGACGCTGATCGAACAGATTCTTAGCTGCCATTCGGCGATCGAGGGCACGATGGAGCTGCCCGACATTCCCGCACTCGCGCTCGGGCTTGGCCGCGAGGCGAAACAGGACGGCCGCCGCTGGATCGAGGCGCTGACCGAAACGCCGCACGAGCAGCTTGCCGACATGGGTGCGGCCTTCCTCGAGCGCACCGCCATCCAGCGCAAGACCGCCAAGCCCTTCTATATCGACAAGCTGCCCAACAACTGGCTCTACACCGCCTTCATCCGCCTGATCCTGCCCAATGCGAAGATCATCGACGCGCGGCGCCATCCGCTCGACTGCTGTTTTTCCAACTTCCGCCAGCATTTCGCCAAGGGGCAGGCGTTCAGCTACGGCCTCGCCGATGTCGGCGCCTATTACCGCGACTATGTGCGGTTGATGGCGCATATCGACGCGGTCCAGCCGGGCCGCGTCCACCGCGTGATCCACGAGGCGTTGCTCGACGACCCCGAAGCCGAAGTGCGGGCGATGCTCGCCTATCTGGACCAGCCGTTCGAGGAAGCCTGCCTGAGCTTCCACGCCAATGCGCGCGCCGTGCGCACCGCGTCGAGCGAGCAGGTGCGCCGCCCGATCAACCGCGACGGCGTCGGGCAATGGCAACCTTATGAAAAATGGCTCGATCCGCTGAAAGACGCATTGGGGGGCGTGCTCACCGCCTATCCGGCCGTGCCCGCCGATTTGGGCTGAACGCGCCCGCGACAAAACGTTGCCTTTGGGCAACAGCGGACGACATTTTCGACCAACGACAGCGGCGCCGCGCAACAATGCTTGCGCTTGCGCCATGCTGCGTCATTCTCCGTCACATGACTGTCATTTGAGGGGGATCTCATGCGGAAGCTATCGACAGTATTCACGACCAGCGGCGCCTTTCTGCTCGGCAGCACGATATTGTGCTCGTCGGGAACCGCGCTCGCACAGCAATCCGATATGAACGACGACCGCGACATCGTGGTCACCGCGTCGAAGCGCGAACAGAATTTGCAGGACGTGCCGCTCGCGATCACCGCGATCGGCACCGAGCGGCTCGACGAGCTGCAGGTCAAGGAATTCCAGGACGTCGTCAAATTCCTGCCGTCGGTGACGATCCAGACCGCCGCGCCAGGGTTCAGCCAGGTTTATTTCCGCGGCGTCGCGTCGGGCGAGAACGCCAATCATTCGGCGTCGCTGCCGACGGTCGGTACGTACCTCGACGAAATGCCGATCACGACGATTCAGGGCGCGCTCGATATCCACGCCTATGACCTCGCGCGCGTCGAGGCGCTCGCGGGACCGCAAGGCACGCTTTACGGCGCAAGTTCGATGGCGGGCACGATCCGTCTTATCACCAACCAGCCCGACACCAGCGGCACCTATGGCGAGGTCGGGGTCGAACTCAACAATGTCGCGCACGGCGATTTCGGCGGCGTCGTCGAAGGTTTCATCAACGCCCCGCTCGGCGAGCGCGCGGCGCTGCGCCTCGTCGGCTGGTATCGCCACGACGCGGGTTACATCGACAATATCGCGGGCAGCCGCACCTATCCGATCAAGCAATTTGTCGGTGACGATCTGGTCGACCTGCCCGGCGACGACATTGTCCAGACCAACGCGGGACTGGTCGAGAAGAATTACAACGACGCCGACACCTATGGCGCGCGCCTCGCGCTCGGCATCGACCTCGACGACGACTGGACGCTGCGCCCGACGATCATGGGCCAGATCCAGAAGACCAACGGCAGCTTCGCCCAGGAACGCTCGAACGCGGTCACGGGCAAGCTCCAGACCGTCCAGTACAACCCCGAATCGTCGAAGGACAAATGGCTGCAAGCGGCGCTGACGATCGAGGGCAAGCTCGGCAATTGGGACCTGACCGTGACCGGCGGGCATCTGCGCCGCAAGACCGACGTCGAAAGCGACTATTCGGACTATGCCTATTTCTATGACGCGCTCTATGGTTCGGCGGTCTATCTTTACGACAATGCGGGCGATCAGATCAGCCCGAACCAATATATCGAGGGCATCGACCGCTATCGGCGCAATTTCTTCGAAGCGCGCGTCGCCTCGCCCGCCGATGCGCGCATCCGCTTCATCGGCGGCGTCTTCTGGCAACGGCAGAAGCATAATATCGAGCAGCATTATGTCATCGACGGCCTGTCCGACGACCTCGAGGTTCCCGGCACCGTCGACAATATCTGGCTGACCAAGCAGATCCGCGTCGACCGCGACTATGCCGCGTTCGGTGAAGTCAGCTTCGACATCACCGAGCAGCTGACGCTGACCGGCGGCGGCCGCGTGTATAAATTTGACAACAGCCTCGTCGGCTTCTTCGGCTACAGCAACCCGGGCTTCAGCAGCAATCCGGTCTATGCTTGCCAGGGACCGGCGGTGGTCGACGGGTCGCCCTGCACCAACCTCGACAAAAGGACGAAAAAGACCGACTTCATCCACAAGCTGAACCTGACCTACAAGTTCAGCGACGACGCGCTCGTCTATGCGACCTGGTCGCGCGGCTTCCGCCCCGGCGGCATCAACCGGCGCGGCTCGCTGCCGCCCTATGGCTCGGACACGCTCGACAACTACGAGTTCGGGTGGAAAACGAGCTGGGGGCCGGTGCGCTTCAACGGCGCCATCTATCAACAGGACTGGAACGACATCCAGCTGTCATTCCTCGGGCTCAACGGGCTCAGCGAAATCCGCAATGCGGGCGTCGCGCGGATTCGCGGCATCGAGCTCGACCTCGGTTACCGGCAGAATGGTTTCTCGATCAACGCGGGCATGAGCTATAATGATGCCGAAATCCGCCGTGATTTCTGCGCGATCGCCAATGACGCTTTCGACTGCACGCTGCCGGGCGCCGACGGCGCCGACAATGCGCTGCTCGCGCCGAAGGGCGCCGCCCTGCCCATCACGCCGAAGTTCAAGGGCAATATCGTCGCGCGCTATGAATTCCCGGTCGGCGACCTCGGCGCGCATGTCCAGTTCGCGGTCAATCATATCGGCAAAAGACGCAGCGACGTTCGCACGCTCGAAAACGGCATCAAGGGCATGTTCGACGCCTATACGACCGCCGACATCAGCGTCGGGGTGAAGGGCGAGAGCTGGAAGGCCGAGCTGTTCGCGACGAACCTGTTCGACAGCAACGGCACCATCAACGCCGGCGTCCAGTGCCTCGAAACCACCTGCGGCGATCCCGACGGGATCACCGCGAACGGCGGCGTCTTCTAT
>Ga0307414_10002087_pt1 | contig 10400 bp, 9 predicted proteins | sample DK1Ometagenome_FD_203804 | JGI IMG/M metagenome (GOLD analysis project Ga0307414, IMG submission 203804) | Maize rhizosphere microbial communities from greenhouse at UC Davis, California, United States - DK15-O-3 | ecosystem: Host-associated > Plants > Roots > Rhizosphere > Soil | place: USA...
CTCTCTCACGATCATGAAGCCAGCGTCGGGCGTGGCCAAGTCGCTGGGCCACGAGAGCGCCCGCAAATGCGCACGCATGGCGGGGGCAGCCACGCGGTCGATCCAGTCCGCGCCAACGTAGCCCTCGGAGAGCCGACGCACTTCAAAGCCCAACGCATAGGACGCGCCGTCGTCCTTGTGGTGGACGAGGCCCTCTGATCTCAGCGTCTCCAGCAACCGCTTGACGGTAGTCCGGTGAATGCCGGTGATCCGAGCGAGCTCAACGACGCCACCAATTCCGCCGGGCAACGCATTCAGCGCCCGAAGTACGGCCAGCCCGCGGCTCAAGCCTCTGACTTCGCGATAGAGGTGCTCCTGCGGAGTGCGTGGGGAAGTCGCCATTTCGTTCTCTGTTTGGTGCACTAGGTGCACCGACTATACGGCGTCGACTTGCGCTCAGACACTGCCCTACGTCAGCAAGAAACCGCATCGGCCCCCAGAGGCCACCACCTGGAGACATGAAATGAACATCACCCGACGCGCTCTGTGCACTTCGCTCGCCCTCGGCCTCGCCATCTCGCCTGCCATGGCGCAAGAGTCCTCGAAGCAGCCTATTCGCATCATCGTGCCCTACCCAGCAGGCGGCAACGCCGACTCGGCTGCGCGTGCCGTAGCCAACCTGGCTTCCGAAAGCCTGAAGCAGACCATCCTGATCGACAACCGCCCCGGCGCTTCCTCGATCATCGGTACCGAACTCGTCAGCCGCGCGCCGGCCGACGGCCTCACCATAGGGGTCGTTTCTGACTCGCACGCGATCAACCAGGTCATGGCGAAGAACCCCAAGGCGACAGACATCCTTGGTGGCAAGGTGCCCTACGACGCGGTACGCGACTTCGTGCCGATCTCCGGAATGATCCTGGTGCCGCTGGTTCTGGTCGTGAGCCCGAAGGTTCAGGCGCGCACCGTCAAGGAAGTGGTGCAGCTGTCCAAGGGCGGCGACAAGTCCGGCCTCAATTTCGGCACGATGGGTTCGGGCAGCCCGTGGTTCCTGCACATGCACCAGCTGCACAACCTGACGCAGGGCACCTTCGTCGACGTCCCTTACAAGGGCCTGGCGCCCGCGGCGACTGACCTCATCGCGGGGCAGATCGACATCATGGTGATGCCGGTCCACTACGCGCAGCAGTACGTCAAGACCGGCAAGCTGGTCGCGATCGCGACCCTTGGCGAAAAGCGCCACCCGCTCATGCCCGACGTGCCGACGCTCGCAGAAAGCGGTTACCCGGGCCTTGCGATCTCCAACTACCTGTATTTCGTCGCGCCCGCCGCCACGCCCAAGGCCACGGTGGATCGCCTGAGCGCCGCGTTCATCGCAGCGCTCAAGCAGCCCTCGATGAAGGACAAGTTGTCCGCCTCGGGCGACCCCTATCCGGCAGAGCCGGCCGAACTGTCCGCGCGCCTGCGCAAGGACATCGATGCCTACGGCACTGTCATTCAAGCCACGCTGAAGTAAGAAAGAAGAGGATCCATCGTGAAAAGACCGGAACAGTTCCAGACCGACGTGCTCGTAGTGGGCACCGGTCCCATGGGCGCGACGACCGCGTTGGCGCTGGCCACCTACGGCGTGCGCGTGCACGTGGTGAACCGCTTCAACTGGACCGCGAACACGCCGCGTGCGCACATCACCAACCAACGCGCCGTAGAGGTGCTGCGGGATCTCGGCGTGGAGAAGGAAGCGCGCCTGGAAGCCACGCCTTGGGAGTGGATGGGGGACACCCTGTTCACCACCAGCCTCGCCGGCCAGGAGATTGCACGCCTGCGCACCTGGGGTACCGGGGACGATCGCATCAGCGACTACCTGCAGGGCAGCCCCTGCACGATGCTCGATCTGCCGCAGGACAAGATGGAGCCCCTGCTGGTGAAGAATGCGGCCGCTCGCGGCGCCGTCTTCTCGTTCAACACCGAGTACCTGCGCCACGAGCAGGACAGCGAAGGTGTCACCGTCTTCTTGCAGGACAGGGCCACCGGGCGCGAGTACCAGGTCAGGGCGCGCTACCTCATCGGCGCCGACGGCGCGCGCTCGAAAGTCATGGACGATGCAGGGCTCCAGGTACAGGGTCAGCTCGCACGTGCCGCGACCGCCTACGTTTTCTTCAAGGCAGATCTCTCGCGCTATGTCGCGCATCGGCCCAGCATCCTGTACTGGATCGTCACCTCCAACGCGGCCTTCGGCGAGATCGGGATGGGCCTGTTGCGCGCCATCAATCCGTGGGACGAGTGGATCGCAGGATGGGGATTCGACATGAGCAAGGGAGAGCCAGATTTCTCCCCTGAAGAGATCAAGCGCAAGGTGCGCTTACTGGTCGGCGACCCGGACCTCGAGTTCGAGGTGAAGAGCACATCGGTCTGGTACGTCAACCAGGCCCACGCGCCGATCTATTCCAAAGGACGCGTGTTCTGCGGCGGCGACGCTGTGCACCGCCACCCGCCCTCGTCCGGGCTTGGCTCCAACACCTGCATGCAGGATGCGTTCAACCTTGCGTGGAAGCTCGCGTTCGTGGTCAAGGGCTACGCCGGCGAACGGTTGCTGGACTCATACACGCTGGAGCGTGCGCCAGTCGGCGCCCAAATCGTCGCGCGCGCCAATCAGTCACGCGTCGACTACGCACCGTTGAACCGGTGCTTCCGCGATGCCGATGCGGCTGACCCCGTCGAAGCGGGCCTGCAGAAGCTCGCCGACCCCGGTCCCGAGGGCCTTGCCCGCCGGGCGGCTTTGGCAGATGCGCTCAAGGTCAAGAACTACGAGTTCAACGCACAGGGCGTCGAGCTCAACCAGCGCTGCGTGTCCGCAGCGGTGATCCAGGACGCCGATGCGGCCGAGGAGGTCTGGAAGCGCGATCCGCAGCTCCATGTTCAGGCCACGACGCGGCCAGGCGCGAAGCTGCCTCACGCCTGGCTGGTCGGTGCCGATGGTCGCCGCGTGTCCACGCTCGACCTGGTCGGCAAAGGACGCTTCACGCTGCTGACGGGAATCGCCGGCAGGGCCTGGGTGGACGCGGCAGCGGCAATGGACCGTCCGTACCTGCGAACGCTGGTCGTCGGAGCTCCGGGCGCCCTGGATTCCTACTGCAGCTGGCAGGAACTGCGCGAAGTGGACGAGGCCGGTGCGATCCTCGTGCGACCGGATGGCGTGGTGGCCTGGCGCCAGCATGCCGCCACCACCGATGTGGACGCTGCAACGGTCGCACTGGAGCGCGCCCTCGCTGCCCTGCTCGACGCAGCACCAGCGGCGATTCGCGCATGACCCGCCGTGCGTTCCTCGGGATGTCCCACTCACCGTTGATGGGACTGAACCCGGTTCCCCCTGCGGTCGAGAGTGACTTGATGGCAGCGGTTGCCATCGCACGCGCGCACGTCCTGAGGTTCGATCCGGAGCTCATCGTGCTGGTGGCACCCGATCACTACAACGGCTTCTTCAACCAGCTCATGCCGCCCTTCTGCCTCGGGACACAAGCGCGCGCAGTCGGCGACTACCTTTCGCCAGCTGGCGACTTGAACGTCGAGGGCGTCATTGCGGAGGCCTTGGCCACACACCTGATGGAGGAAGACTTCGACATCGCTGTGTCGCGGCGCATGGAGGTCGACCACGGCTTCTCGCAGGCACTTCAGTTGCTGTGGGGCGGCCTGGCAACGCCACCCTTGCTTCCACTGTTCATGAACGCGGTGGCGCAGCCTGGCATCCCACGCCTGCGCAGGTGCCGTGCCCTTGGCGGGGCCATTGGAAGGTTCCTGGACGGACGTTCGGAAAGAACCTTGCTCATCGGCTCGGGCGGCCTGTCGCATGAGCCGCCGGTACCGACGCTGTCTCACCCCGATCTCGCGGTGCGCGAGCGCATCACCATCAAAAGCGAGCCAACGCCTGAGGACCGAGAGGCGAAGACGCAGCGAGTGATGGCCGCCGGCCGAGCCTTGGCTGCGGGATCCAGCGGGATGAAGCCGCTCAATCCGGCTTGGGATAAGCGCTGGATGGACCTTCTGCCGCAAGGCACCACGGGACTCGATGAGCTTTGCGCCACGACCGAGCAAAGCATCGAGCAAGAGGGCGGCCTGTCGGCCCACGAATCGAAGACTTGGCTGGTCGGCCGCAGCGCCTTGCGCACCGATGAGGCCATTCCCTGCACCTTCCGCCACTACCAGGCCATCCCGGAATACATCGCAGGCTTCGGCTTGATGTTCCTCGAGCAGTCATCTCCCCAATGAAAGTAAACACCATGGACAAACGAATCGAACAATGGGCCGAGCGCCTGCGCCAGGCGGAGCAGCAGCGCGAGCCGATCAATCCCCTGCGCGAGGAAATCGGCGACGACGCTGGTGGTGAACTCGCCTATGCCATCCAGCAGGCGAACGTTGCGCACGCAGTCGCTCAGGGCCGCCGCATCGTCGGGCGAAAGATCGGGCTCACCTCGCTGGCCGTTCAGAAGCAACTGGGCGTTGACCAGCCCGACTTCGGCACGCTGCTCGCCGACATGCTCTACGGGGACGATGAGATCGTGCCGCTCTCGCGCACGCTGCAACCGAAGGTCGAGGCCGAAGTCGCCTTGGTGCTGGAGCGCGACCTCCCGGCTGCAGACACGACCCTCGTCGAGCTGATGAGTGCCGTCGACTACGTGCTGCCGGCGATCGAGATCGTCGGCAGCCGCATCGCGAATTGGAACATCCGCTTCACCGACACCGTGGCGGACAACGCTTCGAGTGGCTTGGTGGTGCTTGGCGGTGTTCCGACAAAGCTGAACGGCCTGGACCTCAAGTTCTCCAAGATGACCATGCACCGCGGCGAGGAGTCTGTGTCGAGCGGAAGTGGCGAGGCCTGCCTCGGCCATCCGCTCAATGCTGCTGTTTGGCTGGCACGAAAGCTCGCGGCTCTGGGGCAGCCGCTGCGCGCGGGCGACCTGGTGCTCACAGGCGCTCTGGGCCCGATGGTCCCCGTCGCAGCAGGCGACCGCTTCGAGGCCCGCATCGAGGGCGTCGGCAGCGTCCGCGCACGCTTCGGCAACGAGTAACGGCGGAGCGATTCGCCTTCTTCATCCACACGAGCAGCCTGCGGGTTGCGAGAGGTATTCATGACTCGAAAACTCAAGGCCGCGATCATTGGCAGCGGCAACATCGGGACTGACCTGATGATCAAGATCCTGCGGCACGGCAGGCACATCGAAATGGGCGCGATGGTCGGCATCGACCCGGAGTCCGACGGACTGGCGCGCGCCGCGCGCCTGGGCGTGGCCACCACGCACGAAGGCGTCGCGGGCCTGGTGAAGCTGCCGGTGTTCGCGGACATCGACGTGGTTTTCGATGCCACGTCCGCCGGAGCACACGTCAAGAACGACGCGTTCCTGCGCCGGCACAAGCCGGAGATTCGCCTGGTCGACCTGACGCCTGCGGCCATCGGTCCCTACTGCATTCCGGTCGTCAATGGAAGCGCTCATCTCGACGCGCCCAACGTCAACATGGTGACCTGCGGCGGCCAAGCCACCATTCCAATGGTGGCTGCGGTGTCCAGGGTCGCCAAGGTTCACTACGGCGAAATCGTCGCAAGCATCTCGAGCAAGAGTGCGGGCCCCGGCACGCGCGCCAACATCGATGAGTTCACCGAGACCACCTCGAAGGCCATCGAGGTCGTCGGCGGTGCGGCGAAGGGCAAGGCCATCATCGTGCTGAACCCGGCCGAGCCGCCGCTGATGATGCGTGACACCGTCTACACGCTCAGCGAGCTGGCGGACGAGGACGCGATCTCCGAATCCGTCGAGCGCATGGCCAAAGACGTGCAGGCCTACGTGCCCGGCTACCGCCTCAAGCAGCGGGTGCAGTTCGACAGGATCGAGCCCGGCAATCCGATTCGCATCCCCGGTGTGGGCGCGCGGCTGCACGGCCTGAAGACCTCGATCTTCCTGGAAGTCGAAGGCGCAGCCCACTACCTGCCGGCCTACGCCGGCAACCTCGACATCATGACCAGCGCCGCGCTGCGCACTGCCGAGTCAATGGCGGAGCGGATGCTCGCGCCCGCAAGCGTTTGAAGGAACTACCGTGAGCAAACCAACCAAGAAAATCTACATCTCGGACGTGACGCTGCGCGACGGCAGCCATGCGATCCGCCATCAATACAGCATCGAACAGGCCAAGCAAATCGCCAAGGCGCTGGACGACGCGAAGGTCGATTCCATCGAAGTCGCACACGGCGACGGGCTGCAGGGCGGAAGTTTCAACTACGGCTTCGGCGCGCACACCGATGTGGAATGGATCGAGGCGGTGGCCAGCGTCATCCGTCACGCCAAGATCGCCACGCTACTGCTGCCGGGCATCGGCACCGTCCACGACCTCAAGGCCGCGTACGACGCCGGCGCGCGCATTGTGCGTGTCGCCACGCACTGCACCGAGGCGGACATCTCCCGTCAGCACATCGAATACGCCCGCCATCTCGGCATGGAGGCGGTCGGCTTCCTGATGATGAGCCACATGACCACGCCGCAGGCGCTGGCCGACCAAGCCAAGCTGATGGAAAGCTACGGCGCGACCTGCTGCTACGTGGTGGACTCCGGCGGCGCGCTCAGCATGAACGACGTGCGCGACAGATTCCGGGCATTCAAAGACACCTTGAAGCCGGAGACGCAAACGGGCATGCACGCCCACCACAACCTGAGCCTCGGCGTGGCCAACTCGATTGTGGCGGTGGAGGAAGGGTGTGACCGAGTCGATGCAAGTCTTGCGGGCATGGGCGCTGGTGCCGGCAACGCCCCGCTCGAGGTCTTCATCGCCGCAGCCGCCCGTCTTGGCTGGGACCACGGCACTGACCTCTACAAGCTCATGGACGCCGCAGATGACATCGTTCGTCCACTGCAGGACCGCCCGGTGCGCGTGGACCGCGAGACGCTCGCGCTCGGCTACGCGGGCGTCTATTCCAGCTTCCTGCGCCACTCCGAAGTAGCCGCGAGAAAGTACGGCCTGAAGACCGTCGACATCCTCGTGGAGCTCGGCAAGCGCCGCATGGTGGGCGGTCAGGAAGACATGATCGTCGACGTGGCGCTCGATCTCTTGGCGAACAAGCCCGCGCAACCTGTATCGCTCGTGTTGGGCTCCGCAGCGCTCGCCAGTTCTTGAGACTTTTCTGAAAGACAGCACCACATGACCACCGAAAGCACGACCATCACAGATGCATCGACCAGTCGCCTTGTGCGCATCAAGGAGGGCGATCTCGACCTGCAGATCCACTACAACGATGCAGGCAAAGGCGAGCAGACCGTCGTCATGCTGCATGGCTCCGGCCCCGGCGCGAGTGGTTGGTCGAATTTCCACCGCAACGTCGAGCCGCTGGTCACGGCCGGCTACCGGGTCGTCCTCATGGACGCCCCTGGTTGGAGCAAGAGCGACCCCATCGTGTCGAAGGGGTCGCGCTCCGACCTCAATGCCACGGCATTGAAAGGCCTGCTCGACGTCCTGAAGATCGACAAGGCTCACCTCATCGGCAACTCAATGGGTGGCCACAGCGCCGTGGCATTCGCTCTCGCGAACCCGTCGCGCGTTGGCAAGCTCGTGCTCATGGGCGGCGGCACCGGCGGTGTCAGCTCGTTCGTTCCCATGCCCACCGAAGGCATCAAGCTCATCGGCGCGCTGTACCGCGATCCCAGCATCGAGAACCTGAAGCGAATGATGAATGTGTTCGTGTACGACACGAGTGCGCTCACCGAGGATCTCTTCCGACTGCGCTTGGACAACATGTTGTCGCGCCGCGAACACCTCGAGAACTTCGTCAAGAGCGCCGAAGCTAACCCGAAGCAATTTCCCGACGTGGGCCATCGCCTGGGCGAAATCTCGGCCGAGACGATGGTGATCTGGGGTCGTGACGACCGTTTCGTGCCGCTGGACACCGGTCTCCGCCTTGTTGCAGGGCTTCAGAAGGCCGACCTGCACGTGTTCAGCCGTTGCGGCCATTGGGCGCAGTGGGAGCACGCCGAGAAATTCAACCGCATGGTGGTCGAGTTCCTGGGCCGCTGAGCGCCAAGGCGAAATTCCAGCAGGGCTGCTACCAGCCTCCGCCGATTTGCGCCTTCTCCCGGGGCGCCTCAAGTACCGGGCTACTGCGGATCTAGGAGACAAAGATGACGAAGTCGATGCGTGCTGCGCGCCTGCATGTCGAGGGCCAGCCTTTTCAGGTGGATAGCGTGCCGGTGCCCGAAGTCAGGCCGACCGATGTACTGGTCGAGGTGAAGGCCGCCGGCGTGGTGCCGAACCTGCGCAATGTCGTGACCCACTACTCGCAGTGGTTTCCGTTCTTGCCGTTGCCTCGCCTGCCGGCGATCTATGGGCTCGATTCGGCTGGCGTTGTCGCGGCCGTGGGCAGCCAGGTGCGCTCGGTCAAGGTGGGCGATCGCGTGTACGTGAATCCGGGACTGTCCTGCGGCAACTGTACGGCTTGCCGACGGGGTGAGCCCATCAACTGCACGTCCTACACGTTCCAGGGGTACTTCGGGTTCGGCGCAGGCTCGCAGCAGATCTTCGAGGACTACCCCTACGGTGGCTTCGGTCAGTACCTCACCGCCCCTGCGGCGAACCTGGTCAAGCTGCACGACAGCATCACCTTCGAGCAAGGTGCTCGCTTCGGCTATCTCGGCACCTCGTATTCCGCGCTGCGCAAAGCGCAGTTCGCGCCGGGTCAAACACTGCTGGTCGACGGCGGCACCGGCACCCTTGGCCTGGGCGCGGTCATCCTTGCACTTGCGATGGGCGCCTCCAAGATTTTCGCGACCGGTCGCAATACGAATCTTCTCGAGAAACTCGGCAGCCTCGACCCACGCATCGTCCCGATCGAGCTCGGTAAGCGGCCGACGGCCGAGATCGTCATGGAAGCGACAGACGGATATGGTGTCGATGTGTTGATCGAGGCGCTGGGTCCGAACGCATCGCCCGCGACGGTCCTTGACTCGTTCAATGCGCTTCGCCGCGGAGGCAAGGCCATCAACATTGGCGGCGTTGCGGATCCGATCCCGCTCGAGCCTTTCCCGCTGATGTGCCTGCAGAAGTCGTACATCGGTTCCCTGTGGTTCTCGACCGCCGAAGGCCAGGACATGGCCGACATGGCTCACGCGGGAACGTTGAACCTTGGCGTCTTCGAGCACGAGCGCTTCTCGCTCGATCAGGTGAACGAAGCCCTCGAAGCGGTAGACAAGCGCGGCGGTGGTTTCACCAACGTCGTGATCATGCATTGATCGTTGCAACCTGCAGGAGGCAAAAATGGAAATCAGACGCATCGTGACTGGGCATGCAGCATCGGGGAAATCGGTGTTCGCATCGGACTCCACAGCACCACGCATACACCGCTTCGAGCATGTGCCGGGATTTGAGACCTCGCTCATCTGGAGCACGGACGAATCCACCGTCGTGCCTGCGAAAGGCTCTCGCGACCCCGCAGCCGACGCAACCTCATGGGTACCCGAGGAAGGCGGGACCCGTCTCATGGTCGTCACATTCCCACCGGACAGCGTGATGGCCGCGCCGAACTTCGATCCTGCCGCTGCGGGCGCGGAGTATATGAAGGCGATTCCCGGACTCGCCGAGCACTTTGAGGTTGAGCATCCCGGCATGCACACGACGGACACCGTCGACTACGCCATGTTGCTGAACGGAGAGATACATCTCGAACTGGACGATGGCGAACGCAAGCGTCTCAAACCCCATGACGTCGTGATCCAGCAAGGCACGCGTCATGCCTGGCGCAACCTCGGTGCAGTCCCGGCCACCATGCTCTTTGTGCTCGTTGCCGCAACACGTCAGGCCTGATCTCTTTCCGATTCAACTCAAAAGCAAGAACCATGTATTACGAACCAGGAAACATCCCCCACGGCCTCAAGCATGACCCGTTCAAGTCCTGCGTCGTGCCTCGCCCGATCGGATGGATCTCGACCGTCGACGGCAAGGGCAATCACAACCTTGCACCTTACAGCCAGTTCCAGAACGTGACGTTCAATCCGCCGATTGTCATGTTCGCCTCCAACCAGGACAGCAAGGGAAATCGGAAAGACACTGTGCGCAATGCCGAGGAAAGTGGCGAGTTCGTTTGGAACATGGCGACATGGGATCTGCGCGAGGCGGTCAACATCAGCGCGCAGGAGTTGCCTTTAGATGTGGACGAGTTTGAACTCGCCGGTCTTGAGAAAGCCCCCTCTCGCCTGGTGAAAGCGATGCGGGTCAAGCGATCGCCCATTCAGTTTGAATGCAAATACCTGAACACACTTCGCTTTCCTGGCAACGGCCCAATGGGCAGTGCGGACGTCGTGTTCGGGAAGGTGGTCGCTATTCACATTGCGGACGAAGTCCTGGATGCCAACGGACAGGTGGACATCGTGAAGGTGCGCCCGATTGCTCGCATGGGC